>Ga0154345_120_pt2 | contig 1923 bp, 2 predicted proteins | sample RifGroA2_FD_115873 | JGI IMG/M metagenome (GOLD analysis project Ga0154345, IMG submission 115873) | Gallionellales bacterium GWA2_55_18 | reverse complement strand
GTTGCAGATTTTTTTTGCGGGGCAACCCATGTTGATATCGATGATCTGCGCGCCGTGATCCACGTTGTATCTTGCGGCCTGCGCCAGCATTTTGGCGTCCGCGCCGACGATCTGCACCGAGACCGGTCCGATCTCGCCTTCGTGGTTGGCGCGCCGTTTGGTCTTTTCCGAGCCATACAGCAGCGAATTGGACGCCACCATCTCGCTCACCGCCATGCCCGCGCCCATGCGTTTGCACAACATGCGGAAAGGACGATCGGTTACCCCGGCCATGGGGGCAACGATGAGATTATTCTTGAGTTGGTAAGGGCCGATGTGCATGATGATTTTTCGCGGGGGGTGCGATTATAAATGAAACTGGATGCCATGCTATGATTGCCGCCATGAATTTTTGAAATCGTAATTGCCGTTACTGGCCGGCAGAAACCGGTTTGGCCGCCGCGCCCTAACATGGATGCCGGTGTGAACGAAAACGCGAAGGAATGTATCTACTTGCTGGCATCACACCTTTAATTAACCTAAAGAAAATATTATGAAAAAATTTCCCGCCTTGGGTCTATCCAAGTTGTTTGCGCTGTTTTTGTTGATATGGCTGTCTTCTGCACAAGCCGGAGAGAACGAAATCCGCCAGTCGCTGCAAAGCAAGCTTCCTAATGTCGGCAAGCTCGAACATATTGTTAAAACGCCTTACGCCGGGCTTTATGAAGTTATCGTCAACGATCGGCTTTTATATACCGATGAGCAAGGGCAATACCTGTTTGATGGTAGCGTGATCGATGTAAAAAGCCGCCGTAATATAACGGAAGAACGCAACCGCCTATTGTTTGCCATCGAGTTCGATAAGCTGCCGCTCGATCTTGCGGTGAAAAAAGTAAAGGGCAATGGCAAGCGAAAAATGGCTCAATTCACCGATCCGAATTGCGGTTACTGCAAACGCCTGGAACGAGAATTAAGCAAAGTCGATAATGTTACGATATACAGCTTTCTTTACCCAATCTTTCAGGGGTCGGGTGAAATTGTACGCAATGTGCATTGCGCTAAAGACCCGGTCAAGGCGTGGGATGATCTGATGCTGAACGGCATTGCACCGGCCAGCGCATCTTGCAAGACACCGATCGATAAAGTGCTGGCTTTAGGCAAAAAGCTGCGCGTTACCGGCACGCCGAACCTGATTTTTGGCGATGGGACGCAAGTTCCCGGATACCTGCCTGCCGAAGAATTGGAAAAACATCTTGATGCGGACGGTAAAAAGTAGAGAATCAGCTTGGTGTCACGCCTGTCCTCAAGCATTGGAAATTGGCGTAGTAGCGTATCTCGATGCTATGGGTTGAGCATGGGTTCCGCTCCCTTGGGGAACAACACCCACATCTGGCCGCTTTGTTTCATACGCCCCGCTTGAGTACCCGCCTGCTCGCCGAAGCCCCAGAAAAAATCGGCGCGCACCGCGCCTTTGATTGCGCCGCCGGTATCCTGCGCCAACACCAGACGGTTCAGCGGCTCGGCTGTATTCGGGTAAGTGGTCGCGAGGAATACCGGTGCGCCGAGCGGGATGGTGCGCGGATCCACCGCGATGCTGTAGGTCTCGGTCAGCGGTACGCCCAATGCGCCCAGCGGCGCAGACAACCCATTTGGCAATTCGCGGAAAAATACATAGCTAGGGTTTTGCGCCAGCAGCGCATCGAGTTTTTCCGGGTATCGTTCTGCCCAATCCTTGATGCCCTGCATCGAGGCTTCTTCAAGTTTCAATTCGCCCGTTTCGACCAGCCTCTTGCCGATGGAAATATACGAATGACCGTTCTGCTCGGCGTAACCGACTTTTACCAGGTTGCCGTCCGGTAATTCGATGCGTCCCGATCCCTGGATTTGCAGGAAGAATAGATCGACCGCGTTATCTGCCCAGAATAATTCGCGCCCTTGCAGCGC
>Ga0154345_129_pt1 | contig 2884 bp, 3 predicted proteins | sample RifGroA2_FD_115873 | JGI IMG/M metagenome (GOLD analysis project Ga0154345, IMG submission 115873) | Gallionellales bacterium GWA2_55_18 | reverse complement strand
CGGCGGCTTGCGCCGCCTGTTCATGCTGCTGTTGAAGGAGCAGGTGAAGTACATGGAGAAAAACCTGCCCGACGCGCAGAAGCTGGGCATGCTGTTCATGACACCCAATTCCCCATTCTGCGGCACTCAGCAGGAATTGCAGCAGCAAATTCTCGCAACAACCTTCGAGCGCTGTTGCCTGAACGATCCCCTGCCGACCAATGAAGCCGAATTCGCCGCGCGCGGCAAGGAAGCGAAGAACCGCCTGCTGCTGATCGCGCAGGAAATCGCACGGCTGATCGGCAATATCCTCAGCGAATACCAGGCGCTACAGAAAAATCTGCCGCAACTCAAATCAAACGCACAGGCCAATCAAGATGTGCGCGCGCAACTGGAATGGCTGCTGCACAAACGCTTCATCGCCGCGACACCCTACGAGCGCCTGCTGCATGTGCCGCGCTACCTCAAGGCGATCAGCCTGCGCATTGAAAAATTGCGCAGCAACCCGGCGCGCGACGCGCAATGCATGGCGCAATTGCAGCCGCTAACACAGGCATGGCAGAAGCTGCGCCAGGCGCAGCAGGGCAAGCCCGACCAGCGCGTGGATGAATTCGCCTGGCTGTTGCAAGAACTACGCGTGTCGCTGTTTGCACAGGAACTGAAAACGCCGGTGATCGTATCGGTAAAGCGGCTGGAAAAGATGCTGGCCGCGATCAAAGGTTGATTTTCAACCTTGGTGCCCGGAACGACAGAGCTGGGCGCTGGCAAGCTATCGTTTATTACCTTAACCGTCAGCTTTCGAGTAGGCAGTGTGCAATTGTGATGGGCGGCTACGCAGAAATTCAATTTCTACCGTTAAAGTACCAGCACAATTTTAGAGGGGCTTGCAGATAAACGCTGCCGACTATAGGGCACCCTATAGCAATTCCTCGCCCAACCCATCCATAAACAGCAATGCTTTTTGATGCATGCGCTCATATTGGGTTATATTTAGCCTAACTCATAACTGCGACGGCCACTGAACCTTGTCCAACCCCATTTCCGAAATAACACTTTCCGCGCGCCATCTGGCGCGCAGCTTCGGCAGCAAGCAGGTCATCCACGACGTGTCGCTGGAATTGAAGCGCGGCGAGGTGCTGGGTTTGCTGGGGCACAATGGCGCGGGCAAGACCACCACGCTGCAAATGCTGACCGGCTGTTTGTTGCCGGACAACGGCGAAATAGAAATCTGCGGCATCAGCCTGTTGCGCCAGCCGGTATCCGCCAAGGCGCATATCGGCTATCTGCCGGAAACCCCGCCGCTGTACCGCGAGCTTAGCGTGAATGATTACCTGCTGTTTGCCGCGCGGCTGCGCGGCATAAAGCCCGCCGCAGCCGTCGAGGCGCTGGCGCAAACCGTGCAGCGCTGCGGTCTGGAAGCGGTCGGCAAAAAGATCATCGGCACCCTGTCCAAGGGCTATCAGCAGCGCGTCGGCATCGCGCAGGCCATCATTCACCGCCCGGCTGTGATCGTGCTGGACGAACCCACCGTCGGCCTCGACCCCTCGCAAATCCGCGACATCCGCGCCCTGATCCGCGAATTGGGCAATAGCGGCAGCGTGATTATTTCCACGCATTTGCTAGGCGAAGTGGAAAGCCTGTGCGACCGCGTGGAGATCATGCAAGCCGGCAAGCTGATTTATGGCGACACCAGCGCGCGCATGCAGCAGTACGGCAGCGCGTCAGGCTTCATCATCAGCCTGCGCAACCCGCCGCCGTTGAGCGAACTGGAGAGCATCGAAGGCGTCAGTAGCGTCGAGCAGATTTCCGCCATGCAGTTCCGCGTGCTGCATGCACCGGAGGTCAATCCCAGCGGCGCGCTGCTTGCGCTGGCGGCGCAGCAGGGCTGGCAACTGGAACAGCTCACCCCGCTGCAGGCCACGCTGGAAGAGGTGTTCGCAAAGATCACCGACGCGGAAAAAAATATCGAAGGGATATCGAAATGATCCGCCTGCTCGCGATGCGCGAACTGCGCAGCCTGTTCGCCATGCCCTCTACCTGGTTCATGCTCGCCGGGTTGCAATTCATTTTTGCGTGGTTCTTCCTGGCGCGGCTGGAGGCGTTTCTGGAAATACAGCCGCAACTCGCGCAACTCGCCAACCCGCCCGGCGTGACGGTCACGGTCGCGGCGCCGGTGTTCAATACCGTCGCGCTGTTGCTGATGATGCTGGTGCCGATGTTCACTATGCGCCTGATCGCCGAAGAGCGCCGCAGCCAGACACTCGCGCTGCTGCTGTCGGCACCACTGTCGGACCGCCATATTGTGCTCGGCAAGTTTTTCGGCCTGTTGGTTTTTTTGGCCCTGCTGGTAGCGCCCGTGCCGCTGATGCTATACACCCTGTCGCTCGGCACGGTTCTCGATCACGGCCTGCTGTTGAGCAATATGCTCGGCCTGTTGCTGCTGACCGCCAGCTATGTCGCGCTGGGGCTGTATGTTTCCGCGCTCACCACCCAGCCTGTGATCGCCGCCATCGGTGCGTTGGCAGTATCGGTCGGCCTGTGGCTGGCCGATATTGGCGCTGCGGCGGAGGACTCGCCCTGGCACCTGATCTCGCCGTTCAACCACTTCCAGAATTTCAACGCGGGTTTGCTGGACAGTGGCGATGCCGCTTTTTTCGTGCTGTTCAGCCTGTTTTTCATACTGCTGACGATGCGCCGCATCCACAATAACCGCAGATATGGGTGATTCCATTTCTAAATCAAAAGCGAAATATCGTAGGGTGCATTCCATGCACCCTACATGGTTATTACTTAGAGTCTTTTGAATTCTTTCGTGTTTTTCGTGCCTTTCGTGGACAACGGCGCGCTCAAAAACCAACCGCAACACCTTGGAGAGGTTAAGGTGTTGGGATGGAAAAAACAGAAA
>Ga0154345_154_pt1 | contig 3717 bp, 4 predicted proteins | sample RifGroA2_FD_115873 | JGI IMG/M metagenome (GOLD analysis project Ga0154345, IMG submission 115873) | Gallionellales bacterium GWA2_55_18 | reverse complement strand
CGGTTTCGTCGACCTGACAGCCGACAACAAAACCTGCCAATCCTGGCTGTAAGGTGAAGCTCGCGTAGCGATTCGTTTGCTCCCTCGCCCGCTTGCGGGATAACCAGCGACTTGCTGGCGTTGTTTGCCAGCTTAGTCGAATGGCTAGAAGTTTCATCAGAGGGTTGGGGTGAGGGGCTCTTCCCCCGCCGCAAGAATCTGTAGTTGTGTATAACCAAACGATTTTTAAAGGAGAAATAGCATGTCCAGTATCGAAGTCGACGGCAATACCTACGAAACCGATGAAGAAGGTTATCTGACCAACTTGGCCGATTGGAATGCCGATATCGCAAATTACATGGCGAAAACCGAAAATATCACCATGACCGACCAGCATTGGGAGGTCGTCAACTTTTTGCGCGAGTATTTCGATGAATATCAAATCGCCCCCGCAGTGCGCGTGCTGACCAAGGCGATCGGCAAAAAGTTTGGTGCGGAAAAGGGTAACAGCGAATACCTGTACGGCCTGTTTCCGTATGGCCCGGGCAAGCAGGCATGCAAGATCGCCGGTCTGCCCAAGCCAACCGGCTGCATCTGACGTGAAACTCGCGCGGCGATTCGTTTGCCTCCTCTCCCTCTGGGAGAGGGCTGGGGTGAGGGAAGCGGGCATGGCGGTTCTCATTTTCAAGGGCGGCTCTTTGCCATGCCCGTTGGGCTTCTTCACCGGTAGAGCGATCACATGGCAAGCGTGATTTTTGCGAGCCTGTTTTACTTTGCAACGCTGGCGCTCGTTGTGGGGTTGCTCTACCGCATCAATGTTTATGCGCGCACGCCTTCGCCGCTGAAAATTCCAACCACACCTGCGCCGACCACCAAGGGTGGAGTGGTATTGCGCATGGCGCGCGAAGTGGTGTTGTTCGAAAGCCTGTTCAAGGCCAGTTTGTGGATATGGGGTCTGGGCTGGCTGTTCCATGCCAGCCTTCTGCTGGTGATTCTGCGCCATCTGCGCTACTTCACCGAGCCGGTGTGGGGCTGGGTTGCGCTCCTCCAGCCGTTCGGTTTGTATGCCGGATTCACCATGCTGCTGGGGTTGTGCGGGCTGTGGATGCGCCGCCTGTTCGTCGAGCGCATCCGCTACATTTCGACGCCGTCAGATCATTTGATGCTGGCCTTGCTCATCGCTATCGCTGTTTCCGGCTTATTGATGCAATTCGCGGTGCATACCGATGTGATCGCGGTCAAAGGATTTTTTCTCGGCCTGATGAGTTTCGATATCCGCATGTTGCCCGCCGATTTCATCCTGTATCTGCATTTGTTGATGGTCGCCGCGCTCATGCTCATTTTCCCCATCAGCAAACTATTGCACGCGCCAGGCATCTTCTTTTCGCCGACGCGCTGCCAGACGGACAACCCGCGCGAAAAGCGTCACCTTGCGGCCTGGGCAAAACAACTGGAATCGGAGTCGATCAAATGAGCGATATCACCGCGCCGGCCTATCGTGTCATTCCCATCATCCCGGCGCTGAAACCGGGCGCGATGGAAGGCAAGGGCCCGTTCGTCGCCAGCGACAAGATCAACGAGGCGATCGGCTTTCCCGGCCAATTGGTGGAAGACTGGCATGACCGCGCCATAGCCAGGATGGGCGAGTTGCTGTCCAAATACCGCTCGCTCAGGGTGTTCATGGATGCCTGTGTGCATTGCGGCGCCTGTTCCGACAAGTGCCACTATTTCATCGGCACGCAAGACCCGAAAAACATGCCGGTAGCGCGCCAGGATTTGATGCGCAGCGTGTACCGTCGCTACTTCACGCTGCCCGGCAAATTTTTCCCGAAACTGGTCGGTGCGCGCGACCTGACGCGCGAGGTGCTGGACGAGTGGTACAACTACTTTCACCAATGTTCCGAATGCCGCCGCTGCTCGGTGTTCTGCCCTTACGGCATCGACACCGCCGAAGTCACCATGGCGGCGCGCGAGATCCTCGATTCCGTCGGCTACGGCCAAAAATATTCCAACGAGATCATCGGCAAGGTGCACAAGATCGGCAACAACCTCGGCCTGCCCGCTCCCGCGCTGATCGACACCTTGGAAGGGCTGGAAGAGGACGTGAAGGAGGCTACCGGCATCGACGTGCGCTTCCCGATCGACGTGAAGGGCGCGGAAGTGCTGTTGATTACACCGTCCGCCGATTTCTTCGCCGAACCGCATATCGACAGCCTGATCGGTTACGCCAAGGTGTTCCATGCCACCGGCACCAGCTGGACGCTGTCGTCGATGGCCTCCGAGGCGGGCAATTTCGGCATGTTCATCGGCAACTATGAACAGTTGCGCAAGATTGCACTGCGTATCCGCGAGGTTGCGCTGGAGCTCGGCGTGAAGCGCATCGTGGTCGGCGAATGCGGCCACGCCTGGCGCGTCGCCTACAGCTTCTGGAACACGCTGAGCGGCGTGGGTGAAGGGGCCGATCCAAACGACAAGTTTGCCCAGATGTTGCAAAAGCAGCTTGACCATCGTTACAAGCAGCCGATGCATATCTGCGAATTCACCTGGGACATGATCGAGCTCAATGCGCTGTCTTTCGACAAGGAAGCCAACGACAAGCACATCATCACTTTCCACGATTCCTGCAATGTGGCACGCGGGTCGCGCATGGGGGATTTTGCTGGCGGACAGTTCGATATTCCGCGCAATATCATCAAGGCGGTCGCCAACAACTTCGTCGAAATGTCACCGGAAACCACTCGCGAACGCACCTTCTGCTGCGGCGGTGGCGGCGGTCTGCTGACCGACGATTTGCTGGAGTTGCGCGTCAAGGGGGCGCTGCCGCGCATGGAAGTGCTGCGACAGGTGGCGGATGAACATGGCGTCAATTTCATGGCGACCATTTGCGCGATCTGCAAGGCGCAATTCACCAAGATCATGCCCATTTACGGATTCGATAGAAGAATGGTGGGTGGCGTGCACCAACTGGTCAGCAACGCGATCAAGCTGGGCGACAAGTAATAATTTACTGGAGGTAGGACAACATGTCAGCAATAACCGAAACCCCGCAGAAAGTCACGTTCCGCCGCTTCAAGGATGGCGATAGTAAAGTGCGCCGTTTGAACGATAAAATATTGCAGGCGGGCCATTCGCATAAATGCCCGACTTACATCCAGTCTACGCCGCCCTGCCAGGGCAGTTGCCCGGCGGGTGAGGATATTCGCGGCTATCTGTCCATCTTGCGCGGCACCGAAAAGCCGCCGGTCGGCGCCGACGGCAAGCCGGTTATGCCGGCCATCGAATACGCCTGGCGCCGTCTGACCGAGGCCAACCCGTTCCCGTCGGTGATGGGGCGTGTGTGTCCGGCGCCTTGCGAAACCGGTTGCAACCGCAACGAGGTGGATGACCATGTCGGCATTAACTCGGTGGAGCATTTTCTCGGCGAATATGCAATCGCCAACAAGCTGAAATTCAAGCAGCCCGATGTTGCTCCATCGGGAAAAAAAGTGGCGATTCTCGGCGGCGGCCCGGCAGGATTGTCCTGCGCCTACCAACTGACGTTGAAGGGTCACGAGGCCACGATTTTTGACGAGCATGAATACCTCGGCGGCATGATGCGCTACGGCATCCCGGGCTTTCGCACCCCGCGCGAAGTGCTGGATGCGGAGATTCAGCGCATCCTAGACCTGGGGGTGAAGGTACGGTTGAAGACGCGCGTCGGCACCGACATCACGATGGAGCAGGTTCGCAAGGAATTCG
>Ga0154345_153_pt1 | contig 5538 bp, 4 predicted proteins | sample RifGroA2_FD_115873 | JGI IMG/M metagenome (GOLD analysis project Ga0154345, IMG submission 115873) | Gallionellales bacterium GWA2_55_18 | reverse complement strand
GCGAACGATGCCTTCGTGGCGATATCGGGTTATTCGCGCGAGGAACTGATCGGGCGGAGCCACAATATCGTGCGCCATCCGGACATGCCGCCGCAGGCCTTCAAGTGGCTGTGGGACACGCTACATGAGGGGCGTCCCTGGCGCGGCGTGGTGAAGAACCGTAGCAAGAGCGGCGACCACTACTGGGTGCGAGCCACCGTCGCGCCCATTATCGAGAACGGACAGACCATCGGTTACGTTTCGGTGCGCCGGGCGCCTACGCGCGAACAGGTGGCCGAGGCGGAGGCGCTCTATGGCGAACTGAACCGGAGCGGCAAGCAGATCGTTTCCAGGTATGAGCGTTTCAAGTTCAAGAACTGGTCGCTGAAAGCCAAGCTGCAAGCGGTGATACTCATTCCGCTGACGGTTTTCTCCCTTGCCGGCCAGGTTGTCGTGTGGGGCGAGCTGCAAAGAGACATGGTGAACTCCGCCACGGAGAAAGGCGATCTGGTCGCCAACCAGATCATCGACAGCGCCAATATGCTGATGACCACGGGGCAGATCGGCGAGCCGGGGAATCGCAAGCTGCTGCTCGACAAGGTCAAGTCATCGGGCGGTGTAATCGAGGCGCGGGTTATCCGTGCGCAATCGGTGGTGGATATGTATGGGGCCGGTCTGCCCGAGGAAGCGGTCACGGATGATATCCAGCGGCAGGTGCTGGCAAGCAAGGAACGAAGCGTAACGCTGGCCTACGACAAGGCTGGTGTGCCGTCATTGCGCGTCGTCACGCCTTATCTTGCGAGCAAGGATTTCCACGGCACGGATTGCACCGGTTGCCACCAGGCGCAGGAAGGTGCGGTGCTGGGCGCCTCGGACGTGCTGTTCGACCTCGGGCCCGAGCTGGCAAAAGCCGAGCAGCGGGCATGGATGATGCTGGCGGGACAGGCCGGATTGCTGGTCGTTCTGTATTTCTTCATCGGTTTCTGCGCTAACAGGTATGTCAGCCGTCCGGTTCGAGAGCTGACCAAGGGGTTCAGGGGCATCATGCAGGGCGATATGGATAACGAGCTGGATATTTCCATCCGGGATGAGATGGGAACACTGTTGTGCGAGATCCAGACCATGCAGACCTATCTGCGCACCATGGTGGATGAGATCGTCACGCCGGTGGGGCAGATGCAGCGGCGCATCATAGACATGGATGCACGGGTGTCCGGGGTGGCGGATAATGTGCTGACCGAGCAGGACCATATCCAGCAGATCGCTTCCACGATGGAGGAATTCAGCCAGTCGGTTGCCGAAGTAGCCAATATGGCGGCGGCTTCGCTCGGCGATGCCAAAGCGATGCAGAAGGTCGTCGAGGAAAACAGCCGCAACATGGAGTTGAGCATTGATGCGACAAGCAAAGTGGCGAATACGGTACAATTGTCCAGCAAGACTATTTTAGATCTGGGCGCGTCCATCAAGAACATCGGCACGATCGCCAACGCCATCAAGGACATTGCCGAGCAGACCAACCTGCTGGCGCTGAATGCCGCGATCGAGGCGGCGCGCGCCGGGGAACAGGGACGCGGGTTCGCAGTGGTGGCGGACGAGGTGCGCAAGCTGGCCGAGCGCACCTCGACGAGCACCAAGGATATCGCGCGTACCATCGCCGAGATCAATTCGGTTTCCGATGCGGCGGTCAGTTCCATGCAAGGCGCGGTGGCCGAGGTGGAAACAGGCATCACCCTGATACGCAAGAACGGCGAGGGGTTGAAGGAGATCATGAGCGCCTCGGTCAATGTGGCGGAACGCATCGGTCACATTGCCATGGCCTCGAAAGAACAGTCGGCGGCGGGAGAGAGCGTGGCGCAAAGTCTGGAACGGATTAACGGACTGATGGACAATAATGCGCACTCCGCCGGAGAGGCCAAGACGGCGGCGGACGAATTGAGAAAATCGGCTACGGAATTGAAGAAGGCCGGATACCCGTTGACCAAATGCGGAATGCAGGGCGGGGATTGAGAACAGGCAACACCGACCGGGGCTGGAGCGACGGTTCCGCTGGCTCCGGGTGTCGGCGTTGCGTTTAGGGGGAAGGAAATGTCGGATCTGTTGAAGAACATCGATGCCAGAACCAAGCTGGCGGGAACCAACAAGCTCGAGATACTGATGTTCTCGCTGGGCAAGGATGTGCGTACCGGGCGGGAGGAGACCTTCGGAATCAATGTGTTCAAGGTGCGCGAGGTGATGCGTATTCCGGAGATTACCCGTGCGCCGGAAATGCCTCCCGCAGTCGAAGGTATGGTGAGCTTGCGCGGCGCGCTGGTGCCGGTGATCGACTTGGCAAAGTACATCGGCATGGAAGCCGAGAGCAAGCCGGAGATCATGATCGTCACCGAGTATAACGGGCATACCCAAGGTTTCCTGGTCAAGGCGGTGGACAATATCCTGCGGCTGGACTGGTCGGCGATGCGCGTGCCGCCCGCGATGCTGGCGGCTGAGATGGGCGGTCTGGTTACGGCAATTACCGAGCTGAAGGATAAACGTCTGGTGATGATGATGGACGTGGAGAAGGTGCTGGCTGAAACCGGGCATTTCGGCTCCGACGAGGTGATTTTCAAGAGCGTCAAGCCGCTGGGCATGGCGGATAGAACGGTGTTCTTTGCCGACGATTCTTCGGTGGCGCGCAACCAGATCACCAAGACGCTCGATGCGATGGGGGTGAAACACATTTCGGCAATCAACGGACGCCAGGCGTGGGAAGAGCTGTCCAGGATGGCAGCCTCCGCAGAGGCATCGAAGACGCCACTCAAGAACCTGATACAGGTGATCCTCACCGATGTCGAGATGCCCGAGATGGACGGCTATATGCTGACGCGCAAGATCAAGGCGGACAAGCGGTTCGCCGGTATCCCGGTGCTGATGCATTCTTCTCTGTCGAACAGCCAGAACCAGCAGATGGGCAAGTCGGTCGGAGTGGACGAATATGTGCCGAAGTTCGAGCCGCAGAAGCTGGCTCAGACGCTGGCGCGGTTGTTGGCTTGATAGCAGGGCACGGTGCGCCGTACCCCCGCCGAGGAGAAAAAAATGGCATATACGGAAGATATGGTGGCTAGCAGTGGACAGGAGAACGTGCTGGGGCATATCGATGCGCGTTCCAATCTGGCGGGCACCAACAAGATGGAAATCCTGTTGTTCAGCTTGGGGGGGAATGAAAAATTCGGCATCAACGTGTTCAAGGTCAAGGAGGTGAGCCAGGCCGGGAAGATCACGCGCACGCCGAACATGCCGAGCGGCGTGGATGGCATCATTTCCCTGCGCGGGCATGTGATGCCGGTATTGAACCTGGCAAAATTCATGGGTACCGTTGGCAACGAGAAGCATGAAACCATGCTGGTCGCCGAGTTCAACCGGCACATCCTCGGTTTTCTGGTGAAGGATGTGGATCGCATCATCCGGGTCGATTGGGACAAGGTGCGCCCTGCCGAGGGCATGCTTTCCGACAAGGGGGCGCTGATCACCGCCATCACCGAACTGGAAGACGGCTCGCTGGTTTCGATCCTGGATGTCGAGCAGATACTGGCGGATGCTTTTGGCGAAGGGATCGTGGGCAATGTCGAGCGCGTGCAATCCAATCGCGACCTGTGCGTATTCTTCGCGGACGATTCGATGGTGGCGCGCAGGAAGATCGCCGAGGTGCTGGACAAGATGGGGGTCAAGCACATTCAGGCGAACAACGGCCATGAGGCGTGGGACAGGCTCAAGGCGTTGGCCGATAGTACGCACGCGTCTGGCAGCAGTTTGCACGAACAAATACAGGTGATCCTGACCGATGCGGAAATGCCGGAGATGGATGGTTATGTGCTGACCCAGCAAATCAAGTCAGACAGCCGTTTTGACGGGATTCCCGTGGTGATGCACTCTTCGCTGTCTTCCGATGCGAACCGTGCCATGGGCAAACGGGTCGGGGTGGATTACTATGTGGCCAAATTCGATTCGATCGCATTGTCGGAGACATTGCGGCCTTTGTTGACTTAAGGCAGTTAAAAACAGTCGTTAGTTATTAGTTGGTGTCGTCCGCTTCGCGGGTTTTTGTTTTTAACTGGCGACTAGCGTCTAACGACTAGCAACTGAGTTTGGGAGTTTGCTGTGGGTATAGAGGATACAAAATTTCTGGTGGTGGACGATTTCTCCACGATGCGCCGCATCGTGCGTAACCTGCTCAAAGAGTTGGGTTTCGCCAATGTCCAGGAGGCGGAAGACGGGGTGGATGCGTTGGCCAAGCTGCGCGCGGGCGAGTTCGAGTTTGTGGTTTCCGACTGGAACATGCCCAACATGACCGGCATCGAGTTGTTGCGCGCGATCCGCGCGGATGACAAGCTCAAGAAGCTTCCGGTGTTGATGGTGACGGCGGAGGCGAAGAAGGAGAACATCATCGAGGCGGCGCAGGCCGGGGCGAGTGGCTATGTGGTGAAGCCGTTCACTGCCGCGACACTGGACGAGAAGCTGAAAAAAATATTTCAAAACATGCAAAAGTGAGCGATGCGATGGCAGACAATAACGCAAATCAGGATTCAGAAGACCTCGAGTCGTTGTTCGACAGCATCGTGGCGGCCAATGTTGCCGAGACCCATGCGGGCGCCGTATCTGAAAACAAAATGGTGGTTGGCGATCTCGATGCGAACAAGGTCATCAGTCAGGTCGGCCACATGGCACGGGCGTTGCATGACACCTTGCGCGAACTGGGGCTGACCAAGGAGATCGAGAAGGCAGCGTCGAGCATCCCCGATGCGCGCGACCGCCTGAACTACGTGGTGACCATGACGCATCAGGCTGCAGAGAGGGTATTGAACGCGACCGAGGCCGCGCAACCGATCGTCGAAGTGATGGGTGCCGAGGCGCAACGGCTGGCCGGTCTGTGGCAGATGCTGTTCGAACAGAAACTTACCGTGGACCAGTTCAGGGATATGGTCATGCAGACGCAGGCTTTCCTGAACGGTGTACCCAAGCATACCAAGGCGACCAATGCCTACCTGATGGAAATCATGCTGGCGCAGGATTTCCAGGACCTGACCGGGCAGGTCATCAAGAAGATCATCGATCTGACACAGAACATGGAAAAACAATTGCTGGCGTTGCTGCTGGAAAGTGCACCGCCTTCGCTCAAGGCGGACTGGAGTAACGCGGGATTGCTGAATGGCCCCGTCATCAACCCGCACGGGCGTTCGGACGTGGTGACCAGCCAGAACCAGGTGGATGAGTTGCTGGAGAGCATGGGCTTTTGATGTGACGTAGGGGGGCGGCGAGCCGTGCCCGTACAGACAGGGAGAAAAAAATGGGTGACTTTGCCGGCATGGAAGATATGTTGAGCGATTTTCTGCAAGAGGCGGGAGACATGCTCGCCGATGTGGACAGCAAGCTGATGGAGCTGGAGAAGTCTCCCAACGACAGCAATCTGCTCAACGTGATATTCCGCGGTTTCCACACCATCAAGGGCGGCGCGGGATTCCTCAACGCGACCGAACTGGTGGCATTGTGCCACCTCACCGAAAACCTGTTCGATAAGCTGCGCAA
>Ga0154345_120_pt4 | contig 6662 bp, 7 predicted proteins | sample RifGroA2_FD_115873 | JGI IMG/M metagenome (GOLD analysis project Ga0154345, IMG submission 115873) | Gallionellales bacterium GWA2_55_18 | reverse complement strand
AGGCCTTCGATCAGGCGCTCGGCGTGACCGGGCTGATCCTGACCAAGCTGGACGGCACCGCCAAGGGCGGCGTGATCGCCGCGATCGCCCGCGCGCACCCGATCCCGGTGCGCTTCATCGGTGTCGGCGAAGGGCTGGACGACCTGCGCCCGTTCGTCGCGGAGGACTTTGTCGCCGCGTTGCTGGGGCTGGATGAATGATTTCGTTCAGCCAGGTTTTTATCGTTCCCACGCTCCAGCGTGGGAATGCAGTTTGTGCCGCTCCTGCGGCACGGGACGCAGAGCGTCCACAGAAGCATTCCCACGGAGACCGTGGGAACGATAAATGATCTCCTTTAACCAGGTGCATAAACGTTACCCCGGCGGCTATGAGGCGCTGAAGAACGTCTCGTTCGGCATCGCCGAGGGCGAGATGGTGTTTGTCACCGGGCATTCCGGCGCGGGCAAGAGCACACTGCTCAAGCTCATCGCCGCGATCGAGCGCCCCAACTCCGGCAGCGTACTGGTGAACGGCCAGAACGTCGGCGCGCTCAAGGGCGGCGCATTGCCTTATCTGCGCCGCAACCTCGGCATTATTTTCCAGGATCACAAGCTGCTGTTCGACCGCAATGTGTTCGACAACGTGCTGCTGCCGTTGCAAATCTGCGGCTTCGACCACCGCGAAAGCGGCAAGCGGGTGCGCGCCGCGCTGGACAAGGTCGGTTTGCTGCGACGCGAAAAAGCCAACCCCATCGCGCTGTCCGGCGGCGAGCAGCAACGCCTGTGCATCGCGCGCGCCATCGTCAACCGCCCGGCCATCCTGCTGGCCGACGAACCGACCGGCAACCTGGATGCGGCCTACGCGCAGGAAATCATGGCGATCTTCAACTCCTTTCATCAGGTCGGCGTCACCTTGTTGATTTCCACCCACGACGAGAGCGTGTTGCAAAACAGCGCCGTGCGCCGGCTCACGCTGAAAGAGGGCGTGCTGCAATGACGCGCGCCTTCGCGCTGCACCCCGGTGTGCTGCGCGCCGTGTTGCGCCGCATGTTCGCCTCGAAGCTGGCGGGGTTCCTCAATATTCTGGTCATCGGCATCGCGCTTAGCCTGCCTGCCGGCCTGTACACGCTGCTGCAAAATGCGCAGGGGCTGGTCGTGCAATTTTCCGACACACCGCAAATCAGCCTGTTCCTGAATATGGAGGCAAAGACGGAGGATGTTGACCAGTTGCGCAAGCAACTCGCGCAGCACCCGGCTGTTGCCGGCATTGAATTCATTGCCCGCGCGCAAGCGCTGGAACAGCTCAAGCAAAGCACCGGGCTGTCCGATTTGATCGGTGGGCTGGAGCAGAATCCGTTGCCGGATGCCTTCATCGTCCATCCCAAACCGGGCGGCGCGCAAGCGCTGGATATGTTGCGCGGCGAGCTGGCGAAACTGCCCAAGGTCAAGGAAGCACAACTTGACTCGGCCTGGGCCTACAAACTCGAAGCCTTGCTCAAATTCGGCCGCCTCGCGGTGTTGATTCTCGCCAGCCTGCTCAGCCTCGCGCTGATCGCCGTCACCTTCAACACCATCCGCCTGCAAATCCTCACCCAGCGCGAAGAGATCGAAGTCGCCAAACTGATCGGCGCGACCGACGGCTTCATCCGCCGCCCGTTCCTGTATTTTGGCGCGATGCAAGGCCTGCTAGGCGGCATCATGGCCTGGCTCATCGTCACCGCCAGCCTGCTGCTGCTCAACGGTCAACTCGGCGCGCTGGCGCAACTCTATGCCAGCCAGTTTGTGTTGCACCCGCTGTCGCCGGGCGACAGCCTGTCGTTGCTGCTGTTCTCGGTCTATCTCGGCTGGCTCGGCGCGTGGCTGTCGGTGGCGCGGCATCTGTCGCAGATCGAACCGCACTGAATGACGCATGGCGTGAATACATTCGGCGGATAGCTTTGCGCAGCCATCTGACTAAGCGATCAAATAACGTTCGCCAAGTCTCGGTTAACGCTGCGCTCATCCGTCCTGCGAAAGCAGAGGCCGCCTCTTTGTCCGGATAGGCAAGGTTGCTTCAATGCGTTGGCCTGCTTTTGCAGGTGCGAATAAATTCGCACCTGCATACACCTCAATTGTGTTTTTCCAGTAGCGGCGCATAGGCCGACAGGTAATGATCGCCGACGCTTTGCTGGATGGCGAAACAGGTGGCGAAATCCGGCTCGCTCAGGTCGTCGAAGAAGATGCCGCCGATACCGCGCGGCTCTTGGCGATGCTTGAGATAGAAGTATTCATCGCACCATTTTTTATATTTGGGATGCAGGTCATCGCCAAACGGCGCAAGCGAGCTCTTGCATATTTGGTGGAAATGCACGGCATCTTCCTCGAAACCGTAATACGGGGTGAGGCCCATGCCGCCGCCGAACCAGAACACTTTTTCGCCATCGGGTTTGTGCGCCATGAACATGCGCACGTTGGCATGCGAGGTCGGCGCGTAAGGGTTGCGCGGATGCCTCATCAGCGACACGCCCATCGCCTCCCAGCTGCATCCGGCCAATTCGGGGCGATGCGCTGTTGCGGATGCGGGCATCTTGTCGCCCTGTACATGCGAGAACGCCACGCCGTCACGCTCCAGCACGTTGCCTTCTTCGAGGATGCAACTGACGCCTTCGCCCTTGCCGATGCCCCCACTACCCGTGGCGCGCGTCTACGGATCACGGATGAATTTCTTGCCATCCACTTGTTCCAGGCGATCGATAATCAGCTCTTGCAGTTCGAGCAGGTATTCCTTGACGGCTTTGCTGTCTATTTTTTCCGCTGTGAATTTGTTAGTTATGCGCGGATGATTTTACCATCCGACCATGCGCGTATCGTCGAAGGCTGCTTGCGTTTCCCGACTCGCCCGCGCAGCACCCATACGTGCTTACCGAACAATCGTTGGCACTCGGCATAGGTTTTGGCGGGTCGCTGTCCGCGACGGTTGGCGCTGGTGGAGACCAGTGCGCTGTTGACACTGCGGCACAGCCTCACCGCGAATGGATGCGCGGTGAGGCGCACCGCCAGCGTGTCATGTGCGCCGCGCAGCCAGCGCGGTGTGGACTGATGTGTTGGCATCAGATAAGTGACGGCTTGCGCACTATCGTTGTGCAACTTCGCTTGTTCGTTGAGCATTAGCGGTTGCAGGTAGCGCGCGACTTGATGGTAGTGCGACGCGATGAGGATCAAGCCCTTGCGCTGCGGACGCTGCTTGAGTTTGAGCAAGCGCAACACGGCCTTGCAATTGTCCGGATCGCAGCCCAACCCGTAGCAAGACTCGGTAGGGTAGGCGATGAGACCGCCGCGTTTCAGATGCGCGGAGATGGCACGGATGGATGTGAGCGAACGATGCAAGAGAGCGCCTCTCGTCAGGCTTCCTCTCCCATACCCCATCTCCCGCAAGCGGGAGATGGGGGGCGCGTTAGCGCGGGAGAGGATGCGGGTTTATTTGCGCCCGATGGCGCGCCAGCCGATATCGCGGCGCATCTGGCAGCCATCGAAGTGGATGCTGTCGGTGATTTCATAGGCACGCTTCTGTGCCATCTTCACCATCGTGCCCAGCGCGGTAACGCACAGCACACGCCCGCCGTTGGTCACCACCTTGCCGTCCTGCATCGTGGTGCCGGCGTGAAACACATGTGCGTCTTCCAGCTTATTCGGCAAGCCGCTGATGGCATCGCCCTTGCGCGGTGCGTCGGGATAATTCGCCGCTGCCAGCACCACGCCGAGCGCGGTGCGCCGGTCCCATTCGGCTTCCACCTGGTTCAGCGTGCCGTCGATGGCGTGCTCGAGGATGACGGCAAAGTCGCTTTTCAGGCGCAGCATGATGGGCTGGGTTTCCGGGTCGCCCATGCGGCAGTTGAATTCCAGCACCTTGATGCCTCCCTGCGGGTCGATCATCAATCCGGCATACAAAAAACCGGTATAGGTGATGCCTTCATTTTCCATGCCGCGCACCACGGGCTGGATCACTTCGCGCAGCGCGCGCGCATAAATTTCCGGCGTGATCACCGGCGCGGGCGAATATGCGCCCATGCCGCCGGTGTTGGGGCCGTTGTCGCCGTCCAGCAAACGCTTGTGGTCCTGGCTGGTCGCCATCGCCAGCACGTGCTTGCCGTCCACCATCACGATGAAGCTGGCCTCTTCGCCCGCCAGGAATTCCTCGATCACCACGCGTGCGCCGGCGTCGCCCAGCTTGTTGCCAGAAAAATTATCGTGGGCAAGCATCATGTCGATCGCGGCAAACGCTTCATCCTTGGTCATCGCCACCACTACACCTTTGCCTGCCGCCAATCCGTCGGCCTTGATGACGATCGGCGCGCCATGTTTTTCGACGTAGGCGCGCGCGGCAGCGATGTCGCTGAAGGTCTCGAAAAATGCGGTGGGAATGTGGTGGCGCGTCATGAAACGCTTGGCGAAATCCTTGGAGGATTCCAGTTGTGCGGCGGCTTGGGTCGGGCCGAAAATCTTCAGTCCTGCGGCGCGAAACGCATCCACAATTCCTGCTGCCAGTGGCGCTTCCGGGCCGACCACGGTGAGCTCGATGTTCTCGCGTTTCACGAATTCGATCAAATCGGGAATGGCGCTGATCGCGACGTTCTCCACACCGTCTTCCAGCGCCGTGCCCGCATTGCCCGGCGCGACATACACCTTCTGCACCTTGGCGCCCTGCGCCAGACGCCATGCCAATGCATGCTCTCGACCGCCGGAACCGATGACCAGGATTTTCATGTGCCCTACCTTAGTTAATGCCTGAAATGGCGGAAGCCGGTAAACACCATTGCCAACCCATGCTCGTCCGCCGCCGCGATCACTTCTGCGTCGCGCATCGAGCCGCCTGGCTGGATTACGGCTTTTGCGCCTGCTTGCGCCAGCACATCGATGCCATCGCGGAACGGGAAGAACGCATCCGATGACACCACCGAATTTTGCAGCGACAACCCGGCATTCTGCGCCTTGATCGAGGCGATGCGCGTGCTGTCCACGCGGCTCATTTGTCCTGCGCCCACGCCCAGCGTCTGGCCGTTCTTACAGAATACGATGGCGTTGGACTTCACATATTTCGCGACGCGCCACGCAAACAGCAGGTCTTGCAGTTGTTCTTTGGTGGGTTGTGCCTTGGTGACCATTTTGAGTTGCGACGCCTGCACGTTGAGCGCGTCCGGCGATTGCACCAGCAGGCCGCCGCTGACACGCTTCATGTCATATTGGTTGTGCGCGTTGGACAGCGGCACGGTGAGCACGCGCACGTTCTGTTTCGCTGCCGTGATCTTGAGCGCGGCATCGGAAGCGCTCGGTGCGATGATGAGTTCAACGAACTGGTTGGCGGTGATCTGCGCAGCACTTTCGGCATCCAGCTCGCGGTTGAAGGCGATGATGCCGCCGAACGCGGAAATGGTGTCGGTGGCGTAGGCCAGTTTGTAGGCGTTCAGCGCGTTGTCGGCAATCGCCACGCCGCACGGGTTGGCGTGTTTGACGATGACGCAGGCCGGTTGGTCGAAAGTCTTGACCAGCTCCCACGCCGCATCGGCGTCGCCGATGTTGTTGTAGCTGAGTTCCTTGCCCTGCAACTGGGTGTAGTCTGAAATGCCGCCCGCTACCGGATTCAGGTCGCGGTAAAACGCCGCGCTCTGGTGCGGATTTTCGCCGTAGCGCATATCCTGCACCTTGGCGAAATTGAAGTTGATTTGCGCCGGGTATTCGCTCTTTGCCCCATCGGAAGAGATGGTGGTGAGATGGTTGCTGATCATGCTGTCATAGGCGGCGGTATGCGAGAAGGCTTTTTTTGCCAGATCGAAGCGCGTCGTGTCGCTCACTGCGCCGTCGTTGGTTTGCATCTCGGCCAGCACGTCCGCGTAGTCCGTCGGGTCGGTGATGATGGCGACATGCGTGTGGTTCTTCGCCGCCGCGCGCACCATGGTCGGGCCGCCGATGTCGATATTTTCGATGGCTTCTTCCAGCGTGCAGCCGGGCTTGGCGATGGTCGCCGCAAACGGATACAGGTTTACCACCACCAGGTCGATGGTCGGGATGTCGTGTTTTTCGAGTGTGGCAACATGTTCCGGCAGGTCGCGGCGTGCCAGGATGCCCGCGTGAATTTTCGGTTGCAGGGTCTTCACGCGCCCATCCAGCATCTCGGGAAAGCCGGTGTAATCGGCCACTTCGGTACAAGGCACGCCGTTGTCGGCGAGCAGCTTGGCCGTGCCGCCGGTGGAGAGAATTTTTACGCCGAGCTGGTTCAAGCCTTGCGCAAATTCGAGGACGCCGGATTTGTCCGATACGCTGATGAGTGCTTGTTTGATTGAGGCCATGATAGTTCCAGTTTAAAAAGAATTTTTGGGTAGAGCGCCCCCTACGCAATACCGTGCTGCATCATCTTTTTGCGCAACGTATTGCGATTGATGCCCAGCATCTCCGAGGCGCGCGACTGGTTGCCGCCAGCGTGTTTCAGCACCATTTCGAGCAGTGGTTTTTCGACGCAGTCCAACACCATGTCATACATGCCGCAGCAGGGCTCTTCGCCGTCGAGGTCTTTGAAATATTCCTTGAGCGCCTTGCGTACACAGCGCGCTATGTCATTTTCGTTTATTTCGCAATTGTTCATGCTGCCAGTTCCTCGACGTAATGCAGTTGTGTTCCGTGCTGCGCCTGCTCTGCAAAAAAATCATCCAC
>Ga0154345_125_pt1 | contig 6988 bp, 7 predicted proteins | sample RifGroA2_FD_115873 | JGI IMG/M metagenome (GOLD analysis project Ga0154345, IMG submission 115873) | Gallionellales bacterium GWA2_55_18 | reverse complement strand
TTGTCTTTACCGGCAAGTACCCCTCTCGCGAGCAACTGGCAAAGGCGCTCGGCATTGCAGCGGCGCCCGAGGAGCTCTCACCCGCCAAGGCAGTGGCGTGTCCCTGCACACCCTGGCTCTGATTAAAGCGTGGTAAACGGGTAAGCGATGCGCATCGCCCATCTCCGCCAACGCCTGCGCGATCTCGGCGCCAAGCCGTGCCACGAAGATCGTCTGCTGCGCGGCTGGAGCCAGGTGTGCTCATACGACAGGAAGCACAGTCCCGCCGAAACTTTCTTTCCGCTGGCGCTGCGCAACGAGTTGCCCGCCATCGAGGCGGAACTGGATGGGCTGGCGCGGCTGAAGAGTGAACACGCCGTTACTGCCCTCTCCCCAACCCTCTCTCGGAGAAAACCCTATCCCCAACCCTCTCCCGCAAGCGGGAGAGGGGGCAAACGTGGGAAGCCTTGTTCAATTCCGGCGGGAGAGGGAGCAAACGTAGCGCTACGCGGATTTTCCAATAACGAAGGTGTCGCACGATTATTAGTCGAACTGGCCGATGGCCAGATGGTGGAGAGCGTGCTGCTGCCGCGCGGTGGGCTGTGCGTTTCGACGCAAGTGGGTTGTGCCGTGGGGTGTGTGTTCTGCATGAGTGGCCGCGATGGCTTGCTGCGCCAGCTCGGCAGCGCCGAGATCGTCGCCCAGGTGGTGCTCGCGCGCAAACGCCGCGCAGTGAGCAAGGTGGTGTTCATGGGCATGGGCGAACCGGCGCACAATCTCGACAACGTGCTCGAAGCGATTCAGTTGCTGGGCACGCAGGGCAACATCGGGCATAAGAATCTGGTGCTTTCCACGGTGGGGGATTTAAGGGTGTTTGAGCGGTTGATGGCGGGGCTGACTTCACCCCCTCTCCCCAACCCTCTCCCCCAAGGGGGCGAGGGAGTTGATTTCCATAAGCAAACAGTCAGGCCCGCACTCGCCATTTCGCTGCACACTACAGATGCTGCATTGCGCACAAAATTGCTGCCCCATGCACCGCAGATCGCTATCGAAGAGCTGGTTGAACACGCCGAGGCGTATGCGCGCGCCACTTCTTACCCGATTCAATATCAATGGACGTTGCTCGAGGGCGTCAATGATAGCGATGCCGAGCTGGAGCGAATCGCGCAGCTCCTCTCCGGGAAATATGCCGTGATGAACTTCATCCCCTTCAACGCAGTGGACGGGCTCGACTATCGCCGCCCCTCCGCCGAACGGATCGCATTGATGGTGCATACCCTGCGCCAGCAAGGCATCCTCGCCAAGGTACGCGATTCGGCAGGACAGGAGATCGAAGGCGCGTGCGGACAGTTAAGGGCGCGGACGATGAAAGTATGAGCCACTCAAAGCAAACTATAAAACCCAGTGGTCCACGAAAGGCACGAAAAAACACGAACAGATGCGAAGATTAGCAACATCACATGATGGGGGAGTTATAAAATCCAAGTAACAAATTGGTTTATTTCGTGACTTTCGTGCTTTTCGTGGATAGAAAAATTTTACCCTCCATATGAAAAAAATCGCCCCTACCAAGGATGAGATCGCGCTGCTTCCGGCATTTACCGGCCTCACGCTGGAGCGCATCCATGTGCCGACCACCAACGAAGAATTTGCGTCCGCCGCTGCCGAGGTCAAGGCGGCGGGAATTGTGGGTTTTGATACCGAATCCAAGCCAACGTTTGTGGTGGGCGATGTCAGCGAGGGGCCGCATGTGGTGCAGTTTGCGCTGCACGACAAGGCTTACCTGTTTCAACCGCATCGGGCGGAAGGGTTGCCGTTTCTGATCGAGTTGCTGCAATCGGATGAGCTCATCAAGGTCGGTTTCGGCCTCAAGTCGGATCGCGGGCATATCCGTGCCAAACTGGGCATCCATTTCAACGCGGTGGTCGATCTCAATACGGTGTTCAGCATGGACGGCTACCACAAGGAGATGGGTGTCCGTGCGGCGGTGGGCCTGGTGTTGAAACAGCGCTTTGCCAAGTCGAGGCATGTGACCACCTCCAACTGGTCGCAGCCTCGACTCACGTCGCAGCAAATGCTCTACGCGGCAAACGATGCCTATGCGGCGCTGAAAGTGCTGGAGGCATTGAATCTGCGCCGTGAAGATTTGCCGATCATGGGGGTGGCTGCGGTTAACGAGGCTGTGTCAGATAATTCATCCCAAATAATCCATTAGACAGAATTGGTTCAAAACCCCCTCTAACTCCCCCTTGTCAGGTGGAGAACTGAACTGCTCCTCCCCTGACAAGGGGAGGCTGGGAGGGGTTCGTGGCCTAATAGATTGCCTGGGTTAAATGCACCCTCCCCCGCTTGATCGTCGCTGCTCTTTACCACCGAGCGATTACAATGCCGCTCCTTTCCATCAGGCACTTGTCATGACCACACCCGTTCGCCTCGCAAAGCGTCTGGCCGAAATACTCCCATGTTCCCGGCGTGAGGCCGAGCTTTACATCGCGGGCGGTTGGGTGATGGTGGATGGCCTGGCGGTGGAGGAGCCGCAGTTCATGGTGTCCGAACAGAAGATCGAACTGCACCCCGAAGCCAATCTCACAGCGGCAGAGCCCGTCACTATCCTGCTGCACCAACCGGCTGATACAGGCGTGAACCCCAGCGCCGCGCTGCAACTGATCCGCGCCGAAACGCGCGTGGCGAACGATCCCTCCGGTATCCGCATACTCAAGCAGCACTTCCTCCGGCTCACCCAGCACATCCCGCTGGAACGCAATGCCAGCGGCATGGCGATATTCACCCAGGACTGGCGCACGGCGCGCAAACTCAGCGACGATGCCGCCACGCTCGAACAGGAATATATCGTCGAGGTCGCCGGCGAGTTGACTCCGGGAGGCCTCAAACTGCTCGGCCACGGACTCGCATATAACGGGCGCGCCCTGCCCCCGGGCAAGGTCAGTTGGCAAAACGAAACCCGGCTGCGCTTCGCACTCAAAGGCGTGCAACCCGGCCAACTCGCGCATATGTGCAAAAGCGTCGGACTGGAAGTGCTCGCGATGAAACGCATCCGCATCGGTCGCGTGTCTATGGGCAAATTGCCGCCCGGCCAATGGGGTTACCTGATGCCGCAGGAGCGTTTTTAACGCCGTGGGAACGCAGAATCAAACCCGTTCGGGCTGATGCTTCGGCAGGCTCAGCACAGGGTACGCAAAGCGTATCGAAGCCCTAATTCGTGTGCCGCCTCACCCTTCGATACCTCAGGGTGAACGGATGGTTTAATCAATGTTCCCTTGGTGTCAGTTGCGCAGGAGGAAGGTGCAACAACCGCTATCAGTCATAGCCGACATCCAGCTCACTGCCGGCATATGAATTCTGCAACTCGGTAACGACAGTTTTGATTGCGGTTTTCGACAGGATTTTTTTGATGATGGTATTTCGGTATTCATCCATGCATTCGCGCAGGATGGAGTGATATTCGGGAGGGACTTTTTTCAGCAATGCGTCCCAGCCAACATCGATATCCGGCGATATTTTACGCACACCTTGGATCAGGGTTTCGATATCTCTTTGCCCGGCCCGTGCGACGATGGGCCCGTCACCGGCAATCGCGAAAATAACCGCAAGCGCGATCACCGCGTGGGCATCCATATCGGGGTCATTGACCGGGCCGGCAAAATTATTTTTGCGCAGCCATTTCGCGCACGCAACGATTCTCTGGTTGGCCTGGCGATCCAGTAATTCCCTTTTATAGATTTCATCGCCTGTCCATGCCGAGTTTGGATCGGCGCGGCATATCTCCGCGAACAGCATCTTGATGTCGCGCTGCTGTATGAACGGGTCATTATCGAAATCCGAAACGTATGCCGTATAGGGCAGGCCGGATAACTTCTTGATAGACCGAAACCCCACCTGGAAAACATATTCCGCACCGTGATGCAGCAGGAAGGACAACTGAGCATCGCCGTCTTCGGGAATGTTCGCCTGGCTGATGCCCAGCGAGATACATCCCACCGTCAGGTGAAACGCATCCAGCAGGCCGTCCGCCGTCCGGTCGTTGGTGAATTTTTTGGCGACGAGCACGGTGATACCGCTTAGCTCATGGATAAGGGTCTGCACCGCCTCCCGATGATCCGCGCGTTGCGCCAGCGCTTCGAGCGCTTGCAGCAAATGGGGAGGGCGTGTGGTGATGTGGGCGAGTTTCATATTTGAGTATCTGTCTTATGGGGTCGACCAATAAATAGTAAGCCGTTCGTCCTGACTCTTCGGCTATGCTACGAAAAATTAGCCGTAGGTTGGGCAAAGCGCAGCGTGCCCAACAAACAAATATATGATTAATTGACGTTGGGCACGCTGCGCTTTGCCCAACCTACGCACTAAAAACCATCACGCAAAAATATCCTCACCCAAGCTCGGGCGACCGCCTGTTTTTGGCGCGCGTACCGATTTGCTCGGCACTTGTTTGCGCAGGCGCAGCAGCAACTCATGGGTGGTTCGGGCCAAGGCATATTCATGGTGATGCTCGTCATCATCTTCGCCTTCTTCAGACCTGGCGCGCAATTGGTTCTCGCCGGGTTGCCAGTCGGGGAAGATTTCAAACAGCACCCGCTCCCACGCATCCGTATCGCTGCGCGCAATCTCCAGCGCCAGCGGAATAACATCGTGATCCGAAGTTGTCTGGCCGCTGCTGTGCGCGCCGCGCGAGTGGATGTCATCGGCGAGCTCGATGATCTCCCCGGTGGCTGTCGAGAACAGCGCGGCAAAAGCCGTCGTCCCCCAATCGGTCGATAACGCCTCATGGATCAACTGGATGCGCCGCCCCGCGTCGTCACCGGAAAAAATGACTCCATGAATATGTGCGAACAGGGATTCGGCCAGCTTCTCCGGCTCATCCGCAATCATATCCTCGCCCCAGGTGGCGGCGAAAAAAGCCAGGCTCTCCGCCCAGGCCTTGGGCGAGATCAGCAGCGTAGCCAGCGACAACTTGCCGCCATCAAAAGCGGATAAATGCATCGCGGCCACCTGCGGCTCCAGCGTATCCAGCACCGCCACCACGGCCAGATCGCCGAATTGCTCCGCCGTGTCGTTGATCGCCTCTTCCGCATGGGCGGAAGAGCCGGCCAGAACCAGCTCGGTAACCTGCCGGCTGATCGCGGGAAAATTAGTGTTGTCAGCCATTCCCATCCTCGCGTGTATCGAATAGATCAATCACATCCTGGCTCGGTACGCCCCGCTCATCATCCTCGCCATCATCATAGTTTTTATCGCCGCCCTCTTCCTCTTGCTGTGCCTCGGGCGAATCATCTGCACCAGCCCAGCGCTTGACGTTCTTGAACAAGAATGCCGTAATGACCGCCTTGCGCGCCAATTCCGGATTGCTGGCGAATACGGTAGCCAAAGCCTTGCACGCCTCGGCATCCGCGCACGACACCATCGTCATCACCTGCGCGGCATCGCCCGTATCATATTGCTTGCATTGCGCCAGCAACCCGGCGGGATCGTCAAAACACAGGTGGTCAGCCAACGCAAAGCTCAACAGATTTACATCGTCGATCTCCGTGCCTTTCGCGTATTCGCCGATCAGCGACTTGATGACACTCGCATAATTCTTCCGGTCGGGCGGCTCGCCCAGCGTGTCTTCGATCTGTGCGCCCAGTTCGCGCGATTGATAGGCAAATTCGTGATGTATATTATTTTTCATGGGGTTTCGTGGTTAAGGTAAATCTCGCGTAGCGATTCGTTCGCTCCCTCTCCCTCCGGGGGAGGGTTGGGGTGGGGGAAACGGGCATAGTAAGTTTCATTATCAATGGGTGGCTACCGCCATGCCAGTTTAGGGTGATGTGCTGTGCGAGACAACAACCCCGCAGCGCTCAAACAGTGCATGCCACAAAGCATGCGCTTCATTATCCGGGTCGATGATGATGCGATTGTTCAGGCTCTGGTTGTATTCGGCTCTTTTTTTCGGGTCAGAAAGCAACTCGTACGCCGTCTTGATCGCATTGAAGCGCATCTCAGAACCGGCATGCGCATTCCGGTCCGGGTGGTGGCGCATCGCCAACGAACGGTACGCCTTCCTGATCTCCTCGGCCGTTGCGTTTGGCGCAACGCCAAGAATGTTATATAGATTTTCCAACGGGTATCTCCTGTGAGGCGCGGATTTTACACATTAGCAGGAACGGGGTAAGGATAATATGCCGCCCCCAATGACGAAACCCGCCATGCCCGTTCCCTCTCCTCAATCCTCTGAATGAGACAACTAGCCATTCGACTAGGCTGCAAAAACCATCAGCCAAGTCGCTGGTTATCCCGCCTGCGGGAGAGGAGGCAAACGAATCGCTACGCGAGTTTCACGTCAAAGTGCGCGCACCTTCACCGTCTTGCCCTTCAACTTGCCTGCCGACAATTTGCGCACCGCATCATGGGCGATGTTGCGCGCGACGGCGACGTAGGTGGACTGGTCGGTGACGGTGATCTTGCCAACCTGCTCGCGCGTGAATCCCGCTTCGCCGGTGAGCGCGCCCAGCACATCGCCGGGGCGGATCTTCTCCTTGCGCCCGCCGAGTATCAGCAGCGTGACCATCGGCGGCACCAGCGGCGCTTCATCGGCGCTGGGCAGCTCGCCCAGCTCATGCCACTCCGGTTCGATACGCATCATTTTTGCGATGCCGATAATGCGGTTGCGCTCGCTCGGACTGCACAGGCTCAGCGCCCAGCCGTTCTCGTCGGCGCGGCCGGTACGCCCGATGCGGTGGATATGGATTTCCGGATCGGGCGTGACATCGACATTGATCACCGCTTCGAGCTGCGCGATGTCCAGGCCGCGCGCGGCGACATCGGTCGCGACCAGCACCGAACAACTGCGGTTGGCGAACTGGATCAGCACCTGATCGCGTTCGCGCTGTTCCATATCGCCGTTCAGCGTCAACGCTTTGATGCCCCGCGCATGCAGCACTTCCAGCAGCGAGCGGCATTGCTGCTTGGTGTTGCAGAAGGCCAGCGTGCTGACCGGGCGGTAATGCTTGAG
>Ga0154345_149_pt1 | contig 7294 bp, 6 predicted proteins | sample RifGroA2_FD_115873 | JGI IMG/M metagenome (GOLD analysis project Ga0154345, IMG submission 115873) | Gallionellales bacterium GWA2_55_18 | reverse complement strand
GAACCGCTTCGGCATTGTTCCTGAAACCCATTTTTTCCAGCATGCGCGCGCGATAAACGCTCACGGTCTTGGGGCTGATCAGCATAATCTCGGAAATCTCTGTCAGGGATTTGCCGGAAGACATTAAACACAGGGTCTGATATTCGCGGTTGGACAGGCTCTGGTGCAGCAACTCTTGCGATTCGCCGATCAGATTGTTCAGCAGTTGTTCGGCCAGGGTTTCGCTGATGTATTTTTTGCCGCTGATGACATGCCGAATCGCACCAACCAGTTTTTCCGGTGCGCTTTGTTTGTTGATGTAGCCCATCGCGCCCGCTTTCAGGGTGCGCGCGCCATATTGGTCTTCCGGATACATGCTCAGCACAATGATTTTGATGTCAGGCTGTTCCGACTTGAGTTGTTTGAGGACGTCCATGCCATGCTTGTCCGGCAGGGCAATATCCAGCAACACCAGGTCGAAGTGGTTTTTACGCATCATGTTGATGGCCTGTATCCCGGATTCAGCTTCCCCGGCCACTTGCACGTCATGGTTGTCTTCGAGTAACTGCTTTATCCCTTTGCGGATCAGGGCGTGGTCATCAACTACGAGAATCTTGATCATTTGATGGCTTGGTCAAAATAAAACGTTTGCTGGAGTCCGGCATCGTTGAGTGGCACACTAACCGAGATTTGTGTCCCTTTGCTAGGTTCGCTGGTGATTTCAACGCCCCCGCCGAGATGCTTGATGCGCTCCTGAATGCCGCGCAAACCGAACGAGTGCGGCTTGTTGCGCGATGTTTTGTCAAAGCCTTTGCCATCGTCCGAGACGGCCAGATAAACGTATTCTCCGGTCTTGAGAATTCTAATTTTTGCTTGCTTTGCCGCAGCATGTTTCATGATGTTGTTCAGTATTTCCTGAAACACGCGAAAGAGGGCAATCGATTGTTCGTCGGGTAGTTCAATGTCGTCATCCGACTTGGTGATTTTGCACGGAATGCCGGTGCGTTTGGTGAATTCCTTGGCCTCGATTTCAATTGCCGCAACGATGCCAAAGCAATCGAGAAAGGCCGGGCGCAGGTTATGCACCAGGTTGTTGGCGGAGGAGCCCGCCGTATCCAGCAAATCGGACATGGCTTGAACCTTTTCGTGCAGCGCGCTGCCGCCTTGTGGCAAGCGTTGCGCCAGCCAGGCCATATCCATTTTCAAGGCGGTCAGCAGCACGCCGATTTCATCATGGATCTCACGCGCAATGCGCCCCCGTTCTTCTTCCTTGATGTTTTCTACATGGGAAGAAAGTTCGCGCAGCCGCTGACGCGAAGTTTTTATCTCCTGTTGGGCGAGCTTGTTCTGGGTGATGTTGACCATGAAGCCTTCCCAGACGGTGCCATGCGAATCGGTTTCACGGCGTGTAGCGCGCAAGTTCACCCATTTGATCTCGCCGTCCTGCGGTAACACGATACGTCCTTCCCAGTTCCAGGGTGTGGGCTGTGCGATTGACTCTTGCATGCTCTTGTAGAATGTATCGCGATCTTCCGGGTGCAGCATGTCGAGCAGCAATTCCGGATGCAGCTCAAGTTCCAACGGGACGACGCCAAGCAGGGCGAAACAACCTTCACTGACATAAGGGAGGCGCAGTGTATTGTCCGCATCCAGCCGTATCTGGCAAGCCATGCCGGGAAGGTTGGCGAAAATCAAATGCAGGGTGTCGGCTGCCGGCAGGATGTTGCCGCATACGATGGCAGCCCAGTTTTTTTCTTGCAAGGCATGGGTAAGATCGGATGTGCTCGTGACTGTGCGGTGAGTCAGGGTGGCTAACCGGGGTGACAGTTGCTCAATGACATCAGAGGCACAATTTGTGCTCAGTTCGATATGCAAAACGTGATTGGTTCCGGGCATTAATTAGGCTGTACTATTAAAACTAAGGAAGCCATGATAACTCAATATTATAGTAATACACTTACCAGCGACTGATCGGTGTTAAACCCAGATTATCCATTGGGATGTAGGTCGGGCTTCAGCCGATATGTCGGGTTGAAACCTGACCCACAACGTAGCTCAAACTGTTCACTTCCCTCTAAATGAATGACAACATCAATATGCGGTTTATGCTCAAAAAATTCCCGCCTGCCATCACCGCACTCATGCTGCAATGTGCGGCAGCAGCGCTTGTGCTGCTGCCGACTGAATTTACCGGGCTGCATGACTCGCCGTTGTTATTTGCCCTGCTATGCGGTTTGCTCGCTGCCTTATTCAGCTTCTTCGCTGGACTCGCCAGATGGTGGTGGTTGATCCAGTTGATGTTTGCGCCAGCCCTGATGCTGATGCTGGCGGTCGAATTGCCGCCCGGCCTTTTCCTTGGCGCGTTTCTGGCCTTGCTGCTGGTGTATTGGAGCGCTTTTCGCACGCAAGTGCCACTGTATCTTTCCAGTAACAAAGTGTGGCATGCCCTGGAATGTCTGCTACCCGCCGCAAAGGTTGATTCGGGCTTCACCTTCATGGATTTGGGCTCCGGTTTGGGCGGAATATTGACGCATCTTGCCAGAGTCCGCCCGGACGGGCTATATGCCGGCGTGGAGGCTGCGCCTTTGCCGTTTCTCTGGAGCTGGCTGCGAGTCAAGCTGGGCGGCTACCACAACTGCTGCGTGCGCTGGGGCAGCCTGTGGGACAGCGATTTATCGCAATACGATATCGTGTTTGCCTATCTTTCGCCGGTACCGATGGAAAAGCTCTGGCGCAAAGCGCGCGCCGAAATGCGCCCCGGCACGCTGTTCATCAGCAGTACCTTTGCAATACCCGATCAAACACCGCATGAAACCCTGCAAGTGGATGATTTGCATCGCGCCACCCTGCGTATCTGGCATATGTGATGATGGGCGGCTTGATCCTGGCATTAGCCGGCGGGTGCGAAAAATCCGCTCTCCAGCAGCTCCCTGGTCAATGCCATGTAGTCCTTTGCACCAGGACTATGTGGCGCAAAATCGAACACGTCCTTGTTATGCATCGGACTGGTCGCCAGCGAGACGTTCTCGCCGATGCGCGTATTACAGACCAATGCTCCGTAGCGTTCCTTGAGCTTGTCGTAGATATCGTAGGAAAGTTTGCGGCGCGAATCGAAGCGCGTAATGACGATGCGCCGCTCGAAACTGCGCTGCAATTTTTTTTCCAGTACATCAAGTGCGCTATCCAAACGATGCACACCTTGCAGCGAAAGAAAATCTGCCGACACCGGAATCAGCACCCGATCAGTGGCTAATAAAGCATTCAACGTCAACACGCCCAGCATCGGGCAGCAGTCGATCAGGATTGGGGCGCCGGTAAGCGCCAATTCTTCACGCAGGCCGTGCTTGAGCAGGGTTGCCGCCTTCGCATCGCTGCCATACAGGGCATCTATCTTGGCCAGTTCGAGCGAGGAGGGGATGATTTGCCAGCCGCGCGGCGTTCCACGCAATAAGCTGTCAAGCGGCGTTTTATGTTTGAAAAATGCGGTCATGCCGCTGTCCGGTGGAATCCCCTTGATTCCGCTGGATAGGGTCAGATGCGCCTGAGGATCCAGGTCCAGTGCAATGGGGCACTGCTGCGCGATGTCCAGCGCAGCAGTGATATTCAAACAGGTAGTGGTTTTGCCTACGCCACCTTTTTGATTAAACACGGCGATAACCGCCATTTATCACCTCTTTTTTTCTTGTGGGGCCAGCAGACCACAGACGCGCAGCGCTCGATTAACCCGAGCAAGCCAATGCGCTGCGGAAAGCTTAGTTTTTTTGCCCAAGTTGGTCGGTCATCTTCAGACCGCCCAAAACCAAATATGAGACCGGTTTGATTTGCTCGATTTCTAACCCGGCCTGAGCGATGGCAATCACATCCTTGCCGGCCTGCTTTGTGGTAGCGCTAAGTGGTTGATTAACTGCAGCAGGCTGCACGATAACTTCTTCTTGGGCATGAAACACGGAAAGCGAGAGCCCGATGAATGATATGGCAGAAGCCAGTATGGCAGCTTTCGTCAGCCGGACAGTCCGCTTGTTCTTGCGCAGCCGCGCCATCAATTGATGTGCCGTCACTTCGGCGTATGACTGCTCGATTTGCGCGCGCAACAGCACGTTTTCCTGCTCTTTTAATTCGGCACGTTGCTGTGCGGCCTGCGCTGCTTCGCAGTCCAGCATCGCTTTGGTTTGAGCTGCTTCGCGGGTTCGCTGCTCGGCAATTTCACGCGCTTTTGCAGCCGCACCGGCTTGCATTTCTGCCTGTACACACATCTCAATTTCGACAAGCACACGCTGTTCTGCTTCCAATCTCATCTGCTGCTGTACCAGCAATTCGCGCTCCCGATTGAGGTGATATTGTTCCTGTTCAAGCAATTGATTTTCGGCCTGCTCACGTTGTCCGGCTGCCAGTCTGGCGCACTCGGCCGCCTCGCTGCGTTTGCGGGCGGCAATCGCCGCCAGCGCTTCACAGCGAATATGCTCCCGCTCTATCTCGGCAGCCTTATTTTCTTCTTCGATGCGCAGTTTCGCCATATTCTCCGCGCGTACCATTACTTCATCTCGGGCAGCCTTTGCGGCAACAGTCCTTTTTTGGAAAGCAACGACCGCAAGCTCCTCGGCATGAACCCTCTCCTCCTCCGCCTTGAGCGCTTTATTTTCAGCCTCCACGCGGGCATTTGCCATGTTCAGGGCACGCAATGCTGCCTGTTCCAGATCGCGAGCGGTTTGGACGGCCTGAGCGTTTAACCGTTCTGTTGTTTCGGCGATTTCCCTGGCGCGAACCTCAAGTTCGATGCGCTCGTTATCCGCATCAATGGCGCGCAATTCGGCAGTCATGCGCGCTTCGATTTCGGCGATTGCGCGCAACTCGGTTTCAATTTGCGCTTCGGCAACGCGATGCGCATCGTTCTCTATATTTGCACGTTGCCTCGCCGCAATAGTCGCTTCATCAAGAGCGCGAGCATTTTGCTGTGCCGCTGCGGCTTCAGCATGTTCGGCAGCCAGATTCCGTTCTATTGCCAAGCGTTCGTTCAATAAAGCCTCAGAGCGTAACTGTGCGAATTGCAACGCGGTATTCTGTGCTTGCAATTTTTCCAACAGCGCCCGTTCCGCCTGACGTTCTGCCTGAACGCGATCCCGTTCAATTTTCAGCAGCGCATTCTCGCATTCGATATTTTCCCGTGCGACGCGCAATGCCTCTTGTGCTGCTGCTGCGCGTTCATTTGCTGCAGTAATCGCCCGTGCTTCAGCCTGCAATTTGATTTCCATCTGACGCGCAGCCTGTAATTCCGCTTCGGCGCGTTGCTGCGCAAGCACAGTTAAGTCGCGTTCGGCTTGCAGCTTGTGCGAAGCAGCCTGATTGGCCATTGTTTCGGTAGTCAAGCGGTCTTTCGCTTCTTGTTCAAACTGACGCAACAAAGCGTTGGTTTCCTCTTGTTGCTGTAATGCTTTTCTGTCGGCCTCGGCCTGGGATTGCAATAATGCGCCTGCTTCCTGCTCGGCTTTGAGCTTATGCTCGGCTTCAATGCGCGCAATTGCCTCCGCTTCGGCGCGTTGCTTTGCCGCTCGATAAGCCTCGCGTTCGTTTCGTTCGCGCGCTTCGGCATCGGTTCTGGCCTGTTCCTCGGAAAGTTTGCGTTGCGCGGCAAATTCCTTAGCAGCCCGGTCCGCCGACGAGCGTGCCAGAGCAGTCTGCTCGGCATCACGCTCGGCTGCAAGCCGTTCTTCGACTTCGCATAGCGCAAGCGATTCGGCACATATACGCGCATCTTCCGCTTCAATTACAGCCTGTTCTGCCTTGAGTCTGGCTTTAACCAGCGTGATGACGTCCTGCTCTTTGCGAGATTTCTCCTGTATAGCTCGCGTAATCGCCTGCTCTGCCAATTCCTTTTCCTGAGCTAGATTGGCCGCTGCCTGTTCCAGCTTGGTGCGATTCTCTGCTGCTTGGGCGGCACGCTGTTCGGCCTCGACGCGTTTGCTCAACTGCGCCAATTCGTGTTGCTCGGCATCTACCCGCTTTTTCACCGAATGCGCTTCTTCGGCCTCGCTTTTTGCCCGGTCAGCAGCCATATCGCGTAGCCGGGATTCCAGTTCCAGCCTTCCTTCCGCATATTTTTTTTGCGCCTGTTCAGCCGCGTAGCGCTCAGCGCTGGCTTGTTCGGTGCTGCCCACGATCTCGGCGATGGTCTTCTTGATGGCGTGGATTTCATTTTCGGCGCGTGACTGCGCCTCATTTTCCGCTTCGTGCTGCTGCTCAAGCAATGCCGCCAGTTCACGTTCCGCCTTGGCTTTGCTCTCGGCGGCGGCGCGCGCGACCTGTTCCTGTTGCAAACGCCGGTTCAGTTCGTCTTGCGCTTGTTGTTCGGCACGCAGCCTTGCCTGACTTTCTTCCTGAAAACGCAATTCGCAGGCCAGCTTTATTTGTAATTCCTGAGCCAGCTTTTTCTCTATCTCGAGTTTGAGTTGGGCCACCTCGGCGAGCCTCATCTCATCCTGACACTTCGACTCAACCTGTGCGGTTAACTCTGCTTCGGCCCGTGCTCGTGCCTGGGCTATCGCGCGAGCATGCGCCTCAGCACGGGCACGCGCCTGGGCGGAAAGATCGGCTTGGGTCTCGGCTTCAATGCGCGCACGCGTTTCCTGAATGGCCTGAGATTCGGCAATGTATTCTTCGCTATCGTTGCCGACTAAACGAATTTTGGCTGCTGATGACATGATGCTTTTCCCTTGTGCTAGTTGTTGCGCGCACCGCATTAATCACGATTCGTCAAGACAATGCCAAGATAACAGCTTGGATAGCCAATCAAACGTGGAACAGAGTAGTAAAAACAGGTCATTTCAAACTGGTAAAAACATCCGAATAGTCGAAGAACGGCGTGACGCGCGCCCAGTTGCGCCGCCAGCTTTGGCTGATGGGCGGATAGTCCTTGTCCCATTTGGCCTCAAACGCCGTCAGATGCATATTCATCATGTCGGGTGCGCCGCAAATTCAATGGGTTAGATTGGAAACGGTCTAGCCCATTTTTCCTTTCTGCGGGGACTTTTGAAGGGACTCGGTTTTTTTGAACAGAATTTCCGGATTCGAGTTCGTCGCTATCCGGCCTGCATGGCAACCAGGACATTCAAGGTTCAGGGTGTGGACGCGGGGCGCGAGTATTATTGAGGCGTATGTGATGTTCATTTACTATGTCGAGGAAGAATCCAGCCGCGAGTGGCATGGGGAAACCGGGTTCATCAGCAAGGCCATGCTCCTGAAATTCATTGACGATCCGGCGCTCCCCATCTATTACCTCGACGGCCCGCCCGCGATGGTGAATGCGATGCGTAAATTATTG
>Ga0154345_116_pt1 | contig 7698 bp, 6 predicted proteins | sample RifGroA2_FD_115873 | JGI IMG/M metagenome (GOLD analysis project Ga0154345, IMG submission 115873) | Gallionellales bacterium GWA2_55_18 | reverse complement strand
CGATCTCAGCTGGCCGGCCTTGCGCGCCTTTTCCAGTTCGGCCTGCAGCGGTTCGCAGGCCAGCGTGCTGGCGAGCGCCGCTTCCAGCGCGCCGACCGCATCCTGTTCGTCGTAAACGTAAAATTCGCGCAGCGATTCGTTTGCCCCTTCCCCCGGAGGTTCAAGATTGCCTTTCTCGATTGTCCTTTCTCCCGCTTGCGGGATAACCAGCGACTTGGCTGCGGTATTTTGCAGCCTAGTCGAATGGCTAGTTGTTTCACCCAGAGAGTTAGAGAGAGGGGCTCTTTGCGGGAGAGGATTGAGGTGAGGGGAAAGGGCATGGTGAGCTTTATCATGCACTTTCGGTATGTACATCCCGGCGGTCAGGCGGTCGCGCGCCTCACCGGGCTCCATCAATAAAGCGGCGATCTCATGCCCGAGATGGTCGGAAGGCGGCGACAAGCGCCGCCCCAGCGGAAAGATCAGCACTTTCAATATCCCGCGCGCCAAAGGACCCGGAAAATTTTGGATGATGCCGTCAAAAGCCTGCTGAATCTTGCACAGCGCGTCCTGCAACGCCCAATGCAACAGCGGCAGGTCTTCTTCGGGACGGTCGTCGTCCTCGAAGCGTTTCAGCGTTGCCGAACACAGATACATCAGGCTCAGCACATCACCCAAACGCGCGGATAGCTTCTCGCGGCGTTTCAGCGAGCCGCCCAATACCGCCATCGCCACATCCGCACTCAACGCAAAGGCTGCGGAGAAACGCGTCAACTGCTGGTAGTAGCGGTGGGTTTCGTCGCCCGGTGGCACCGGGATACCGCGTCCGTTGGTCAATCCAAGCACGAAGCTGCGCGCCGCATTGCTCAAGGCAAAGACGATGTGCCCGAACAAGGCTTCATCGAACTGGCGCAGGGCGCGCCGGTGATCCTGGTCGTGTACCGCCGTGACCTCTTTCAGCACATATGGATGGGAACGGATCGCACCCTGCCCGAAGATGATCATGGTGCGCGTCAGGATATTCGCGCCCTCCACGGTGATGCCGATCGGCGTTTGCTGGTAGTCGCGCGCCAGGTAGTTATCCGGGCCGAGACAGATCCCCTTGCCGCCATGCACGTCCATCGCGTCGTTGATGACGATGCGCCCGCGCTCGGTGGCGTGATATTTTACGATGGCGGAAATCACCGACGGCTTCTCGCCCAGATCCAATGCCAATGCGGTGAGCTGGCGCGCCGCATCGATCATGTAGGTATGCGCGCCGATGCGCGCCAGCGGTTCCTCGATACCTTCGAATCTGCCGATGGGAAGATGAAATTGCTTGCGCACCCGGCTGTATGCCCCGCTGGTGCGTGCCGACATCTTCATGCCGCCGATGCTGCTGGCTGGCAACGAGATCGAGCGGCCTGCCGCGAGGCATTCCATCAGCATGCGCCACCCCTGTCCGATACGCGGTATGCCGCCGATGATGAAATCCATCGGGATAAACACCTCCTTGCCCTGTGTCGGGCCGTTCATGAAGGCGGAGTTCAACGGAAAGTGGCGGCGGCCGATGCGCACGCCGGGCGTATCGGTAGGAATCAACGCGAGCGTGATACCGCGATTGACTTCCCCGCTCAATAAGCGGCCCGGATCATACAATTTGAATGCCAGGCCAAGCAGCGTCGCCACCGGAGCCAGCGTGATATAGCGCTTTTCCCAAGTCACGCGGATACCCAGCACGTTTTTCTGCCCGGCGAATTCGCCGTAGCACACTTCGCCGTGATCGGGGATCGCGCCGGCATCCGATCCGGCGAACGGGCCGGTCAGCGCAAAACACGGCACATCCACGCCATAGGCCAAGCGGCGCAGATATTTTTCCTTCTGCTCATCCGTGCCATAGTGCAATAGCAGTTCGGCGGGCCCCAGGGAATTCGGCACCATCACCGTCACCGCCGCCGTACCGCTGCGCGAAGCCACTTTGCTCACCACCGCGGAATGCGCCTGCGCCGAGAACTCCAGCCCGCCATATTGCTTGGGGATGATCATGCCGAAGAAGCCCTTCATCTTGATGAACTGCCAGACCTCGGGCGGCAGATCGGCGCGATTGTGGGTGATGTCCCAATCGTCCAGCATGGCGCACAGTTGATCGACTTCGTTATCGAGGAAGGCTTGCTCCGTTTCGCTCAATCCGCATTTCGGAAAAGCCAGCAGCTTGTTCCAATCGGGGTTGCCGCTGAACAGGTCGCCATCCCACCACACCGTGCCGGCATTGATCGCCTCTTGCTCGGTGGCGGAAATCTGCGGCAGGATTTTGCGGAATATCTTGAGTACTACACCGCTGATCACGATGCGGCGTACTGAAGGGACGCTGAACAACACGACGAACAGAAATAGCGCGGCACCAATCGCCAGCAATACGGAATCCGAGAAGCTTGCCTGGATCGCCACGACCGCCACGATCACAAACATCGCCAGCACCCAACTGGCAATGGAAGCGCGGAAGAAGGCGAGCACAACAAATATCGCCAGTGCTGCCAGAATCGTTAATGCCATGACTACCGCTCTCCCTGATTTATTGTTTTTGTACCGTACCGAACTTTAACGCGTGACGACAGACTACACAACTGATGCAGGGGCAATGTGCGGGGGTTCGGCGCACCGTGCCTCTAATGATGCAGCCTCCCTCTCCCCAACCCTCTCCCGCAAGCGGGCGAGGGAGCAAACGAATCGCTACGCGAGCTTTACGTTAACGCATCCGGTTGACCGCCTCTTCGACGCGTTCCACCGCGATGATCTCAATACCGGCGATCTTTTGTTTGGGTGCGTTGGCCTTGGGAATGATGGCCTGCGTGAAGCCCAGCTTGGCGGCTTCGCGCAGGCGCTCCTGGCCGCGCTGCACCGGGCGCACTTCGCCCGCCAGCCCGACTTCGCCGAACACCACCAGTTTCGCGGGCAGTGGTTTGTTGCGCAGTGATGAAACCATCGCGAGAATCACCGCGAGGTCGGCGCCCGGCTCGGTGATTTTCACGCCGCCCACCGCGTTGATGAACACATCCTGATCGTAGCAGGCGATGCCCGCGTGGCGGTGCAACACCGCGAGCAGCATCGCGAGACGGTTCTGCTCCAGCCCCAGCGACAGGCGGCGCACATTGGGCGAATGCGCCTCGTCGAGCAACGCCTGTATTTCCACCAGCAGCGGGCGTGTGCCTTCCTGCGTGACCATCACGCACGAACCGGCCACCGGGTCGCCGTGCTGCGATAAGAATAATGCCGACGGATTGCTGACCTCGCGCAAACCCTTCTCGGTCATCGCGAACACGCCGAGTTCGTTCACCGCGCCGAAGCGGTTCTTGAACGCGCGGATCAGGCGGAAGCTGGAATGGGTATCGCCCTCGAAATACAGCACCGTATCGACGATATGTTCCAGCACGCGCGGCCCGGCCAGCGCGCCTTCTTTGGTCACATGGCCAACCAGAATGATGGTGATGTTGCTGCTCTTGGCGATGCGCGTCAGTTGTGCGGCGCATTCGCGCACCTGCGCCACCGAGCCCGGCGCGGAAGTAAGCTGCTCGGAATACACCGTCTGGATCGAGTCTATCACCACGATGTCCGGTTTATCCGCCGCAATCGCGGCCTGGATTTTTTCGAGCTGGATTTCCGGCAGCAGACGCAGGCTGCGCGCGTCCAGCGCCAAACGTTTGGCGCGCAGCGCGATCTGCTGCGCCGATTCCTCGCCGCTGACATACAGGGTGTTTTGCTTGTTGGACAGGTGCGCCAGCACTTGCAGCAGCAGCGTGGATTTGCCGATACCCGGATCGCCGCCGATCAGCACCACCGCACCTGACACCAGCCCGCCGCCCAGCACGCGGTCGAATTCCTCGATACCGGTCGGCGTGCGCGGCACCTCCGCCGCCTCGACTTCGGAGAGCAACTGCACCTTGCCGCTCGCCGCCAGCGCGCTGAAACGGTTCTTGGCGCCGGGCGCGGCAGCTTCCGCGACCGATTCGATCAGCGTGTTCCACTCCATACAATGCGGGCACTGCCCCTGCCACTTCGCCGTCTGCCCGCCGCATTCGGTGCACGAATAAATCGTTTTTGTTTTTGCCATAAATTCTCTCTGTTACCATTGCAACCCGTGCCAGTCTGATGCCAATTCTATGCCAAAAGCCAAATAGCTCAGTAGGGCGTGATTGATCACGCCCTGATCAATTCATGTATCGGAAGAAGGGCGCGATAAATCACGCCCCTACTTCGCTGGCCGCGATCACCTCCTGCTCCAGTTTGCTGTCCCGCACCCATTCCTGCACCAGCGGGTCGCGCGCCACCGTCTGCATATACTCGCCCACCGCACCCGGCTCTCCCACGCCGTAGGTGAGAAAGCGAAAAACCACCGGCGCGAACATCGCATCCGCGATGCTGTACTGGCCGAACAACCACGGCCCCGCAGCGGCATACTGCGTGCGCAATTCGCGCCAGATATCCTTGACGCGCGCGATGTCGGCATCGAGGCCGGTGGCCGTCGCAGCCTTGCGGCCATGCGCGCGAATGTTCATCGGCATCGCCTTGCGTATCGGGATAAAACCGGAATGCATTTCTGCGCTGACCGAACGGGCGCGGGCGCGCGCTTCGCGCTGCGCAGGCCACAGCGACGGATATAACTCATACAGGTATTCGCCGATCGCCATGGTATCCCACACCAGCAAATCGCCGTCGCGGTACGCCGGTACCTTGCCCGCAGGCGAACAAGCCAGCAGCTTCTCCTTATAGCCTTCCACATACAGCGGAATGCGCAACTCGTCGAAATCCACCCCGGCATGTTTCAGCATCAACCAAGCGCGCAACGACCAGGACGAGTAGTTTTTGTTGCCGATCACCAATAGCGGTTTGCCCATGTTGCCTCCTAAAATTGTTACAGGTTTTTATTTAGCCGTTCGTGGTGAGCCTGTCGAACCACAAGCAGTGAAAAACTGACCCTTCGACAGGCTCAGGGCGAACGGATCTTGATGAGCGACACCGAATTGTAGCTAACGAACAATCTGGATTTGTTTGATCCTGGTAATCACTTCATTTTAGAAGGCAGCCTGATCGTCCTGCCCGCCACCCTGAAAACGCCTTTACCCTGATGATGCAGGGTACGCGGATTTTTCTTCGATGGATCGATCCACGCCTTGACCACTTCCAGCACAAAAAAATTGTATTTGTTCACCATCCGCGTATCGACCACCCGGCATTCGAGGTTGGCGTAACATTCGGCGATCAGCGGCGGCGCCACTTGCGAAGCGGGTAGCGGCGTCAGCTTGAACTTCTTGAACTTGTCTACCTTGTCGCCTGAGCAGTTGCCGATGCCCACCACCTGCCGCGCCAGATTCTCCGCCGGGATGCTGAGCACGCATTCCTTGGTGATTCGCAGCGCGTCGAAGCTGTGATTCCGCCCGCTGATCACGCAGCCCACCAGAGGCGGCTCAAACTCCATCATCGTGTGCCACGACTGGGTCATGATGTTCACCTTGCCCTTGTGCGCGGTCGTCACCAGCACCACCGGCCCCGTCTCCAGCAGGCGGTAAACGCGGGACAACGGAAAGTTCTTTTTCGTCATTGACGTTTATTCTCTCGCCAGAAATTCGATGCTAACCTAATTAGCTCCATGTACCGTAAATTAAGCGTCAGTAAAAATAATATTTATCCACCCAGCGATACCCCAACCAGCCATCGCGTATCGCCAGCGTAACAGTCTTCCCTTGTTGCGCTCTCTGGTAGACACCGTACGAAACCTCAATATTATTGGGCAGACTGTTTGCTCCGTCCCAACCGTAAAGATTGAGCTCGTAATGTGTACCAGATTTTCTTCCTCGCCATGTTCGTTTCCCAATAATATCGGCCTGCACCATGCGTTGCATGGACTTATCAAAAGAAATATTGATGTCCCGCGCAATGACATACCCCCCCAAGATCAACCCGATCCCGCCTGAGATGAATATCTCAGCCAATATCACATGCGCATATGAACTCCCTCGCAACAAAAATACCGTTACCGTCAGCAATGCAAACAACACCGCCGCAGCGCAAATCGCCGAAAAAATCATCAAGCCCATCACGTCCAGCATAATCTGCGCACGTTCAATATAAATATTGCGAAATAATTCCACCATGCCGAGCGAGAGGAGCGCAGTCGATAGCGCAGCCAATAATGTCGCGCGTAGCTGATAAATATCCCAGCACGATTTGTTCTTAGATTTCGCAATCTCCAATGATTCGGCAATCCCATATAAAGCGCCGACAATCTGCTGCGCCTCTACGCTACTTAGTTGTTTGGCAGCTACGCTCCCAACCTTTTCTTGGTAATGTGCCACAACATGTTGACCATGACATTCGATCCGTTTTAGCCGTTTATCGAGAAAGAGTAAGCGCACAACATCACGTAACGCTTTTGTTTCACCAAGCTCGGTTTGAAAAGCCGGAGCATTCGAAACGACATACAACTCATCGTCGAATTGCGGGTCGTTGAATTGATACTCAATGGAAAGGCCAATTCTCTTGGCAAATCGATCCCACACGGATTCACGATGGATGCGTAAAGAGATTCCCTGTGCACATGACACCGCGAAGCAAAACGTCCGTACATTTTTTTGCGCAGTATCTTTGAACTTATAGCGCTGATTATTCGCCGTACGCAAATACCCCTTATCGTCCGGCCAGCCAATAGCCCAGCTCAATTTACGCCATAAGCCATAGCCAAAAAACACAATAAATGAAACAACACCAAGAAATATCCACATGGCATTCCCTTACAAAAATCTGCACGTTCCAATAAGCTACTGGCGTAAAATCACTGCCGCACTATAACGCCGCCCCCGGCAAATAACCATACACCTTTTGGCCTAATTATTCCCCCCACCGTGTCCGCCGAAGTCGAACGTTTTTATCCCGAACAAAGTCTGCTTACACCACAATTTTTTCGCGCATGCAGATATGGGTGAATGTCGGCAGGAATATCCGCTAAAATAGCCACGCTGTCACACCCAAGCAAGGAGTCTCGCCATGAAACAACTGAATCGCATCACCGCTGATCCTGCCATCATGGGCGGCAAGCCGTGTATCCGCGGGCAACGCGTCACGGTGGGCATGCTTACCGGGCTGGTCGCCAGCGGCAAAAGTACGGAGCAGATTCTAGCCCTATACCCCTATATCGAAGCGGAAGACATCACGCAGGCATTGCGCTACGCCGCATGGCGCGCAGAAGAAATTGATTTGCCGCTGATCGCTGCATGACGCTACGCTTGCTCATTGACATGAACCTCTCGCCCTCGTGGGTAGAGGTTTTGCGCAAAGCCGGTTTTGCAGCGGAGCATTGGCATCACATCGGTGCGCACAACGCACCGGACAGCGAGCTTTTCTCCTGGGCGAGAGAGAACGAATATATAGTTTTTACCCACGACCTCGATTTTGGCGCTTTGTTGGCCGCCACCCGCGCCGAATCACCCAGCGTTTTCCAGATACGTGCCGACGATGTCAGCCCCGATGCACTCGCACCGCGCGCTATTGAACTACTGCGTCGCTTTACCCCGCAACTCTCTGCTGGCGCTCTGGTAGTGGTAGATGAAATACGCGAACGCATCCGGGTTTTGCCGCTGGGAAGCAGCCAGCCATAACAACAAAATACCTCCTACCGAAAGCTCCAATACCCCTGCCGTGTCCGCCGAAGTCGAACGTTTTTTTTCCGAACAAAGCCCGCTTGCCACC
>Ga0154345_130_pt1 | contig 8806 bp, 8 predicted proteins | sample RifGroA2_FD_115873 | JGI IMG/M metagenome (GOLD analysis project Ga0154345, IMG submission 115873) | Gallionellales bacterium GWA2_55_18 | reverse complement strand
CCGATGGCGAAGACGTTTTCGAATTTTGTTTGCAGCGTGTGGCGGTCTACGGGAATCCAGCCACTTTCGTTGGTCAAGCCTGCCTCGCGCACCACCGCCGGAGCGCGATGCGGCGGAACATAAAGCAGCAGGTCGTATCCGGTGCTAACGCCATTGGCGAACGAAATGCGGCGATTGGCCGGGTCAATTTCTTTCACCTGATGCTCGGGGTGGTAAGCTATGCCGCGCTCCTCGACCATCCCGCGCACGGCGGCGCCCATCTCGGGGCCGGCGACGAACATCGGTCGCGGTTCGGCGGCAAAGAACTCTATTTCGGTCTTCTCGCGCAGGCCGCGCTTGCGCAGATAGCTATCCACCAGCAGCGCGGTCTCGTAGGGCGCAGCCGGGCACTTGTATTGCGGCGCCGCGGTCAGGACGACAATGCGCCCGCCCGAAAATCGGGCCAGCGCGTCGCGGATCGAGGTTGCGCCTTCCATCGTGTAAATGCAAAGCCCGGCTTCGGCGAGGCCGGGAGTGGCCTCCGGTGCGTACTCCGCACCCAGTGCAATCACCAGCGCATCGGCACGCAGGGGTTGCCCGTCGATTTCCACTTCCCGCTGTGCGGGATCAATCCGCGTGACGCTGCCTTGGCGAAATTCGATGCCGCGACGAAGCAGCCGATCCAGCGGCCGGGAAAACTCTTCAGGGTTCCGTTCACCCACCATCAGCCACAACAGCGAGGGCGGAAAAAAATGCTGCCCGGCGCGATCCACCGCAATCACGCGGTCGGAAGCGGGCAGCAACTTGCGCAACGTCTCGGCGGCAACGATGCCGCCGATTCCAGCGCCCAATATCAATACCGTGTGGCTCATCTCATTCACCTTAAAAAACGATAACTTTATCGGCCCACTGCGTCCATGCGGTGAGTTGATCCATGGTACTGCGCGACACGCCTTCGATCATATCTGCGTCTGCTATTCCGCGCGCGTCAAGGCAGCTACCGCACGCACCGACTTCGCCGTCATTGCGCGCCACCATGCCCAGCATGTCGCCGATGTTGTAATAGCCCTGCGGCACCTTTTGCCCGTTTTTGGCGCATGCTGCCGCATCGCCGATAAGGAACATCTTGATCTCCGCTTCGCCCGTCTTGAGCAGTGAGCGCGCAAGCCGCAATCCGTTGTAGCTGCGCTCCGTGCCATAAGGAGCGTCGTTCAGGATCATCAGGTATTTCATAATTTCCTCCGCTGTTCAATCAATCTAATAGCGATTAGATTGATTAAAGCAATATCTGCATACGATGTCAATGGAATTGCTGGTAGATTGTTTGTTGCTATAATTCTGAATCAAATAATTATCGGATTGTTATGGTGAAAGGCGCACGCAAGATCAAAGACCTGCTTTATGAACAGGTGGCACGGATTGGCAAGGTATTCTCAAGCCCCAAACGGCTGGAGTTGATCGAACTGCTTTGCCAGGGTGAAAAGACGGTTGAAACGCTTGCGCGTGAGGCTTCTATCAGCATGAAGCTGGCCAGCGCCCATCTGCGCGAATTGCGGGGCGCCCATCTGGTTGAAACCGAGCGGAAAGGTAAAAACATTTCCTATCGTCTGGCCAACAAGACGGTCGCCGATTTATGGGTGCATATCCATTCTCTGGCCGAAGATCGTCTGATTGGGCTGCAAATGGAATTACAGAAAATCGCTACACAACCGAACGAGTTGGTGCCCAATGATCGTGAAACGCTGATGAAAATGGCGCGCCGAGGGGAAGTGGTTGTGCTGGATGTACGCCCAACCGAGGAGTATCTGGCAACACACCTTCCATTCGCTCGCTCCATTCCAATCGACGAGCTGCGCCAGCGGCTTGCGGAGCTACCAAAGGACAGGCTGATTGTTGCCTACTGCCGTGGTCCTTATTGTCTGATGGCGATTGATGCAGTAGAGCTGCTGCGCAAGGAGGGTTTTAAGTCTGCGCATTTGCGGGACGGTGTCGCGGAATGGGAGGTGGCAAAAATTAGATAGGTATAGCTTCACCTCGCCAGCCGTGGATTATTTTCTAACCCCGAAGGGTCAGCTATTGGCACATTCCTGCCTTCCACCAATACCGGCTTTATGCACACCAGAGCCATTGTACGCCCTTGCCAAGTTTGCCCAGACCTCCAATTTTTACAAACCCTCCGCTGTTATCCGTTAAAATCTCTCCAACCATAACCACGGAATAACGATATGACCACCACCCACCGCTACACACTGACTATCTCCTGCCCGGACCGGGTCGGCATCGTCGCGGCGGTGAGCGGTTTTGTCGCGCAGCATGGCGGCTTTATCGTCGAAGCCAGCTACCATACCGATCTGGAGACGCAGCGCTTTTTCATGCGCCAGGAAATCCGCGCCGATTCGCTGCCGTTCGATGCGGGGGAGTTGCGCAGTCATTTTGCGCCGCTGGCAGAAAAGTTCCGCATGAGCTGGCATGTCAGCGATTCCGCCGTGCGGAAGCGTGTGGTGTTGCTGGTCAGCAAACAGGATCACTGCCTCAACGACCTGCTGCACCGCTGGCGCAGTGGCGAGTTGCTGGTGGATATCCCCTGTGTGATCTCCAATCATGAAGACCTGCGCGGTTTCGTCGAATGGCACGGCATCCCGTTTATTTATGTCGATATGCCGAATAATGACGAACCAGCCAAGGCCGCCGCTTTCGACAGGATCGCCGTGCTGTTCGAGCAGCATCGCGGCGATTGCATGGTGCTGGCGCGCTTCATGCAGATCGTGCCGCCGGATTTATGTGCGTGCTATGCCGGGCGCATCATCAATATCCACCATAGTTTCCTGCCGTCCTTCGCCGGGGCCAGACCCTACCATCAGGCCTACCATCGCGGCGTGAAGCTGATCGGCGCGACCTGCCATTATGTTTCCGATGAGCTGGATGCCGGCCCGATCATCGAGCAGGACACCACGCGCATCGACCACGGCGACACCGTGGAAGATATGGTGCGCTACGGCAAGGATATCGAAAAAAACGTGCTGGCGCGCGGCCTGCGCTATCATATCGAAGACCGTGTGCTGATTTGCGGCACCAAGACGATAGTGTTTCGCTAATTCTTCCAGAATCAGCCAACTACTTTGCAACATTGGCAAGGCGAACAAATATGAATCCACTCGACTACACGAATCAAACCGACCGTATGAGTCCGGCAGACCGCGCCCTGACGGAGCAGAATTTCCTGTTTCGCGGCATGGATTTCACCAGTGTCGAGTATATGCTGGAGCATTGCTCCATACGGAACTTGGCTGCGGGCGAAAAGCTGCTGCAACCCGATACACCGAATCGCCATCTTTACCTGATACTCGAAGGCAAGCTAAGCGTTCATCTGGTTGCGCAGGAGACGCTGGAACATGCCATGCTGCTTGTTACGGAATGCGCGGGGGAAATATCTCTGGTGGATGGCAAACACCCATCGGCTCTGGTTGTCGCTACCGGTCCGGCACGCATATTGGCCGTTCCCCACGATACGGTATGGTCGCTGGTTGACCATTCCCACGAAATCGCGCGCAACCTGCTGGAGATTATTGCCGGGCGGATGCGCCACGACAACATGGCGCTCATAGCTTCGCAGAACAAAAAGATGCAGATTGAGCATCAGGCCTACGTTGACGCTCTGACCGGGATTTATAACCGCCACTGGATGGGCAACGCTTTCCCGCGCGCCTTACATCGCTGCGTGCTTAACAAGCTGCCATTCGCTGTGATGGTTGCGGATATCGATCACTTCAAGCGGGTAAACGATACCTACGGGCATCTCGTTGGCGATATTGCTTTGAAAACCGTCGCCAGATGTATGGCGGAAAACCTGAGGCCGCATGACCTGCTGGTGCGCTATGGCGGGGAAGAGTTCGCGGTGTTTCTGCCCGATGCCGATCTGGATGAAGCGAGGATAATTGCCACGCGGCTGCGTGTCGTGATCGCCGATACCGAAATTCGCTGCGAAAAAATTTCTTTCAAGGTCACACTCTCTATCGGCATCACGCCGACCAAACATGAGGCGACGCTTGAGAATCTTATCGGCGAAGCGGACCAGGCGCTCTACCGCGCAAAGGAACTGGGGCGCAACCGCGTAGAAATATTCGGCTAATTCCATTTCGCCTTCAAATGGAAAATAGCCCGTTCCGACGTGCAGAGCCCGCCCTACAAATCCCTTGTTAAAACGCTCTTCAACAACTCCTCAAACTCTCCGGCAGGCACTGGCCTTGAAAATAAATACCCTTGCGCATAATCGCATCCCGCATCGGACAGGAGCTTGCGTTGCGCCTCCGTTTCCACCCCTTCGGCGATCACTTTGAGGCCGAGCTTGTGCGCCATCACGATGATGGCCTCGGATAGCGCCATGTCGTCCGGGTCGGATACCAGGTCGCGCACGAACGACTGGTCGATCTTCAGGTAGTCGATATCGAATTTCTTCAGGTAGGACAGCGACGAATAGCCCGTGCCGAAATCGTCGATTGCCGCTTGGATGCCCGCGTCGCGGAATTCGAGCAGCTTGCCGGCAACGCCGGAATCCGCATCCAGCAATAACCCCTCGGTGATTTCGACAACCATGCTTTTCCCCGGCAGATCCAGCCCCTGCAAATAAGAGAACCATGCTTTGCCCGCGCAATCGCCGGTGCTGCATAGCTGCACGGGAGATACGTTCACGCTGATTTGGAGCCCGGCGTTGTGCAGCGTTCTCCATTGTTTCAGTTGGCGCGCCGATTCCCTGAATACCCAGTCGCCGATCCCGACAATCAATCCGGTTTCCTCGGCCAGCGGAATAAACTCGGACGGGCTGACCATGCCGAGCGCCGGGTGCTGCCAGCGGATCAGCGCTTCCGCCTTGTTGATGCGGCCGGTAGCCATATCCACGATGGGCTGGTAATAAATCCTGAACTGCCCGGCGGCCAGTGCGCCGCGCAGCTCGTTGGTCAGGCGCAGCCGCGCTTGCGCCGCCTGCTGCATCGACTGCGTGAAATATTCGAAACGGTTGCTCCCCTTGTTTTTGGCCGCATACATCGCCTGGTCGGCGCTCTTGAGCAGGCCTTCCGTCTCGGCGGCATCATCGGGATGCAGCGTGATGCCGATGCTGGCGGATATATAGGCTATTTCGTCCCCGAGCCGGAACGGTTCGGACAGGCTTTGCCGGATACATTCGGCTATCCGCTCGATGCTGGTGGTATCGCCGAGCTCCGCCAGGATGACGGTGAATTCGTCTCCTCCCAAACGTGCCACGGTATCGGTTTCGCGCACACACCCGCTGATACGGCGTGCGGCTTCCTTCAGCAGGACGTCGCCCATGCCGTGCCCCAGTGCGTCGTTGACTTCCTTGAATTTGTCGAGATCAATGAACAACAGCGCCGTTTTCAGGCCGGCGCGATGCGCCTTCTTGATATCCTGCTCTAGGCGGTCGTGGAACATGCGGCGGTTGGGCAGGCTAGTCAGGGTGTCGAAATTGGCCTGGTTCCAGATCAGCTCCTCGGATTTCTTCTGTTTGGTGATGTCGCGGATGAAGCCATTGAACTCGTACTCGCCCGCCACGTTGATTGCGGTAACGGATAATTCGATGGGGAATTCATGGCCATCGCGATGCAGGCCAAGCAACTCGACCCGCGAATTTAACAAGTTGATCTTGCCGGAGCGCAGGAAATGTTTCAACCCATGCAGATGTGCTTCGTGGTACTGGGGCGGGATGATTGTTTTGTGCAGATATTTCCCGATTGCTTCCTCGCGTGTCCATCCGAAAGCCTTTTCCGCCTGGTTGTTCCACCCGGTGATGATCCCTTCGGCATTCATCTGAACCATTGCATCCAGTGCCGTTTCAACAACGGCGCGAAGTTTCCCCTGGCTTTCGACCAGCGCCCGCTCCGCCAGCTTTCGTTCGGTGACATCGCGCGCCGAGCAATACACCAGTTGCCGCCCGTCGACATCCACCCTGACGATGCTGATGTCAACGTCGATGATGCTCCCGTCGCGGCGGCGATGCCGCGTTTCGAGCATGACGGCGGCATCCCCCAGCCCCGCGATGTTCGCCTTGATTTGCGCCGCCGTCCATTGCGCATCCCATTGCGCCGCATTCATGGTTGCCAGTTCGCCCGCCGTGTAGCCGAGCATCTTGCAGAACGCGTCGTTCACCTGCACCACGTCGCCTTCAAGATCGAGGACATGAATACCGTCGCTGGCCGCACGCAACAGCGTTTCATTCTTGCGGCTTTCCTTTACCAGCGACTCCTCGGCGCGCTTGCGCGCCTCAAGCATGGCATTGAACCCGTCGGCCATTTCATTGAAGCTGTCGCTCACCAAGCTGATCTCGTCGCGCGTGTTGAGCCTGATGCGCGTGTTCAGGTCGCCGTCGGCAAAAGCGCGCGCGGAGCGAGCCAGCGACTGGATGCTGCCGATAATGGCGTAGTACATGCTGACCGAGAAATAAACCACCACCATGAACGCCAGCAAGGCGATGCCGGTGCTTTCATATAGCGTCTTTTTTGCGCGGGCGATACGTGCCTTGATGAGCGATTCGGCCATCGGCAGCAAAGTGTTGTGCATTTGCGCGTAACTTCTGTCAATCGCCGCCGTGGCTACGTCCAGGAATGAATCGGGAGATGTGATAAAATGGCCGGTGAAAATGTCCGATGTCACAAGGCCGGTAATTTCACGTGCGGAACCGGTAATGTCGCCGGATACCGCGAGGAGCTGTTTCTGGATCGCCGGGTTATAACGGCCGGCCTTGTCCAGGTTAATGCTGAGGAGTTTGTGCGTGTTTTCGAGTTCGGCGGCCATGACCTTCAACTCGATCATCTGGGGTTCGGTGACTTTTTTTCTGGCTAGGATGCCGGTGCCATACGCCCGGATCTGCCCGAGGCGCTCGAGCGTATGCGGCAACTTGTTGATGGCGGTGTCGATCAGGTAAAACGAAGCGAGTTCAGGATCCTGAGTCAGCAAATACTCGTCGGCGATGAGCACCTCGAATTGCTGGAGTTGCTCGATCAGGCGGGTATGCGCGGCAAAATTTTCGGCGACCGTCAATCCCAGGCCTGCCTTGCGCAAATGCTCCCAAGCTGACTTGATAAGCCGGAAATCCTTGCCGGAAGCCAGGCCGGCAGGCAGTTTTTCTTCCATCGCATCGAAGGCTGTCGCCGCCTCTCTTTCTTGTGCGGCGCGCCTGTCCGGCATGGTCTCGTTGCCGCCGAGCAGCGCGGCCGAAATTCCTCGGTGTAACTGGATGGCTTGCACGGTACGGGAAACCGGCTTGACCAGCGCGAGGCCTTCCAGTTGCTGCCGCGATGGCTGGATAACCTGCTCGAGGCTGACAAACAGGCTGTACACCACCACGGCAATCGCAATCATGGACAACAGCCACAACAGCGTGAATTTCTTGGTGTAGCCCAGGCGGTTCAGCAGGGCGATGGCAGGGACGAAGATCGCATGCAATATTTTCCCGATTCCGTTACTGTTTGCCATTTTCGTATCTCATACCCGTTAGAACGCAACGATTATAATCGTTGCCATACCAGTTTTGAGGTAATGCTCCCAACTTTTCGTCGATTATGATGTTTCCGGCTGAGAATGACAAAGACAGCAACGTCGTGGATGGGCATGTGGCAAAACTGAAACTCCGGGCTTTACCGGTTCGATGGAGAAACGAGCCGCCTGCGCAGCACCGCCATATGCGAAGACTCAAAGCCCAGCTTTCGGTAAAAACCCAGCGCGGCTTCGTTATCCCGGTCTGCCAGCAAGGTGACGCGCGTCATTCCCTCTGCCTTTGCCCAAACGAGAACATGCTCAACCAGACGCCGCCCCAGCCCTTTGCCTCGGTATTCGCCACGGACTATCACGTCTTCCAGCACCGCCACCCGGCAACCTTCCGACGTGCTGACGGTAATCAAGACATTCGCCATGCCCGCCACCCTTCCTTGGTCTCGTAACACAAAAAGCTTGCCCAACGCCGGGTTGTCCAGGATCAGGCGTAAGCCGCGCAACTGTTTTTCACGATCCGGGCGAAAATCGTTTTCCAGCGTGAACAGTTCGGTAAGCAGATCGGCCAGTTGATCGAGGTCGCCATGCTCCGCATACAGAACTTCAATTTTCATCATTGCTCCAGAAGAATAATATTTTTTATTTCCAGCATCAGGAAAGATTGAGATACACCTCGCCTTTGTCCACGCGCGCCCGGTAACGGTGCGTGCAGCCACAGTCAGGCGCGACAGCTTCCCCGCTGTCGAGTTGCATCGTCCATCCATGCAGCGGGCAGGTCACCTTGCGGTCAAACACGATGCCCTGCGACAGCGGCCCACCCTTGTGCGGGCATTGGTCTCTCAGCGCAAAAACCTCGTCCGAGCCGTTGCGAAATACCGCGACATCACCCTTCACGGTTTGCACCACCCGTGAACCCAGCTTGGGAATTTCTTCAAGCGGGCATACCCTCATCCATTCGCTCATGGCCGTCTCCTAAATGTAATTTTGACGACTGATTACACTCGTCTTTCAAAACATCAAAAATCTTGTAGGGTGCATTCCATGCACCATTTAATACTGGTGCATGAAATGCACCCTACGATATTCCACTGCCGATTTCAGGTTGGAACCTGATCGGCGCGAACTCCCGCGCTGCCGCACCGCGCACGCGTTCCTGCCAGGGGTCTTTTTCATCGCGCAATGCATCCTTAAGCCGTTCATGGAGAGCCTGACGTCCCGCGGCATCTGCCACGATGCGCTGCTTCACATAATCCATGCCGACGCGCTGCACCCAGTGCACGGTGCGGTCGAGGTAACGCGCCTCCTCGCGGTAGAGCTGGATGAAAGC
>Ga0154345_101_pt2 | contig 8877 bp, 9 predicted proteins | sample RifGroA2_FD_115873 | JGI IMG/M metagenome (GOLD analysis project Ga0154345, IMG submission 115873) | Gallionellales bacterium GWA2_55_18 | reverse complement strand
CCAAAATTGAACGCCTCTACGACAGCTCAATTCATGATTGGTTTCGGGACTTGTTCAGTATTTCCTTAAAGGTTTTCTTTACAGCGAACGCATCATGTCACCATGGACGAACCCTGTCAGCGGATTCGCCATCCCTTCGACTCCACTATGCTGAGCTTGCCCTGAGCTTGGCGGATGGCTCAGGGCAGGGGGGGGGGCCAATGCCATCACCTTGAACAATTCGCCCATCTCTGCCGGGCTGGTGAGCTTTTGCAACTGCGCCGAGAGCGGCAGGTAGTCGCGCAGGTTCTCCGGCGAAGTATCCTTCATCAATTCGGTAATACCGCAGTTGATCAGGAAGAACGCCTGCGAGGTATAGCCCAGCAGTTCCAGCCCCGCATCGATGCCGCATTCCGCGATGGCGGTGAAATTCACATGCGCGGTGATGTCCTGCAAACCGGGCAGATAAAACGGGTCATCGTGCGCATGGTGGCGGTAGTGGCACATCAGCGTGCCACTGCTGCGCTGCGGGTGGTAGAACTCGCGCGCGCCGAAACCGTAGTCGATGAGCAGCAGCGTGCCGCGTTCCAGGCAATTTGCCAGACTGTTGATCAAACCGCGTGCGGCAAGGCATATCTCGCTGACATAATCGTCCGGCACAACGATCTGCTGCGCGGCATGCAGCAACTCGGCATCATCGATGGCACGTTCCTGCCAGATAAAATTGTTAGCGCCGAAACCGTTATCGCTAATTGCCACGCCGCGCTCGGTCAGCGCACTGTCGCGCCAATGCACCAGATGCACCGGCAAGGCATCGAGCACCTCGTTGGCGACAATCGCACCGCTAAATCTTTCCGGCAGTGCATCCAGCCAATGCATGCGTTCCAACAGATGCGGCAGCCTTTCCTGTATGAAAGACTGCTGGCGCGCGCGCAAATCGGCGCTCACTTCCAGGATCGCATAGCTGTCCGGCAAGCTGCCGATTCGTTCCAGCTCGCCGAGTATATCCACCGCCAGCTTGCCGCTGCCCGCGCCCAGCTCCAGAATATGCGGTGCGCTGGAAGCCATGATCTCCGCAGTTTGCCGCGCCATGGTGCGACCAAATAGTGGCGACAGCTCCGGCGCAGTGACAAAGTCGCCCGCCGCGCCGAGTTTGTGCGCCCCGGCGGTGTAATAGCCCAACCCCGGCGCGTACAGAGCCAGCTCCATGTAACGCGCAAAGCTGATCCAGCCGCCATGTTCGGTAATATCGTGGCGGATGAATTCGCATAACCGGGCGCTGTGTTGTGCGGCTTCCGGGCTTGGGACAGGCAGAGTCGTTGGCATGGTCGGGTATAATTCAGCAATGTATAAGTCTAACAGTTTGCTAAAAACTACTGAGGAAGATCATCTGCGGTAGTTTTTAGCAAACTGTTGTTGGAGAGTGCTATGCAAGGCAAAACGGTATTGGTGACCGGAGGCGCGAAACGGGTCGGTGCGGCGATTTGCCGCCGCCTGCATGCGGCGGGTGCGCAACTCGCCGTGCACTACCGCAACTCCGCGCAGGAAGCTCTGGCGTTGCGCGACGAGCTGAATGCGTTGCGCCCGGGAAGCGCCGCCGCGTTCCGGTCCGACCTGCTCGACCTGAATGCGTTGCCGCAACTGGTGCGCGAGGTTGTCGAAAAATTTGGGCAGCTGGACGCGTTGGTCAACAACGCTTCGAGTTTCTATGCCACGCCGCTGGCGGAGGTGGACGAACAGCAGTGGAATGACCTGCTCGGCACCAACCTGCGCGCGCCGCTGTTTCTCGCGCAAGCGGCAGCGGACGAATTGCGCCGCCGCCATGGCTGCATCGTGAACATCGCGGACATCCATGCCGAACGCCCGATGCACGGCCATCTGCTATACAGCGTTGCCAAGGCCGGGTTGGCCGCGCTGACTCGTGCGCTGGCGCAGGAGATGGCGCCGCAGGTACGCGTCAACGCCGTCGCACCGGGCGTTATCATGTGGCCGGAAAATGCGGCCTGGGTGAACGAGGAGCAACGCCGCAAGATTGTCGCGCACACCCTGCTCAAGCGCGAGGGCGAACCGGACGATATTGCCAAAATCGTGGCCTTTTTGATTCAGGATGCGCCCTATGTGACCGGGCAGATCATCGCCGTCGACGGCGGCAGAAGCGTAAATATTTAACCCGGAAAAAATAGCTGTCCACGAAAGACACGAAATAAAACAAAAATTACGCTGACACTGCGAGCCACCTATTGGGCAACAATTCATGGCATAGAGTTCTTTGAATTTTTCGTGCTTTTCGTGCCTTTCGTGGACGAATTGCAGTTTGTAAATATTATTTGGAATTCTCATGAACGACATCGCACAACCCATCCATTTCGAGCGCCACTCGACCAACTTCAACCGTCTCAAGGGGCGGCTGGAACATCAGGTCGGCAAGGCGATCGCCGATTTCAACATGATCGAAGCGGGCGACAGCGTGATGGTATGCCTGTCCGGCGGCAAAGATTCCTACACCCTGCTCGATGTCCTGCTCACCCTGCGCAAGCGCGCACCGATTGATTTCCGCATCGTCGCGATGAACCTCGACCAGAAGCAACCGGGTTTTCCCGAAGAAGTACTGCCGAATTATCTCAAGTCCATCGGTGTGGAATACCACATCGAGAGCCAAGACACTTATTCTATCGTCAAGGAAAAAATTCCCGAAGGCAAGACCACCTGTTCATTATGCTCGCGGCTGCGGCGTGGCATCATCTACCGCGTCGCACAAGAGCTCGGTGCCAACAAAATCGCGTTGGGGCACCATCGCGACGACATGATTGAGACGCTGTTCCTGAACATGTTTTTCGGCGGCAAACTCAAGGCGATGCCGCCCAAGCTGGTCACCGACAAGGGCGACCACATCGTGATTCGCCCGCTGGCTTATTCCATGGAAAAGGACATTGCCCGCTATGCGCGCGGCATGGAATTCCCGCTCATCCCGTGCAACCTGTGCGGCTCGCAGGAAAACATGCAACGCAAAAACATCAAAAAAATGCTCGCCGCATGGGAGCTGGAATATCCGGGGCGCAGCCAGACCATCTTCACCGCGATACAGAACGTCAAACCGTCACACCTGCTGGACAGCAGCCTGTTCGATTTCAAAAGCCTTCAGATTGGCGATAAGGTGGCGGAAGGCGATGTGGCGTTCGACGAGGAATAATCTTATTCTCCCGTAGGGGCGAGATTCATCGCGCCCTTCTTCTGACGTATGAATAAATCAGGGCGCGATGAATCTCGCCCCTACGTCACTCTACCTCAATCTTGAAAATCGCTTTGCGTATGTTGCTGGTCGCAACCAGCGGCGCATGCGCATCTTCCGGGAAAAAGATGCAGAATGCACCGGGCGGTGTGGCGATCCACGTTGCCGGAGCATCGTGGAAAAACTGTATATCCTCCTTGTAATCGCTCACCGGCTGCGCGCAATCCGCCAGCGCCTTCCAGCCCATCTCATCCGTCCCTTCCAGCACCAGTTGAATGTCGATGTACTTGCGGTGGCATTCCAGCTTCGCCGCTTCGCGCGTGCGCCCGGCGACACTCTCCAAGATGACGAACAACTGCTCGCCAACGATGGGATAGCGCCCCGGCGCGAGTGCCAGCAGGTCGGTGTTGCGGATGTATTCGAAGATGCGCGGGAACAGCGGATGCAGCGCAACGTAGCGGTCAGCTTGGGATAGGGTAGATAAGATCATAGTAGGGTGTCAGTCGAAAAGTAACTGGAAAGCCGCGCCGTTTCGTGATCCACGTTTTTTCATTTTTTAATATACCAACGAATATACCAGCAATTGTAGCGGCTAAGTGCTTGGGCTGTGCCCACCATGCCTGTCCTGAGCCTGTCGGAGCGGTCAGGCGTAGCCAGACCTACGAATTATTTTATATTTCGGTTGGTGCAATTACCGGCGGCTTCAAATTTGCCTTGGCAGCCAACTTCTCAAACTTCTGGTCGAATGTCGCCAGTGCTTTGCAGCCCGTCGTGCCAGCATGGTGCAGCGCATCAGCGAAATCAAAACCCGACTGATAGTATTGAAGCGCTTGTTGAATATCGGACTGCCGTTCAAAATTCATATTTCGCACTGACAACAGCGCTTCAAATGATCTTACGATTGCAGGCTTATCCAGTGAATACGCGCCGCGCAGCACCCATTCAAGTTCCAGAGTCACCGTAAGCGGCACGAACAAAGCATTGCCCGTATCAATGAGCGAGGCTGACTGGCGAGCCTGCACCGGATCGTCATTGGTCACCAGCCTTGCCAGAATATTGGTATCAAGCGCAATCACGGTTTGGTCGCGTATTTGGCAACATCCATTTGTTCCGCAGGAATCGCCTTGCCCGTGTATCCGGCAATGCCAACACAGTCGGCGGCGCGCTTGGTTTTCCTGGCATCATCCACCAACGCCCTGAATCCACCCGCATCGGGCAAAACATTCAACCTCGTGCCAGGCGTAATACCCAACAGTCGGCGAATCTCTGCGGGGATGACTAGCTGGCCTTTTTCAGATACCGTTACAATCATGATTGCCTCCCGAATTAATCTTGCCCGTTATAAACATTTGCATAGTATCATATTGGCTTACTAGTGTAAGCGGCGAGTATTTGCAATACTCTGACCACTGACGACCGAGCCCATTTCGCGCCAGTTCTATATGAAAATGGTTCAAGGAAGCTCACTGTTATCACCAGCGATGCGGGCGGAAACCATATTGGTTTATAAAAACAATTCGAACACGCCCCCTTTAACCCATGCGAAAGAATGAAGAAATTGATGCAATAAATAGTACGGCGGACGTGCGGACGGGATAGCGCGAAGAAAGCCGGGCAGGCCGATTGTAAAGCACGAACAGAGTGATCGAGTTGAGGATCAATCTGATTTTGGATTCTGAACAGGAGAATTGAAATGCAAAAACATATTGTGATGCTGACCCCAATGGCACTGTTTCAGCCTCCTTGTGATGCGCTCCGATACAGGTTTTGTAGGGTGCAATAAGCGTAGCGCATTGCACCAATAACCACCATGCGGCGCAATGCCCGTTGGTTATTGCGCCCTACGCGGGCTTCTTCTTCATCGCATCCTTAATCTCGCCAACCGTATCCAACACCTTGCCAACCAAATCTAAAGTAGGATGATTGTCTCCATGCTTCCCATCGAGAGTCTGGGAGGCATTGTATGCAATGGCATCAATAGCCTTCGTGATAAGTTCTTTTTGCATAACCTTATCGTCCTTATCAAGGTCGGCAAGCTGCTTCTTGTAACTTTCGTATGATGTTGCCAGCGCTTCTTTATGAGCATATTCCTGCTGCAACCGTTGGTACTCGCTACGTCGTTTTGAGGCAACGAAAGCCAACCATATGACAGCACCATAGAACGGGAGACGGAATACCAATCCCTTCAGGACAGAATCCCAGTTCTCGAACTTAACAAATGAAATCCAATGCTCACCGCCAATATTTTCAATTGAAAAAATGAACGATGCGACGACCATGATGCCAATTGAAAAGTAATAAACTTTTGTCGCATTCTTGATGGGGTCATCAAAAGATTTCTTCATGTCCCTATATGCGCTTGCCAAACCAGCACTGGCAGCCCCGGGCAACAGTTCTTCAATTTGCTGATTTAGTGCGTTGTACTTAGTGACCTGCTTATTTTCAAATTCGCCCAATGCGGCAACACGTTTATTTAACTCTTCCGCTAGGCCTCCTTCCCGCTTACCATCCTCATCCAGTTTTCCAAATATTTTTGTGTGGAAAACATCAAGAGCTTTCACCTCATCCTTAACACTGTCTAGCGCCTCTTCGATGCCTTCTTTGTCAGCTAGAGCAGCTTCCTTGGCTGACTCCAGATCATCTTTTATAGAGGGATTTTTCGCATCACCAACAAGCGCCTTGTCGTGAAGCGACTTTATATCCTCAAGCTTGCTTTCAAACTCCTCGACAAAATTGTCAATTTGACTCTCGATGCCGCCTTCGTTTGATTCATCGCCAAGGAGCTTTGCTTTAAGCTGAACAGCCCGCTCTTCAATTTCTTGAATCTTTACTTGAAGGGAATCCGATTCAAGTTTCGAATTCTTGATGTTCTCTAATTGCGAACCTGCCTTGTTGTGAAAACTGCTGAGATATTCCTCAATTGCCTTCGAGTATTCTTTTACAGATTCCAGTAGTGCTTTACCAGCCTCACCCTCAATCACCATATAGGGGCGGATATAGGTCAAGAGGTTGTCCGCATTGTTATTGGCATTTTGGATGTGGCCAATATTCTTATTACTATTGAAGTTGACGATTTGCTGATTGCAAGGTGTCGTTTGAGCGTTAAAATTATCCCAAGTGCTACTCGGCACTAATTCCGGATCAATTGAATTAAGCATCTCGTCAATGTACGAAACTACTTTCTTGAGACGCGCCAATTCCTGCACAGATGTAAGAACTGTTTCGTCATCGACTTTGGCGGAGTCCAAATTTGTCTTTAGAGTACTCCAAGCTGTCTGAAATGGATGATTCTTATATTGCTCTGCCCAGCGTGACATCACACCTCCCTAATTTGCGTACTAGTTGATTGGGTTAAAGAGGCCGGGCTCACAATTATCTTCATTCATGCACCACCAACGCGTCGCGTGTGACTTCGACAAATTTCCCGGCTGCAAACGCGTCTTCTATTCCCTTCAAATTTGCGTGCAATATTTTCTCAAGTTCTGCGTTGGAGATATTCCCAGTGGAAATCAGCAGTAACGACGGCTCACCATTGAGCAGGTAAGTCTGTACAAAGTCTGAATCCTTGCAGATAACGATGCGTTTTTCGCGCATTGCACATGCAATGATTTCGCTATCAGTGGTTCGGTTTTTGGCGGGGAGGTCGAGTGTGTGTTGCGCGTCGTGCCCCGCCTCGTTCAGCCACTGGGCGAAACGCCTGGGGAGTTGCGCATCGACCAAGAATTTCATGCGGCCAGCGGTTCCAGTCGTTTAACGTGGGTGAGGCGTGCCGCGAAGGAAAGTGCGGCCAGAATGTCTTCGCGCTCGAGGTCTTCGTAGTCTCTCAGAATCTCGTCAGTGGTCATGCCGCTGGCCAGCCACTCCAGCACGTTCTCAACAGGATAGCGCAGGCCGCGTATGCAGGGCTTGCCGTGGCATACGGCGGGATCAATGGTGATGCGGTCGCTCATTGTTGCCTCCTGCTCGGAAATTCATAGGGGAATCTTACACCAGCTTGCGTCTGCGGTGACAGACCTTTTCTCATCTCTTCCAAGCCATGCTGCAGGTATGAAAGGGGCAACAGGCTCTGGGCGAATGGCTGCCCCTCCCCCCAGCCCTCTCCCGCGAGGGGAGAGGGAGTGCAGAGGTTATCGACTAATCGGCTTATACCGAATCCGCTTCGGCTTCGCGCCCTCTTCGCCGAGCCGCTTCTTCTTGTCCGCCTCATACTCCTGATAGTTGCCGTCGAAGAACGTCCACTTGGAATCGCCTTCCGCCGCGAGGATGTGAGTGGCGATGCGGTCGAGGAACCAGCGGTCGTGGGAGATGACCATCACGCATCCGGCGAATTCGAGCAGCGCGTCTTCGAGGGCGCGCAGGGTTTCCACGTCGAGGTCGTTGGAGGGTTCGTCCAGCAGCAGCACATTGCCGCCGGAGATCAGCGTTTGCGCCAGATGCAGGCGGCCGCGTTCGCCGCCGGAGAGCTGGCCGACGATCTTGCCCTGGTCCGCGCCCTTGAAGTTGAAGCGGCCGATGTAGGCGCGCGCCGGAGTTTCGTATTTGCCGACGGTGAGAATTTCGTTGCCTCCGGAGATCGCGTCGAACACGGTCTTGCCGTTGTCCAGCGAATCGCGCGCCTGATCGACGTGCGCGATTTTGACGGTGGTGCCGATCTTCACCGTGCCGCTGTCCGGCTGCTCCTTGCCGGTGATCATGCGGAACATGGTCGATTTGCCCGCGCCGTTCGGGCCGATGATGCCGACGATCGCGCCGGGCGGCACCTTGAAGCTGAAATTGTCGATCAGCAGGCGGTCGCCGTAGGCTTTGGAAACGCCTTCGAACTCGATGACCTCGTTGCCGAGCCGCTCGCCGACCGGGATGAAGATTTCCTGGGTCTCGTTGCGCTTCTGGTGTTCCTGCGAATTGAGTTCCTCGAAGCGCGCAATACGCGCCTTGGATTTGGCCTGGCGCCCTTTCGGATTTTGCCGCACCCATTCCAGCTCCTGCTTCATCGCCTTCATGTGCGCGTCGATCTGTTTGTTTTCGGTCTCAAGGCGCGCACCTTTTTGCTCCAGCCAGCTTGAGTAGTTACCCTTCCACGGGATGCCGTGGCCGCGGTCCAACTCCAGTATCCATTCGGCGGCGTTGTCTAGGAAGTAGCGGTCGTGGGTGACGGCGACCACGGTGCCGGGGAAACGCACCAGGAATTGTTCCAGCCATTCCACCGATTCGGCGTCGAGGTGGTTGGTCGGTTCGTCGAGCAGCAGCATGTCAGGCTTTTCCAGCAGCAGCTTGCACAGCGCGACGCGGCGCTTCTCGCCGCCAGATAAATTCTTGACCACCGCATCCCACTCCGGCAACCTCAATGCATCCGCAGCGATCTCCATCTGGTGTTCGGCATCGCTGCCCGATGCGGCGATGATGTTTTCGAGGCGCGCCTGCTCGGCGGCGAGTTTGTCGAAGTCGGCGTTTTCTTCGGCATAGGCGGCATACACCTCGTCCAGCTTTTTCTGCGCCTGCATCACTTCGCCGAGCGCGGATTCCACTTCCTGGCGCACGGTAGCATCGGGAGCCAGCACCGGCTCCTGCGGCAAGTAGCCGATGCGAATATTCGGCTCGCGCTGCACCTCGCCGTCATATTCCTTGTCCACGTCCGCCATGATGCGCAGCACGGTGGATTTGCCCGAGCC
>Ga0154345_106_pt1 | contig 9766 bp, 9 predicted proteins | sample RifGroA2_FD_115873 | JGI IMG/M metagenome (GOLD analysis project Ga0154345, IMG submission 115873) | Gallionellales bacterium GWA2_55_18 | reverse complement strand
ATTCAGATACGCAAGTCGATGTGTGCGATAACGATAACCAAATGAATCTATTCAATTAAATTGCCGGACGATAATGATTTGCAGAATGGCAATCAGCAGAGAAAACCCCTATGCCTGAGCTACCCGAAGTGGAGATCACGCGGCGCGGCTTGGCCGCGCATCTTGTCGGCTTGACGATTGCGGATGTTGTCATCCGCAACGCCAGATTGCGCTGGCCCATCCCGAAAAACCTGCCAAAGCTGTTGCGTGGCCAAACCATCGTTTCGCTCGGTCGCCGCGCGAAATATTTGCTGATGGGTTGCGGCAGCGGCACGTTGATCCTGCACCTTGGCATGTCCGGTAGCCTGCGCATCCTGCCTGCCGGTACGCCGCCGGAAAAACACGATCACTTCGATCTGGTGCTGGGCAACGGCACGCTGATGCGTTTGCGCGATCCGCGCCGTTTCGGCGCGGTGCTGTGGCATAGCGGCGATGTGCAAGCTCATCCGCTGCTCGCCGCGCTTGGCCCGGAACCGCTGCCGGATGAATTTGGAAAAACCGGCTTCGATGCGCGCTATCTGCATCGGGCCACGCGCGGACGCAGTATCGCCATCAAACAATGCCTCATGAACAACCATGTCGTGGTCGGCGTGGGCAATATCTACGCCAATGAAGCGCTGTTCCGCGCCGGAATCAAACCGCAACTCGCCGCCGGAAAACTCAGCCTGCCGAGATGTGCCAGACTGGTTGCCAAAATACGCGCCACCCTTGCGGAAGCTATCAAACTTGGCGGCAGCAGCCTGCGTGATTTCGTCGACACTTCGGGGCAGCCAGGCTATTTCCAGCAGCACTATTGGGTATACGGGCGCGGCGGAGAGCCGTGCCGGAAGTGCGGCGCGCCGATCAAGCAAATCAAACAGGGACAGCGTTCCAGTTTTTATTGTCAGCACTGCCAGAAATAACGGGAATATGGTCTGGGAAGCTTATGAGACAAACTTATTCGATGACCGCTTTCAAAGCGGGACTATAAGATTGGTGCGCCCGAAGAGATAAATCTGGGTACTGGATTGTGTTTGTTTTGCTGCCTTTAAATGACCGAATTACACTTTAAAATAGTCATTGAAACTCAAAGGCCATGGCTTGCCGATCGGAAAAATTAAACCCTTTTCATATGATCTGTGCTTATCTTGCCCATAAGGTGAGCGGCGTCATCAAATAAACACTACCCAGTATTAACATCACGCCCATTAGCTGGGTGTGGCGAAAAGTGAATTCATCCACGCCATTGTGCCAAGTCTCAAGCGGTTTCAATGCGCGGCGCAAGGAAACCCATTCATTTGCGCTGCGTTCAAACTTGCGAAGCAGGTTGGGGGAAAATATTATGAACAGGCTGATAATCAAGGCAAACATTGCCCCCAATAGCTCGATCAATACCATCTGTCCAAATATCGCAGCGAGGTAATCAAGAGGCAAATGAAAACGGTTTGTCAGACTGGCGATGGCACTGGCTTTGTCGATCTGTACACTGAAAAAATACAGGATGTAAAGCGCACCCGTCAAAATAAACGCACCGACGGCACGGTGATAATGATGGAACCAAGGGTCGAGCTTGATAGTGCTTTCCAATATTTTATCGAGGGGGCGCGTGGAAATCCAGCGGTTGCAGATCAGACTCGCCCACTTCAGCCAGTGAGGGCGAAAAATCAAGATGGCACCGAGGATCAATCCGGCAAAGCTGCCGATTATCAGAAAGTAGAGTAAGGCGCGTAACAGTATAGTTTCAATTGTGTCCACAAGCGTTCTCCTTGAAAATTTAATACCGATTTTTACGCGGCAGCCGCCGCGAATGCCTCAAACTTTTGTGTAAATTATTAATTAGTCCGGTGACGGATAACGCGATCAAAGTAGTGTGAGCAATTGAACACGTTAGTGACAATCAATTCCTCATAATTTCATCATGGCGGTAAAATTCGCCGCTCTCCGTGCGCCATCGCACATAACCGGTTTTTTTGTGTATCATCACGATAAATTTATTTGTACTTAATCCGAAGTCAACATGAAATACATCCTGCTCACCACCCTGCTGTTACTTGCCGCCTGCGACGACCCGTCCACTCCGCCACCAAAGCTCGCCGAACCGTAGCGCGAGGCGCTGGAGAAGGCCAAGGGTGTCATCAAATGTTGCAAAAGGCGGTGGAAGAGCAGCAGAAAAATATCAGCGAAGCCGAAGGAAAATAGCCCCCCCCTCTCCCCAACCCTGATGGAACAACTAGCCATTCGACTAAGCCCGCAAACAGGCAAGCCGCTGATTATCTCCCGCAAGCGGGCGAGAGGGCGAACGAATCGCTACGCTAACCCAACCCATTCCAGAAAATTATCATGCGCTATTTGTTTACCCTCGCACTGCTGTTAACGCTCTCGCCTGCCGCACACGCCGAACGGTTGCCACGCCCTGATCATGTCGTGGTGGTGATTGAGGAGAATCGCGGCTATTCGCAGATCATGGACAAGCTGCACAGCGATTCCTATATCCACGCGCTGGCGAAGCGCGGCATGTTGTTCACGCAGTCCTATGGCGTGTCCCATCCCAGCCAGCCGAATTATCTGGCGTTGTTTTCCGGCTCGACACAGGGAGTTCGCGGCAATGCCTGCCCGAATACATTCGACACCGGGAACCTCGCCTCGGCACTGCTGGACGCGGGTTTGAGCTTTGCCAGCTTTGCGGAATCGTTGCCCGCAACGGGCGACTTGAGCTGCGCTTCCGGGGCGTACCAACGCAAGCATAATCCGGTGGCGAACTGGCAAGGTTCGCGCTTGCCAGCCGAAGTAAACCAGCGATTTGCCGATTTCCCCAAAGATTTTAAAAAGTTGCCGACCGTCTCTTTTGTCATCCCGGATCAGGATCACGACATGCATGACGGCAGTTTTTATGCGGCGGATATGTGGCTGAAGACGCATATTGCACCATACGTCGATTGGGCGTTCAAACACAACAGCCTGTTGATACTCACCTGGGACGAGGATGATTCCAGGGAGGGCAACCGCGTGGTAACGCTATTGGTCGGACCGATGGTGCAGGCGGGAAGCAGCGACCAGCGCATCGACCACTACAGCGTGTTGCGCACCCTGCTGGATTTTTACGGCTTGCCGCCGCTCGGCGCGAGCCGCGATGCGGAGGCCATCAAGGGAATCTGGAAAAAACGCTGATTTGAAATGTCAAAAGCCGCGCGATAGTTTGCGCGGCCTTGATGTGGTGTGTGGGTGCTTATTTCTTTGCGGCCATCAGTTTTTCATACTTGGCTTGCAACTGTTCCTTGCTTTCCGCATGCGCCGGGTCCTTGGGGATGCAATCCACCGGGCACACTTCCACGCATTGCGGGGTATCGTAGTGGCCTACGCATTCGGTGCATTTGCTGGGGTCGATGACATAAATTTCATCGCCTTGCGAGATCGCGTCGTTCGGGCATTCCGGCTCGCATACGTCGCAGTTGATACATTCATCGGTAATTATCAGTGCCATGTTTCTCTCCTCTTGTTAAGAATGGTAATTTTAACTTTTTTGTTGCAACCTTGCCGCTACCGAAGGTGATACGAATTGACTCACATCGCCACCGAAGCGCGCCACTTCGCGCACCATCGTGGCTGAGATGAAAGTGTATTTTTCTGCCGGAGTCAGGAACATGGTTTCCATTTCGGGGTACAAATTGCGATTCATCCCCGCCAACTGGAATTCATATTCAAAATCCGACACCGCACGCAATCCGCGCAATACTACGCGCGCGCCTTGCGCCTGCACGAAGCTCATCAGCAGCCCGCTGAAACCTTCCACGCGCACGTTGGTATATACCGCGAATACCTCACGCGCCATTTCCACACGCTCTTCCAGCGTGAAAAGCGTTTGTGTGCGGCTCTGCGCTACCGCCACAATGACCTCACTGAACAGCCCGGCGGCTCGGCGCACCACGTCTTCATGCCCGCGCGTGATGGGATCGAATGTTCCCGGATAAACCACTTTAATCATTTGCAGAAATACCCAGTAATTGGTAATGCACCTGTCCTGCCTTGCCCGACTTTAATATCTGCCAAGGCCGCGTGGCATCGATCGCCACGCCGGATTCAACGTACAGCACACCATTTTTATTCAGGCGTTGCGGCAAAATTTCGAGCAGCTTGGGCAGATAATCACCCTGAAACGGCGGGTCCAGAAAAATCACGTCATAACGCTTCACATCATGAAGTGCGAATTCTAGCCCATCTTGGCATTGTATGAAAACATTAGCGCAGCCTAATTTTTTGGCATTGTCCTGCAAGACACGAAAAACCGCAGGGTTTTTCTCGACCATCGTTACCTGCTCCGCCCCGCGCGAAGCGGCTTCAAACCCCAGCGCGCCGCTGCCAGCGAATAAATCCAGGCAGGTTCGTCCATATAAGGTTTGCCCAAGCCAATTGAATAATGTTTCGCGCACACGATCCGGTGTGGGGCGCAGGCCATCCGCATCGGGGAATTCGATCACCCGGCTGCGCAGTTCTCCCCCGATGATCCTGACCTTGTTTGCTTTGCGGATCGCCTTTTTTATTTTGCTGCCTCTTGCTGCGGCGCGCCCACGATCACCGTCGCCATTGCCTGCGGGTTGATGTGGCGCGCAAATGCCTCGCGGACTTGCGCGACATTCACCTGCTCGATCTTGCGCGTGAAGTCGTCAAGATAAGTCAGCGGCAGACCGTAAAAGCCGATGATGCTCAGGTAATCGAGTATTTTCCGGTTGCTGTCGATGCGCAGCGGGAAACCGCCGACAATGTTGAGCTTGGCGGCTATCAGCTCTTTTTCGGTCGGCCCCTTGGCGATGAACTCCGCCAGCGTATTGCGCACCAGTTGCAGGGCTTCGTCGGCCTGCTCTTTCTTGGTTTGCAAGCCAAGCTGGAACACACCCGGTTGCTTCAGCGGCATGAAATAGCTGTAGACGCTGTAGGCCAAGCCGCGCTTTTCGCGCACCTCGTTCATCAGGCGCGACACGAAGCCGCCACCGCCGAGAATATGGTTGCCGACATACAGCGGGAAATAATCCGGGTCGTTGCGCGCCATGCCCGGCACACCGATCAGGATATGGCTCTGGCTGGCGGGGTGGGTGATGCGCTGCTCGCTGGCGGGGATCTGCATCGCGACATTGGGTAACGCGGCGGGCGCATCCGAGGAAGACAATTTTTCGGTGAGCCGCTGCGCGATCAACTCGGCTTCGGCGCGCGTTATGTCGCCCATAATGGCCACCACTGCTGCGCTGGCCCGGTAATGCGCGCGATAGAAACCTGCAAGGTCTTGCACGGTAATTTTTTCCACGCTGGCGACTTCACCGGAAACCGGCAGCGCATAAGGGTGCGCACCGTATATCGCTTTTTGGAAAGCCTTGTCGGCAATATTTTCCGGTTTGGTTTCGGCTTCTTTCAGGGCGGCAATTACCCGCACTTTTTCCCGTGCCAGAATTGCTTCCGGGAACAGCGGGCGTTGCAGTACATGTGCCATGATATCCAGTGCCTTGTCGCGTTCCGCCGCGCTGCTCAGGGTACGCAATGAAACGCTGGCTTTGTCCTGGTCAAACCCCCCGCCGAGTTGTGCACCGATGTCCGCTATGCCGCGCGAAATATCGTCCTCGCTCAATCCTTCCGCGCCCAAATCCAGCAGATGATGGGTCAAGCCTGCCACGCCGGATTTGCCTGCCGCATCAAAACTGCTGCCCGCAGGAATACTCACCGAAACATCCAGCATCGGAATATCGTGATTTTCCACGAACAACACTTTCGCGCCACCGGCGCTCTGCCAGTGCTGGATGTCGGGGGTGGCATAAGCTACTGCCGTCGGGATGCACAAGGTAGCGATAAACAAGAGGCTGCGTAGCAGCTTATGAAATGTTTTAGTGAGCATGTGTTGCTCCTTTGGGTGCTTTCGATTTTCCGGAAAGTGGTTGCGGGTCGAGCACCGCAACAGTCAAACTGTCGTCGCGCAATATTTCTTCCGCGACTTTGCGCACTTGCTCCGCTGTCACCGCCTGAAGCTTTACCAATATCACCGGAATTGCGCGGTGCGTCAGCCCGATGCTCTCCATCTGGCCAATCTGCATAGCCTGATAAAACACCGAATCGAGCTTATACACTTCACCAGCCGTCACTTGCGCCTTGACGCGTTTCAGCTCCTCCCCACTTACGCCATCTTTGAGCAGCTGCGCGATTTCCTGGCGCAGTGCGGCCTCGACATCGTTCACCGTCTTGCCTTCGCTGGGTGTAGCTTCCAAGGTGAATAGGCTGGGGCCGCGCGAGGTGGCATCGTAGCCTGCACCTACTCCACTGGCGATTTGTTGCTCGCGCACCAGATGCTTGTTGAGACGCGCCGAATCATTGCCGTCCAGAACACCAGCCAGTATCTGCAATGCGTAAGGCTTCCAGTCTTGCTCCGGGTTTTGCAGCGTCGGCGCGTGGTAGCTCATCACCAGATGTGGCAGTTCGGCGGGCGCTTTCACCACCATGCGCTTGATGCCCACCTGCGCAGGCTCGGTAAAATTACGCCGCGTGGCCAGCGCGCGCCTTGGAATTCCGCCATAGTAGCGCTGCGCCAATTCAAACACTTCGCCGGCTTTAACATCGCCGGCGATAATCAGTGTGGCATTATTCGGTGCGTACCAGCGGTCATACCACGCCTTCGCATCGCCCACCGAAAGCGCTCCCAGATCGCTCATCCAGCCGATTACCGGATGGTGGTATGGATGTTCCTGATAGATCGCAGCCATCATTTTTTCCTGCAACAACGCATGTGCCTCGTCGTCGGTGCGCCAGCGGCGCTCCTCCATGACTACTTTAATTTCCTTGGCAAATTCGGCGGCGGTGAGATTCAAATTGCGCATCCGGTCAGATTCCAGTTGCATCGCCAGCGGCAACCTGGATTTATGCAATTGCTGGAAATAGGCGGTGTAGTCGTAACTGGTAAAAGCGTTTTCGCGCCCGCCCGCCGCTGCGATACGCTTGGAAAACTCCCCCATCGGCACGTCTTTGGTGCCTTTGAACATCAGGTGTTCCAGCACATGCGCGATGCCCGTCACCCCGGTGCGCTCATCCATGCTGCCCGCCTTGTACCAGATTTGCTGCACCACCACCGGCGCGCGGTGATCTTCCTTGACGATGACTTTCAGCCCGTTCGCCAGCGTGCGCTCGAACACCTCGGCCTGCGCGGCAGCAGCCTGCATCCATCCCAACAACAGCGCGATGCAAAACAAATAAATTTTCATGTCCCCAGCCCTAACTGGTACGGCAAATAGCCGTCCCTTATAATAAAATTTGCCATGTACATTTCCTCAACCATCCCCGGCAAGCGTGAAAATGAGCAAATGAATCGCTGCGCGAGTTTCACATTAAAGCGTGTAATCGGCATAAAATGACCAAATCGGCCACACCATATGCCATGTGGTCGATTTATGCGTATTATGCCCCATTTTCCTGTGCCCAGAATTCATCCAGCATGTTTAGCTTCCTGAAAAAAAACTCGCCCGAAGCATCCGATACCAAATCCGGCAGCAGCTGGATAGCGCGCCTGAAATCCGGCCTGGCGCGCACCAGCAGCCAATTGGCCGACCTGTTCGGTCGCGGCGGCAAAATAGACGATGATCTTTATGAAGAGCTGGAAACCATCCTGATCACCGCAGATGTCGGCATGGACGCGACCAATGCGTTGCTTGCCGATCTGCGCCGCTATGTCAAAGAACATCGTTTGAGCGAAGCTGAACAGCTCAAGGAAGCGCTCGCACACTGCATGCTCAAATTGCTCAAGCCTCTGGCGCTACCGCTGCAAGCCGATACGCATAAGCCGTTTGTCATCATGTTGTGCGGGGTTAACGGCGCAGGCAAGACCACCTCCATCGGCAAACTGGCGAAACATCTGCAAGGCCAAGGATTATCGGTGCTGCTCGCGGCAGGCGATACGTTTCGCGCTGCCGCAAGAGAACAACTGACGACCTGGGGCGAGCGCAACAACGTGACGGTGATCGCGCAACAGGGCGGCGACCCGGCCGCCGTGATTTACGATGCAGTGCAAGCCGCACAGGCGCGCAACATCGATGTGGTGCTGGCAGATACAGCCGGGCGCCTGACCACACAGGCGCATTTGATGGAAGAAATCAAGAAGGTCAAGCGTGTCATCGCCAAGGCCTTGCCCGACGGGCAAGCCCGCCCCCCCCTATCTAACTTTCCCCCGCAAGCGGGAGAAAGGACAAACGAATCGCTACGCGAATCTGGCTCTAGTGCACCGCATGAGGTGCTGCTGGTGCTGGATGCCAACACCGGCCAGAACGCGCTGAGCCAGGTCAAGGCGTTTGATCAGGCGCTCGGCGTGACCGGGTTGATCCTGACCAAGCTGGACGGCACGGCCAAGGGCGGGGTGATCGCCGCCATCGCCAAGGCGCACCCGATTCCGGTACGCTTCATCGGCGTGGGCGAAGGGCTGGACGACCTGCGCCCGTTCGTCGCGGAGGATTTTGTCGCGGCGTTGCTGGGGCTAGATGAGCAGTAACGGGCAGTGCGTAGGATGCGGTGATAACCAGCCACTTGGTAATCGTTTCTTGATTACTTAGTGGAATGGCTAGTTGTTCCATCAGGCACGAACCGCATCACCCACCCCCATCCTAACCTTCCCCCTGAAGGAAGGAACGATTGCCCCTCCCCTTTCAAGGGGGAGGTTGGGAGGGGGATGGGTTAATTTGCGCGAACGATGCGGTTTCACCGCGTCCTGCAAGTTTCACCTACACCACCAACCGCCCGACCAGCTCCGACATATTCGAGTAAGTGATGAATGCCTCGTGCGTGGCGCGCGTGATGGCGACGTAGGTCAGGCGTATGTCGTCTTCTATGTCTTCGACTTTCTTCAGCTCACCCAATCCGCCGATTGCCACGCAGGGGAACTCCAGTCCTTTGGCGTTGTGCATGGACAGGAAGCGCACCGCGTCCTGCTCCGTCTGTATGCGGTTGCCATGATCATGTGCCACGTCAATCGGTATACCGGATTTCGCCAGTATTTTCTCGAAGCGCTCGCCGATGAAATGCCGGGGATACAGCACCGCCATCTGCCCCCACTGGTAACCGGCGGCCTTGCGTCCGAGCAGCCATTCCGCAATCGCATGGGCTTCGCCGTCATGGCTCACGCACTGGCGCACCACCGGCTCCACACCCTCGCGCCCTCCGTCTTCCGGCATCAGGATCGCACTCTCGTCACCGGCGCATACGCCGGGTGCGCCGATCACATCGGCGGCGAACTTGCGCGCGAAGCGCAATATCTGCGCGGTGTTGCGGTAATTCACCTTGAGCACCGTGGTGCGCCCGGCGGCCTCGATGCCGAGCTGTTTCCACACCGGGCGTTTCCGCCCTTTGTAAATCGCCTGCGCATCGTCGTAAACGATCATCAGCGCCTTCGTGTCCGGGTTCACCATCTTCGCCGCCAGCGCCAGCCATTGCGGCTCGAAGTCGTGCGCCTCGTCGATCAGCACCGCATCGTACTGCCCGCCCGGAATCAGCCCACGCTCGGCGGCATCGAGCACGGCCTGCACGCTGGCGGCATACCATGCGGTTTTGTCGGGGAAATCCTTGCGGTCTGGCGCTGGGAGGCCGTACTCGCGCAGCATCCTGAAGCACCAGGAATGGAAGGTCGAGGTGATCACCTTGTCCTCCACCCCTCTGTCCTGCATCGCATTCTCCAGCCGCCCCGAAATGCCGTTCGCGTAACTCAACAACAGCACCGGGCGGCTCGCCGCGCGCG
>Ga0154345_129_pt2 | contig 9804 bp, 5 predicted proteins | sample RifGroA2_FD_115873 | JGI IMG/M metagenome (GOLD analysis project Ga0154345, IMG submission 115873) | Gallionellales bacterium GWA2_55_18 | reverse complement strand
TGGCACGACCGGCTCCTCAACAAGCTCGGCTTTCCCCTCAAACATATCGACGACTTCGATTACGCCCAGTTGCGAGAGATGAATTTCGCCGCGCATTTCTCTCCGGCGGCGGCGCCGGAAGGCATCATGACCTTGCGGGAATTTCTGGATGCCTATCGCTGGCGTTGCCGCCTGTTGCTTGAAATAAAAAACCGCGCATGGGAACAGGCTTCGCGCCATGAAATAAAAGTGCGGCAAACGCTGGAGATGGCCGGAGCGCGGGCATCCTGCCCGCAAACAAGCGGGCATCCTGCCCGCGCTCCCATAAGCGACGCGATCATGGTCTCATCGTTCAACCTCGACAGCCTTGTTTATGCGCATCAGTGCGCGCCGCAATTCCCGCTGGTTTACAACTTTGAACCCGAACAGACGCTGGAGGATGCGCGGCGTGTGCTAGCCGAGCATCCTTTCCTGCACGGGCTATGCCTGCCGATTGAGTCCCTCGACGATGCGATGGTCGAACTGCTGCGCGGCCACGACAAATGCATCGCGGTTTACACCTGCAACAGCGCTGCGGAAATCGGCAAGGCGCTGGAATTGGGCGTGGATATCCTGATCAGCGATGTTCCGCAGAAAGCTTTGCAGATGAGACAGGCATCATCCTGAGCAAATTGCCCTGCGCACAACCTTGAATTGTGCGACACTTTCGACGCCTGTTTTCAAATGAGTGACCACATCAAAACGATACTATACACATCCCGAACGACATCAAGGGCTACCCTACTAAATCAGGCTGCTACGATTTTCCAATCGTCACCAGGCATTATCCGTTTCATAAACTCATCAAAGAGTGGCACAGTAAAAGCCGTATCCCCGTGCGTGGGACTCCAAATCATCCCTTTGAGTATCAAATTACTGCGCGTTGGCCCAAATGATTGCACAGGGCGCCCGAGCTGATCAGCGATAACACCTGACTTGTGCGGGCCCGCCCCTAATTCAGCCATAGCGCGCAGATATCTCTTTTCCGATATAGTTAACCGATCTAATCGTACTCGAAAAAAACTTTCATCCAGTGCGGCAATGGCAACTTCCGAGGCATTGATTACATCGGCCTCTGTGATGGGGCTCTGAGTCGCAGTATCCCAAGCATGCTTCCCCCATTCCTGCAAAAAGTATGGATACCCGTGTGTTTTATTTATGATGATATCTACAGCTTGGGGCTGTATATCTACCCCTTCGTTTTGAGCTGGCTTGACAATAGCATCTCGTGCATCTGGCGCACTTAATGGGCCGATGCTCGGAAAATTAAACAGACGTTCAGCGTAAGATTTTGCCTCTCCCATTCGACCTATAAGTTGAGGAAGGCCTGCCCCCACCACTGTTACGGGAAGCTGTGACTGCGCGCAACGATGAAGCGCAGAAATCAACGCGGCCATCTGATTTTCTTCGACATATTGAAGTTCATCGATGAATATAACCAATACAGTTTCGGCTTTCTGTGCAGCCAAACCAACCTGTTCGAGCAAAGCTGTCAGGTCGCCTTCTAGATCTCCATTGTCCGCCAAACCCGGTTCTGGATCGTAATCCAAGCCAACCTCGATATCATTAAAAGTAACTTTCAATTTACTCGCGAAACCAGCGAGCGCTCTAAGTCCTCGAATCGCATGACCCTTGGCAGCTTCGACTTTACTCAGACGTAAAAGAGCAAGGCGAAGTTGAGGAGCCAGAAGCGCCGGGAGAGAGCGGTTTTCCGGGGCCTCGATTCGGATGGTATGAACACCGCTTGCTTCTGCATCCATCAGCATTCGATCCAGCAATACTGTTTTCCCAACACCACGCAGGCCAACCATTATTACGCTTTTAGAATATTTCCTGCGACGAAGCCGCTCGATGCACAATGCCACCGCCTCTCTTACTGCACTGCGTCCAGCCAGCTCAGGGGGTTGGCTACCTGCTCCTGGAGCATAAGGGTTATCAATTGGATTCATAGTATTCATGTATATCAAAGTTAGTTAGTTTATGTATTATACGTAATATAGCTAATTTAAGTACAATCTCACAGCAATTCTTACTTATAATGGGAGTAGGTCGGATGATTGGCCGCTCTGTGTCGTAAGCGCATGCCGGGTTTTGGGTGAGCAGATAAAGCCTGTCACCCATTGCTATGGAATGAAGAACCCATAAATACAAATGAACCGCAACTTTTCCTCACTCAGCAACAAACCATTCGACCTGCTGGTCTGCGGCGGCGGTATCTATGGTGCATGGACGGCTTACGATGCGGCGTTGCGCGGACTGAGCGTCGCCCTCGTGGAGCAGGGAGACTGGGCGAGCGCGACCTCGTCCGCGTCCAGCAAGCTGATCCACGGCGGGCTGCGCTATCTGGAATCGCTCGATTTCAAACTGGTCAAGAAAGCGCTGGCGGAACGGCAGATGCTGCTGGCGATGGCGCCGCATCGCGTCTGGCCGCTGCGCTTCGGCTTGCCGGTGTATGCGGACAGCCGCGTCGGCACCTTCCAGATGAAGGCGGGTTTGTTCATGTATGACTCTCTGGCAGATAATTTGAGCGCGGACATGGCGCATCATCACTTCGACCAGAAGCCTTTTGCCGGACGTTTTCCGTTTCTCGCTGAAGGCGGACTGAAAGGCGGCTTCACCTATGGCGATGCGCAGACCGACGATGTGCGGCTGGTGCTGGAACTGGTCTCCGGCGCGATGGCTGCCGGGGCGGTGTGTGTAAATTACTGCAAGCTGACCGGATGGATCGAAACGGACGGGCAAGTAAGCGGCGCGACGGTTCAGGATCAAATCAGCCACGCCAGCACGGAAATCTCCGCGCGGCAGATCGTCAACGCCACCGGCCAGTGGACGGCGGCATCGGAGCCGGGGCGCGGATGGTGTCGGCTGGACAAGGGCACACACCTGGTCATGCCCGCGCTGCCGACGGACGAGGCCTTGCTGCTGACCGCCAAATCCGATGGCCGGGTGTTTTTCATGATCCCGTGGTACGGCATGACACTGCTCGGCACCACCGATGCGGATTACAGCGGCGATATCAATCATGTCGCGGTCGAACCGAAAGAGGTCGCCTATCTGCTGGCCGAAGCCAATCGCTACCTCAAGACCGCGTGGACGAAACATGATGTGGTCGGAAGCTATGCCGGTTTGCGCGTGATGAAACGCGGCGATGAAGCCTCTCCTGTTGCCGCCAGCCGCGATTGGGAACTGAAGACCGCGAGCAACGGCGTGCATTACTCCATCGGTGGCAAACTCACCTCGGCGCGTGAAGATGCGGCGCATATCGTGGATGCCGTGTGCACGGCGCTCGGCGTCGCCACGTCATGCGCAACCCGGAACCGCATATTTCCCTGGGCACCGCAGGCGGACTATGCGCGGTGGTTCGTCGCCGCAAGCACCCAGGCAGCGCAACTCGGCATCGATCAGGAGAGCGCCAAGTGGCTGATCCGCCGCCACGGCAAACGGGTGAGCGAGGTGTTCCGCATCGTTGAAGGCGACCCCCGCTTGGCCGAGCGAATCGTGCCCGCCCTGCCCTTCATTCAGGCCGATTTGCTGTGTTGCGCCCGCGATGAAATGGCCGTGCATCTGGACGACCTGCTGCGCCGCCGCATGCCGCTGCTGATTCTGGCCAGGCTGGATGAAAACGATTTGCGGCGTATCGCCGAAATCGTTGCAGCGGCGATGTGTTGGGATGAAGCAACGCTCAACCGAGAGGTAGGTCGGGCTTTGCCCGACACGTCGGATTGAAACCAGACCTACGCTGAGATAATCAAACATGATCTCCGCCATCGCGCTCGATCTCGGCACCACCTCGATCAAGGCCGGATTGCTGGATCAGGATGGCGCGCTCGGCAACATTGTTGCAAAACCCGCCCCGAAAATCGCCGTCAATGGCGGATGCTATGAAAGCGATGCGCTGGCCTATGCGACGGTTGCCGAACAGGTGCTTGGCGAGTGTCTTACGCAAGCAAGCGATTGCCGGACTCTCGGCCTGTGCAGCCAACGTTCGTCATTCCTGATCTGGGAACAAGCCACCGGGCAACCGGTCACCGCGCTGATTTCATGGCAGGACAATCGTGGTGCGGCGAGCTGCGAGGCGTTGCGCACGCAAGAGAATCTGATCCGCGATCTCACCGGTTTGCCGCTGGCACCCTATTATTTCGCGCCCAAGCTGCGCGTTATGTTGCAGGCCAACCCGGAGTGGTTGACGCGATTGGAACAAGGCGAACTGCTGGCGGGCACGCTGGATACTTTCCTGATCTGGCGCTGGAGCGGCGGCCAGCATTTCATGACCGATGCCTCCATGGCCGCGCGCACACTGCTGATGGACATCCGCCAGCAGCAATGGTCGCCGCGACTGTGCGAGCTGTTCGGCATCCCGATAAACATGCTGCCCGAAATCAGACCTTCGGCAGGGTTGAAGCTGCAACTGGACAACGGCCTAACGGGCAGAGCAAAGATGTCGCCCCTGATGATGCAACCTGCCATGCCCGTTTCCCTCTCCCCAACCCTCTCCCGCAAGCGGGCGAGGGGGCAAACGAATCGCTACGCGAGTTTCACGTTAACCCTGCAAGCCAGCCTCGGCGACCAGTCCGCCGCGCTGATCGCCAGCGTCAGCGAAGACCGCACGGAAGCCCTGGTCAATCTCGGTACCGGCTGTTTTGTCGTGCGCTATCTGCCGGATGAAAATTTATCGACTGAAACCCCCGCCCTGGATGGCTATCTGCGCACGCTGGTGTATCAGGACAACGCGCAACACACCCATTTCGCCATCGAGGGCACGCTCAATTCCATCGCCGCCGCGCTGGCTCCCTACCCTGCCGATGAATGCCAAGTAGATGATTTATTTCTGGGCGATATTTTTTGCCTCGCCGAACCCAGCGGCCTCGGTGCGCCCTATTTCCAAAAGAACCTCGGTATTCGTTTTTCTCAACCCATTGAGCATCTGACACAACAGCAGATCGCCGCCCTGTTGCTGGAAGCCGTCATTTTTCGCGTGGCGCGGATACTGGAAGATTTTCACCGCGCATCGCCCATTGAACGTGTTTACCTTTCCGGCGGATTATCCGGGCTGTCCTGTTTACAACATGGCATCGCCCGATGTGTGCCGTTTGATGTTTACCGCCTGCTACAGGCAGAAACCAGCCTGCAGGGCGCCGCGTTACTCGCGGCAGGAATGGCTCCGGCATTCCACAGGGAGGTTGAAAAAATATCGGCAGCGCGCAGCACCCATGTGCCGCCGGAAAAATATCTGCGCTGGAAAGAATGGCTCGATGCCCTGTTGAGATAACACCAAGCGCGCGATAAATCGCGCCTCTGCATTAATGTCTGGCAAACAGAACCCGCCCTAGTTTTTTCCACGTCATGCCGTATAATTTCGCCCATCGTAATCGCAATAATCCCGAAAACGCAATTTAGCGTCTCTCCTTTTAATTCTGTTATATCAAACTGAGGTTTCATCTGAAACACAGCTTATAAAATCATGGGAAGTGCAATGACAAAAATTTTTTATAACCTGGTTTTCGCAGTATTTTGCCTTGCGCTTGGCGCAGAAGCGCAGGCCGGTTTGCAGGAAGGCGTTTCCGCTTACAAAAGGGGCCATTTTTCCGTTGCGCTAAAAGAGCTGATACCTCTCGCCGAGAAGGGGGATGCGAAAGCGCAAACCATCCTCGGGGAGATGCATAGCAGCGGAAGCGGCGTCCCGCAGGATCACGCGAAGGCGGCATCCTGGTACCGCAAGGCAGCCGAGCAAGGCCATGGATCGGCACAGACATCGCTCGGCGTGATGTACGAAAGGGGGATCGGTGTCCCGCAGGATGACAAGGAAGCCGCAGCCTGGTTTCACAAGGCAGCCGAACACGGACATGCAGAGGCTCAATATATCCTCGGCGGGATGTATGAAAGAGGGCAAGGCGCAATAAAGTCCGATCTGGTGCAGGCGCACAAGTGGTTCACTATAGCCGTAGCGGGCGGCTTTGACATTGCCCAGGACAACCTGGATGAGATCGAAGCGAAAATGAGCCGTGAACAAGTCGAAAAGGCGCGATCAATGGCAAAGGAATGGCTGGCAAAGCACCCGTGATTGCATCTCAAGGCTGAATTTGCTTTGCCGTTTATTCCCCGGCTACTGGTAAATCCGAATTATCCATTAGCCGGTGCGGCATCCACAAAATCAACGGGTTGCAGGCCAAGTTTTGGCCCGGCATATCGGGCTGAAACCCGACCTGCGGCTAATGAATAATCTGGTATAAAAGCATGACGGTACCCCCCCCTTTGTCTGCCGGTGCCCTGCGCCGCAAGGCGCGGCTCGACTCCCTTGCAACAATCGAATTTCCCGCCGACCTGCCGGTAACGGGCAAACGCGAAGATCTGGCGCGCGCCATCTGCGAAAACCAAGTGGTCATCGTGTGCGGCGAAACCGGCTCGGGCAAGACCACGCAGTTGCCGAAGATATGTTTGCTGCTGGGACGCGGCATCCACGGCTGCATCGGCCATACCCAGCCGCGCCGGGTGGCGGCGCGCTCGGTGGCAGCGCGCATCGCGTTCGAGCTGAAAACCGAACTGGGCGGAGCGGTCGGCTACAAGGTGCGCTTCAACGACAAGGTGTCGCCCGACACCAGCATCAAACTGATGACCGACGGCATCCTGCTGGCGGAAATCCACGGCGACCCGCTGCTGAAAAAATACGACACGCTGATCGTCGATGAGGCGCACGAGCGTTCGCTCAATATCGACTTCCTGCTCGGCTACCTCAAGCAGCTATTGCCGCGCCGCCCCGATCTCAAGCTCATCATCACTTCGGCCACCCTGGATGCAGATCGCTTCGCCAGGCATTTTGGCGCAACGATGGTCGAAGTATCGGGGCGCAGCTATCCGATCGAGACGCGCTATCGCCCGCTGCAAATCAGCGACGAAGGCGAAGCGCAGGACGTGCCGCAGGCGGTGAGTTCCGCGCTGGATGAGCTGGCGGCTGGAGGGTTAAAAGGAGACGTGCTGGTGTTCCTGCCCGGCGAGCGCGAGATTCGCGACACGGCGGAGGCGTTGCGCAAGCATCACCCACCGAGTATGCGTCACGGAGGCATCGAGGTGCTGCCGCTGTTCGCGCGCCTATCGGCGGCGGAACAGGACAGAGTGTTCAAGACCGGCGCGCAGCGTCGCGTGGTGCTGGCGACCAATGTCGCGGAAACTTCGCTGACCGTGCCCAACATCGGCTATGTGATCGACTGCGGCCTGGCGCGGGTAAACCGCTACAGCATCCGCCAAAAGGTCGGGCAGTTGCATATCGAGAAAACCTCGCGCGCCTCTGCCAACCAACGCGCCGGACGCTGCGGACGGGTGATGAGCGGCGTGTGTATCCGCCTGTACGACGAGGCGGACTTCTTGCAGCGCGCCGAATTCACCGACCCGGAGATTTTTCGCGTTTCTTTGGCGACCGTCATTTTGCGCATGAGCGCGCTGGAGCTGGGCGACATTGCCGAGTTTCCGTTCATCGAGCCGCCCAGCCCGCGCATGATAGCGGACGGCTATCAGCTGCTCGCTGAACTCAATGCCATCGTTGAAAAAGACACTTCTACCGCGAAGCGGGAGAATACGGAGGCCCTTCCTCCCTCCGGGGGGAAGTTGGAAGGGGGGAGCGCGCGCCAACTCACCCCGCTGGGCCATGAGCTCGCCAAGCTGCCGCTCGACCCGAAGATCGCGCGCCTGCTGCTGGCCGGAAGGCAGTATCACTGCCTGACGGAAATCCTCGTCATCGCCAGCGCGCTGTCGGTGCAAGACCCGCGCGAGCGACCGCTGGACCGGCAGGAGGCGGCGGATACCGCGCACAAACGCTTTGCCGACGAGCGCTCCGACTTTCTGGCTTACCCGAAACTGTGGGCATGGTTTGAGCAGGCGGTGGCGCACAAGCAATCCAACCGTTTGCTGGCGGAAGAATGCCGCAAGAATTTTTTGTCGCCGCTGCGTCTGCGCGAATGGCGCGAGCTGCACCAGCAGTTGCACGCGCAGGTCGCCGAGATGGGGATGCTGAAAAGCACCCCCTCCCTAGCCCTCCCCCGTGTGGAGAGGGGACTGTTGGGTGGCGTGCATAGGTTTAGTCCCTCTCCCACCGGGGGAGGGGTTGGGGAGGGGGTGGCTACCGGAGCAACGGTAACCTCTTCACGCCATTCTGCATTACCCGAAACACTCTTGGCCCATGCGCGCGAGTTGCGAAAAAAGGCAACCGACGCCGAAAATCTGCTCTGGCAGCTGTTGCGCAGAAACCAGATGCTGGGGTTTGGTTTTCGCCGTCAGCATCCGATGGGAAATTACATTCTCGATTTTTACTGCCATCAGGCTAAGCTGGTCATTGAGCTGGATGGCGGACAACATAATGAAGAGAAGCAGCGGCGATACGATGAGGCGCGTAGCGTTTATCTGGCAAAGCAAGGATTGAAAGTATTGCGCGTCTGGAACAACGAGGTATTCGCAAATACCGAAGGGGTGTTGCAGGTGATTTACGAAGAATTGGAAAAACACCCCCTCCCCAGCCCTCCCCCGGCGGGAGAGGGTGCAGAATCTGGCATTGTTTCCATAAGTTCCAACCAACCCGCGACCTACGAACAAATCCACAAAGCGCTGCTGTGCGGGCTGCTCGGCAACATCGGCATGAAGAGCGTGGAAGGCAACGAATACCTCGGCGCGCGCGGCATCAAGTTTTTCATCGCGCCGAATTCGGTGCTGGCGAAGAAGGGCAGCAAGTGGGTGATGGCGGGCGAACTGGTCGAGACGCACCGCCTGTATGCGCGCTGCGTGGCGCGCATCGAACCGGAATGGCTGGAAGAGGTCGGCGCGCATCTGATCAAGCGGCATTATTACGACCCGCACTGGGAGAAGAAGGCGGCGCAGGTCGCCGCCTTCGAGCGCAGCACGCTCTACGGGCTGGTCATCAACCCGAAGAAGCGCGTGCATTACGGGCCGATGAATCCCGCCGAGTCGCGCGAGGTGTTCATCCGCCAGGCGCTGGTCGACGGCGAATTCAACACCCAGGCGTCGTTCTTCGCGCATAACCGGAAGCTGATTCACGACATCGAAGCGCTGGAACACAAGGCACGCCGCCCAGATGTGCTGGTGGACGACGAGCTGATCTTCGCCTTCTATGACAGCCGCATTCCGCCTCATATCCACAACGGCGCGGCGTTCGAGCACTGGCGCAAGGAGGCGGAGCGCGACCATGCGAAGCTGCTCTACCTGAAGAAGGACGACCTGATGCGCCACGAGGCGGCGGGCATTACCACCGACCAGTTTCCGCCGCAATTGAAGATCGACAACATCAGCTTCGCTTTAAGCTACAACTTTTCGCCCGGCAAAAACGACGACGGCATCACGCTCGCCGTACCGCTGGCGCTGATCAACCAGGTGAGCGCGGCGCGCTGCGAATGGCTGGCGCCAGGCATTCTAGCGGAGAAGGTGGTACAGCTGGTCAAGACACTGCCGCAAAAAATCCGCCGCCATCTGGTGCCGGTACCGGAATTCGCTACGGTGTTCTGCCGCGAGGTGCAACCCTCGAATACGCCGTTATTGCAGGCGCTGGCGCGCTACATCCGTGAACAGAAGCAGCTCGACGTACCGCTGGATGCGTTCCGTCTGGAGCAGTTGCCGCAACATCTATTGATGAATTTTCGCGTGCTGGACGAGCATGGGCGACAGCTCGGCATGTCGCGCAACTTCGCCCAACTGCACGGCGAACTTGCGCCGCGCATCGCGCCAGTTGCAGCGGCAACGGCGACCGAGGAAAAAGGCGAATCCGTTTCGGAACAGCGTTATGACTCG
>Ga0154345_107_pt1 | contig 9853 bp, 9 predicted proteins | sample RifGroA2_FD_115873 | JGI IMG/M metagenome (GOLD analysis project Ga0154345, IMG submission 115873) | Gallionellales bacterium GWA2_55_18 | reverse complement strand
GCGGCGAATTCATGGAACAGCAGCCCGATCACGCCGGGCATGAAGAAGATCGGGATGAACACCGCGACCAGCGAAATGGAAATCGAAATGATGGTAAAACTCATCTCCTTCGATCCTTGCAGTGCGGCCTGCAACGGCGGCATGCCATTCTCGACATGGCGCACGATATTCTCCAGCATCACGATGGCGTCATCCACCACCAGCCCGACCGCAAGCGTGATCGCGAGCAGCGAGATGTTGTCCAGGCTGTAGCCGAAGGCGGCCATCAGCGCCACCGTCCCCAGCAGCGAAATCGGCAGCGACAGCGCCGGAATGAAGGTGGCGGTGGCCTTGCGCAGGAACAGGAAAATCACCAGCACGACCAGGGCGACGGTGACCGCCAGCGTGACCTGCACATCGTGGATGGCATTGCGGATCGACACCGAGCGGTCGTTGCGCAGCTTGAACTGGATCGATGACGGCATTTGCGCGATAAGCCCGTGCATCGCCGCCTTGATGGCATCCACCGTCGCAACGGTGTTGGCGCCCGGCTGGCGCTGCACCGAAAGCGTGATGGCGCGTTCGCCGTTGGCCCAGCTTGCCGTTTTTATTGATTCGACGCTGTCTTCGACTACCGCTACATCGGCGAGCCGCACCGGAGCGCCGCCTGGGGCAGTGGCTACGATCAGATTGGCAAATGCAGCGGCATTATCGAGTTGCCGATTGGCCTGGATGATGAGTGTCTGGCGCGGTCCTTCTAGCGTGCCGACCGGAGAATTTGCGTTGGCGCTGCGCAGCGCGATAGCGACGTCGTCTATGGTCAGGTTGCGCGTCGCCAGCGCTTCCGGATTTACGCGCACGCGCACGGCATATTTCTTCTGCCCGTTGATGTTTACCTGTGCCACGCCGGGAAGCGTGGATAGTGTCGGCGAAATGAGGTCGTCAGCGAAGCTGTTCAAATCCGAAAGCGACATCGAGGGCGAGGTCAGGGTGAGGAAAATGATCGGCGCGTCGGCGGGGTTGATCTTGCGATAGGACGGCGGCGAGGTCATCTCCGCCGGTAGCGCGCGTTGCGCGCGCAGCAACGCCGCCTGCACGTCGATGGCGGCGCTATCTATATCGCGGTTCTGATCGAATTCCAGCGTGATCGAGGTGTTGCCCAGCGTGCTCGTCGAACTGATCACGGCGAGGCCGGAGATGGTGGAGAATTGGCGCTCGAGTGGCGCGGCCACGGAAGAAGCCATGGTCTCGGGGCTGGCACCGGGCAGCGATGCGCTGACCGAGATGGTGGGCGTGTCGTAGCTCGGCAGCGCGGCAATGGGTATGTCGCCGTAGGCAAGGATACCGGCCAGCACAGCGGAGACCGACAGCAGCACCGTCATGATTGGGCGGCGGATACAGAGTTCGGAAATATTCATCCTCAATCCGGTAGCTGGCGGCAAATTTTAAATGGCTTCATGCTATCGAGGCGCATTCGTAGGTGCGAATTTATTCGCACTGACAATGAGCCATGTGCGAATGAATTCGCACCTACAGGCCCGTCAATTGAGCTTTCAAGGTTCATTGCTTAACCGCATTGTTGGGTTTTGCGCCGCCCTTGTTGGTACTTGGGCTTTGCCTGTCTTCTGACTCAACCACCAAACTCCCCGGCCTGAGGTTTTGCGCGCCTTCCACGACGACACGCGCACCCGGTGCGACCCCCTCGATCACGGCGATACCGTCCTGGATCAAACGCACGTTGACGGGCTGCGATGCCACCTTGCGGTCTTCCCCGATCACGTAAATGAATTTCTTTTCCGGCCCGGTCTGCACCGCCTGCACCGGAACCGTGGCTGCACCGTCCAGTGTGCGTGGCGTAAGCGTTACCGTGACGAACATGCCGGGCCAGAGGCGGTGGCCCGGATTGGGGAATTCCGCCTTGAGGCGAATGGTGCCGCTCGCGGTATCCACCGCATTGTCAATAAAGGCAAGGCGCCCCTTCAGGTATGGCTGACCGGGTAAATCCAGCTTCGCGCCGACAGGCACTTCGCCTTTGGCAAACGCCTGTTGCAAATCCACAAGCTCGCGTTCTGGCAAGGTGAAGCTGACGTTGATCGGGTCGATCTGCGTGATGCTTACCAGCGCGGCACCCAGCGCGGTGCCGCCCGGTTGCACCAGGCTTCCCGGATAGATCGCGATGGCTCCGGTGCGCCCGGTAATCGGTGCGGTGATTTCGCCGAAACTGCGCGCCACACGGCTTGCATCCAGAGACGCACTATCGACTTCAAGCTGGCCCCGCAATCCGTCCATCTGGTTTTGCGCGGCTTCAAATTCGGCACGCGAAATATACTCCTGCCTGAATAACTCGCGCTGGCGTTCGAAATTACGCTCGGCGTTCATCAGGTCAACGCGATCTTTGGCTACCTGCGCGGCGTTCTTGCTGAGGTTGGCATCTTCGGTGCGGGCATCAAGCGAGAACAGCCGGTCGCCCTTGCGCACGAACTGCCCTTCTTTAATGTGCACGGCTTTGATCGTGGCGCTGATCTGCGGGCGCACCTCAACCGTTTGCAGCGCCGACACCGTGCCGTTGGCCGTAAGACTGACCGATACATCGGTTTGCGCCACTACGGCGCTCACCACCTGGACTGCGCCAGCCCCCTTGGGCTTGGCCGCAGAGCTGTTGGCGCGCCAGAACCAGATGCCCAGCGCAACAAGCAGAATGGCGACCAGAGCAAACCCGACGCGCCGCTTGATGTGCGCCGAAGGCTTTGTAGAATATTCTGTTTGGGATGCAGCTTCCATTTAAAGCCTCGCTTGAGTCTATTTTTCTTAACCGTGGATTTATGTGCAACTGAATTTTTCGGGCACACTTTATGCCATTTTATCTCTCAAAGCAGCAATAACCATGCAAGGGCAGGGCAATCGCATCAAATTTCACTTAACTCAAACAATGTTTCGCGGTAAGGATCTGGGAAAGCGGCGAGGATGCGGCGGGTGTGTATCCCACCCTTGCGTTTTGACGTGTGAGGCGAATAAACATGTTGGGCATCATTGCTTTATTCGACGGCAAGCTGATGGAGTAACCCGGCTGGATCCGGTGATGGGTCTGGTTGCTGTAGTGTTGATTTTCGTGTGGGCTTATGGTTTGCTGTGCGATACCGGGCGTGTGTTGCTGGGTGTTGAGATGGATGCTTCTGTGCTGGCAGAGATTCGCGAAGTCATTGCCGCTTCCCCGATCAAGGCGCAGCTTGTTGACCTGCATGTGTGGCGTGTCGGGAAAGACAAGTATGCTTGCATTCTCAGCCTCGCAACGGATAATGCCGTGTCGCCGGAATATTTCAAGAAACAATTAAGCATCCATGAAAAATTGGTTCATGTCAGTGTTGAGATAAATGCAATCGGCAGATAGGCAATTATTGATATATCAACAGAGGCAGGAATATCCGCCGCTGCAACGATAGATAATCTTGTAAGGGGTTTGTATGGCTGTTGCTTTGCGCGATAAACGCAGGATTTTTTTGCGCTACCTTCCGTGGTTGGCGGGGCTGGTGTTGCTGGCGATCATGGCTTGGCACTTCACCCGCCCCGCACCGGTTCGCGTGCAATTGGCCAAGGCCGAGCGCGGGACGGTGGAGGCAACGGTGAGCAATACCCGCGCGGGCACGGTCAAGGCGTGCCGCCGCGCAAAACTGGCTCCACCGGCGGGTGGGCAGATCGCGCATCTGCTGGTGAAAAAAGGCGAACGAGTCAAGGCCAACCAGATATTGCTGGAGCTATGGAACGACGACTTGCAGGCGCAGGCGCGGCTCGCGGAACAGCAGCTTAAAACGGTAAACACGCGCGTCGATGAGATATGCACCGTTGCGGAGATGAGCAGCAAGGAGGCCGTGCGGGCACGGCAGTTACGCGAGCGCGGCTTCATTTCGGCGGAAGGGCTGGAGCGCGCCGAGGCGGATTCGAATGCCAAGCAGGCGTCCTGTCGCTCGGCGCGCAGCGAGATAGCGCAAAGCCGTTCGCGCATTGATGTGGCGCAGGCCGGTTTGCGGCGCATGGTGCTGCGCGCGCCGTTCGACGGTGTCGTGGCCGACATCAGCGGTGAGCTGGGTGAATACGCCACGCCTTCTCCACCCGGCATTCCTACACCTCCCGCCATCGACCTGATTGACGACCGCTGTATGTTCGTCAGCGCGCCGATCGACGAGGTGGATGCCGCCAACATCAAGGTGGGGCAGGTGAGCCGCATCACCCTGGATGCGATCAAGGGAAAATCGTTTGCGGGCAAGGTCAAGCGCGTCGCGCCCTATGTGTTGGAGATGGAGAAGCAGGCGCGCACCGTCGAAGTGGAAGTGGAATTCGTCGAGCCGCCGACTGCGGAAAATCTGCTGGTCGGCTACAGCGCCGATGTCGAGATCGTGCATGCCTCCCATGAAAAAGTGCTGCGTATCCCCACGCAAACCATGCTGGAAGGCAAGCGCGTGTTGTTCTACAGGACAGCCGACGGCGTGCTGGAAGAACGCGCGATGACGACCGGCCTGGCTAATTGGGAATACACCGAGATTACCTCCGGACTGAACGAAGGTGACCAGATTGCGAAGTCGCTCGACCAGGAAGGGGTAAAGGCCGGTGCGCGTGTGCAGCCGGGAGTTGCGAAGCCCGTAAAATGATAGAAGTGATTATCTTAGCAGTGGCGCTCAGCATGGATGCCTTTGCCGTTTCAATCGGGTTGGGTGCCAAGAAAAACACTCACGGCCTGGCACTGAAGGCGGGCATTTTCTTCGGTATTTTTCAGGCCTTGATGCCTTTTATCGGGTATTTGGGCGGCAAGGGTATTTTAGGCTGGATAGACACCTATGCCCATTGGGTCGCTTTCGGGTTGCTGGCGTTGATTGGCGCAAAAATGATCTATGAAGGCACCCGCGAAGGCATAGAAGAAGATATCGCGGACATCACCAACAAGATGATGCTGGTGCTGGCCATTGCCACCAGCATCGATGCGATGGCGGCAGGGTTCAGTCTGACGCTATTGGACGCCGACCCTTATGTCGCCTGCCTCACCATCGGGGCAATAACTTTCGCCTTCAGTTGGGTCGGTGTTGTGATCGGCAGAAAGAGCGGCACCTGGCTCGAAAGCAAAGCCGAGGTTTTTGGCGGAATAGTTTTGATATTGATAGGTATTAAAATACTGCTGTTCTGATTCGCAAACTCAAGGGGGCGGCAGCATTGCTTGCGCTCCTTTTTTTACCAATGGATTCCAACGGGAGCGGTATTCGAATGATTGAGCTTAATCGGGTCAGTCGCAGCTTCACGGTTGGCGACCAGCAGGTTGCCGCGCTGCGCGACATCGATCTGAATATCGCCGCAGGCGATTATGTTTCGATCATGGGGCCGTCCGGCTCCGGTAAATCCACGTTGCTCAATCTGATCGGGCTGCTGGATCGCCCGAGCTCCGGCACTTACCGGCTGGATGGCGGCAACGTCACCGATTTGTCCGATGAGCAGCAGGCCAGGGTGCGCAGCGAAAAAGTAGGCTTCGTGTTTCAGGCGTTTCATCTGGTGCCGCGCCTGACTGCCGCGATGAACATCGAGTTGCCGCTGATTCTGGCGGGCATTCCCGCCGCCGAACGCAAGGCGCGCGTCGCGGAGTTGCTGGAAAACTATGGCCTGGCAGATCGCGCCGACCATCGCCCCGACCAGCTCTCCGGCGGGCAGCGCCAGCGCGTGGCGATTGCGCGCGCCACCAGCATGCGCCCGACGGTGCTGCTGGCCGACGAACCGACCGGCAACCTCGATCAAACCACCGGCAAGGAGGTGATGAACCTGCTCGAACAGCTCGTCGCGCAACAGGTCACGCTGATCGTCGTGACCCACGATCCGGCCATCGGCGGGCGCGCGGCGCGCCAGGTGCGCATGGTGGACGGGCAGATCACCGGCGAGAGCAATTCGTCGGCATCGCCATGAACACCACAAGAACAGTGCGTAGGTTGGGCAAAGCGCAGCGTGCCCAACGAACGAAGATGCCATATTTATGTTGGGCACGCTGCGCTTTGCCCAACCTACGAGAAGATAGCTCCCGATTTTTGGCTTATCCGGCTTGCGTGCAAAATACAATAACAGCATAGATGAGATTTTCGAATGAAATTCATTGACGTCTTGCAGTTCGCTTTGGGCAGCCTGCGCGGCAGCCGCGCCCGCACCTTGCTGATGATCCTCGCGATGTCCATCGGCGTGGCGGCGGTGGTGGTGTTGACTGGCCTGGGCGAAGGGGCGCGCCGCTATGTCGTCAACCAGTTTTCCTCGCTGGGTACCAATCTGCTGATCGTATTTCCCGGTCGCACCGAAACGGCAGGGTTTGGGCCGGGCATGCTGGTCGGGCAGATTCCGCGCGAGATCACGCTGGACGACGCGCAAGCCCTGCTGCGCAGCCGCGCCATCGGGCGCATCGCGCCGCTGACGGTGGGCGCGTCGCAGATTTCTAAAGATGCGCTCAACCGCGAAGTGGCCGTGCTGGGTTCGACCGCCGATCTGCTGGAGGTGCGCCACATGAATCTGGGGCAAGGGCAATTTCTCCCTGCCGGGGATGTGCATGCCAGCGAATCGGTGTGCGTGCTGGGCGCCAAGCTCAAGCGCGAACTGTTCGGCCAGCAGAATGCCATCGGTGCTTGGGTCAGGCTGGGAGACCGGCGTTTCCGCGTGATCGGTGTGCTGGCGTTGCAGGGAGAATCGATGGGTTTCAATACCGACGAAATCGTCATCGTGCCGGTCGCCTCGGCGCACATGCTGTTCAACACCTCCGGCTTGTTCCGCATCCTGGTGGAAGCGAAAAGCCGCGATGCCATCGCGCAAGCCAAGCACGATGCCGAGCAGATCATGTCGGAGCGGCATAACGGCGAACGCGACGTGACGGTCATTACGCAGGACGCCGTGCTGGCCACTTTCGACCGCATCCTGCGCGCGCTGACGCTGGCGGTCGGCGGCATCGCCGCGATCAGCCTGTCGGTGGCCGGGATACTCATCATGAACGTGATGCTGATCGCCGTTTCGCAGCGCGTCAGGGAAATCGGCCTGCTCAAGGCGCTGGGCGCGCCCGCCGCGCAGATCAGGAATTTATTTTTCGCCGAAGCGATTTTATTGTCCGGCATCGGCAGCGTGGCGGGGCTGATCCTCGGCGAGATCGGCACCAGGGTGATCGCGCAAATCTACCCGGCCTTGCCGGTCTCCGCGCCCTGGTGGGCCGTGCTTGCCGCGTTCGGCACCGCGCTCGGCACCGGTATCCTGTTCAGCGTGTGGCCCGCGCGCCGCGCCGCGCGGCTCGACCCCGTGATGGCGCTGGCGAGGTCGTGAGCCTGCCGGTTTCGCGTGGAGCAGGTAATTTCTTTTCTCTTTCAAAGCAGCAATAATTCTGTAGGGTGCATTCCATGCACCAATGGCAATGGTGCATGGAATGCACCCTACGACATTGCACTTTTAATTTAGAAATAATGGAATGGACGCCCACTACCCAAAACGGCATCAAAGTGCCAAAGTAGTGGAGCAGTAAAACCCACTAACAATGAGAGGGGCGTCCGCCATGAAGATTACTACGATAGGTGTCGATCTTGCAAAGGAAGTATTTCAGATTCACGGGGTAGATGCGCATGGCAAGGCTGTGCTGCGCAAACAACTGCGCCGGAATGAGATGGCAAAGTTCTTCGCCAACCTAGAGCCGTGCTTGATTGGCATGGAGGCGTGCGGCAGCGCGCATTATTGGGCAAGGAAGCTTGGCGAGTTTGGGCATACGGCCAAACTCATGGCACCCCAATTCGTCAAACCCTACGTCAAGACCAACAAGAACGACATGGCGGATGCAGAAGCAATTTGTGAAGCGGTGAGCCGACCCAACATGCGCTTCGTGCCGATCAAAGACGTCGAGCAACAAGCCATCATCTCGGTACACCGTGCCAGACAGGGGTTTGTGAAGGCCAGAACCGCACAGGCGAATCAGATACGGGGTTTGCTCTCCGAGTTCGGCATCGTCATCCCGCAAGGCATCAAATCGATTGCCAAGCGCATGCCGGATATTCTGGAAGATGGCGAGAACAGCTTGCCAGGCGCCATGCGTAACTTGCTGGAGAGGCTGAACGACAACCTCAAAGAAATGGATAGGCAGGTGGCGGAACTGGAATTGCAAATCAAACAGTGGCATCACGGCAACGAGGCCAGCCGCAAACTGGAAGCCATTCCCGGCATCGGCCCGATCACCGCGAGCGCGATTGTAGCGACGGTGGGAAATGCCACGGAGTTTAAGAATGGCAGGCAGCTGGCCGCATGGCTTGGTCTGGTGCCGAAGCAGCACTCCAGCGGCGGCAAGCAAACATTGCTGGGTATCAGCAAACGCGGCGATACTTACCTGCGCACCTTGTTGATCCACGGCGCGCGGGCGGTCATCCGCTTTGCCGAGAACAAGGCGGAGCCTGATCAATGGCTGTGTAAGTTGATGGGTAGACGAAATAAAAACGTTGCCGCTGTGGCGTTGGCGAACAAAAATGCACGCATCATCTGGGCGTTATTAGCAAAGGGCAATGCATACGAACAGGATTACATTTCGGCAGCGAAGACCGCCGCCGCGTGATCAGGGCAACCAAATAGGCGCGTATCAGAACGATACGTATTGGCAACCAAGTTTAAGGAGAAAGGCTTCCACCGATTGCACAGGCAATCATGAAATGATGGCGAGACTGGTCAGACCGTGAGTGGCTAAACCTGTTAATTCCAAAGCACCCAGAGTGCGTAGAAATGATGAGGTGCCATTCAGCGTATTCCATCAGGGACAGAAGCAATGCGCTTCACATAAAGTCCGGATGTATGGCTGCAATCTTTACCTACTCTCAAAATCATCGATTGAAAGCTTGGCAAAAGTGGGCGTCCATGTATGGAATTAAAGGGCAGTAAGGTGCCACAACCGGAACAGTGGACATCCAGAGCATTTGCCTTTTTTATCAATCCTTACTACAATCACAATCGTAAGGACAAAAGGAGATGTTAATGATTACCACTGATGCAACTCTGACCAGCAAGGGGCAAACCACCATTCCCAAGGAAATTAGGGATGAACTTGGAATGAAGCCCGGAGACAGGATGACATTTACGTTGATGTCGGACGCAACCGTAGTCATGCGTGTAAAGAACAAAAGCATTACTGATTTAGCTGGCACCCTTTACAAGAAGGGGAGAAAAGCTGTTCCAGTTGAGCGGCTATCACGTTGATGCTTGGAATAGACACCAACATCCTTGTTCGTTTTCTAGTACAGGACGACGAAGCGCAGTTTGAGAAAGCCCGCAAGCTAATCAAACGTGAGGTTTCTGCAGGGCGCCGCGTTTTCGTTAACCAGCTGGTTCTGATGGAAACAGAGTGGGTTTTGCGTAGCCGATACTCTGTGCCAAAAAATCAGATCATTGAAGCCATCTCTGGTTTACTGGATGCCACGGATGTTCAGTTTGAAGATGAACCAGCGATCGAAGAAGCCATTTTCATCTGGAAAGAATCCACGTCCGATTTTGCTGACTGCCTGATTGGTGCAAAAAATCGGCGGCTAGGATGTCGGGCTACGGCAACATTTGATTTGAAGGCATCGAAATTGCCGAGCTTCATTGCCACATAACAATTCAATGGCCGCTTCACAGCAAGCATATCGTAAGGGTGACTGAGCGCGGTGTGCCAGTTGCTGACGTTCAGGGTGTCTAGATATCGGCATATTGACCATTTGTGCCGCGCGGGTTAGGGTGCGTCCTTTACCAGCTTAAAAATAATTGTGATGCTGACCCTCATGGCACTACCTTAAGCCTGCAAAACCTCAGCGACACAAGATGAAAGCGGCTGAGAGCCTCGCGTTGTAAGATGGTGGTGCTTAAGTCACTG
>Ga0154345_105_pt2 | contig 9926 bp, 9 predicted proteins | sample RifGroA2_FD_115873 | JGI IMG/M metagenome (GOLD analysis project Ga0154345, IMG submission 115873) | Gallionellales bacterium GWA2_55_18 | reverse complement strand
CTCGCTAAAACGGCTACTAAACATTAACTGTTGCGGTTGGTTATTGAATCCGCCCACATACATCGCCACCAACTTGGGTTGATCGAAGGAAAAGCGGACATTTCTATTTGGCGTTGACACAGCACGACCGATTACTAGACTTTGCCGCGTAAAGTATGCAAAATCGAGCCATCTTCAATAATTTGGTTCAAACATTAAACCAGATGGACAAAATCGGCAAATATGAAGTTGTGCGTGAGCTCGGTGCTGGAGCAACCAGTACCGTGTATCTCGCAAACGACCCATTCAGCAAACAACCAGTCGCCATCAAGTTAATTAACCTGAAGACTTTGCACGACTCCCATCAAGCAAAAATATTCCGCAAACTGTTGATGACCGAAGCATCTCTGGCGGGAAAATTGTCGCATCCGCATATCGTAAAGATCTTGGACGCGGCGATGGAAGAAGACATCAATTACATTGTGATGGAATACGTCGAGGGCAGCACGCTCGAACAATTTGCCGAGGTAGAAAACCTGTTGCCGATCAGCACCGTTGCAGAAATTACCTACAAGTGCTGCAAAGCTCTGGAATACGCACAAAATCAGGGTGTAATCCACCGCGACATAAAGCCTGCTAATATTCTGTTGCAAGGCGAAACCGATATCAAAATCGCCGATTTTGGTGCCGCTGTAATACAGACTGACCGATCCGCCACACAAGTGGTCGGGATAGGGTCACCTGCGTATATGTCACCAGAGCAGATTGAAGAGTTGGAGCTAACGCATCAGACCGACATCTATTCGCTGGGGGTGGTGATGTACAAACTGCTTACCGGCAAGCTGCCCTTCGATACCGACAGCCACGTAAGCACGGTTTACCATATTCTCAATGTAGACCCGCCACCGCCCAGTTCGCTTCGCCGTGATGTCCCTCCAGAGATGGATACGATCGTGCGGCACGCAATGGAAAAGAAAACATCGCAACGCTATCAGACTTGGTACGAATTTTCGCGCGATCTGGTCGTGTTTTTCAAGCATGCTGTTCCCGACCAGAAAGAGATTTACGATACCGAAAAATTCGATACGCTACGCAGCTTGGCATTTTTCGAAAATTTCAGCGATGTAGAGCTTTGGGATGTGCTTCGTATCAGCAAATGGAGAAGAGCGTCGGATTCAGAACAAATCCTGCATGAAGGTGAAAGCGGGCGCTCGTTCTATGTGCTGGCGCAGGGTACGGTGCGCGTGGTTAAACAAGGTAAATGGCTGTGCCTGCTGCATCGCGGCGATTGTTTCGGCGAAATGGCACACCTCGCCGATCAGGATTTCAGGCGTAGCGCCGACGTGATCGCCAAAAACGATGTAGTATTAATCGAAATCAGCCCCGACGCGCTGGCCAGCGCCACGACAGGATGCCGCTTCCAGTTTGTCGATGCATTCCTGCATATACTGGTGAAACGTTTGACAGCAGCAACTAACCGCATCTCGTTTCTGGAAGCGGAATAAAAACATTTGCTTGCTGGCGCGCCCGTCAAATCGGGCGAGTCTTTATTCATGCACCCACAGGTCTCGCGGCAATGGGTCAATCTTGTTATAAAACCAAAAACGAGCAAAGTATTCATGCGTGAAATAGATTCAGCAGGCTCGCAAAACGATATTGCCGATGATGAATCGGAACCATCGGCCCAACTGCCGACAGGCGTAAAAAATTACATCACTCCAGACGGATACATCAAGCTGAAAGATGAGCTGGAGCAACTCTGGAAAATAGAGCGCCCCGAGCTGGTGAAGACTATTACCTGGGCAGCCTCTAACGGCGATCGCTCCGAAAACGGCGATTACATCTATGGAAAAAAACGCCTGCGCGAAATTGACCGGCGCGTGCGTTTCTTGCGCAAGCGTTTGGAGCAAGCCGAAGTGGTTGATCCGGCGCAACGCGGGGAGTGCGATCAGATATTCTTCGGCGCAACCGTGACGGTTTGTGACAAAAACGGGTGCGAAAGCACTTACAGCATTGTCGGCGTGGATGAGGCCAATGTCGGATGCGGTTTGATCAGCTGGGTTTCGCCGTTGGCGCGAACGCTGCTCAAATTGCGCGAAGGCGAGATAGCGATATTGCGTACACCGGTTGGCGTTCAGGAGTTGGAAATTCTGTCAGTGGTATATCGCAAATTGTGCTGACTCAATATAGGCTCATCTTGGTACAATGGCACCATTCAAGCAAAGATAATTCCATTCCTAAATAAAAAGTGAAATATCGTAGGGTGCATTCCATGCACCATTGCTATCGATGCATGCAATGCACCCTACATGGTTATTGCTGCTTTGAAAGACCGATGGAATAACAACCCACCAACGAACCGTAGGAGCCCTCTATGAAAAAAATCGAAGCGGTTATTAAGCCATTCAAGCTGGATGAAGTGCGTGAAGCACTTTCCGAGCTGGGCGTAAGTGGTTTGACAGTCACCGAAGTGAAAGGCTTTGGCCGACAAAAAGGGCATACCGAGCTGTATCGTGGTGCGGAATATGTGGTAGATTTCCTGCCCAAGATCAAGGTGGAGGTGGTGATTTCAGCAGAATTGCTCGATACGGCAGTCGAAGCGATTATCAAAGCAGCACATACCGGCAAGATCGGCGACGGCAAAATTTTCATCTCGACGGTAGAACAGGTCATCCGCATCCGCACTGGCGAAACCAACGAAACCGCGCTGTAAATTCGCTTGGTAGGGGCGCGATTTACGCACCCTTCTCCGATACACGAATAAACTTGGGCGCGATGAATCGCGCCCCTACACAATTTCATCATCAATTAAACTCGGGACGATTTACCCGACCGCCCGGCATGCGTATAATGCACCCTTTGCCGGGGGTTGTTTCATGCGCATCATTCAAAAAGCACTCACCTTTGACGACGTTCTGCTCGTTCCTGCCTACTCCAACGTATTGCCGCGCGATGTCAGCCTGCGCACCCAGTTTACCCGCAACATCAGCCTAAACATTCCATTAGTCTCTTCCGCGATGGATACCGTAACGGAATCGCGCCTGGCGATTGCCTTGGCGCAGGAGGGCGGCATCGGCATCGTGCATAAAAATATGTCGGGGTACGCGCAGGCCGCTATGGTCGCCAAGGTCAAGCGTTTTGAAAGCGGCGTGGTCAAAGAACCCATCACCATCACGCCGGATATGACCGTGCGCAACGTGCTCGGCTTGACGCGCCAGCACAAAATTTCCGGCTTGCCGGTGGTGCAGGGAAAACAGTTGGTGGGCATTGTGACCAACCGCGACCTGCGCTTCGAGAATAATCTGGATCAGCCGGTCCAGAACATCATGACGCCGCGCGAGCGGCTGATTACCGTCAAGGAAAATGCCAGCCTGGAAGAGGCGCGCAACCTGATGCACCGGCATCGCATCGAGCGCGTGCTGGTGGTCAATGACGCGTTCGAGCTGCGCGGGTTAATGACGGTAAAGGATATCCTGAAATCCAGCGAACACCCGTCGGCCAGCAAAGACAGCTTCGGTCGTCTTCGCGTCGGCGCGGCAGTCGGCGTGGGCGAGGGCACGGAAGAGCGCGTTACACTGCTGGCCGATGCGGGCGTGGATGTGATCGTGGTAGATACTGCGCACGGCCATTCGCGGGGTGTGTTGGAACGCGTCAAGTGGGTGAAAAGCAATTTTCCCGAGATTGACGTGATTGGCGGAAATATAGCCACCGGTTCGGCGGCACAAGCTTTGCTGGATCACGGCGCGGACGGCGTCAAAGTCGGCATCGGCCCCGGCTCGATCTGCACCACGCGTATCGTCGCGGGCGTCGGCGTGCCGCAGATCGCCGCAATTCAGGGGGTGGCGAAAGCCTTGCAGGGAACCGGCGTGCCGTTGATCGCCGACGGCGGTATCCGCTATTCCGGCGACATTGCCAAGGCCATTGCGGCAGGCGCACATACCGTGATGCTGGGCGGATTATTTGCCGGCACTGAAGAAGCTCCCGGTGAAATCGAGCTTTATCAGGGACGCTCCTACAAATCCTATCGCGGCATGGGCAGCTTGAGCGCGATGCAGCAAGGCTCCAGCGACCGCTACTTCCAGGAAGGCGAAGCCAATCAGGACAAACTGGTGCCGGAAGGCGTGGAAGGACGCGTACCCTACAAGGGCAGCGTGCTGGCGGTGATACATCAACTGATGGGCGGCCTTCGCTCCAGCATGGGTTATCTCGGCTGCGCCGACATCGCCACCATGCACACCAAGGCAGAATTTGTCGAAATCACCTCCGCCGGTATCCGCGAGTCGCATGTGCATGATGTGCAGATCACCAAGGAAGCGCCGAATTATCATATTGATTAGAGGCTAGGGACTTGGGACTGGAGACTAGAGAGCAGCATGGAAATTCAGAGTTTTCGCGACCTTAAAGTCTGGCAGGCAGGAATGCAATTAGCGACGGCTATTTATACTCTGACCCCTGGCTTCCCGAAATTTGAAGCATTTGGACTAAGCAGCCAAATGCAGTGTGCCGCAGTTTCAATCCCCTCCAATATCGCGGAAGGACACGCGCGAGATTCGACAAAGGAGTTCTTGCGTTTTATATCAATAGCCATGGGCTCCTTGGCCGAAATAGAAACACAAATCATTCTTGCCCACCAACTGAATTACTTTGCGGAAAGTGAGCTAATTAAGCTATTGGAAAAAACGGGAGGAATTGGCCGCATGCTGCGCGGCCTGCAACATTCGCTTAAGCGAAACTCCCTACCCCCTAACCCCTATTCTCTAGCCCCATGCACAAAAAAATCCTGATCCTCGACTTCGGCTCCCAATACACCCAGCTCATCGCGCGCCGTGTGCGTGAGACCAATGTTTATTGCGAGCTGCATCCTTACGATATGGATGCTGAGTCCATTCGCGCATTCAATCCGGCAGGCATCATCCTTTCCGGAGGACCGAATTCGGTGACCGAGGGCGACACACCGCGCGCACCGCAGATCGTATTCGAACTGGGTGTGCCGGTGCTGGGTATCTGCTACGGCATGCAGACCATGGCGGCGCAACTGGGTGGTGCGGTAGAAAACGGTTTGGTGCGCGAATTTGGCTATGCGGAAATCCGCGCGCAGGGGCATTCCGCGTTGCTGCGCGACATCCAGGATCGCACCAATGCGCAAGGCCACGGGCTGATCGACGTGTGGATGAGCCACGGCGACAAGGTGACCGTACTGCCGCCGGGTTTCTCGATAATCGCCAGCAACGCCACCACCCCCATCGCAGGTATGGCGGACGAAGCACGGCGTTTTTACGCGCTGCAATTCCACCCCGAAGTGACCCATACCCATCAGGGCAAGGCGATGCTGAACCGCTTCGTGCACGACATCTGCGGCTGCGCGCAGGACTGGAACATGCCGGACTATATCGGCGAGGCGGTGGAGAAAATTCGCGCCCAGGTCGGCAACGACGAAGTGATTCTGGGGCTTTCCGGCGGAGTGGATTCCTCGGTGGCGGCGGCATTGATCCATCGCGCCATCAGCGATCAACTGACCTGCGTGTTCGTGGATAATGGCCTGCTGCGCCTGAACGAAGCAGAACAGGTGATGGAAACTTTTGGCAATCACTTGCACATGAAGGTCATCCACGTGGATGCCAGCACGGAGTTTTTGCAGCATCTAACCGGCGTGACCGACCCAGAACAAAAACGCAAAATCATCGGGCGCGAGTTCGTCGAAGTGTTTCAGCGCGAAGCCAAGAAACTCCCGCAAGCCAAGTGGCTGGCGCAAGGCACCATCTATCCGGACGTGATCGAATCCGCCGGAGCGAAGACCAAGAAAGCCCACACCATCAAGTCGCACCACAATGTCGGCGGCCTGCCGGAAAGCCTGCACCTCAAGCTGCTCGAGCCGTTGCGCGAACTGTTCAAGGATGAAGTGCGCGAGCTCGGCGTTGCATTGGGTCTGCCGCACGATATGGTGTACCGCCATCCGTTTCCCGGCCCGGGCCTGGGGGTGCGTATCCTCGGTGAGGTGAAACGCGAATACGCCGAACTGCTGCGTCGCGCCGATGCGATTTTTATCGAGGAATTACACACCACAAAGGATGAAGATGGCAAGTCTTGGTACGCCAAAACCTCGCAAGCCTTCACGGTATTCCTGCCGGTCAAAAGCGTCGGCGTGATGGGCGACGGGCGCACCTACGAATGGGTGGTGGCGTTACGTGCGGTACAGACACAGGATTTCATGACCGCACACTGGGCGGAGCTACCGTATTCGTTGCTGGGCAAAGTCTCCAATCGCATCATCAACGAAGTGCGCGGCATCAACCGCGTGGTTTATGACATCTCCGGCAAACCGCCCGCCACGATTGAGTGGGAGTAGCGCCTTCTTTGACTGGCTGTTCTTGATCAGATAGCAGCCATTGATTTAGAAGCATGGTCACCTTTTCCTTTTCAGAGAAAGGCACTGCTATCCTCCCGCTTTCAATCGTGAATCAAATTCAGCTGTTTGGCAATGACATCGTGATTGAGCCACAGCACCGGGGCGGATGGGTTGGATGCTTCCATGAACATCAGCGGGCCGGTTCCCTCCAGCACCAGCGCGCTGAGGATATCTGTCACCAGCGCCTTGCGGTCTTTGTGCATATTGGTGATCTCCTCGGAAGTACCGATCATCAGGTCGGCCAGCGCCGCTGAGTTGTCCATCGGCCAGGCGGCGAAATCACGGAACGCCTGCATCACGCCAGTGGCGTTGTAGTCGCTGATCTTCTGCAACAGCGCCTCCAGCGACATGCCATCCTGCAGCAGGTCGCGGCAAGCCTGCCACTGCGCTTCTGCCCACGCCGCGCCGCCTTCCTTCTTGAGCGCCTTCAGCAGCGGAAACAGCGACAGCTCGACGCCGACGAAGATGTCGGATGAATTGGTGCGTATCTCCGGGCAATTGAATACCGTGGCCCTGATACCCTGCATCCACGCGTCCCGCGCTACTTGTTCGAGGCGCATCTTGGCGTAGCCCTGGGTATAGTTGGTGTAGGTCTGCCAGTGGTATGTGCCGTTGATGAGTATCTCGGTGCCGTGGTAGCCGTAGGCGGTGTAGCGTGCCTGGCCGCCGGTCTTTTCCAGCCGCGCGCGGATCGCCGCGCTGCCTTCGATCAGGTGCTGGAAGGTGTTGGCAGTGACCTCGTCGAAATTCATCAGGCACAGCTTGCCGAGATCGCTGTCGAGTAGCGCGCGCGAAGACATGAAGCGCTCGCCGCGCCCCTTGTAGATGCGGTTGGCAATGGCCAGGAACACCTTGACCTTGGGGATGCCGCCCGCCATGGTGTGGGCGAAGAACACGTTGCTGCCGTCCGCGATCATGCCGTCCAGTTCAACCATCACTTTCGCGACAGAATCCCTGAAGCGCTTCACGCCAACTGTGCGGCACCCCTCGATTTTCTGCCAGTCGAGCTTGTCGTCCTGCCAGCTCTTGAGCGTCATGCCGCCCAGCAGATCAGTCGGGGTTGATTCGCCTGCCGGGGCATCCAGATCGAAACCGGCCATCAGCGGCACGTTGATGATGCGTCCGCCCAGATTGGCCTCGGCAGTGGTCAGCTCCTCGCTGGTCAGCGCGCGCAGTGCGTTGTTCTCGTCGCGGCGCCCGACGGTGATGCCGATGATCGTCATGCCCGCCTTGCGCGCCTCGTTCACCAGACCGTTGGCGTACCCCCGGCCAAAGAGTTCGCCAAACAGCACGAAGGTGTCGCCCTTGCGGAAGATGCTGTGCTGCGGAATTTCTCTCAACGATACTGGCGACGAAACTGGTGCGGTCATATAAATGCTCTCCGATTGTTGATGATTATCTTATTCCATTTCTCTTTCAAAACATCAATAACTTACGTAGGGTGCATTCCATGCACCCTACGATATTTTGCTATTGATTGAAAATTGAAATTACCCAGCAGGCCAATCCATTTCCACCCATGCGCAGTTGGCAATTTTACCGCGTGCGATCTGTTCTGGGTTGTCCGCTGACAAGGCCAGTGCCGCGAGAATCGGATTTTCGTGGGATACGGCCATTATTATCTCATCCGGGTGGCGCGCGGCGATTTCATCCATGAAGCTGCGCAGGCGCTCCATCTGTTCCAGAAACGATTCCCCATGTTCCGGCTTGGTGCGCAACGGGTCGGTGCGCATCAGGTCATGAAATGCTTCCACCGGCAGTCCATCCATGCCGGTTTGGCGTTCGTTGATGCGCGCATCTATCAGCAGTGGACAGGCATGGTGGCGCAGCAGAATCTTCGCGGTCTGCTGCGCGCGAGGGAATTCAGAAGCATAGGCGCGGGTAAAACGTACCGCGCGCAATTCATCCGACGCGGCCTCGGCCTGTGCCCTGCCCCGCCCGGTCAGGTTTACTGCTCGCGCAGGATCATCGTTGATGCGGTGGGCGACATTCGCTTCGCTTTCGCCGTGGCGAATCAGAAATATTTTCATTTAAAAAACACGTAATTGAAATTTGTAGGAGCGGGCCATGCCCGCGATCAAATAATTCGCAGGCATGGCCCGCTCCTACGAAATGGCTCTACCAATATGAACATTGCATGTAAAGCGTAGAAATCAATCTCCTGTGAATCACGTGCCCATTCAATATTCAAAAAATCACCCAACCCACTTCCTTGCATTCTGGAACATTTTCAGCCATGCGCCGTTCTCCTGCCATTCGCGCGGATACCAGGAGTTTTGCACGGCGCGGAAGATGCGCTCGGGATGCGGCATCATGATGCTGAAACGCCCGTCCGGCGTGGTCAGCCCGGTGATGCCTTGCGGTGAACCGTTCGGGTTGAGCGGGTAGGTTTCGGTGGGCTGTCCAGTATTGTCCACATAGCGCAACGTGACCAGTTCCCGTGCGGCTTGCAGTTTTTTCGCAGAACTAAAATCGGCATAGCCTTCGCCGTGCGATACCACGATCGGCATACGGCTGCCTGCCATGCCGTTGAAGAAAATCGATGGTGAGGGTTGTACTTCGACCATCACGAAGCGCGCCTCGAACTGTTCGGACTGGTTGCGCGAGAAGTGCGCCCAGTGTTCCGCACCGGGGATGATGTCGTGCAGGTTGCTCATCATCTGGCAGCCGTTGCACACGCCCAAGGCAAAGGTATCGCCGCGCTGGAAGAACGCCGCGAACTCGTCGCGCGCCCGGCGATTGAACAGGATGGATTTTGCCCAGCCCTCGCCCGCACCGAGCACGTCGCCGTAGGAGAACCCGCCACACGCGGCAAAGCCCTTGAAGTCGGCCAGCTTGGCGCGCCCGCTGATGATGTCGCTCATGTGCACGTCCACCGCCGCGAATCCGGCGCGGTCGAATGCGGCGGCCATCTCCACCTGGCCGTTCACGCCCTGTTCGCGCAGGATGGCGATACGGGGGCGGGTCAGCACCGCTCTCCCTTCGACCAGCTCAGGGCGAACCGGGGGTGGAGCTTCGTTCGGATCGTAAGTCAGCTTCACATGCAGCCCCGGGTCGGCGGCATCGAGGATGCGGTCGAATTCCTGTTGCGCGCAGGTTGGATTGTCGCGCAGTTTCTGCATCTGCCAGGTGGTCTCCGACCAGATGCGTTGCAAGTTGACCCCGCTGTCGCTGAACAGTTTTTCGCTGCCGCGCAAAATCTCGACCATGCCGGTCAGGTTCGGCGTAGCGATCTTCTGCACGCTCTTCAGGCCGAGTTCCTGGGTAAGTTGCAACACATGCTGCACGTCGCGGTTGCGCACCTGTACCACCGCGCCGAGCTCTTCGTTGAACAGGGCGCGCAACGTGTCGCCATGCAACTCGTCGAGCAGGATGGTCAAACCAATGTGCGCCGCGAAGGACATTTCGCACAGCGAAACGAATACGCCGCCATCGGAACGGTCGTGATAGCTCAGCAACGTGCCATCGGCATTCAGGCGCTGCATCAACTCGAAAAACGATTTGAGCAGTTGCGCGTCGTCCACATCCGGTGCGACATCGC
>Ga0154345_103_pt1 | contig 10804 bp, 9 predicted proteins | sample RifGroA2_FD_115873 | JGI IMG/M metagenome (GOLD analysis project Ga0154345, IMG submission 115873) | Gallionellales bacterium GWA2_55_18 | reverse complement strand
GCCCGCCTACAAGAGCAAGACCAAGAACGCGCAGGAATCGCACGAGGCGATCCGCCCGACCTCGATCCTGCGCACGCCGGACAGCATCCGCGACCATCTGACCGCCGATCAGGCGCGCCTCTACGAGATGGTGTGGAAGCGCACCCTCGCATGCCAGATGGCTCCGGCGCGTTTCGACACGGTCAGCATGGACATCCGCCTCGGCGGCGATACCACGCTGTTCCGCGCTTCCGGCCAGGTGCTGGTGTTCCCCGGCTTCATCGGTGTGTACATGGAAGACGTGGACGATGCCGAGGAAGAGGAGGGTGGCAAACTGCCGCCGCTGGCCGAAGGCGATGTGATACCGGTCGACAAGTTGTACGGCGAACAGCACTTCACCCAGCCGCCACCGCGCTATTCCGAAGCCAGCCTGGTCAAGGTGCTGGAAGAACACGGCATCGGCCGCCCGTCCACTTACGCGACCATCATTTCGACGCTGCAAGCAAGGGAATACGCGGTTCTCGACAAGAAACGCTTCACGCCGACCGATGTCGGGCGCGTCGTCACGCGCTTCCTCACCGACCATTTCACCCGCTATGTCGATTACGGCTTCACCGCCCACCTCGAAGACGAGCTGGACGAAATCTCCGAGGGCAAGCGCGACTGGATCGGCGTGATGGACGAATTCTGGAAAGGCTTTTCCAAGCTGATCAAGGAAAAAGCCGACATCGACCGCCCGGTGGAACTGCTCGACGAAGCCTGCCCGGAATGCGGCAAACCGCTCGCCAAAAAGCTCAGCAAATACGGCAGCTTCATCAGTTGCACCGATTATCCCGAGTGCAAATACAAACGCAGCCTGAACGGCGAATCGCAGGACGACGCCTCGGCCAGAGTCGAGCTGGGCGAACACCCCGAAGCCAAACAACCCGTGCTGCTGCTGCGCGGCCCGTACGGGCATTACGTGCAGCTCGGCGAGGCGGTCAAGGGCGAAAAAATCAAGCCCAAGCGCGTGTCCTGGCCGAAGGAAATGCCCCTCGAACAGGCCGACCTGCCCGCCGCGCTGAAGCTGCTGTCGCTGCCGCGCGAACTCGGCGCACACCCAGAAACCGGCAAGAAGGTCATCGTCAACATCGGCCGCTTCGGCCCCTACATCGGCCACGACGGCAAATTCAAATCCATCCCGCGCAGCGACAGCATCTTCGACATCCGCCTAGATCGCGCCGTAGAATTACTCGCCCAGGCAAGGGACGGCAACACCGTCCTGCGCACTCTCGGCGACCACCCGGACGACAAAGCCAGCGTCGAGATATGCAGTGGCCGCTACGGCCCATACGCGCGCCACGGCAAGGTTAACGCCACGTTGCCGAAAGGCGTGTCGCCGGACGAAATTACGCTGGAAGAAGCGCTGGAACTGATTGCCGCCAAGGCTGCGAAGGGCGGGACGACAGGCAAGACCGGCAGAAAGCCAGCCGCTAAAACCAAGGCCAGGACGACCAAGGCGAAAGCAGTACCAAAAGCCAAAGCCGAACTCAAAGAGGGCAAACCTGCGACCAAAAAAGCGGCTGCCGGGAAAACGGCCAAGCCAGCCGCGAAAAAGGCTGTATCCTCCAAGAAGCCTGCCGCGAAAAAAACGGCAGCGAAAAAAACCGCCAAGGGTGCGTAGGGCTACGGATGATTTTTCGGTAACTCTCTCAATATTCTCCGCACTGGCGTAGGTATCGCCGCCTGCAAAGCTTCATCCACATCCAGCCATACACTGCCCGGTTGCTGCGCCTGTAGCGGTTTATGCGCCACGCGCAGCAGCATCGGTGTGATATGCAATTTGAAATGTGTGAAGGTGTGGGTGAATTCTGCCAATTCGATTTTTTCACTCACCACCACGCCGCTGCGCTGTAGATAATCCGCGACGCACCCCCCTTGCCCATCCTCCAGTTGTGGCGGACACCACAGGCCACCCCAAATACCGGATGGCACACGTTTTTCCAGCAGGATGTTGTTGTCATGTAGCAGCAATAAAAATGTGCTGCGCCTTTCCGGCACTTCTTTGCGCGGTCGCGGGGTGGGCAGTTCGTGCACACGGTTTGTTTGACATGCGACGCAATTGGCCTGCACCGGGCACTCGCCGCACTTTGGTTTGCTGCGTGTGCATAGCGTCGCGCCCATATCCATCTGCGCTTGGATGTAGCTGGCTACATCGCGTTGCGGCAACAGGGTTTCGGCCTGCTGCCAAAGCTGCACTTCCACTGCTTTGCTGCTGGGCGGTCCTTCGATACCGCAGTGGCGTGCCAGCACGCGCTTGACGTTGCCGTCCAGTATTGCGCGGCGTTCATGGTAGGCCAGCGCACAAATTGCGGCGGCGCTGGAACGTCCTATACCGGGTAGTTCCAGTATCTGCTCGTACTGGCGCGGAAATTCGCCGTGATATTTCTCCGCAATGATCTGTGCGGCACGGTGCAAGTTGCGCCCGCGCGCGTAGTAGCCCAATCCGCTCCAGTGCGCCAGCACTTGTTCCTGGCTGGCCGCTGCGAGTGCCGCGACAGTCGGGAACGCGGTGGTGAAGCGCTGGTAATAGGGGAGAACAGTGGCGACCTGCGTCTGCTGCAGCATGATCTCGGACAGCCATACGCGGTAGGCATCTGCGCCTTGCCAAGGCAGGCCGTGGCGGCCATGCTGGCGTTGCCAGCGAATGAGGCGGGAAGAAAAGCTATGCATTCAACAGTAATTGGGCGGATTCTGAATTTTCAGTCTCTTATCAACCAAATGATCTAGAAACATGACAGCAATCTTGTGTTTGTCTGGCCTTAACAATGGGTTGGGCGATAGTTGCGTAGTTTGGGCAAAGCGCGGCGCACCCAAACCACGAGAAGGCAGCTTCCCATTTTTGGTTCCAGCTCGTCTGGCTTAGGTAATACTCAATAATCCACATTTCCCTAGAGGCTCCCATTCTTCAACAAAACTTGCATCACTTTCTGCACGCAATCCTGCAAATCCATCTCCGCTGTATTCAACACCAGTTCTGGCGCACCCGGCGGTTCATAGGCGGAAGAAATTCCGGTGAACTGCGTTATTTCTCCCATACGGGCTTTTTTATACAATCCCTTCGTATCACGTCGCTCGCATACATCGATCGGGCACTGGCAATAAATCTCAATGAATTCGCCCGGCTGCACCATGGCACGCACCTTGTTACGGTCTTCGCGGAATGGCGAAATAAATGCCGTCAGCACGACCACGCCCGCCTCCATGAAGAGCTTGGCGACTTCGCCGACCCGGCGGATATTTTCCACCCGATCCTCCGCCGAGAACCCCAGATCCCCGCACAATCCGTGGCGCACATTATCGCCGTCCAGCACGAACGTCCTGCATCCTATGCGATACAGATGCTCCTCCACAGCATGCGCCAAGGTTGATTTGCCCGCGCCGGAAAGGCCGGTAAACCACAGGATCGCGCTGCGATGTCGGTTCATCGCCTCGCGCCGCTCGCGCGTTACCGTGGCGTGATGCCACACGACATTGCCGGAATCCGGTGCGCTGCTTTCATTTGCCATAAATTAATCTCTATATGATTAGTCTGGAATAAGCAGTGGCCCACGAAAGTCACGAAAAACACGAACAAATTCAAAGGGCTCAATGCTGTTAATGAATACCTAATGGGTGAGTCACCAAATCAATGCAAATTATTGTTTTATTTAGTGCCTTTCGTGTTTTTTGTTAACCAATGACTTAGCGCATGTTTCGCCGCGCTTAGTCAGATGGCTAGTTAGTTCATCAGGATGAATTGCCGTTTTTAGGATTAAAGGTTACCGAAACTTTGGGTTCTACGCTATGCGCTACCCCAATTTGTTGATGCCTCATGCCTCTTTGGTGCAAACCAGGCCAGTTTTTCCCTGAGCGTGACGACCCCGCCGACAATGATCAGGGTCGGAGCTTGCAGTTGTTCGGCCTGCGCGATGCCGGGCAGCGTTGCCAAGGTGCCGCTGACGACACACTGATTTTGCGTGGTTCCCTGTTGCACGATGGCGGCAGGAGTGCTGTCCGGCAGGCCGTGTCCGATCAATTCCGCGCAGAGTATTGCCAGGCCATGCAAGCCCATATAGACCACGATGGTCTGGTTCGGGCGGGCTAGCGCGTTCCAATCCAGCTCCATGCTGCCGTCTTTCAAATGCCCGGTAACGAAAATGCACGACTGCGCATGGTCGCGGTGCGTCAGCGGAATGCCCGCGTAGGCGGCAACGCCGGATGCGGCGGTGATGCCGGGCACGACCTGGAACGGGATACCGCTTTCGGCGAGCGTTTCGATTTCTTCGCCGCCGCGCCCGAAAATGAACGGGTCGCCGCCCTTGAGACGCAGCACGCGTTTGCCCTCCCTGGCAAGGCGCACCAGCAACCCGTTGATTTCTTCCTGCGGCATGATGTGGTCGTCGCGTTTTTTCCCGGCAAAAATCCGGGCCGCATCGCGCCGCGTCATTTCCAGCACCGACTTGGATACCAGATTGTCATAGACCACCACATCGGCTTTCTGCATCAGCCGCAACGCGCGGAAAGTCAGCAAATCCGCATCACCCGGCCCCGCGCCGACCAGATACACCTCGCCGGTTTGTTGCGCCCTCTCGTTCTCCGATAACCGGTCATTTTCCAGCATGCCGAGCAACATGATTTCCGCACCGGCTTCGTCGCCCGCCAGCACTTTTTCGGCGACCAGTCCTTCCAGCGCAGTTTCCCAGAAAATCCGCCGCATGTCCGGGTCGGCAATACGCGTCTTGACGGTATCGCGGAGTCGCGCGGAAAATGCGGCCAGGCGGCCATAGCTTTGGGGTATCTGCGCTTCCAGTTTGCTGCGCAACATTCTTGCGAGTACCGGCGATGCCCCGCCAGTGGAAAATGCCACCATCAGCGGCGCGCGATCCAATACCGATGGCATGATAAACGTGCTTGATTCCGGATTGTCCACCACGTTCACCGGAATATTTCGCACGCGCGCCAGTTGCGAAATATCCCGATTGACTGCGCTATTCCCGGTTGCGGCAATAACCAGCGTTGCACCATTCAAATGATCAGGCCGGAAATATTCTGCGATATGCTCGATGCCGGACATACCGGCAAAAGCAGCGGAAAGTTCCGGCGCAACCACTTTCACTTTGGCGCCCGCCTTTGCCAGCAAAGACGCCTTGCGGCGGGCAACGCCGCCGCCTCCGACAACCAGGCACGGTTTGTCTTTAATATTTAAAAAAATCGGCAAAAAATCCATGCTGAGCCTTATCGCCGTTACGCCCGAGCTACCCGGTTACCATTGATATACGAACGGTCTGGCAGATTAACAATGCGGGGGAATGACGCGAGGTATTCACAATTCAATGCCCTTTTGCGCCTGTATTCCGGCATCAAATGCGTGCTTGATCGGGCGCATTTCGGTAACGGTGTCGGCATATTCGATCAGCGCATCGGGTGCGGCGCGACCGGTCAATACCACGTGCTGCATCACCGGGCAGTTGCGCAAGGCTTCCAGCACTTGTTCTATTTGCAGGTAGTGCAGCTTCAGCGCGATGTTGATTTCGTCCAGCACTACCAGCCCGATATCCGGGTTGCGCAACATGCTGGAAGCTGTATCCCATGCGGCCTGCGCCGATGCGATGTCGCGCTGCTTATCCTGGGTTTCCCAGGTAAACCCTTCGCCCATTACGTGATACTCAACTTCGGGGAAGCGCCGGAAGAAGGTTTCCTCGCCAGTGGAAAAGCTGCCCTTGATGAATTGCACCACGCCGACACGCATGTTGTGCCCGAGGGCGCGCGCGATCATGCCGAACGCCGCGCTGCTCTTGCCTTTGCCGTTGCCGGTATGCACCAGCACCACGCCACGGTTTTCGGTGGCGCGGGCGATTTTTGCGTCGACGATTTCCTTGTGGTGCTGTGTGCGGGTGCGGTGCTGCGCCGAGCTATCCGCCATGCCTAGGCGCGCTCAGCAGAATGATCGATATTCCTGCCTGAATTAACCAGCAACACATGCAGCACCGTAGCGCATGCAAGATACAACATCGTGCAAGACAGGTATTCCGGGTAATACGCTGCTATACCGTCGGCATATTGAGCCATGCTTTTATCCGCAGAATTCCCGGAAAGCAGGTAATAACTGGTATTCGAAATCAGGAATGCCACGGTAACCGAACTCCACGCCACAGCGGCCAACACGCCCAGATTTGCCCATTTCATTTGCTGGCGTGCAGCGAGCCAGCGGCCTGCATACCACACACAGGCATAAGTAGGAATCAGGAACCAGTAGGCGGGCGAAATACATGCATCGCTTACGCTGCGAAAAACAATCGCGTAGTAATCAACCCCACCCGCTGCCAGCAACAGCAACACAAACGCCACTACGGCAGGCAAAGCCAGGCGCGCCAAATAAAAACCGGCCAAAAAGAATACCGCCAAGCTGGCATCCGGCAAAGATATCGATGAGCCAAAATGGCTGTAAAACCGCGTAGCCGCCATCATCAGCACCAGCGCGGCAAATATTCCAACTTGTCGAGTTTGCAATTGCATTTCTGTTACTCCTTTCAATTTTTTACTTCTTCCGATTAAGCCACCTGAAAAGGTGGCAACTTTAGCAGAAAAACGGGGATCGAAGCATATCCCCGCTCTTTGCCGCTTTAATTACTGGTAACTCAGGCCGACAAACAACATACGCCCCAGCGGGTTGTAGCCATAAGCCGTGGCATTATTCTGGCTGGTCAGGTTATCCGCGCGTAGCGATAACATTAAATTTTTGTTGATCACATAGCCCGCAATGAGATTGATTACGTTATAGCCAGGCAGAATAACCGGCGCGCCCGTTGCCAAATTCGCATCCGGCCGTGATTTACTGTACCGCCACTCCCCGCCAATTTGCCATGCGTTGAGTTGCTGCGACAGACTGATACTGCCATGCTGCTTGGCACGGCGTGTCAAGACTGGACCTGTGCCAATGTTGCGTGGGTTTTGCGCAGTCAACGCAGCTTTTACTCCTGTGTCACCGAATTGGCCGGCGTAGCCGAGTTCCACGCCATCAATGCGCGCTTCACCCAAGTTGACCATCGCATAAGCGGGCAAATTATTCCCGACAATTAAGCCACTAATCCGGTTATCAAAGTACGCTGCATCGAAACGCTGCGTGCCCTCCGTATAGTGCAATCCCAATTCGCGATTGCGGGAATGCTCTGGTTGTAAATTTGGGTTGCCTGCATAGGTAAAGCACGAACCAAAAAAACAACCAAAATTCGTGAATGGATAAAATAAATCATTGAGCGTTGGCGCTTTAAATGCAGTGCTCACGCTGGCTGTCGCACGCCAAGCATCATTGATGGCATAGCCGTATCCAAACAGACCGGTATTTGACCGGCCAAAATCGGAATAGCTATCCTGGCGCAAGTTGACTTGCGCCTGATGTGAGCCGTAAGAGCCTGTATAGCCTGCAAACAAGCTGTTCGCCTTGCGTTTTTTTGTCGTGAATGCAACATCGCTGGTTACCTGCTGCGTTAGATTTTCCACGCCCAGATTAAGAACGTTGTGCTTGTTCAGTTGCAAGGTGTTTTGCCAAGTGAGCTGCTGATTACTTGTTTTGAATGCCGCGCCATTCGCCAAATCCAATTGGCCATTCAGAAAAGTTTGTGTGTCATCCACCCCTTGCGCCAGTTGTAAGTGGCTTTGCCAAATATCGTTCAAGCGATTGTCCGATGAGAGGGAAAATTTGCTCGCTTGCGACTTGCTGGTGTTGCTGTCAGTCGGGCCAACAGTGCTGTCGTACTGGTTATGCCCCTCACTATTAAAAACCGTGGCAGTCAGGCTGTGATCCGGGTTAAATGCATGACGCACATTGACTGACAGGCTGGTGTTGTCATAACCGTCTTTATCCGGATTGGCACCGGGAAGCAACGCAGGATTGAGGGCCGATACGCCATCCGTCTTGAATCTGGAGGCTTGCACGTTAAAGTCTGTGCTCTCGATTATGCCGCCAAAACCGACGGATAACCGCTGCGTCCCTTGACTGCCCATGCCTGCGCTCACATTCACGGCTGGTGTGCCATGTCCACGCTTGGTGAAAATCTGCACCACTCCGCCGATGGCCTCGGAGCCATACAGGCTACTGACATTGCCGCGCACCACTTCGATGCGCTCAATTTGATCCAGCATTAAATCCTGAATCGAAGTAGTACCCGATGTGGCAGAGCTAATGCGCACGCCATCCAGCAAAATCAAGGTGTGGGTGGCATTGGTGCCTCTAAGGTACAAGTTGGTGGTTTTGCCCATGCCACCACCCTGATTAATTTCCACCCCGGCTACGCTACGCAGAATGGCCGACACATCGGCTGCCTGCGACTCGAGAATGTCCTGCTGGGTAATGACGGTAGTGCTGCTTAAGGATTGTTTCAACGGCTGTGCAATGCGTGTTGCAGTCACTACAATTTCGTCCAGTGTATCGGTTGCCGCATAAGCCAGATGAGTAGCCGCGCATAAGATGGCGGCAAAAAATTTCCGTTGTTTCATTGAAGTTTTCCCGAGTATTTTCCAAGCGTCCCCGTTGGAAGATTAAATTCAGGAAAAGCGGCGGGTAGAAAAGCAGAAGTTGAACGGTTGCGCTGTTCATTTCCGATGCGGCCACCCGCAGCATCTCCTGTTCCTTTGCTCCCAGGCCGGTCTCCGGGCTCACAAGTCTTGATTTGCCGCCTTCCCATAAGATCCTTTGGGGGGATTACTCACAGTGGCATTTTGGCAAATCCGCACTCGCTTACCGTTGCGGGGGCAGCACAGGCATTGTTGAGGGGCTGGAGACTAGGGGCTAGGGGCAGAGAAATTCGCAATTACGAATCCCCAACCCCAAATCCCTTACCTCTAAACCCTGACAACGCACCTGTTTCCCGTTTAACTCGTCTGCAAGCAGACGAGAACCTCAAAGCAAGGCGCACTTTAGCATAGGCGCGGCGCATACACCAAAAATCATGCGCGCAAAAAATACTGAAAATTACAAATCGCTTTCAAAACTTCCGCTTACCGTTTGACTTATCAGCACTTTTCAAATTATAGTCAGATTATGGAAAACGAATTGAACGCTCTGGAAAGCAAACTTGCGCAGCTGATACAAGTCAGCGGCAAGTTGCGCGCAGAGAACCGTCAACTGCGCCAGGATTTGGCGCATGCGCTCAGCAGCAACCGGCAATGCAGCGACAAGGTGGAAAGCGCAAAGGCGCGCCTGGAAAAATTGTTGATTACCCTCCCGGAAGATCAAACATGAGCGGTGCCACCAAAACATTGGAAATCAAACTTCTCGACCGTGAATTGCGCGTCGCCTGCCCCGAGGAAGAGCGCGGCGAATTGCTCGATGCCGTCGCCTATCTCGACAAAAAAATGCGCGAGATTCGCGATGCCGGCAAGATTGCCAGCGTCGAACGCATCGCCATGATGGCCGCGCTCAACATCACCCACGAACTGCTTTCCGTAAAAATCGGGCGCGGGTTTGACCTCGCCGATTTTAAGCGTAGAATGGATTCTATGCAGGCAGCGATTGACAAGGCGTTAGCCGAACAGGATTCGCTGTTTTGATAAAACTTCTAGCCATCTGACTAACCCAGCAAAATACGCTGGATAAGTCATTGGTTATAGTTTATCCCCTGCGGTGTTCGTCAGGCCCGCGATTCTTTGAGCCAATAAGTTAATTCAGGTCGCGACCCACCGAGCCGCTGTTGTGAACGTCCAATCCGGATGAGCCTGATGCGGCAGGGAAGCGACCATCTTGGACCGCAGGTTCAAGATACCGAGTCAACGGCACAGGCGGGGGACTTTAATTTTGGTGCGGCCTGAATCAGGCCGCACTTTTTATTCCATTCATTATTTCAGAACAGCAATAACCATGTAGGGTGCATTCCATGCACCATTGCCATTGGTGCATGGAATGCACCCTACGATAATTTCACTTTTGATTTATGAATGGAATCGTTTGTGGGCAAAAACTTATGCGCTACTGGCTGATGAAATCCGAACCCGGCGATTGCAGCATCGACGACCTCGCCAATTTCCCCGGTCAGACCGTCGCATGGTACGGGGTGCGCAATTACCAGGCGCGCAACTTCATGCGCGACCAGATGCGGGTTGGCGACGGCGCGCTGTTCTACCACTCCAACTGCAAGGAGCCGGGTATCGCCGGTATCGCCAGGGTCAGTAGCAGCGTTTATCCCGATGCCACGCAGTTTGATCGCAACAGCAAATATTTCGACCCCAAGGCCACGCCGGAGCAACCGCGCTGGTTCAATGTGGATGTGCAACTGCTGCGCAAGATACCGCTCATCACCATCAAGGAATTGCGGCAACACCCGGAGCTGGCGCGGATGCGCACCTTGCAACGCGGCAACCGCCTGTCGATCACTCCGCTCGACCCGGCGGAGTGGAACTTCATCCTGAAAAATCTGGTGCGCGATTGATGGCATGAAGGGCGCGATAAATCGCGCCCCTACGATATTTCACTATCGATTTGAAAATGGAATTCATGGAATGGTATCTCGCCTATCTGCTGCTCGGAGCCTTCGTCGGTTTCTTCGCCGGGCTGTTCGGCATCGGCGGCGGGCTGGTGCTGGTTCCGGTGCTGAGCTTCCTGTTTGAAGCGCAACATCTGGGCGGAGCGCAAAACCTGCATCTCGCGCTGGGCACCTCGATGGCCGCCATTCTCTACACTGCCGCCTCCAGCGCCTATACGCACTACGTTCACGGCGCGGTCAATATGTCTATCGTGCGCGGCATGACACCCGGCCTGCTGTCCGGCACCTTGCTCGGGGCGCTGTTCGCCAGCAGCGTTTCGCAATTT
>Ga0154345_177_pt1 | contig 11197 bp, 11 predicted proteins | sample RifGroA2_FD_115873 | JGI IMG/M metagenome (GOLD analysis project Ga0154345, IMG submission 115873) | Gallionellales bacterium GWA2_55_18 | reverse complement strand
CCAAAATATCACTCCGCAATTCGACCTTGATATTTATTTTGGTTCCCGGCACGATGCGGTTATGAAGATACTTTTTCTACAGCCTCGTTATTATAATTGCGGTGTTTCGCAATTTTGAGGGCATCCGGCTTTCTGCGGGCTGCTTCCCAAACGGCAAATTTCTGTTTAGCATCCGATTTATAGTGGGGACGTAGCTCAGCTGGGAGAGCGTCGCGTTCGCAATGCGAAGGTCGGGAGTTCGATCCTCCTCGTCTCCACCAATACAACATGTAAACCATCTCTCTGCCTTTTCCGGCATCGCCCTAATCCCCACTGCTGGCGGGATTCAGCCAAATTATGTGTCAACCGACTCACCTGCATTCCCCCCGATTTTTGTCTATTTTTGCCGTAATTCGCTCTTGGTGTGCTCCCAGCTCCCTCTTGAAAATCCACGACTTTAACGGGCGAGAAATATCAACGAAGAAGGAACGACAACGATGCTACGCAGTTACTGACACGCATGACTGCCGAAATGCGTTCAAAAAGTATCGAATTCGACTACCCCCAGTGTTTCATATATACCCAAGTTTGTTTCTTCGACTGAGATCAGACATCAGTTATTCCTTTGAAACAATGGTGGTTCAAGCCGACGTTAAACGTGACCAAGCTCAGAATGATAAACTCGCTCTTCTGTGCGCCCACATCATCACCCCCACTCCCGCCAGCATCATCGGCAGGCTCAGCCATTGCCCCATGCTGACGCCGAAGGTCATCAGCCCGAAGATGCCGTCGTCCGGGTTGCGGGTGAATTCGGCGAGGAAGCGGAAGCTGCCATAGCCGATTAGGAATAAGCCAGACACTGCGCCAACTGGGTGCGGTTTGCTCGAATATAGCCAGAGCAGTGCGAACAACGCCAAGCCTTCCAGCGCGAATTCGTAGAGTTGCGACGGGTGACGCGGCACATTATCTAAGTTGGGGAACACCATGCCCCACGGCATATCGGTAGGGCGTCCCCACAATTCGCTGTTGATGAAGTTTCCGACGCGCCCCGCACCCAGACCCAGCGGCACTAGCGGTGCGATGAAGTCCATCAGTTGCAGCCACACGATATGTCGCTTGCGTGCTAACAACGCCATGGCGATCAACACGCCGAGGAGGCCGCCGTGGAATGACATGCCACCTTGCCACACGGCAAGAATCTCCAGCGGATGCGCGAAGTAATAGCCGGGGTGGTAGAACAGCACCTCGCCAAGCCGCCCCCCCAGCAACACACCCAGCACGCCGTAGAACAGCAGGTCGTCCAGCAGCTTGTCGTCCCAGCCGGGGCTGTTGAGCGTGCGAACGCGCCGCTTGCCCAACCACAGGAACAGCATGAAGCCGACCAGATACATCAGACCGTACCAGTGCACGGCAAGAGGGCCGAGGCGGATGGCGATGGGGTCGAATTGCGGGTGAATGAACATAAGTGTGAATTACGCTGCTTAATTGCCTGAAAAGCTCAAGGGCAACCATCTCGAAACCGGTGTATTGCCGCATCTACCATACTCTCTGTGCTGCCTCTCTCAACATATTGTTGCCGGAGATAACTGGCATCACTGCCTTCGTGAGCGGTGCGATAGAGATGCTCCAAGGCTGGCTGTCCAGCCATCATTTCCGCATAGGGTTCCATCTTGCGCAGGGTGGTCAATATATCCTCGCGCAATGAAATCGTTTCATGGGTCTTGGGGTGAACGAGGCTGCCGTCCAGACCAAAACGGCAAGCCTGGAAGCGGTTGTAGTTATAAACGAGGTAATCATCCTCGGTGGGCGGCGCTTCAGCCTGCGTCAACAGGTACTGGCAGAGCGCTTGTAGGTAACAGGCCAAGGCTGCTGCTCTTTCCACCGTCAGCGGGGTGTCGCAAACCCGGAGTTCTATGGTGCCAAATTCCGGTTTGGGCCGTATATCCCAGTAAAAATCCTTCATGCTCTTGACGATGCCCGTGCTTTCCATCTTGGCAAAATACATATTCTCAAAATCTGCCCAGCGCAGTAGAAAAGGCGCACGTCCGCTCAGTGGAAAAGCGAATACCGAATTAAGCCGCGCCGAGTTGAACTGGGTATCTATCCCTTGAAAGTAGGGTGACGACGCGGACAGTGCGATGAAGTGGGGCACATAACGATTCAGGGCGTGAAGCAGGAAAAGCGCCTCGTCGCCGGACGCGCAGCCCACGTGGATATGTTGGCCAAACACGGTGAATTGCTTAATGAGATAACCGTAAATTGCCGAGACTTCCTTGAAGCGCGGCTTGGCAAATATTTTGCGTTCGGGCCAGTGTTGGAAAGGATGCGTGCCGCCGCCACAAACGCCGACATTCAGTGTGTCGCCCGCACGTACCAAAGTATCGCGGATTCGTTGCAACTGTTCCAGCAATTCCGTGTGGTTTGTGTGTATATCAGTGTTGATCTCAATCATGCTTTCTGTGACTTCCGGCGTGACATTACCGGGCAAACTTGCCCGTCTCAGCAGATGAAGCATGTCTGAACTGGCATCGGTGAGATCAAAGTTGCTGAGATTGACTAGTTGAAGTTCCAGCTCAACGCCGAGTGTAAGCGCATCTGATGTCTTGAACGGTTCTAGCGGCATGGTCAGGTCTCCGTGGTGTCCGGGACTTCTTTGGACAGGACTAGCGCCCACTGTGTGACGATGGGGCCAATCACCTCCAGCAGAAGTGTGATGGCAGCCAAGGCAGCCAATTCATCCATGAGGCCAATACCCAAGTGGCGTGTCTGTTCCAGTAGCAGAATGACAAATGCCGACAAGGGGGTAAGCGCCATCCCCGTCAGCAGCCCTTTCCGCCAGGTGATGCCGCTGACGCGCGCAAATGCGACAACGCCCGCTGTCTTCACCGCGAAGCGAACCGCCATCAGCGCCAAGGCAAGGCCGGCGCCAGCCATTACCATCGGCCACTCCAGCGTGGCGGCCATGAATACGAACAACAGCACGGTCAGCAGATTTCCCAGCGCGCCGAAATTTTGTTGCGCCTGGCTAAGGGCAACGCGCCGATGGCGTGCCATCAGGCCAAAAGCCAATGCTGCCGGAACTGGCGAGAATTTAAGCGTATGGGTCAGTGCAACCAGAATAATCACCGCAATCGCGAAGGCCACTGTGGCATCGCGCCCGCTATTGCCCAGTTTTTTCAGCAAACCGGGCACGGCTAAGCCGAAAAGGCCGCCAATCGCGGCGGACACCAGCAACACAATCAGGCTATTCCACAGCGCGTGCAGAACATCACCGGTGCTCTGAAATACCCACAGCCCAACGACGACCTTGAAAGTAAAAACGGTAAGCACGCAATTGAAGGCGGACAGGTGCAATATCCGCTCGGTCACTTGCCCGGAACTGCGTTGCTCGTTCACGACGCGCAACACTCCCGCCGGTGAAGTGGCCATGGCGAGCGACGATAACAGCAGGGATGAGATGAATGGCATGCCGAACCGCTGTGCGACAAGGTACACGGCAGCGAAGGTGCCGCCAGCCTCAACCAGGCTGGTAACGCCAAGCCATGGGTTAGTACGCAACCAACGCAGATTGATGCGGTAGCCAAGTTCAAACAGAATCAGACCGAAAGCGATGTTTGCCAATAGCATGATGGAAACGCTATCTGTTCGTGGCAGAAGACCAGCCTGAGTATCCGCCAATAAAAAACCTACCAGCCCATAAATGCTGATGCGTGGCAAACCTGTCCAGCGATGTCCGAATTCTCCCGCTATCCAGGCGATAGCGAGAGCGAAAGGCCATGCGAGATCAGAAATGATGGGCAGCAAATCCGGCATACCTGATCCTTAATTAAATGCGCTGTGTTACGTGGGTAAATGAACAGGCAACCGCGCAAGAAGGAAAATGGCCATGGCAGCATAACCCCTACTTCTGGCATATGCTGAGAAGTAGGGAAAAATGTCTGGCAACACCTCGCCAAACAACACGACTGTGCCTTTCCGATTGGCGCGAAGAAGCGGCAACCGGGATGCCGAAGCGGCCCCGCTTGATTGGGTATGTTTTTCCATTTCTTTAGGTGAAAGCATTACGGTTACAAGATTTGCCACTAATTAATCGATGAGCCATTACATGTTCTGCTGTGTTGCTTGTGCAGTGTCGTGCGCACGCATCTTGAACCTTATCAGATGACCTGAAGACTTGCGGTGCGCAGTCTGCGCGACGTTAATGGCTTGGCCAATCCGGATGATTTTCAACGATCCATTCCACTGTCTCAATCTATTGATGCTGACGTGGTAACGGCGCGCCAATCCGCCAAGCGTATCGCCCTTGCGCACAATGTGCTTGATAGTCCGGCCGCTATCATAAGTAGGCGCAAGATGCATATTGAAAGCTTCAAATCCTTCACTATCTTTACCTTCGTCTTCATTGTCCGGCACCAGTAGAGTTTGCCCGGTGCTGACCTTGATGCGCCCCGGCAGGCCGTTTACTGATTTGAGTTTTTCTACGGAAAGGCCGAAGCGCGTGGCAAGACGGTCAAGTCGCTCGCCTTTTTTGGGTTGATAGGCTTGCCAACTGACCAATGGCTTATCGTAACTATCCAGATTGACGAGGAAGGTTTCGGCAGCGCCCACCGGCAGCAAAATCAGTTCGCTGCTATCCTGCAAAATGACCGGGCGATTGTGTGCTGGATTGAGGGCCTTGAACTCTTCAATTGAAATGTCGGCTAATTGCGCGGCTAGTTTTACGTCCATATGCCTGGAAGTGGCAACGGCGGCAAAATAGGGTTTGTCGGGTATATTTTCCAGCACCAAACCGAAGCTGGCGGGGTTGGAGACGATGTTTTTGACGGCCAGCAATTTCGGCACGTAGCTGCGTGTTTCCTTCGGCATTTTCAGGCTGGTGAAATTCACCGGCAGCCCCCGCTTGCGGTTGCGCGCCTGCGCGCGCTGCACCGCGCCCTCGCCCCAGTTGTAGGCGGCCAGCGCCAATTCCCAATCGCCAAACATGTCGTGCAGTTTTTGCAGGTAGTCGAGCGCACCGCTGGTCGCGCTGACAATGTCGCGCCGACCGTCATACCACCAGTTTTGCTGCATGCCGAAGCTCTTGCCGGTGGAGGGAATAAACTGCCAGATGCCCGAAGCGCGCGCGGTAGAGTATGCGCCCGGATCGAATGCGCTCTCTATCATTGGCAACAGGGCGATTTCGCTGGGCATGCCGCGCCGTTCCACTTCGGTCATGATGTAGTGCAGATAGCGGCGCGCGCGCTCGGTCATGCGCGCCACGTAATCGGGACGGCTGGCATACCATTTCTCATGCCTGGCGACCAAGGGGCTGTTCAGGTCACGCATGGCGAAGCCGTTGCGGATGCGCGCCCAAAGATCGCCCGGTCCCGGTTCATCGTCCGGGATGAACTCCAGCATAATGTTGCGCGCATTTGGGAGTGTCCGGGGCATAGCCTGTTCGGCAGGGGAAATATTCAGAGCGAGCAGTTCTTCCGCGTGCGTGGCCTGGATGGAAATCAGGATGCAGACGGCGAGCAAAACAGGGGGCATCAGTCGGGTCAACGGTGCGTGCATGGCTCCAATTGGCTCGAAATTTCCGCGATAGTATCGGGATGCTACAGACGACACAGTATTGCCGGAAACATGGTTCGAAATGGACACAAGGAAGTTGCTGAGACCGATAATAATGCCCCCGATCACCCAGCACTCTCCATCTTCTTTTCATGCATGTGGAGTTTCAGTTCCTGTTTGATCTCGCGCAGTTTGCCCTTTATTATTACCTCGTTCTTGCTGCTTGTCCGCATCAGGATACGTTGACCGATGGAACGTCCTTCAAGATCAGGGTCGGCAAACAGGTAATACACACTGGGCTGTACCAGCCTGACCGGCTCCTTGATGTCTGGCGCTGCGAGCAGGTTGTCGAGCACCACGATCAGTCGATCGTTGAAATACTGCTTCGGGTAGCCCAACTCCACGTAGGCCTGCTGGAACAGCGGATAGAGGCGGACATACAGCCCGACCAGTTTCCTGGCATCGATCGCTTGGGTGATTCTCACGTAGGGCGTATAGCGCGCTGCATTTTTCGGGCTGATGGCAAGGTCGCTTTCCGTGCCTGCGGTGATGAACTTGCCCGAAGCCTGCTCGACCGGCATCACGCTCATCGGCGCGCGCCTGCGCGGCAAGTTGTCGATGGTGGCGACGATATTATGGATTATCCGCTCGGTATGAAAGAGCTTCATCAACGATTTATTGTTGACCAGCCCAGCCAAGGAATCGAGCATAAAATTATCGCTATCTGCCAGCGCTGGCAGCGGAGGCAACACAGAAGGAGCCTCGATCACCTGGCGCACTTCAGGCTTGGGCGGTGGCTGCGGTGAGGGTAACACTTGCACATGGATCGGCTCTGGTACCGGCTGATTATGCTGCCAGTAGAAGTAAGCGGCGATGCCGCCAAGAATGGCAATTGCAGCAACAGCAATCGAGAGGCTCTTTTTCATGGGTATCCCACTACTGCGACAAAAGTGCAAGGCTTCTTGCTGCATGAGATCGAGAATGTCATGTTGTTGGATGATTCTCAATTACCTGGCGCACATCTGGCTTAGGTGGCGGCACTTTCATTTGTACCACCCCAGGTTTTGGTTGAATAAATAGCCAGTTTAAATAACCAGCAAAAATGCCACCGAGAATGACAATTGCAACGAAGAAAATCAATATGTCCTTTTTCATAGACAGTCTTTGTTTAATATGCCTCTAAACTATTCTCAGTCACCTGTTTGTTTCACTCCCTCCCCTGCACGCTACGCGTACAAGGGGGTGCGTGCATTTGCTGAGAATAGTTCAGAGGCATGTTGTTTAATGCAAAATTTGCCACTAATTAAGTTTATGGACAAAATCAGCTCTACGGTTTTCTTGCCAGCACTTTTCTTCATGGCATGAAAGCCGTGGTTTTTCTTCTCCAAAGCTTACGGCCTTGATTTGATCTCTAGGGATACCCAACAACTCCAGATTCTTCCGAACAGCGTTGGCGCGCTTATCGCCCAACGCAAGATTGTATTCGGGGCTTCCACGTTCATCTGCATTTCCTTCTACTATGACAATGTCATTCTTATGCGCCTTGATGAACGCAGCTTGTTGCTGAATAACATTCCGATACTCCGGTTTGACGACATATTTGTCGAAATCAAAGTAAATACTCTGTCTTTGTAGCTCACGCATTTCTGATTCCAACTTGCTTGCTTCATCTGCCAATCTTTTCGCTTCAATGTCTGCTAAAGATATTGAAGTATTTGTAGCAGGAGAGCTATTTGCTTTGCTTGGTTGAGATGCTGGTGAAGAATCTATCTTGGGTGTGGAAGAGCATGCCGCAAGCAGAAGAAAAACTGAAACAATTGCTATTTTTTTCATAAGTCATTTCCTTGTTGTGAAATTGAAGTCAACTGAAGTCTTGCAAATCATGGCCTCTCCAAATGATTGTGTTCATTTGTTTTTCGTTAGTCAGCGAAATACATCATATTCACCGGTGTAATCTTGGGCTAGTGGGGCTAGCTTATGCTAGGGACGCAATTCATATTGTGATTTTATGACTGACTGCGTTACGAGTGCGTTAACGAAGCGTCAAGGGAGTGTCAAGGCTGGGTTTTCTGCTGGAATGCTGCTAAAGATAAGTTGCACGGAGGTGCCTTGCCCTTCGGTGCTGTCGATAATTGTTCTCCAGCCATAGCGGTCGCAGATGCGCTTGACCAGTGACAAACCGATTCCTGAGCCTGTGCTTCCAGCACCCGTGAAGTGCCGCTGAAAAATTTTATCAATTTCTTCTCCGCGAATGCCAGTACCGGTATCGCTGACGATCAGCCCGTTGTCTTCTACCGTTATCGAAACAGTGCCGGATGGTGTGTGTGTGAATGCGTTGCGAATCAGGTTTGCCACCACAATGTTGAGCAGTGTGCGTTCAGCTCCAATGTTGGGATGCGCACGGCAAACAAGATTTACCGAGGTCTTTTCGCTCAGCAGATATCGATTTGTTTCAACAGCAACGCTGACCACCTCACATACGTCACAGGCCTGCACAACGGCCTCATCTGTGTATTCCTCCCTGGACATCAACAGCAAGGCAGTGGTCAGGTTCACCATCTCACTATTGGCACGACCTATTTTTGCAATGCGCTCCTGCTGCTTGCGCTCTAATTGATTATCCTCTTCCATTAATTCTACGACGCCCTGCACAATGGCAAGTGGAGTCCTCAGTTCGTGGCTGACATCACTGGTGAAGTTGCGCTCCCGGTCGGTAAAGGCGCGCATGCGCTTGAGGTAGGAGGAAAACACCTGCGCAAGTTGACCAATTTCATCGCTTGAAAAACCCTGAACAATTGTTTCAGCATCTTCTTCCGTGCTTGCTCGGAAGATGCGGCGCGCCAGCTCTTCGATTGGAGCGACCACCCGACCGGCCAGCCACCAGCCCACACACACTGAAATCAGGATCATGATGAGCACTCCCGACACCAGATAAATGATGAATGTTTTCTCAAGATGATTCTGGCGACTTTCATTAAACAGCATGAAATAGCGTTCACCATTCTTATCCACCACTGCAACTCGATAAGGCGTGTCATTCAGCATCAACTGATGAATTCCCTCTTTAAGGGAAAATAACTCGGGTGGAATATTTTCATTGCTTTGTCCTTGCGTCAGCAGATAGCCGTGAATACTGGCGGTTGCCGGGAGGAATGCATTCGGGTTGCGCGAGCGTCTGGAAATATAATCTTCGATTTCCGCATGCAGTGTTTCATCCATCAAATGATCGCCAAGGCTGTTTTCGGTAAAAGAGAGGCCTAGCGACAACAACAGACTGACCATTGCGCCAAAGATTGCAAAAGTCAGGGCCAGCTTGAACCTGAGACTATGGGGAACGCTACTCATCGCTGATCTGATAACCAATGCCACGCAAGGTTTTGATCAACGGCTTATCGAATTTTTTGTCTACCGCGTTGCGCAAGACGTGCAGGTGCGCACGCAAGGCGTCACTATCTGGTGGCGAATCCCCCCAGATGGCACGTTCCACTTCTTCGCGAGACAACACACGGGGTGATTGACGCATAAGAACCTCAAGCAGCTTTAGTGGAATAGGCGGCAACGCAATAGTGCGTTCGCCACGCAGCACCTTGAGCGTGCAGGTACTGAAAGACAGATCGCCGACCTGCAGCATGCTGGTGCCTTCACGCACCTGTACGCGCCTGATCATGGCCAGCAACCGTGCTTCCACCTCGCGCATTGAAAAGGGCTTGACCACATAATCGTCTGCGCCTGCTTCGAGACCGTCAATCTTGTCATCCAGTGAATCACGGGCGGTAAGCATCAGGATAGGTGTGTGTTTCCCCGCATCGCGCAGGCGCTTGCACAGCGTCAGCCCATCCATACCGGGCAACATCAAATCTAGCACGAGTACATCATATTGACTCGTGGACGCGAAATGCATGCCGGAAATACCGTCACCGGCGAGGTCCATGGTGTGACCACGCATCTCGAAGTAATCGAACATATTGGTCGCGAGATCGCGGTTGTCTTCAATCAGAAGGATTTTCATGGGTGTGTTTTGGAGCCTTGTGCTGAGACTATGAGTCAGTGCAGATATTTTGGAGGCAGTAATTTATCGTCCTATATTATCACCGACCATTCAGTGGCGGCGGGAAGCATGCGCAATAACGATGCGAGGAGAATGACCACAAAGTGATCGGGGGGGCTTTGTCAGTATGAACTATGGCTCGTTCAATTTTTCACCCGGGAGTTATGAGCCGCGCTATAAACCAAATACACTGGGATTAACAACACACATGCAGATTGAACTTGCCCCAGAATTTCTGACGGATCATGCGAAAGTTTCTATTTTCAACTGACCGCTACTGGCACGATGCACTCGGTCAAATTCCGCAAAAAGTCAATTTATTTTAGATGATGATGTGATTTACAATGTATCTGAGTGATGGAGGTATTAGGTACGAATACCGACATTGGTCGGGTATCTGCAGCATCGTTTACTATCTGATCCAAAGTTATCTCCATCTGTTGTCGCTCCCTAAGGCTTAGCTTAAAGAAATTAGCCGATTTGCCGATATTGCTCATAACATGGGAGCAAATCATGGACTTGATCGGCAGCATCAAATATATAGAGAACAGGTTCGGCGGGCGCAAACATAGCCAGAGCAAGGGGAAGCCTGTGCAAAAGAACATCCGCAACGATGCTGAAAGCGAAAAAAATGCCCAGTCAAATACTTATCATTCATCGGCGGAATATGACGCCCGGCTCGGGCGGAAGGTAAACGTTACCGCATAGCCTGCTTGTCGGAGCCTACGCCTTCGACCCCAATACCTGTCGCAGAACTTCCTTGAGCAACGGCACAGAGGGGGCGCGATGCAGGCGTAGCGAATGTTCATCCAGCGCATCCAAAACAGCCATCAGGCTGGGCAGGTCGCGGCTTCCGTGGCGCAGCAGGTATTGGGTGATTTCTGTCGGCAGTGAGAATCCTTTCGCCTGTGCATGCTGTGCCAGCGCCTCGGCTTTTTCGTCATCGTTCAACCCGTGCACCTGATACACCAGACCCCATCCCAGGCGGGTGCGCAAGTCGTCACGCAGTTGAAGATGCAGCGGAGCTTGCGTACCGCTGACCAGCAACATGCCGCCGCTGTCGCGCATCCGGTTGTAGAGATCGAACAGCCCGATTTGCGCGGCATCGTCGAGGCGTTCGACATCGTCCACCGCGACCACTTCGGCAAACTGCGGCACGTTGCCCTGCACATAGGCTGCGTTGCGTTGTGTGTCCAGTGCGGCGCGCACGCAGGCTTGCAGCAGATGGCTCTTGCCGCTGCCGGTTTCGCCCCAGATATAAAAACTCCGCTCGCTGCTGCTGCCCGCCAGCGCATGGCGCAACGCCGACAGCAATTCGAGGTTGCGCCCCGCGACAAAATTGTCGAGGGTTGGCTGAGTAGCCGGGGTGATGTCGAGCAGCAGTTGATTCATGCCGGATTGCTTTCCGCGATCATGGTTTTTTATACATCTCGCTGGCGAGATACCACGTCTTGCCGTGGCGTAGCGCAACCAGCAGGATGGCGGACAACGGCAGCGCCAGCAGCAGGCCGAAGAAGCCGAACACCTGGCCGAAGGCGAGTAGCGCGAAGATCACCGCCAGCGGATGCAGGCCGATGCGGTCGCCGACCAGCCACGGGGTGACCGCCATGCCCTCGAGCA
>Ga0154345_174_pt1 | contig 11930 bp, 8 predicted proteins | sample RifGroA2_FD_115873 | JGI IMG/M metagenome (GOLD analysis project Ga0154345, IMG submission 115873) | Gallionellales bacterium GWA2_55_18 | reverse complement strand
ACTCAGGCCGTGTTTTGCGACCTCAGCACACCGACTGACGATGGACGGTTCAGTGTCTATCACGTCATTCGCGCAAAGCTCGTCGAAATGGGTGTTCCGGGAACGGAGATTGCCTTCATTCACGATTACGACAGCGATGCCGCCAAGGCAGAGTTGTTCAAGTCGGTGAGGGAAGGGCGGATTCGCATCCTCCTCGGCAGCACCTTGAAGATGGGCGTCGGCACCAACATCCAGACCCGTCTGGCGGCGTTGCACCATCTGGACGCTCCTTGGCGGCCATCGGATGTCGAGCAGCGGGAGGGACGCATTATTCGGCAGGGAAACCTGAACGAAGAGGTGCGGATCATCCGCTATGTCACAGAGGCCTCGTTCGATGCCTACATCTGGCAGACCCTCGAAACCAAGGCGCGCTTCATTGCCCAGGTTATGCGCGGGGATACTGGAATGCGCAGTGCGGAGGACGTGGAGTTGGCTGCGCTGTCCTATGCCGAGGTGAAAGCGTTGGCATCGGGTAATCCGCTGGTGATGGAAAAGGCGGGTATAGATGCCGAAGTCGCAAAGCTTTCATTGCTCAAATCCCAATGGGACAATCAGCGATGGGCGAACCAGCGGGAGTCGGCGACCCTGCCCGGCAGAATCGAGAAGATCCGGGAGCGGGTCGGATCGGTAGAAGCCGACATTGCGGATCGCGCGGATGTGCGGGGTAACCGCTTCAGCATGGTGATTGACGGAAAATGCTACATCGAACGGTCAGCGGCTGGAGAGGTGCTTCACCGGTGCTACATAGAGGCCAAGGCCAGAACCCGGAAGTTCGGGAACTGGACATCCTCGCCGGGAGAAGTGACGGTTGGGCAGTTTGCTGGCTTCGATCTCGAAGTGACCATCCCGACAACAGCCGATGATGGCCCTTGCTTCATCCTGAAAGGGCGACGTGGCTACATGGCTCACCATTCAGACAGCCCGCAAGGGATGGTCAGGGTGATCGAGAACGTGGCCAACAGCCTGGAAGGACGACTGGCAGAAGCCTGCAATGAGATGGCCCGGACAGAAAAGCGTCAGGCCGACATACTCTCGGAGCTGGGCAAGCCTTTCGAAAAGGAAGAAAGGCTCACGCAGTTGCTGGTGCGCCAACGCGAGATCAATGCAGCGCTCGATCTCGACAAGGGTAACGCCGGTGCGATGGAAGCGGAAGCCGAAGTCGCCTGATTGGAATTTTCTTTAATCTGCTCGGGAACCCATGCCAGAAGTGGTGCGGGTTCCTGTTTTTTCTGGAGGCACGTTTCACAAAAATCGTAATACTCATGGCCCCGGACTTGTTCCGGGGCTTCTCATATGCATGTGTATGGAACTGCACATGCTATATGGAAAGATGAAATATATGCTCAAAACCAACCACCGAAAATATGCATGTTTCGCCACCACAAGCTAGAATTGACACCGCGTCAGGCGGTGCGGGTATCCGCATTCATCTCGCACTCGGAATTGACATTGGAGTTACGGCAGGGTTAAATGCACCACGTTTTACTCGAAGACTAAAGTTAATCAACTAACCATGGTAGTTACGCGCGCAGCTCGGCGAATTGTTCAATTCATGTTGTTCACCTTGGTGATCAACATGGGTGGCTGGACGTTTAACAAAGATGCTGTGGCCGATGTGTGGTTCGATGAGCAGCGCAGCCTGATTGTAGAAGCTGAGCACACTTCAACCGGACATGAAGCTCCCCAAACCGTTTCACATCAACACATATGCAATCACTGGTGTCACGCCGTCGGGCATTTTATGGGATTGCTCGGCCAGTCGGTTTCCGCGACGCCTGAATTCTCAAACGAATATTCTGTTCAGCAGTTCTTGGCTATTCAGCCATCTTCCCCGGACGGCCTTTTCAGGCCACCCAGACGCATCTCCTAAAAAACCTCTGGCATTTGTAATGCTGTCGGCCATGCTTTGCGCGAGCAAAGTATGGTTCCTCTGAAAAGCAACTTGTTGATTGCCTCAAGAGGGCTGTGATCGCATTGCAGGCCGCCATGCCGTTCTTGTCAGTTTCAGTCCGATTTCAATTTGCGGTGCTGCCCTGCGCAGCATCTGGAGTTCCATATGAAAGCGATATTTTTCTATTTGCTGCCGGCCTTGTGCTTTTCGCAAAATGCCCTAGCATCTGATACATCAGGCCCATCCGATGAACTGGCGCTTAACGCCAAACAAGTCCAAGCCCTCGGCGTCGTCACTGCTGCGCTGCCCGCCAAACAATCCGGTGTAGTATCCGGACTGCCCGCGCAGGTGGTCATTCCTCACAACCAATTGTTTGTCATCAGCACCCCGTTTCCGGCCATGGTCGAACAAACCCTGGTTGGCGTGGGCGACAGCGTCAGGAAAGGCCAGCCGATAGCGCGGCTGCAAAGCCCGGCATTGGTGGAAGCGCAGCGTGGTTTGTTGCAGGCCGGTGTGCAAAGCCAGCTCGCTCAGCAGAATCTCGCCCGCGATGAAGCGTTATGGAAAGATGGCATCATCGCAGAGAGCCGCTTCCTCGCCACCAAGGGGGCGGCGCTCGAAGCTGGGGCGGCATTGTCCGAGCGCAAGCAGATGTTGCGTCTTGCCGGAATGTCCGAGGCTGCGATTGCACAACTGCAATCCAGCAACAGCGTAAGCAGCCTGCTTACCCTGACCGCACCGATTGATGGCGCGGTGCTGGAAAAGTCTGCCAGCACGGGGCAACGTCTCGACGCTGCCGTGCCGATGTTCACGATTGCCAAGCTCGATCCGCTCACCCTGGAGATTCAGGCTCCGCTGGCCTACACCCGCGATCTGAAGATTGGCGCGGCGGTTACTGTCCCCGCTTATGCGGCAAGCGGCAGGCTCACCGCGATTGGGCGCAGCCTGTCCGGCACCAATCAGACTATTTTGTTGCGTGCCATGATCCAGCAAGGCACAGAAAATCTGCGCCCCGGTCAGTTTGTCGAAGCCAGTATCAGTATCAGCGCGAACGGCGGTGCGCAGTGGGAAATTCCCAACAGCGCGATTTCGCGCATCGCGGGCAGAACAGTGGTGTTTGTGGCAACCGCCGAAGGTTTTCGCGCGCAAACCATCAACGTGCTGAATGAGGGCGCACAAAACAGCGTGATCAGCGGCGAACTCAAGGGCGATGAGAAAATCGCGGTACGCGGCGTCTCCACGCTCAAATCCAGCCTGATGGGCATCGGCGGGGGTGAATAATGTTGACCAAACTGGTTGAATTCGCCCTGACACAACGAATGCTGGTAGCGGCGTTAACGCTGCTGCTGATCGGTGTGGGCATCGCGTCGTACCGCGACTTGCCGATTGACGCGTTTCCCGATGTTTCCCCGACGCAGGTCAAGATCATCATGAAGGCTCCGGGCATGACGCCGGAGGAAGTCGAGGCGCGCATCGTCGCCCCTATCGAACTGGAGATGCTCGGCATCCCTCGACAAGACATTCTGCGCTCCACCTCAAAGTATGCGATCGCCGACATCACCATCAATTTTAGTGAGGGCACCGACATCTACTGGGCACGCCAGCAAGTCGCGGAACGGCTGAATAACGCGCAGCGTGACTTGCCAGGCAATGTCACCGGCGGACTCGCGCCAATCACCACGCCGCTGGGTGATATGTTCATGTTCACCGTGGAAGGCGAAAACTTTTCCCTGCAGGAGCGTCGCACGATTCTGGATTGGGTGATACGGCCTGTCTTGCGCACACTGCCCGGCGTGGCAGAGGTCAATACCATAGGCGGTTTGGTGCGCACTTTTGAAGTGGTGCCTGATCACCACGCCCTCGCCGCGCACGGCATTTCTTTTGCCATGCTGCAACAAGCCATACAAGCCAACAACCATAACGATGGTGCAGGAAGTCTCAGCGATGGTGATGAAGCGCTGCTGGTGCGCACCGAAGGCAACATCAACAATCTACAAGATGTGCGCAACATCGTCGTCGCCAGTCGTGATGGAAGCCCGATTCGCGTTAGCGATGTCGCACAAGTGCGCATCGGCAGCCTGACTCGTCTTGGTGTCGTGACCAAGGACGGGCAAGGCGAAGCAGTGGAAGGAATAGTGGTCGGTCTGCGCGGCGCAAATGCGCAAAAGATCGTCGCCAGTGTGAAAGCAAAATTGCAGGAACTCACGCCCACGCTGCCGCAAGGCATCACCACCAAGGTGTTTTATGATCGCGGCAACCTGGTGGAACGCGCGGTCGGAACCGTCTCCACAGCCATCACCGAAGCCATCGTGCTGGTCATCATTCTGCTGGTGCTGTTCCTCGGCAATCTGCGCGGAGCCATTGTGGTGGCGATCACCTTGCCGCTCGCAATGCTGTGCACTTTCATTCTCATGCAGCAGTTTGGCATGTCCGCCAACCTGATGAGTCTGGGCGGGCTAGCCATCGCCATCGGCATGTTGGTGGACGCGGCGGTGGTGGTAGTGGAAAACATCGAGTCGCATCTTGCGCAAGACAAAAATATCAACAAGCTGTCGCATCTGCATGTCGTTTCCCGCGCGGTGAAAGAAGTCATCACACCCGTTGCCGCCGGGGTCGCCATCATCATCATCGTGTTTCTGCCGCTGCTCACCTTGCAAGGTTTGGAAGGCAAATTATTCATTCCGGTCGCATTGACCATTGTGTTTGCGCTGGCCGCATCGCTGCTGCTGTCGCTGACCGTAGTGCCGATGCTCGCTTCCTTTCTGCTCAAGCGGGTCAGCCACCAGGAGCCGTGGTTGGTGCGCAAGGCGATGGGTATTTACACGCCGCTGCTGCAACGCGCCTTGAACAAAGAGCGCGTGGTTATCATCGGTGCGCTGGTCATGCTGGTCATCACCGGCGTGGTGTACACCCAGATCGGCAAGACCTTCATGCCGGAAATGGACGAGGGAGACATCATCGTCGGCATAGAAAAATTACCCTCCGTCAGCCTGGTTCAAACGGCGGCGCTCGACTTGAAAATTCAACAGGCCATCATGAAACATGTGCCGGAAGTCCAAAATATCGTGGCGCGCGCCGGTTCCGATGAGATTGGCCTGGATCCGATGGGACTTAACCAGACCGACTCATTTCTGGTGCTGAAGCCGATGAAAGAATGGCGTAAGCCAAACAAGGAATTACTAATAAACGAGCTGCGCGAGGTGCTGGAGCAACTTCCGGGTATTTCTTACAGCTTCAGCCAGCCCATTGCCATGCGCGTTTCGGAAATGCTGACCGGCGCGCGAGGTGATGTGGCGATCAAGATTTTCGGTACGGACTTGAACAAGCTCAACGAAACCGCCGAGCAAATGGTCAAGGTGCTGAAAGAGATCAAAGGCAGCCAGGATGTGTACACCACGGAGAATAGCGGTGTGCAGTATTACCGCGTGGCAATAGACCGCCTCGCCGCCGGTCGTTTGGGGTTGAACGTGGACGACATCGGCAACATCCTGCGCAGCCAGATCGAAGGGCAGCAACTCGGGATCGTGATTGAAGATGGGCGACGCACTCCGCTGATTATGCGTGGCGCAAGCGACATCCAGCGATCCCCCGCACTGTTTGCCGCACTCACCCTGCCCTTACCAAACGGGCAAAGCGTGCCGCTGTCGGCGGTCGCCAAGCTGGAACGCGTTGATGGCCCGGTCAAAGTGGATCGGGAAAACGGCCAACGCATGGTAGTGGTGCGAAGCAATGTGCACGAGCGCGATCTGGTGGGTTTCGTCGAGGAAGCCAAGACCGCCGTCACCGCGCAAATCAAACTGCCGGAAGGTTATCGCCTGACCTGGGGCGGAGAATTCGAGAACCAGCAACGCGCGGCGGCACGGCTCACCATCGTCATTCCGGTCGCGCTCGGCATGATTTTCATGTTGCTGTTCGCCACTTTCGGTTCGGTGCGGCAAGCCGTCTTGGTGCTGACCAACATCCCGTTCGCCTTGATCGGCGGCGTACTGGCTTTGTGGGCGAGCGGCGAATATATGTCCGTTCCCGCCTCGGTCGGCTTCATCGCGCTGCTGGGAATTGCGGTGCTCAACGGCGTAGTGATGGTGTCCTACTTCAACCAGCTACACGCCGAGGGCATCGGCATTGCACAAGTCGTGTTTGAAGGCGCGAAGCGACGCCTGCGCCCGGTGCTGATGACGGCCAGCATCACCGCTTTCGGGCTGTTGCCGCTGTTGTTTGCCACCGGCCCAGGTTCCGAAATCCAGAAACCGCTCGCCATTGTTGTGATAGGCGGATTGATCAGCTCGACGTTATTGACGCTCATCATGCTGCCCATTCTTTATCGCCGTTTCGGCCTGGAACGGGCCAAGGAGATCAAATGAAAAATCAAATGAAAGAAATGAATTGCTGTTTGACGCTGGTCTGCCACTACGCAGTGGAAGAACGGCTGGTGGACCACCTGCTGGAACATCCAGAATGGGTGCATGGTTTCACCATGCTCAAGATGGAGGGTGGCAGCCGGCAAGAAACCCTGTCGAGCAAGACCGAGCAGGTACGCGGACGCTCGCAGCGCGTCGCCCTCCAGAGCGTAATGAATCTGGACGATGCGCACGCGCTGGTGGCATACCTCAAGCGCGAAGAAAACAATCCGGAAATGAGTTATTGGATCACGCCAGTGATTGAATTCGGGAGGCTGGCATGAAACGGAGCGAATCAAGCAACAAATTGAAAGCAGGATGCAGCCTGTTAGTTCTGGCCTTGTTCGGCAATCTTGTCTTTGCCGCAGAAATCAGCCCCCCCGACTTGCCGTCACCAGCGCAAATGGAAAGCGCGCTGAACAGCTACTTGCCTGCGCTGAATGCTGCCAGCGAGCTGAAAATGGAACTCGCCAATCAGCGCAAATGGAACAGCGGCAGCTACGAGTTCAACCTGCGCGCTGGCACGGGGCAACGCAATATCGCCAGCACCGGAGAAAACCTGAAGGAATGGGATGTCGCGCTGGAACGTCCGTTGCGCCTGTACAACAAGGTAGGCATTGATGAAGACATCGGTGCAGCCAGTGTCGCGCGCGCCGAGTACGCACTCGGCAACGCGCGCCATGAAGCCGCGCGCACCCTGCTGCAACTGTGGTTCGCATGGCAGCGCGAGCAGGCGCAGACCTATCTGTGGCAACAGCAGGTGGATATTCTCAAGCAGCAAGCGCAAATGGCCGAGAAGCGCGTCAAGGCTGGCGATGCGCCCAAGCTGGAGTTGAACCAGGCGCAAGCCGCCGCCGCACAAGCTGGCGTGTCATGGCATCAAGCCCAATTGCGCGCACAACTTGCGAACAATGATTTGAGACGGCAATTTCCCGCCATCCAGTTGCCGGACAAACTACCGCCCACCACACCGCAAGCCGTCGAGCATGATTTCGCATTCTGGAAGTCGCGCATACTCGAACACAACCACGAACTCGGCATGGTGCAGGAACAGAGCCGCGTACAACAACTTCTGGCGCAGCGCAGTCGTGCCGACCAGTTGCCCGATCCTACCGTCGGGGTGCGTTATTCGAATGAATCGGGCGGCAGCGAAAAAGTGACCGGCGTGTATGTCAGCATGCCGCTCTCTTTCGGACAACGCAGCGCGACGGCGGAAGGCGCCATTCAGCAAGCCGTTATCGCTGCCGATCAGGAAGCCTTTGTCAAACTCCGACTGGAAGGCGACAGCTACGCAGCATATACACAGGCAGTAAATAACCACAGCACATGGCAACTAGCGCAAGAGGCCGCACTAGCCATCCGCAGCAATGCCGAACTGGTAGCCAAGGCTTACAGCCTGGGCGAAAGCAGCCTGCCGGACAGCCTCACCGCACACCGTTTCGCTCTTGAATCTTCGTTGGCGGAAACCCTCGCGCAACTCGATGCCAACGAGGCGCGCTACCGTTTGCTGCTGGATGCCCATCAACTATGGCCGTTAGGAAATGATGAGGACGAACACCATGCCAATCATTACTGATAAAACTGATGCTTACGGTTCGACGCCGTCCGGCGTGCGCTCGATACTGTTCAAAATTTACGCTGCCGCACTACTGGCCTCCAATAATGAAAGGAAATGAAATGAAAACATTTTACTTTGGCATACTGGTCATTTTGCTGCTGACCGGCTGCGCCGCCCATGTTCACCAAATGGTCAAGGAAGGAGAAGCCCCGTTTGTTGGCGGCGAACTGGTTCATGACCGTGGGAAGGACAACCGCCTCGTGCTGGAGGCGCCGAACCGCCGTTATGAGTCTCATGGGTTTACTGTCGAGAGACAGAGAAATTTGGCGGAACTGCGCAAACGCTATTACGGCGTCAATCCGAAGCATTGGGACCGGATTTTCTCCGGACTCGACACAGATCATGTAACTCATTCCGTCGAGACGATTGCCAAATCAGCAGATGGGCAGGAAGTCTCGTGCCGCTTGATCTGGAAATCTGGCGCAAAACCGTCAGGCGTTTGCACAGATCAGGCCGGAACTGCGTTCCCGGTACGTTTTGAGTAGCTTTACATTTTAGGGAGATTGTTATGCGGAATAAAAAGATTAAATTATGTTTATTTGTACTGGCAATGGTTGCAAGCACGGAAGTAATGGCTGCGTCCGCCGATGAAATTCAAGTTTACGATGAGGCCATCAACAAAAAGGGCGAGCTTAACGTCGATATTCACATGAATTATGTTCCTTCCGGGGTCAAAACTCCTGCCTACGACGGAGAGATTCCGGCACACCATAATTTTAGGGTGACGCCAGAATTTGCCTATGGGTTCAGTAATAATCTGGAAGGCGGGCTTTATCTTCCTGCCATCCGGGATGCTAACAATAATTGGTATGCTGAATTGCCAAGGGTGCGCCTGAAATATATCGGCGACAACCGGGAACATGGATTTTATTGGGGCATCAATGGTGAACTAGGCCCCAGTACAAGACGTATTAGCGAACAACGCTGGAACTTTGAAGTTCGCCCTATTCTTGGATACAAATCTGATGATTGGAATCTCACGGCAAACCCAATTTTAGGTTTCGCATTATCCGGCAACTCTCATACGCCTGGCTTTTCTCCCGCATTCAAAGTTGGCCGCAGGGCAACAGACAAAACCTGGCTTAACATTGAGCATTATTCCGATTTTGGCGCAACTAACCAGATGAAAAGCCTGAGCCAAGAAACTTATCTGACATCAGATACCGAAATTTTCGGGCACGACATTAATATCGGTATTGGTCGTGGCTGGATGAAAGATTCCAATAATTGGACAATTAAAATGATTTTTAACATACCGCTGTAGGCTCGGAAGAGCTGGCAATGAAACAGTTGGTATTAGTCATCCGCAACATGGACTGCCCGACCGAGGAGGCGCTGATCCGCAAACGTCTCGGATCGGTGCATGGTATCTGTGAACTGTCGTTCAACCTGATGACCCGTCGTCTTACGGTGATGCACACGCTGGACGACGATCAATCCATCCGCGATGCCTTGCGTGAGATAGGCATGGAGGCAGCCCCCGAGCCGCAATGCCAGCCGGATTTTTGCTCCAGTTGCGAAGTGGAAACTCCGGTGGTGTCGCGTCGGACTTGGGCGCTGATGACGGTATCCGGTACTGCGGCCATCGTTGCGGAAATCGTTGCCTGGAGCGAGGCGAGCGAGCAATCGGTTGCGGTAATCGCCTTGGCCTTGCTGTCCATTGCCACCGGCGGCCTCGGCACCCTGAAAAAGGGCTGGATCGCGCTCAAGAATTTCACCCTCAACATGAATTTCCTGATGAGCGTCGCCGTCATCGGCGCACTTGCCATCGGCGAATGGCCGGAAGCGGCGGTGGTGATTTTCCTGTTCGCGTTGGCCGAATTGATCGAAACGCTTTCATTGGAACGTGCCAAGAATGCAATCAAGGGGCTGATGGCCATGACCCCTGAGATCGCCACCGTGCAACTCGTCAGTGGCGAATGGCGCGAGATAGCCGCAGCCGATGTGCAGGTCGGCCAAACCGTGCGGGTCAAACCGGGTGAACGCATCCCGCTGGATGGTGTGGTCACGGCGGGCGGCAGTTCGGTAAATCAGGCGCCGATTACCGGGGAAAGCATGCCCGTGGTGAAGGCGGCGGGAGACCCGGTGTTCGCGGGAACACTGAATGAACGCGGCATGCTGGAATTCCGTGTCACCGCAAACAAGGGCAACACCACGCTGGATCGCATCATCCACACGGTGCAGGAAGCGCAAGGCCAGCGCGCGCCGACGCAACGCTTCGTTGACCAGTTCGCGCGCTACTACACCCCTGCCGTGGTGGCCTTCGCAATCCTAGTGGCAGCCGTGCCGCCGTTGCTATTCGGTGCCGCGTTTGAACCGTGGTTCTACAAGGCGCTGGTCATGCTGGTGATCGCTTGTCCCTGCGCGCTGGTGATTTCCACGCCCGTCACGGTAGTGAGCGGCCTGGCCGCTGCGGCGAGGCAGGGCATACTGGTCAAGGGCGGCGTGCATCTGGAGAATGGCCGCCTGATAAAAGTCGTGGCGCTGGACAAGACCGGCACGCTCACGCACGGCAAGCCTGTCGTGACCGATGTGGTTCCGCTGGTTGATCTGCCAAAAGACCAGTTGCTGCAACTTGCCGCCTGCGTAGATGCGCATTCCGAGCATCCGATTGCTGCAGCCATCGTATCGGCCTGGCAGGGCGGCGAGGCAACATTACGCCCGCTGTTGCAGGCCGCTTCGTTCGAATCTATCACCGGGCTCGGTGCCAAGGCGGTTGTCGAAGGGCAACTTTACTACGTGGGCAACCACCGGCTGTATGAAGACCTTGGCGTCTGCGGCCTGCATGCCGAGGAAGTACTGGGCCGTCTGGAAAAGGAAGGCAAGACGGCGGTGGTACTCGCGACTGAAACCGAACCGCTGTGCGTTATCGGCGTGGCCGACACGGTGCGCGGGCACAGCGCAGAGGCTATCCGCCAGCTTCACGCTCTCGGTGTGGCATCGGTGATGTTGACCGGCGATAACCAGACTACGGCCAGCGCCATCGCCATCCAGGTAGGCATAGACGATGCGCGCGGCAACCTGCTGCCGGAAGACAAGCTGGCGGTGATTGATGAGTTGCTGGGACGTTACGGCCAAGTCGGCATGGTGGGCGACGGCATCAACGATGCACCTGCGCTGGCCAAGTCCTCCATAGGCTTTGCCATGGGCGCTGCCGGAACCGATACCGCCATCGAGACCGCCGATGTCGCACTGATGGATGACGATCTGCGCAAGGTGCCGCATTTCATCAAACTGAGCCGCGACACTTCCCACGTGCTGCAACAGAACATCGCGCTGGCCATCGGCATCAAGGCGATATTCTTCGCTTTGGCCCTCGCCGGGAAAGCCACGCTCTGGATGGCGGTCTTTGCCGATATGGGGGCCAGCCTGATTGTGGTATTCAACGGCATGCGGTTGCTCAAAATTACTGGAAGCTATGAATGGCGACATAAATACTGACCATTCGTGGAGGCTGCTTCTTGTTCGATTACCTGTCGCACCTATTTCAGGTAAGACCGCCACACACTTACTACCTGAGCTAAATCCTGCTGATGCAGCTTTGGTAATCCGCGAGTTAAGCATTCGCGAAGAGTTGATGCATATCAGTGTCGAGATAAATCAAGTTGTTTAAAACGATCAATGTAAAGTTGCCTAAGCTTTGTCGATCAGCGTGAATCCGGCAATGCCCAAATCGCAACATTGACCGTCTCATATGGACGTTCGGGTTGGTGGTTTCATCAGAATTTCTAGATAGTCGAATTCGATTCTTTTTGGACGCATTTCGGCAGTCATGCATGTTAGTAACTGCGTAGCATAATGACCATTTCATCCTTCGCAGATTCCCGTTTGTTAAAGCCAGGAATTCCCAAGAGGGCGCGAGATTCACCTTGATATTCAATCCCACCCAATAAGGTGCCGGATGAAAGTGTGGTAGCTGGCCACGAGAAAACAAACAGCATCATGAATCCCGCCGGGAGAGAGTATCCCGGTAGGGGTAACTCCA
>Ga0154345_172_pt1 | contig 12567 bp, 10 predicted proteins | sample RifGroA2_FD_115873 | JGI IMG/M metagenome (GOLD analysis project Ga0154345, IMG submission 115873) | Gallionellales bacterium GWA2_55_18 | reverse complement strand
TCCGCGCCGATGATAGTGTGGATTACCCATGTGAAAGTAGGTCATCGTCAGACTCCCATAAACAGAAAAGCCCTCCTTGTGAGGGCTTTTTTGTTTGTAGAGTTTATCGCCCGACCTACTTGAACGCAGTGACAACACGCACCTTTACGCCGGAAATTCTGTGGCGCCATTACGCCGGAAATAAAGTGGCTCCTTTATGCCGGAAACGAAATGGCTCCATGATGTGGCCGCTAAAAGTGTAGTATTACAGTACATATTTTATTCGGAATAAGGTGGCTTATGCGTGTCGCAATCATCGGTTCCGGGCCTGCCGGTTTCTACGCTGCGGAGGCGCTGCTCAGGCGCACCGATACGGTTGTTCATGTCGATATGTTTGAGCGCCTCCCTACCCCGTACGGATTGGTGCGTGGGGGTGTCGCGCCCGACCATCAGAGTATCAAGGCGGTCACCCGCGTTTACGAAAAAACCGCCGCGCGACCTACATTCAGATTTATGGGCAATGTGTGTCTTGGACGTGACGTGACGGTGGATGAGTTGCGTCGACACTACCATCAGATTGTCTATGCGGTGGGCAACGAGGCAGACCGCCGTCTCGGTATTCCGTGTGAAGGCATCGCACGTTGCACTCCGGCAACGGTGTTTATCGGCTGGTACAACGGGCATCCCGACTACCGTCACGCCAAAATCGATTTGTCGGTATCCCGCGTCGCGGTGGTGGGCAACGGCAACGTAGCCATCGACGCCGCGCGGATATTGCTGCGTACGCCAACAGAGCTCGAAAAGACCGACGTTGCCGCACATGCGCTGGAAGCACTGCGCAGCAGTCAGGTACGCGAGGTTTATATACTCGGTCGGCGCGGACCGGAGCAGGCCTCGTTTACACCGCCTGAACTTAAGGAGTTTGGCGAGATGGAAGATGTTGACCCGATCATAGCCCCGGAAGAGCTTGCGGGCTGCGTCATTCCGGAAGCTGCGGGCAATACGCAGCAGGAAAAGAACCTGAAGATACTCCAGTCCTTCGCTACACGGCAGCCAGGTATAAAAAACCATCTTGGCGAAAAAACAAAGAAACTACATCTGCGTTTCCTCGTCTCGCCGACCGAGATAATCGCCGATGCCGACGGCAATGTGGCCGGCTTGGTACTCGAAAAAAACCGCCTCGAGATTCAGCCGGATGGCACGGTCAGCGCTCGCGGCACCGGCGAGACTGAAGTGCTTGAAGTCGGGATGGTGCTGCCTGCGATTGGCTTTGCTGCCAAACGGATTGTAGGTGTCCCTTACGACGAAAAAGCGCGGGTCATCGCCAATGAAGACGGGCGCGTCGTCGACCCCGTCAGCCGTAGCGTGATTGCCAACGAATACGTCGTAGGCTGGGCGCGCACCGGGCCGCAGGGACTCATTGGCTCGCACAAGGGCGCGTCCGCTCACGTGGTTGAGCACATGATTGCCGACAGTGCCAGGCTTGAGGCGCGGGAACTGCCAGAGCGTGAGGCCATCGGCTCATTGTTGCGCCAGCGCGGCGTACAAATTGTATCCTTCAACGACTGGAAGCGGCTCGATGATGTGGAGGTGGCGCGCGGGGAACGGCGCGGCGCACCGCGCGACAAAATTGTCGACATCGAGGCGATGCTCGCGGTGCTGGCACAGCACTGATTGGAAGGCGATTCATCCTAAGAAAGAGCGGTTGTACACGAAAAGCACGAAAGAATTCAAAGGACTCCATGCGATAAATTGATACCTATTGGGTGAATCCCCGAGTCAATGCAACTTCATGTTTTATTTCGTGCCTTTCGTGTTTTTCGTTAACCAATGACTTGGCGCATGTTTCACCGCGCTTAGTCAGATGCCTAGTTAGTTCATCAGGATGAATTGCGGTTTTTAGGTTCATGAATCTGAATCATTTTAAATCAGGGAAGTTTTTACCAATGGCTATACACATTCCATCACACCCAGATGTTTTTATTCCGGGAATTCACTTTAAACAGCAGTACTATCGCAAGCCTTCATTCGGCATGGAGATCGCCGTTTCAATCCTTGCCCGCACTCTGAAAGGTATCGCCGCTGTGATTTTCAAAATAACTTTTCATCAGTCTAAATTACCCGGAGCAATTTTGTTTTCGCGGTTATTTTTATTTGCCTTGCTGATATTATCCGGCATAGCCTGTCATGCAGAAACGCCCATAGCAGGAGCAATCACGCCCGACGAACTTTCCCGAAGACTGGATGAACCAAATTTACCGATCATTCTTGATGTTCGTACGCGCGAGGAATATTTATCTGGGCATATTGATACCGCCGTGAACCTGCCTCATGATGAATTGGAATACAGATTCAGTGAGATACCCGGCAGCAAATCAGACGAGATAATTGTGTACTGCCGGAGCGGGAAGCGCGCCCGGATCGCGGAGAGCATTCTTGCTGAAAAAGGTTATACGAACGTCAAGGATCTGACCGGGCATTGGCAAGGCTGGAATGGTCAGGCGAAGTAAAGGTAGAGCCTTCCCGGCAGTTGCTCAACTTCGCATCAATTCCTCGATTTCCACCGCCGTTTTTGGCGCGGCGGCAGTCAATACTTCGTTGCCTTGTGCAGTAATCGCCACATCGTCCTCAATGCGGATGCCGATGTTCCATAGCGCCTGCGGCACGTCATTGGCGGGGCGGATATAGCAGCCCGGCTCGACGGTGAGCACCATGCCGGGTTGCAGCGCGCGCCAGTTATCGCCGGTCTTGTAATCACCGACATCATGCACGTCCATGCCCATCCAATGGCCGGTGCGGTGCATGTAAAACCGCTTGTAGCTTTCGCTTTCCAGCACGGCATCCACGCTGCCCTGGCAAAGCTTGAGGTCGATGAAGCCTTGCGCCAGCACGCGCAACGCGGCGTCATGCGGCGCGTTCCAGGTCTTGCCGGGGCGCGCAACGGCAATCGCGGCGGTTTGCGCTGCGAGCACGAGTTCGTAGACATCTTTTTGCGCGGCGGAAAACCGCCCGTTGACCGGGAAAGTGCGCGTGATGTCGGAAGCATAGCCCTCCAGTTCGCAGCCCGCGTCGATCAGTAGCAGGTCGCCGTCCTTGAGCCTGGCATTGTTGCCGACGTAATGCAGCACGCAGGCATTAGCGCCGCCTGCAACGATGGAAGTGTAGGCGGGATGGCGCGCGCCGTGACTGCAGAATTCATGTAACAGTTCCGCTTCGAGCTGGTATTCGAACTGGCCGGGGCGCGCGTATCGCATCGCGCGTCGATGCGCATGCGAGGAAATTTCGGCGGCGTGGCGCATCATCATCAGTTCATGCTCGTCCTTGAATAGCCGCATTTCGTTGAGAAGCGTGCGCACGTCGTGTATTTCATTCGGCGCACGGATGCCGCTGCGCACTTTGGCCTGTACTGTGCCGCGCAGCTTGAGAATGCGCCGATCCCATGCGGCATCGTGGCCTAAAGGATAAAACAGCGCGGGCTGGTTGCCCATCAGTTCGGCCAGCTTTTCATCCAGTTGCGCAATCGGGTAAGCCGCGTCGAAACCGTATTGCTCTTTTGCGGCATCGGGGCCGGTGCGGTAACCGTCCCATACTTCGCGCTCCGGATTTTTTTCGCGGCAGAACAGGATGGTTTGCGGCTGGCTGTGGCTATCTTGGCCAGCGACCAGAACCAGCACCGCTTCCGGCTCGGCAAAACCGCTCAGATAATAGAAGTTGCTGTCGTAGCGGTAGCCATAATGCGTATCGCCGTTGCGCGCCACTTCGGGCGCAGTGGGAACGATGGCGATGCCGCGCTGCATTTTCTCCAGCAGGCGGGCACGGCGTTGTGCGTAGATTGAAAGGTCGATAGTCATGGCATATTGTGCTGTGAGCGGTGCGTTTTTTGCAATGTGTTAATTTGGTTGTCGAGTTCTGCGAGGCGTTCCGGTGTGCCGACATCCACCCATAAACCCCGGTGGTGTTCGCCGCCGACTTTGCCGAGGGCGATTTGCGCGCGCAACAACGGCGCGAGCGGCGCGATGCTGCCGCGCGGGAGATGACTGAACAAGGATGGCTGGTAGATGCCGATGCCGCTGAAAGTCAGCTTCGTTGTTAGACCCTCTCCCTCAGCCCCTCCCCTGTTTGTGGGGGAGGGGAGCGGAACGATGCGGCTTCCATTCAAAGCGAAATCACCATTCGGATGGTGGGGCGGATTGTCGATCAGCACCAGATGCGCGGCATCGCCGCTGGTTTGCAGCGCGGCAGCGCGTTCGGTCAAGCTAGCAAAATCGTAGTCGCAGAAAATGTCGCTGTTGATCACGGCGAAAGGCTCATCACTGAGCAGCGGCAACGCATTGGCGATGCCGCCGGCGGTTTCCAGCGCGCGTGCTTCGGGCGAATATTGGATATGTGCGCCGAACCGGCTGCCGTCGCCCAAAGCGGCTTCGATCTGCGCGCCGAGGTGGGCGTAGTTGATGACCAGTTCGGTGATGTCGGCGCGCACCAGCTTTTCGATATGCCAGACGATCAGCGGCTTGCCGCCAACTTCCAGCAGCGGCTTGGGGGTATGGTCGGTAAGCGGGCGCATGCGTTCGCCGCGACCTGCCGCTAAAAGCATGGCGATCATGGTGTTACGCCTTTCGTGTTCGCTCCCTCTCCAGCAAGCGGGATAACCAGCGACTTGGCTGCGGTCGTTTGCAGCCTAGTCGAAATGGCTTGTTGTTTCACCCAGAGGGTTGGGGAGAAGACGATGCGCAGCATCAAAATGTATAGCCCTCCTGAATACCGTGCGGCTCCAGTTCATCCAGCAGGTTCAGCAGCGGTTTGAGGTCGATATAGCGCGCGCAGGCGGCGCGCAGATACGCCATCACCAGCGGCAGGTCTTTCAGGTAGCCGTCCTTGCTGTCGCGGTGATACAGGCGTGCGAAAATGCCTAGCACTTTGAGATGCCGCTGTACGCCCATCCATTCGTAATCGCGATAGAAACCGGAAAAATCTTCGGCCACCGGTAGCCCGGCCTTGCGCGCTTTTTCCCAGTAGCGGATCAGCCAGTCAATTATTTCTGCTTCTTCCCATTTGATATAGGCATCCTTGAACAGAGATACCAGATCGTAAGTGATCGGGCCATATAGCGCATCCTGAAAATCGAGTATGCCTGGCGAGGTTAGAAAATTGCTTTTGCGAGCATCCGCTTCGCGGATTGCCTGCTTACCCCGCTTCTCGTTTGCCTCCTCTCCCGCTGGAATTAAGGATTGTCTTTCTCGTTCGCCTCCTCGCTCGCTTGCGGGAGAGGATTGAGGAGAGGGCATTTCCGGGAGAGGGTTGAGGAGAGGGCGTTCGATATACATCAAATTACGCGAGTGGTAATCGCGGTGCACGTACACGCGCGGCTGTGCGAGGTTGTTGGTGATGATACGTGCGAATACCTCCTCCAGTTTGGCGTGCTGTTTGTCGGTGAGCGTGACGTTAAGGTGCTTGGCGATATACCACTCCGGGAACAGGCGCATCTCGCGCAACAACAGGGCTTCGTCATAAGGAGGCAACTCATTTTCGCGCGAGGCGAGCTGGATTTTGATCAGCGCATCGGTGGCCGCGCCATACAAATCACGCGCAGTACTAGCACTCAACGCTTGCAGATAAGTGGTGTTGCCGAGGTCGGACAGCAGCAGAAACCCCTGCTGCAAATCCTGCGCATACACATGCGGCACATGCGTTCCAGCCTTCTCGAACAGTTTGGCAACATGCAGAAACGGGCGGCAATTCTCGTGTTGTGGCGGGGCATCCATCACGATCAATGACTTTGCCGGTAACGTGTTGCCGTTGCCATCTGCAAAAGTAGCACGAAAATAGCGGCGGAAACTGGCATCGGCAGAAGCTGGGGAAATAGTGAAAGTTTCGTTTGGAAACTGGCTTTCCAGCCATTTGGTGAGTTGCTGTTGGCGTAGCATATTGGGTTTTTTATATAGCGTTGATGGTAAACTGGCGAAAGTTTATCATCTTACTGTTTATTACTGCGCGTTATGCGGTGCCGCCTAAAACCCATTGTATTTGCTTTGCTATGTACGTTCGCACACCATGCTGCTGCGGATGCGGATATGCCCGCGTTGCGCATGGACAAAACCTTCATGACGATGGAGCCGCCGACACAGGAAACGCCTTCGTTTGTGGAAGCAGATCATCTGGAGGGAAAGAAGGAAAATCAGATTGAAGCAACCGGTAACGCGATATTGCGCAAGCGCGGACAATCCATCCGTGCAGACCGGTTGTTGTATTTTCAGGATACGCAGGATATCGATGCGCAAGGTTCAGTGGTAGTGGAGCAAGAAGGTAACACCATGAGCGGTCCGCATCTCAAGCTCAATCTGGACACCAATATCGGAATTATGGAACAGCCGGTATTCTATCTGATAGAGAATGACGGGCGCGGTTCGGCGGATGTGATGCACATTCAGGATAAGCAGCATTACACTTTGGATAAGGCTACTTATACTACTTGCCCTGCCGGTAATCAGGACTGGTTGCTGAAAATGAGCGGGCTGGAGATTGACCGCGATCGGCAGATCGGCATAGCCCATAACGCTTGGGTCGAATTCATGGGGGCGCCTATTCTGTATACACCGTGGATGGATTTCCCGCTCGGCAAACAGCGTAAATCAGGCTTTCTATCACCGGTTTTCGGCAACACAGTCACTAGTGGCAGAGAGATAACCGTACCATATTATTGGAATATTAGGCCAAATCGCGATGCGACCATAGCCCCGCGCGTGATGACCAACCGCGGGGTATTGCTTTACAACGAGTTTCGTTATCTGGAACCTGCTTACCGGGGGACAATGCATTTTGATTTATTGCCCGGCGATAAACTTGCCAACCGGAGCCGCCATCATATTGCTCTACAACATAACCAGCAAATCGCTGGTAGATTAAACAGCTCTGTCAATTTGAATAGCGTTTCGGACGATAATTATTATCGTGATTTGGCCAACACAACAGAATTGACTTCGCAAAGCAGTCTTTTGCAGGAAGTTTTATTGAGCCATAACTCTGGCTGGTGGGATGCGTCTGGGCGTGTGCAGCGCTACCAAAGCCTGGTGCCAAACAACTCGACTTATAAGCGCTTGCCGCAATTGACGCTTAATGCCCGCCAACAATACGCAGGTGCAGATCTCCTGTTTGCCAGCGAATATGTCGATTTTTCCCATCCCATCGTGTTGAATGCCCAACGGCTGGCGATTAATGCCAGCGCCAGCTATCCGCTGGTCAACGAGGCGGCATTTTATCTCACACCAAAGGTTGCTTTGCGCAGCACGTATTACACGATTGGCGCAAACAACACCGCTGCATTGCCAAATGCGTCGCGCACTTTGCCGCTTTATAGCGTGGATAGCGGAATGGCGGTAGAGCGCGATTGGAAGCTGTTTGGCGGCGACTATTTGCATACACTGGAACCACGCGCCTTTTATGTGTATGTGCCTTACAAAAATCAGGACTCACTACCCGTCTTCGATTCTGGGCAGGCCGGTTTCGATTTTACCCAGATATTTTCCGAGAATCGTTTTGTTGGAAATGATCGGGTGGGGGATGCGAATCATTTCACCTTGGCGTTGACCACGCGCTTGCTGGAACAGGTGAATGGCCGTGAGCGGTTGAAGTTGATGGTGGGCGAACGCTTCAGCTTTAAGACACCTCAAGTCAATTTGGTCGCACCCACAACCACAACCAATAAATCCGATATTCTGTTTGCCGCTTCGGGGCAGGTAACTGATAAACTGGCCTTTGACAGCGGACTTCAGTACGACCCGAATCTATCGCATACTCAAAGCTATAACGCAACGGCGCAATACCGGCCCGAAGTGGGAAAAACACTCAATCTCGGTTATCGTTTCACCCGCAACACATTGCGCCAATCTGATATTTCCGCACAATGGCCGCTGTTCAACCGTTGGCATGGGGTGGTGCGCTGGAACTATTCCATACAGGATCGCAAAACTTTGGAGTCCATAGCTGGCCTTGAGTATAATCGGAGCTGTTGGACATTCCGCGTTGTGGCACAACGCTTTGTGGTTGCCGCGCAACAAGCTAACACGGGTATTTTTGTGCAGCTCGAGTTAAACGATTTTATCGGTGTAGGAGTGGATCCATTGCCCGCCCTGAAGTCAAATGTGCCCAGCTACACCAAGCTAAATGAAAAACCCGCTAGCAAGCCAAGTTCGGTCTTGCGTTGAACAGGCCGGAGAGATGATGACATTCAGAATAACTTTGCACGCGCTGCTTTGCTGCGCGACACTTGTAACGGTATACCCTGCTTACGCTGCCGCTACGGCGAATAACGCGCAGATTGCATCGGTCATAAATTCACCAGAAATATTGGATCCTCAAAAACCAAACCCCCAAAAACAGGTTGCGGTGATTGACTCCGTAGTTGCGGTGGTAAACGACGATGTGATTACCCGCCAGGAGTTGGATGACCGCCTGCGTTTGGTTATCCGCCAGTTGCAAAAACAGGGTACGCCGTTGCCCGCCCCGGATGCGCTGGAAAAACAAATTCTCGAGCGCATGATCAGCGATATGCTGCAGGCGCAATTCGCCAAGGAAAACGGTGTGCGCGTAGACGATACGCAATTGGATTTGGCGATTACGCGCATCGCGCAACAAAATAAGCTCCCCAATTTGGCAGAATTCCGCGCAAGATTGGAATCGGATGGCGTGGACTTCAAGAAGTTTCGCGAGGAAATACGCAGCGAAATAATTTCCACGCGCTTGCGCGAGCGCGAAGTGGAAAGCAAGCTGGTAATCAGCGATACCGAAGTCGATAATTACCTCGCCAATAAGGCGCAAATGGGTGGCGAGGGCGAAGAGTTTCACCTGGCACACATTTTGGTGGTTGTGCCGGAGCAGGCCAGCGCGGAGAGAATTCAGGCTGCACGCGATAAAGCCGAACAGGCGTTGGCTCAATTGAAAAGCGGCGCGGACTTCGCTCAAGTGGCGGCTGGCGCTTCCGACGCCAAGGATGCATTAAAGGGCGGTGACATCGGCTGGCGCCCCGGTGATCGTATTCCCCCGATGTTCATGAGTGAATTACAGCACCTGCAACCAGGGCAAACTACTGCCGTGTTGCGCAGCCCGGGCGGGTTTCATATTCTCAAGCTGGTCGATAAACGTAGCGGTAGTGCGCCGGTGGTGATAACACAAACCCATGCGCGGCATATTCTGATAAAAACCAGCGAGATCGTATCGGAGAATGAAGCCAGAAAACGCATCATGGAAATCAAGCAGCGCATCGAAAATGGCGCCGATTTTGCCGAACAAGCCAAGCGATATTCACAGGACGGCAGCGCACAGCAAGGGGGCGACTTGGATTGGTTGTCTCCGGGGCAGACCGTGCAGGAATTCGAAGAGACAATGAACAAGATGCAACCCGGTATGATCGGTGTCGTGCAAACGCAATTTGGCTGGCATTTGATTCAGGTGCTGGAACGCAGGAATACCGATGTCAGCGTGCAACAGCAACGCCAGCAAGCGCGCATTGCCATTGGCACATTCAAGTCCGATGAGCAATATCAGGATTGGCTGCGCCAATTGCGCGATCACGCATTTGTCGAATACCGCCTGGAAAGAAACCAGTAATCGGTGAAGGATATTTCTATTCCCACACTGGCGATAACAGCCGGTGAACCCGCAGGAATCGGCATAGATCTGTGCATTCAGCTTGCTGTCGCACCGCCAGATATTTCCTTTGTGGTCATTGCCGATAAGTATCTGTTGCAACAGCGCGCCTCGCAACTAGGCATCGCGCTGCAAGTGCGCGATGCGGGGAGTGGGGAGTGGAAAGTGGAAAGTGGAAATGTGCCGACTTATTCCCACCCCCCCCCACACTTCCTATCAGTAATCCATGTTCCGCTCGCTGTGCCCTGTCGTGCAGGTGTACTGGACAAAGCCAACAGCGAGTATGTGCTGGCGACACTGCGCCGCGCCGTGCAGGGCTGCCAAACGGGCGAATTTTCCGGCATCGTCACCGCACCGGTACACAAGGGCATCATCAACGATGCAGGCATCCCGTTCACCGGGCACACCGAATATCTCGCAGAACAGACCGGCTCCAAATCAGTGGTGATGATGCTGGTCGGCGGCGGGATGTGGCGGGCGCGACACGGTGATGCGCAGCATTCGGTGCGGGAACGCACGCAACGCACCCGCTCAACTGATCGCTTGGATACCACAGAAGCGTATTGCGGGATGCGCGTGGCGCTCGCCACCACTCATCTTGCCTTGAGGGACGTGCCTGCCGCGATCACTGCGCTGTTGCTGGAAAACGTGCTGCATATTATCCAGCGTGATTTGCAACACCGCTTTGGCATCGCACAACCGCGCATTCTGGTAGCCGGTTTGAACCCCCATGCGGGTGAGGGCGGTTATCTGGGGCGCGAGGAAATCGAAGTGATGATCCCGCTACTCGACAAATTGCGCGCCGATGGTATGAGAGTCAGTGCGCCGCTGCCTGCCGATACACTGTTTATCCCGCACCAATTGGCACAGTGCGACTGCGTACTCGCGATGTATCATGACCAAGGCCTGCCGGTATTGAAACACGCCAGCTTCGGTCAGGGCGTAAATGTCACACTCGGCCTGCCAATCATCCGCACTTCGGTGGATCACGGCACCGCATTGGACTTGGCGGGTACCGGCAAAGCCGATAGCGGCAGCCTGCTGGAGGCGATCAGGCTCGCGGCGCAGATGGCGCAAAATGAGCGGGATACAAATGTGTAGGGGCGCGATTTATCGCGCCCTTGGTTTCTTATTCCAACACAGCAAACCTCATGGAATAAATCGTGCATAAAGCCAAGAAGAAATTCGGCCAGAACTTCCTTGTCAATGAGCAAATCGTCGCCGATATCGTTGGCGCGATTCACCCGGAGCCCGAAGATAACCTGGTTGAGATCGGCCCCGGCCTGGGTGCGCTGACGCGCCCGCTGCTGAAGCGCTTGAATCATCTGCATGTGGTGGAGATCGACCGCGACATCATCGCAAGGCTGGAGCACGACTACCCGCAGGGCGATCCCGGAGCGAAGCTGATTATTCATGCAGGCGATGCGTTGGAGTTCGATATAGCCACGCTACCCGCCCCGTTGCGCATTGTCGGCAACCTGCCCTACAACATCTCCTCACCGCTGCTGTTTCACTTCGCCGCCTATACCGAGCGCATCCGCGACATGCATTTCATGTTGCAAAACGAAGTGGTCGAACGCATGGTTGCTACACACTCCACACCAGAATATGGGCGGCTGTCGGTGATGTTGCAATACCGCTTCCACATGGAAAAGCTGCTCGATGTGCCGCCGGAATCTTTCCGCCCTTCACCCAAAGTAAACTCAGCCGTCGTGCGCATGATCCCGCTGCCTGTCGGCGAAATTCAGGTACGCGACGAAAAACTGTTTGCCGCGATCGTCAGCGCGGCGTTCGGCCAACGCCGCAAAACCCTGCGCAATACCCTGCGCAATTACCTGAGCGAAACAGATTTTATGAAGCTTGGCATAAATGCCCAACTGCGCGCGGAAAATCTCGGTGTGGCTGAATTTACAAAAATTGCAAATAGCTTGAATGGCGGCAGTCGCAATTTGGCCTGACACTATCTATCTGATCATCTGCCTCATCAAAGCGGCCATGCTACCTGCAACAAATATCCCGAACGGGCACTAGCGCGCGGTAGCACGTATGCTGGAAGGTCATTCGACCTTCACTATTTTGTTGGTGCCTGCCTTGAGTAAAATGGTTGCCGTAAGGCTATTTGCCTCGGTCAGTAAAAATTCTTTGAATGCTGATGCCGCGCCGGATAGGCGTTTGTTGCAGCGATGCGCGACGAACCAGTGGCGTTTCAACGGGAAATGTTCGACTTTAAGCATGGCGAGCCGTTTGGTTTCCAGCTCAAGTTCCAGGCTGTGCAGCGACAGGATGCCCAGCCCCATGCCAGCCTGCACCGCCTGTTTGATGGCTTCGTTGGTTTCCATTTCCATGCTGATGCGCGGTTGGATTTGATGTTCTGCAAAGATACGTTCCATCGCGCTGCGCGTACCGGAACCCGGTTCGCGCGACAGAAAAGTTTCCTGTGCGAGCCGCGCAAACTTGACGCGTTTGAGCCTGGCGAGCGGATGATCGGGCGCGGCGATCACCACCAGCGGGTTGTCCAGAAATGCTTCGGCGCAGATGTCCAGCCCGTCCGGAGGCTGCCCCATGATGGCGAGATCGGTGCTGTTGTCGGCAAGCCGTTTGAGCACGGCAGCGCGGTTGGCGACTTGCAGCATCACGTTGATGCCGGGATGGCGCAGGCAGAATTTCGCCAACAGCCTCGGGGTGAAATAATTTGCGGTGTTGACCACCGATAGCGTGAGTTTGCCTTGCCCAAGCCCTTTCATTTCGTCGAATACCGCTTCTATTTCGGCGAGTTGTTGCGCGATGCTGCGGCTGTAATGAAACAGCTCGCGCCCGGCCTCGGTGAGAAAAACCTTCTTGCCCATTTGCTCGAACAGCGCCAGGCCGATATGCCCTTCCAGCTGCTTGATCTGCATGGACACTGCCGGTTGTGATAGGTATAGTTCCTCGGCGGCGCGCGAGTAG
>Ga0154345_169_pt1 | contig 12822 bp, 10 predicted proteins | sample RifGroA2_FD_115873 | JGI IMG/M metagenome (GOLD analysis project Ga0154345, IMG submission 115873) | Gallionellales bacterium GWA2_55_18 | reverse complement strand
TTCCCATCCCGAACAGGACAGTGAAACGACTCCGCGCCGATGATAGTGTGGATTACCCATGTGAAAGTAGGTCATCGTCAGACTCCTTACAAATAAGAAACCCTCAGGTGAAAACCTGGGGGTTTTTTATTTGGCTCGGAATGTTGCTGATGACCTACTGTAATGTAGTGACAACACGCGCCTTTGGCGCTTGTTGCGGCGTAGACTCATATCGGCCTCATCGATGTGATGTCGGAACCAAAGTAGGTTACACTTCACCATACACGCACTATACCGTGCCAACATTGAGTACCGTACTTCGAAGGTGGGGCCGCGAGGAGAAAAAATGACTGAAAATGCAACAGCACAGCAGCAATCGACGGTTACGAAGCAAGTGAACCCAGTAAAGCAAGTCGAGCTAGAGCTTTCGGCTTTTTCTGCTCGCATAGACAGTGTGTTGCGTAGTCACTACGCAAACAGAGCCTTGCGTAAATTAGTGCTCCCCATTAAAAATGCGCAGGAAAAGAAGATTCCTGTGTTATGGCAACCGTCTAGGTGGAGCGTTTTGGCGGGTGTAGTTGCCATTTTTTTCGTACTAAGTTTGCTTTCTAGTCTGACATTCTTGCCAAAGCCAGTGATCGAATGGGTTTCTATTGCGCTTGCAATTTTTGTGGCATGGAAAGTTGAAAGTAAGCTGCTTCCTAAATTGTTTTTTGCGAGGTACAGTTTCCGTCTTATGCGGATGGAAAAACGTTTGGACGGTGGGGAATATCCAGATCACTATATCGTCGCCCGCGCCGAGAATAGTCCTACCGGCTTTGGAACAGAAACTTGGAAGCCAGCACATGGAGTCGAGCCCGGCCACTTATTGGTCTCGGTGCAGGATTCAAGGAAAGTCGGTGTTGCGATTATATATTTACGTACAGAGGGTAAGTTAGCGGTATCGTCTTGGCCTCGGGATTTGTACCAAGATAATGTGCTCCAGCCTTTGCCAGAAGAGGTGAAGGTGCTGGCTCACGAGTTTGATAAAGCCTGTGACAAATATTCTCAAGTGGCGCAGAAAATAGAGAGCAGCCGTGTGTTGCGCTCGAAAAAGGATGAGCCGGTACAGCGCGACGTGGAGCAGGCATGGAAAAGCGTTGCGATAGCGCCCGCTGTGAAAGTGCGCCTAATGTCGCTGGCTAAGCATTTTTCCGATGGTAGCGCAGCCGCTTCTCGTGGCTTGCTGTTATACGGCCCTCCGGGTACAGGCAAAACCATGATTGCAAAAACCTTGGCAGAAAGCATGGGGTGCGCATTCTTTCCACTTTCATTGCCCGATCTTAAGGCCGGTCACATTGGGCAAGTGGCGAGAAAGTCCAAGCGCTCTGGCAGCGTGCATTTGCACAACCCCGAACCGTGATATTTGTGGATGAGTGTGAAGGAGTTTTCAGTCGTCGTGGCGGTGTCAATACTGACAGCTTTGTAGAAGAGATCGTGCAATCATTCCTTGCTCAATGGGATGGTTTCACCAAGCAGACTACCGTTTGGGTCGTGGGAGCGACCAACCGCCGCGATTTGATTGACCCTGCCATTTTGTCGCGGTTTGGTGAGGAAGTTGAAATCGGCCTGCCAGATGAGAAACAGCGTCTTGAGATTTTGAGTAATGAGCTAACGCGCAAAGGAGTGGGCACCACGCTGCCACCTGAGGCAGGCGAGCTGACTCAAGGAATGTCAGGGCGCGAAATTGAGTCGTTGGCGGGTCGCTTGGCGCGCGAGCAATCAGGCGTTCAGATCACGGGTGAATTATTGTCTGGTTATACCGAGGCATTCCGCAAGCAAGGCTCAACCCAAACAGACACCAGTGCCGTGTGGGAAAAACTGATACTTTCCGAAACCGTACTGAAAGACCTAAAAACCACTGCTGAACTGTTGAAGCACGCAGAAACTTTCGCCAAGCGTGGTATCAATGTACCAAGAGGTTTGTTGTTATATGGGCCACCGGGTACAGGTAAAACACAAATCGCTCGTACTTTGGCTAATGAAACAGGATTGAGATTTATCGCTGCATCAACGGCAGATATGAAGGCTGGATTTCTTGGACAAAGCGGTCAAAAAGTACGCGAACTATTCGAACGCGTCCGCGAGTCAGCGCCTTGCTTACTTTTTTTGGACGAGATAGACATTGTTGCTCCGGCGCGTGGGGCTGGTAGCAGTGGTGACCAGCTAACACAGGAGATTGTGGGGCAATTGCTACAAGAAATGGACGGTGTAAAAGCACATACACAATCCGTGTTCGTGTTGGCAGCAAGCAATCATATTGATCAAATCGATTCGGCGGTGCTATCCCGTTTCCAAAAGAAGGTGGAAATCCCTATCCCAGACGCAAAGGGTCGCCAGCAATTGTTGCAAGTAATGCTTCATTCAAAACCCATAGCGTTTGATCTCGGAGAGGTCTCAGCTTATCTAGCAGAACATGGGGTGGGAATGAGTGGCCGCGATCTGCGTAATTGGATAGAACAAGCAGAGCAGAATGCAGTCGGGCGTGCTATCGAAGCAGGAAATCCAGACTTAACCACAATCATTTTGGAAGACTTTCCATTGATGCAGCGAGCGTAGACAAGGGAAATTCAATTGGCTACCCGATCTTCTAGAGCTTGAATGTCACTATGTTCGGTGCATGAAAAGGGTTTTTCTTAGATGTTAGAAAAAGCTTACTGTTATGAAACCAACTCAGTCATTCCTGCTAAGTATGCTCGTAGGAAAAAACACCAGTTGAGTATTCATGATCATTACTTTTGTACGTTCGAAGGGTGTAACGTTCTAGTTCAACCTAAAATTAGTGAGGCGGGAAATTGTTTTTTTGCGGCTCAGCCTCATGGACATCATCAGAATTGCGACCATTATCACCCGCCAAAGGAAATAAGTAATATACAAGGAATAAATCACCCGAGACCATTAGAACAGTATGAAGTATTTACTCCTACAGCACTTGAACCAGTAGCTAATGATTATATACCTCGGCGAGAAATGGATTTTCTGCCAACCCCAGAGCAAATTGCTGAAATGATTCAGAACGCAGTTATAGCCATTGTTCCCGGTACCTTGGAAGAAGTTGTCAGTGCTTGGCGTAATCTGGATAAGCTCGATAGAGCTAACTATCCATTACTGATAGGTGAGCATTGGCTTAACTATAGTGATGCTTTCGCGAATATTTTTCTATCAAAACAGGTGGTTGATGTACCATGGACAGGGTATATTATTTGGGGTTATGTGACAATTAAGTCAGGGAAGGTTAATGGCGTTTATTTTTTACAAACAATGAAAAAGTTTCCTTTAGGTAATGAGTTCTCAGCAATTCATTTTACAAAAAAGGCAAGTTTAAATATACCGTTTGATTTTACAAATGCCGACGTACGTTCAAATATCTTTTGGCACGGGGGTGCTCCTGTAATTTTAAAAGATAGATATGTACTAGAGCCACCAAATCACGCTCACCAGTTTATACATCTAGCCCCAGTCGAAGGCGAAACGCGGGGTCAAGTCTCGTAGCGTTTCAGGATCAAAAAACGACAGTGAAGGAAAAACACCATGACACTAGCCGAAAACATTTTTAGGGGGTAGTTATGATTTCCAGTGAACAGATACAGCAGGCCGTTGAGCGGCTGGTTGCGGCGGCAAAACCGAGCAAGGTGATCTTGTTCGGCTCCTACGCGCGCGGCGATGCGACCGAAGATTCCGATCTGGATTTGATGGTGATCGAGCAAGAGGTAGCCAATAAATTTGACGAAATGGTGCGCTTGCGGAATGTGATGGGGGATATGGGGGTGGGCGTGGACTTGCTGGTGTATTCCGACGGCGAGGCTTTCCGCCGCAGCCAAGTACCGGGAACAGTTTTGTACCGGGCATTCAAAGAAGGCAGGGTGATGTATGACTCTCGCCATTGAAGAAGCCCGCCGTTATTTGCAACTGGCGGATGATGATGCGGCGGCGTTTCGCGGTTTACTGAAATTGCCCGAAGTGAAGTTCCGTCTGGCCTGTTTTCATGCGCAGCAGTCGGTTGAGAAATTGATGAAGGCTGTGCTGATTTTTCATGGCATTGACTATCAACGTACCCATGATTTGCATACGCTCGCGTCGCTATTGTTGAAACATGGTGTTACGCCCCCTTGCTCTCCGGAAGAATTGACGCAGCTCAATCCGTTTGCGGTGACGTTTCGTTACGACGATACCGACATTCCGCTTATTCAGGATGCTGTGGTGGAAAAAATGGTGGACACCATGCGCCGCTGGGCAGGCGAGGTAGTGGAATGAAGCCACACACGGCGGCGCAAAGCTCGTTAGTTATTGCTGCCCACATGGGCTACATGATATAGCGTAATCACCCAAAAAGTGAGCCACATTTTTTAAGTAACCTGTTGTTCTTCTTCGCGATCTTCGTGCTCTTCGTGGTTCAACTACGGAATCTAGGCTAATAACAGCGTACGCCTGCCCGGTGCTGAAAGATAAAACAAAACACCCCGCTATTTAGGCGGGGTGTTTTGCTTTTCAGGCTTGATTGTGCAATTCCAGAAGGTGCAAGATCAATCATGTCGATTTTGCGGTATAAATTTATTTACCGTGCAGTATTTGCATTCCCTTGAGCAGGTTCAATGCCTGATTCATCTGGTAGTCGTTCTTTGCACCGAATTCAGCAGGTGCAGGTTTTGCGGCATCTCCTTTGGTATTGGGAGACGCGGGCGCGGTTTTGCCGACATGATCCGGTTTTTCATCTGAGGGATTGCCATTGGTCAAGTGTTTGTTCAGATCGGCTTCGCGCAAGCGGAACGCACTGTCCTGCCCTGCGGTGGTGGGATCTTCCACTAAAATATCCGGTACGATGCCTTTGGCTTGTATGGAGCGCCCGCCCGGCGTGTAATAACGCGCCGTGGTGAGTTTGATCGCGGTGTTATTGCCCAAAGGCAGGACGGTTTGCACCGAACCCTTGCCGAAAGTTTGCGTACCCATGATGACCGCGCGTTTATGATCCTGGAGGGCACCGGCAACGATCTCTGAGGCGGATGCCGAACCGCCGTTTACCAGCACAACCAGCGGCACGCTCTTGATGGATTCCGGCAGATTTTTCAGGTAATCGTTTTTGCCGCTGCCGCGCAGATAATTTTCCGGGCTGGCGACCAGGCGCATTTTTGCCTCATCGGTGCGCCCCTCGGTATAGACCACCAAGGCGTTTTTGGCCAGAAATGTCGCAGAAACGCCGACCGCACCAGTCAGGAGGCCACCGGGATCATTGCGCAAATCAAGCACCAATCCTTTTAGCGACCCCTGATTTTGTTTGATCAGATTTTCCAGTGCGGTGGCGAGATTTTCGCCGGTATGTTCCTGAAATTGGGTGATGCGCACGAATGCATAACCCGGTTCAACCAGTTTAGGTTTAACGCTTTGTACTTTGATGACTGCGCGTGATAGTGTGAAAGTAAGCGGTTTCGGTTCTTCTTTGCGGATAACGGTCAGCACAATTTTGCTGCCGGGTTTGCCGCGCATGCGTTTCACCGCATCGTTCAACGTCAGACCTTTGACCAGAGTGTCATCCAGTTTGATGATCAGGTCACCGCTCTTGATGCCTGCCTGGAAGGCAGGGGTATCTTCTATCGGCGAAATAACTTTTACCAAGCCATCTTCCATGCCGACTTCAATGCCAAGCCCGCCGAATTCACCCTGCGTGCCGACTTGCAACTCCTTGAATGATTCCGCGTCGAGATAGGCAGAGTGGGGGTCCAACCCATTCAACATGCCGTTGATGGCTTCGGTAATCAGTTTTTTGTCGGTGACGGGCTCGACATAGTCGCTCTTGATGCGGCCAAACACCTCGGAAAACGCGCGCAATTCTTCGACGGGCAACGGTGTGGCGATCGTTTCCTTATCGGCAAGCGCAGCGAAATGCAGACTGACCGAGACGCCTGCAACCAAACCCAAACCGACCAAACCAACTTTTTCTAGAAGACGCATAATTCCCTCAATGTTATTCAGAGCCTATTGAAATAGGCTCTTAGCCGCCAGCCACTTCATCGGATCGAGCGGTTTGCTTTCATGGCGCAGTTCAAAGTATAAACCGGAATCTTCATTTCCGCCGCTGTTCCCGACTGCGGCAACAGTATCACCGCCACGCAATACATCGCCAACCTGCTTGTAAAGCGTTTCGTTATTGCCATACAGGCTCATGTAACCATTGCCGTGATCGACGATCAGCAGGTTACCAAAACCGCGCAACCAATCCGCGAACACCACACGACCTGCAGCAACCGCTTTGACAGCTTGCCCGGCGGAAGTTCTCAGGAACAAACCTTTCCATTGTACTGTGCTATCGGGGCGCTGCGTGCCGAAACGGTTGGTAACCTCCCCTTTTACCGGCAACGTCAGCTTGCCCTTGAGTTGGTCAAACGGGCTACCGTCAAAGCGATTATCCGGCAGGTTGTTATTGCGAAACAGCGATTTTGATTTTGGCTGGGCGAGCATTTTGGTCAGTTTTTCGACCAGTTGCGCCAGGCGATTTTCGTCGCGCTGCAACCGGTTGATTTCGCGGCGTTGCAGGCGCAGTTGTTGCGAAATTTTAACTAGCATCTGTTGTCGGGCGCGCTGTTTCTTCTCCAGTGTTGTTTTCTGCGCCGCTTGTTCGGCACGCAATGATTTCAGTTCGGTGCGCTGTTCGCGTGTGGCCATACTGGCCGCATTCAGTGCGGCAAGATTGCCGCGTAAGGTGGTCAGCCAGGTTGCGCGGTTGCGTGCGATGTATTGGTAATATTGCAAATCTCGGTTGACTTGATTGGGGTTCTGATTGTTTAGCAATAGTTTCAGGTATTCCTGTTTGCCGCCCAAATATTGCTGATACAGCAGCTTGCCAAGCTGTGTTTGCTGTGTATCCAGATTGTTGCTCAGTTGCTGCTGTTGCGCTTGCAGCACGTTGAGTTTTTTATCGGCTGTTCGCAGTTGCTCGGCAAGTTCGGCAAGTTTGCGGTTGCTGTCGCTGATCCCTTGCTCCGATTCTCGCAGTGCATCGGCGGCTTCCGATTTCGATTCGCTGGTTTTGTCTATTTCGCGCTGCATCGCGGCGATGCGTGTGCGCAGGTTTTCCAGTTCTTCCTGTTGGCTGGCGTATGCCGTGTTGGCCGATATCAGGCAGCACAGAACGCATAACAGTAAGCGGGCTGACAGGGTCACTGTATCCGGATCAGGCTGTGCCCAGTCATTTCTGCCGGTTGCGGCAGTCCCATCATGGCCAGCAGGCTGGGGGCGAGATCGCGTAGCGCGCCGCCCCCGGTTAATTCGGCTTTGCGCCCGATATACAGCAGAGGCACCGGATTCAGGGTATGCGCGGTATGCGCCTGGTGGGTCGTGTGGTCTATCATCTGCTCGGCATTGCCGTGATCGGCGGTGATGAGGATCTCGCCGCCGATGGAGCGCATCGCCTCGACCACGCGACCGACGCAGACATCCAGTGTTTCAACGGCCTTGATGGCCGCTTCTAGGATGCCGGTGTGGCCTACCATGTCGCCGTTGGCGTAGTTGCAAACGATGGCGTGATACTGGCGGCTCAGGATCGCTGCTTCGAGTTTGTCGGTCACTTCAAACGCGCTCATCTCCGGTTTGAGGTCGTAAGTCGCAACTTTTGGCGATGGAACGAGGATGCGGTCTTCGCCGGGATAGAGTTGTTCCCTGCCGCCGCTGAAGAAGTAGGTGACATGCGCGTATTTCTCGGTTTCGGCGATGCGCAACTGTTTTAATCCCAAGTTTGAAATGTATTCGCCGAAGCCGTTATGAATGGTTGTGGGCGGGTATGCGCAGGGCAAATGAAAATCTTCGCCATAACTGCTCAGCGAAACGAAACTGGCAAGTTTGGGCAGGTAGGCACGGTTGAATCCGCTGAACGCCTCATCTGTCAAAGCGCGAGTGATTTCGCGGGCGCGGTCGGCGCGGAAGTTCATGAATACCACAACATCACCATCTTGCATGGTGGTGGTTTGAGCGTTATTTGGAACAATCGCGGTGGGCTTGACGAATTCATCCGATTCGCCGCGCGCATAAGCCTGCTCCAGTCCGCTTAATGCATTTGCTGAGGTAAATTCGGCGTGGCCTTGTGTGAGCAATTCATAAGCGGGTTGCACGCGCTCCCAGCGGTTGTCACGATCCATTGCATAGAAGCGACCGGTGATGCTGGCGATTTGACCGGTTCCCAATGCAGCGCATTTTTCCTGCAATAGTTGCAGCGATCGCGCAGCGCTTTTGGGCGGGGTGTCGCGCCCATCCAGAAAAGCGTGCAGATAGATTTTTTTCAAACCGGCGCGTGCCGCCATTTCCAGCATGGCGAAGATGTGGTTTTCGTGACTATGCACGCCGCCCGGAGAAAGCAGCCCCATGATGTGCAGTGTGCTGTTGTTTTGTTTTGCCAGCGCGACCGCATCGCTTAAAGCAGAGTTGGTGTAGAAGCTGCCATCCTCGATGGCGACATCGACGCGGCTCAAGTCCTGGTACACCACGCGCCCGGCGCCGATATTGAGATGGCCTACTTCGGAGTTGCCCATCTGGCCGGACGGCAGGCCGACAAACTTTTCAGAGGCGTTGATCAGGGTATGCGGGTAGTCGCGCCAGAGCTTATCCCAATTCGGTTTGCGCGCCGCAAGGACAGCGTTGAAATCGGCGTCTTCGCGGTAGCCGAAGCCGTCCAGGATAAGCAGCAAGACAGGGGTGGCGTTCATTGGTGTAGAATATTAGCGGATGATGATTTTGTGAGGTTTCATTTTAGCCGAATTCGCCCCGTTTAACGTGAACATCGCGAAGCGATACTTCGGCACTCTCGCCCTATTGGGGAGAGGTAGGAGAGAGGGGACGGGCACGGCGAGAAGCGATGCATGTAGTTTGGGGCGGCGTTTCTCGCCATGTCCGTTGGTGCGCGACTCGGCGGGATTATTCAAGGAGCAGGTATGGTAAACAAGTTAATTGACCGAGAAGAAGATATTCAACAGGCCGCGCAGGCCATAAAAGCCATAGCGCACCCGTTGCGCCTGAAGATTTTATGCGTGCTTGGCGATCAGGAAGTCAGCGTGCAGGACATCGTGGAGCAGGTCGGCACGTCGCAGAGCAATATTTCGCAGCATCTGGCGATTTTACGCGACAAGGGTGTATTGGCGACGCGCAAGGACGCGAACCGGGTGTATTACCGTATTGACGATTTACGCACCCTGAAGCTGATCGGAATGATGCGCGATGTTTTTTGCACAATTTAATTGTTGCATTTTAATTAGAATATCAGTATATTCTAATATAACGAAGTTGTAGGCGGGGTGGTGCAATGAAAAAAATATGGATTTTTGGTGTGCTACTACTGAATGCGGCGGCTGTGCAGGCTGCCGAACAGCTTGCCGTCGCGCCGGTGCAGTATCGCGAGGTGGCGCAGACATACAGTGCAGACGGCTTGGTGGAGGCGACGCGCCAGTCCACCGTGTCCGCGCAAATCGGCGGGCGCATCAAGGAAATCAACTTCGATGTAGGGGATCGCGTCAACAAGGGGCAAGTGATCCTGCGCATCGATGAACGCGAAGCGGTGCAGGCCTTGGCGGGTAGCCAAGCGCAGGTGTTGCAGGCACAGGCCAATATGCAAAACGCCAAGGCGGCTTTTGAGCGTGCACGGCAGTTGTTTGCACAGAAATTTATCAGCCAGGCAGCGCTCGACAAGGCACAGGCCGACTACAAGGTGGCTTTGGCGCAAGCCGCAGCCAGCGAGGCGGGTGCCGGGCAGGCCAGCCTTGCGCACGGCTATACGGCGGTCATTGCACCCTACAGCGGGATCGTGGCGGCGCGCCTGGTGGAGGTCGGCGAAATGGTGATGCCCGGCAAACCGTTGATGACCGGTTTCGACCCTGCCGAGATGCGCGTGGTGGTGAGCGTACCGCAAGACAAGCTGGTGGATATTGGTGCGCGCCCCGGTGCGATGGTGGAAGTACCCTCGTTGAACCGCTGGATCAAACCTGCTTCGACAACCATACAGCCGGTCGCCGACTCGCGCACCCACAGCACGCAAGTGCGCGTGTATTTGCCGAAAAATGAAGCGGGGATTTATCCCGGTATGTTTGTGCGCACGCATTTTGTGGTGGGCAAGGCCAACAAACTGGTGATTCCTGCGAGCGCCGTACTGCGCCGCAGCGAAGTGGTCGCGGTGTATGTGGTGGATGAAAAAGGCGGGGTGAAGTTGCGCCAGGTGCGGCTCGGCGAGGCGACATCCGATGGTGCGATTGAGGTGCTGGCCGGGTTGAACCCGGGCGAGAAAGTGGCGCTGGATCCGGTCAAGGCCGGAATGAAGTAGCGGTTTATCAACTTACGGAGGATAGCAACATGGCGCATATCATAATCATGGGAGCGGGTATCGGCGGAATGCCGCTGGCGTATGAAATGCAGGAGAAAATTCGCAAGGGTGACAAGGTGACGGTCATCTCGAACAGCGAGAATTTTCATTTCGTGCCATCCAATCCGTGGGTGGGCGTGAAATGGCGTGACCGTGAAGATATCGAGTTTCCAGTCCGCACCTACTTGGAGCGCAAGGGCATCGACTTTATCTCAGTCGGTGTAAAACGGGTGCATCCCGAACAGAACCGTCTCGAATTAAACGACGGTCAATCGGTGAATTACGACTTCCTGGTGATTGCCACCGGCCCCAAGCTGGCCTTCGAGGAGATTGAGGGATTGGGACCGCATGGCGGGCATACCCATTCGGTTTGCCATGTCGATCACGCGATGAAGTCGCACGATGTGTGGGAACACTTCACCCAGAGTCCCGGCCCGATTGTGGTCGGTGCGGTGCAAGGTGCATCCTGTTTCGGCCCGGCTTATGAATATGCGTTCATCATGGAAAACGATTTGCGCCGTCGCAAAATCCGCGACAAGGTGCCGATGACTTTTGTGACTTCAGAGCCTTATATCGGCCACTTGGGGTTGGGCGGAGTGGGCGATTCCAAGGGGATGCTCGAATCGGCGATGCGCGAGCGGCACATTAAGTGGATTTGCAACGCCAGGGTCACCAAGATCGAGGCGGGCAAGATGTACGTCACGGAAGTCGACGAGGCGGGCAACGAGAAGAAGAAGCACGAGTTGCCGTTTGCCTACAGTATGATGCTGCCTGCTTTCAAAGGCGTGGATGCGGTATTCGGCATCGAAGGTCTGACCAATCCGCGCGGCTTCATTATCGTGGACGAGCATCAGCGCAACCCGAAATACAAGAACATTTATTCGGTCGGCGTGTGCGTGGCGATCCCGCCGGTAGAAGCTACTCCCGTGCCGGTCGGCACACCCAAGACCGGCTATATGATCGAGTCGATGGTGACCGCGACGGTGCACAACATCCATTCCGAATTGACCGGCAATCCGCCGACCAGCAAGGCGACCTGGAATGCGGTCTGCCTGGCGGATTTCGGCGATGGCGGCATCGCGTTCGTGGCGATACCGCAGATTCCGCCGCGCAACGTGAACTGGTTTGCCGAGGGCAAGTGGGTGCATCTGGCCAAGGTCGCATTTGAGAAGTATTTCATCCGCAAGATGAAAAGGGGTACCTCCGAGCCTATCTACGAAAAGATTGTGCTGAAAGCGATGGGCGTAGAGAAACTGAAGTAACAATAGCGGCAGGCAGACTGTAGGGTGCGTTTCACGCACCATGGTGCGTGAAACGCACCCTACCAGGATTTGGGAAAAGCATGGGGGGAGCCTCTAGAAATTTGTTTTGCGGGATGAAGCGCAAGGAGCCGCACAGTGAACGACGAGACATATCAGATCGATAGGCGAGGAGTGAGCGAGCACGCGACGCCGCGATTCGCCCGGAAAATAAATTTATAGAGGTTCACATGGGCATTTCAGGGCGTATCGCCAAACACTTTCTGCACTCGCAGATGACCCCGCTGCTGGCGCTGGTCGCCGTGCTGCTGGGGTTATTTGCCGTGCTGGTGACACCGCGCGAGGAAGAGCCGCAGATCAGCGTGACCATGGCGAACGTGCTGATCGCCTATCCGGGCGCATCGGCCAGGGATGTTGCGCAAACCGTGGCGACACCCGCCGAGCAGGTATTGTCGCAAATCGCCGGGGTGGATCACGTGTATTCGGTGGCGCAGCCGGGCATGGCGGTCATCACCGTGCAATTCAAGGTTGGCGAGGAGCACATCGCTTCGCTGGTGAAGCTCTACGATGTGGTGCATTCCCATGCCGACTGGTTGCCGCCCACGCTGGGGGTTGCGCAACCCATCATCAAGGCCAAGGGCATCGACGATGTGCCGGTCGTTGCGCTGACCCTGTGGCGCGAACAGGCGGCGGGCGGTGGCATCGAATTGACGCAGGTGGCGCATGCCATCGAGGCCGACCTGAAGCGTGTGCCGGGCACGCGCGAAGTGAATACGCTGGGGGCGACGCAACGCATGGTGCGGGTATTGCTCAACCCGGAAAGCCTGAACGCCTATCAGCTCACCATGCAGGATATCCGCGCGGCATTGCAGTCCGCCAATGTTTCACAGAACTCCGGGACGCTGGTGCAAAGCAACCGCGAAGTGCTGGTGCAAACCGGCAATTTTCTGAGCGATGCCCATGAGGTGAGGCAACTGGTGGTCGGCGTGGTCAATGGCAAACCAATATTTTTGCGCGATGTTGCCGAAGTGCAGGATGGCGCGGATCAGCCGGGCAGCTATGTGTGGATGGGAACCGGGATGGCCGCTGCGGACAAACAAATCACGGCCAAGGGCGAGTTTTCCGCCGTCACGCTGGCGATCACCAAGAAGCCCAGCGCAAATGCGGTGGAGATCGCCGATAAATTGCTGGCGCGCGTGGACGAGCTCAAGG
>Ga0154345_175_pt1 | contig 12850 bp, 7 predicted proteins | sample RifGroA2_FD_115873 | JGI IMG/M metagenome (GOLD analysis project Ga0154345, IMG submission 115873) | Gallionellales bacterium GWA2_55_18 | reverse complement strand
CTACGTTGTTGTGATTTGGGTTGCCAGCATCATCGTAAAGCCGGATTGCGGGAAAGGTGATCGCCACGCCGCTGGTTCCACCCATCGCCGTATTCAGTTTGTCGTTGCGCAATATCTCGAAACGCAGCACCCGTTGTGTCGAGTCGTGCAGGTAGAGCGTACCGGCGTCGGCATTAGTAATGCGTTTGGCTGCCACCAGAATCGTTTCAAGCAGGCTGTTGATATTGCGCTGTTGTGACAGCGCGATGCCAATTTCATTCAGCTCTTTGAGGCGATGCAGCATGTTATCTGTAGAGTTCATTGGTTAGCTCCATTTAGTCGGTAATACGGTAGGGTGGGCACAGGAAATTGCCCACACTACCCCGCCAGCCGTTAATCACTATTACTTGATGCAAACTGCGCGTATCTGGTGCATATCGGTAATTCCTTGCAGCACCTTTTCCATGCCATCCTGCTTCAGGGTATGCATGCCGTCTTCGAGGCAGAGAGCCAGCAGCTCGGAAACGCGCGCGTGCTCCTGAATGCCTTTCTTGACCGCATCGGTTCCAATCAGCAGTTCGTGCAGCCCCACCCGCCCCCGGTAGCCGGTGCCGGAGCACTTGTCGCAGCCGACCGGCGTATAAAGCGTAAATTGCCCCTTGTCGTCGGCGAACAGCTTGACCCACTCGGCATGCAGAGCCTTGGTAGCAGCAGCGGTATCTTTTTTCCAGGTCGCCGTATTCATCAACTCGCCGCTGTACTCGGCGAGCATCGCCTTGATCTCGTCAGGGGTTGCGATATGCGGCTTTTTGCAGTCACCGCACAGGCGTTTGCCCAGGCGCTGCGCCAGGATACCCAGCAGCGCGTCGGCAAAGTTAAACGGATCCATGCCCATGTCCAGCAAGCGGTTGATGGATTCCGGCGCGCTGTTGGTGTGCAGGGTGGCAAACACCAGATGGCCGGTCAGCGAGGCCTCGATGCCGATCGACACAGTTTCCTTGTCACGCATTTCGCCGACCATAATCACGTCCGGGTCGGCGCGCAAAAAGGCGCGCATGATAGTGGCGAAATCCAGCCCGGCCTTTTTGTTGATCTGTACCTGGCGCAAACCCTTTTGGGTAATTTCCACCGGGTCTTCCGCCGTCCATATCTTGGTGTCGGGCTTGTTGATGAATTTGAGAATGGAGTGCAGCGTGGTCGTTTTGCCGGAGCCGGTCGGACCGCATACGAAAAACAAACCATATGGCTTGCTCACCGTCGCCTTGATCAGCTCGTTATTGCGTGCCGAGAAACCCATTTTCTCCAACGGCAACGGTTCGCCGGAAGCGAGAATACGCATCACCACATCTTCGACGCCGCCCTGCGACGGGATAGTCGCGACACGCAACTCGATATCCAGCGGGCCATATTTTTTGAACTTGATCTTGCCGTCCTGCGGCTTGCGCTTTTCGGAAATATCCAGGTCGCACATGATCTTGAGGCGCGTTACCAATGCGTTGCGGTAGGTGGACGGGATTTCGATGTAGTTCAACAGCGAGCCGTCTTTGCGCACGCGAATCTGTGTCTTGGCCTTGCCCGGCCCCGGTTCGATATGTATATCCGAGGCGCCCATCCGGTAAGCATCCACGATGACCTTGTTGACCAGTTTGACCAGTTCGTTATCGGCGGCGGCGCTGACATCGTCCTGGCTGACTGTTGCGCTTTCTTCATCGTCCCCCAGGCTGGACAGCAGATCGTCCATCGACGATTCATCGCCTGCGAGCATACCGCCGCCATCGGCGGATGCGCCTCCGCCATAGAACAGATTCAGGGTCTGGATGAATTCGCGCTGCGGGCAGACTTTATAGACCAGCCGGTGCTTGGGGAAAATATTATTGACTACCCGCGAGGCCTGGATACGTTCCGGATCGGTGGTCAAGATCGACAACCCCTCCTGTGCTTCCTCAATGGGCACCCAGAGGCCGCTTTCGACGTATTCGCGCTTCAGGTTTTTCAGCAGGTCGGCCGGTTTGATGCGGTCTGCCTTGTAAGGCTCGTAAGGAACCCCGAAGAAAGTGGACAGCGCCTTGCCCAGAGCCGGTATGCTGACTTGAAACTCGTCGATCAGCACTTCTTCGATATCGACGCCCTTGCGCCGTGCGGTGCGCGCCGCCAATTCGAATTCTGCCGCAGACAGCACCGCATCGGCAACCAGATAGTCATATTTGGTTTTGATGGGTTTGATTTGTTGCCGCTGGCGCAACGCTACCGCCATGGTTTGCGTCAACTCATGCACGGCCTCTTCGACTATCTGCGAAAACGGGATTCCGGCTTTGTTGTTGATGACCTGAATGACACCGACCAAACTGGCATTTTCGGCATCCAGAATCGGTGCGACCAGCATCTGCTTGGTGCGGTAGCCGGTGCGCTTGTCAACTTCCTGCAAAAAGCGCAGATGCGAGCTATAGACAGTCAGTTCCTGCTGGTCATAGACATCCTTGATGTTGAGCAGTTTTTTGTGCATTGCCGCATAGCCGGCGACACTTTGTTCGGCGATCGGCAGCTTGAGGTCTTTGAATGAGTTCAGGCCGGTCTTGACCTTGGAAATAAGCGAAGTGCCATCTTCGCTCACCACATAGATGGTTAGCCGGTCCGCATTGAACATCGCGCAGATGTCCTTGCTGACATCCAGCATGATTTCATCGATGTTGGCGGTGGCATGTATCTTATTGATGACATGGTTGAGGCTCTTGGTGAGCTCAAGCTTGATGCTCATTTCATCGGTATTATTAGGCATGATGGTGCTCATACAGATGCTGTTTGGCCGTGCCGACCTGTTGCGTAACTTCCGCTCTGGTCGGCGCAGGATAAAAAATACCCGGGTTTTAGTGGCAATATTACCGGCGGATGCCGCGCATCGGGGTATGCGGCACCTAAACAAGCGAAAGCCGGTTTCAATCCGATCAATATTCTTCTGTTCGGTGCGCAAGCCATCGCTAGCTCCTAAAGATCGAACTCTTGATTGTTCAGCAGCATTGCGGGGCGCAACCTGCCTGCAAGATTCTCGATTTCCTGCATGGTCAACTCGATTTCACCCGGCTTGAGATGGGTGATAAAAACTTCCGCATCACGTTTGAACTTGGCCAATTCTTCGCCCAGCAGGCTGGGGCAGAGGTGTTTGGAAAGCATCGCCAGATCTTTTTCACTATCCGGAAAGGCCGTCTCGATAATGAGGTAACGCAAGTTTTCAATCTGGTTAACTACTTGCCATAGCGCATCGTTTGTCGTGGTGTCGCCGCTGAATACCAGGCTCGCATTGCCGCTATCCAGGTGGTACCCGACTGCGGGGACAGTATGATTGGCCGGGATAACGGTTATTTTGCGCCCATTAAGAGCGATGGTTTCACCCATTTTGATAGGCTGATAGCGCATGATCGGTCGCTGCACATTCGGGATCACACTGAAATCCGGCCAGATTTTCCAGTTGAAAATATGCTGCTTGAGAATTTCCAGCGTTTCCTCGATCGCATAAATTGTCAGCGGACGATCCCGCATGAATCCGACGCTATCCAGCAATAACGGGATGCAGGCGATGTGATCGAGATGGGAATGCGTGATAAAAATATGTTCGATTGCCACCAATTCGGTCAGGCTAAGCTCCCCAACCCCGGTGCCTGCATCGATCAAAATATCGCGGTCGAGCAAAAACGAAGTGGTGCGCAGATTCCCACCGATCCCACCGCTGCATCCTAATACTTTGAGCTTCATTGTTTTGTCACCTTGTATTCTGGGGAGTGGCAAGTAGGAAGTGGAACGGCACTTCGTGCCTCACAGTAGCAAGTGGAAAGTGGGGCGGCACTGTGTGCCACTCCCCACTCCCCACTCCCCACTCCCCACTCCCCACTCCCCACTCCCCACTTATTTCGTCTGGAACACAAATACGCCGTCCCAATCCGCTGGTGGCGGATTATTGCGGAAATAGGCGATGCGTTCGGCATAAATGCCATATAACGCGGTTTCCGGCGACATGCGTTGCAGGTTCAACAGTTGCACTTCCGCCAGATCCCAATTCTGTTTGATATACAGGCGGCGAAACTCGTGGAACAGCTTGATCTCATCCTGTAGTGCCTTGTCCACTTCGCTCGCCAGGCCGATCGGTTCGTAAATCGCCACGGGCTTATCCTTGCCCTTTACCCGCACTTGGTCGAGTTCGCGGTAAATAAAGTCTGGTACGATATTTTTTGTGTTCTCACCGACCACGATGCCCACACCGTATTGTTTGGTAATGCCTTCCAGGCGCGATGCCAGATTCACATCGTCGCCCATTACCGTGTAGGCGACGCGCACCTCGGAACCCATGTTGCCGACGCTGACGCGCCCGGTATTGATGCCCACGCCGATATGTATCTCCGGCCAGCCGCGTTCCTTGAAATGCGGCTGCAAGGTTTTTAAAGTCGCCAGCATTTCGAGTCCGGCTGTTATGGCGTTGCGCGCATGTGCCGCATCCGGCAGGGGGGCACCCCAAAAAGCCATGATACAGTCGCCCATATACTTGTCGATGGTGCCGCGATGTTTGTAAACGATGCGCGACAACGGCGTCAGGAATTCATTCATCAACAGCGTTAATTCCTTGGCGTCCAACCCCTCGGAAATAGTGGTAAAACTGCGCACATCCGAGAACAGGATAGTCATTTCGCGGCTCTCGCCCTCCATCGAAACGCTGCCGGGGTTCTTGCTCATCTCATCCACCAGTTCGCTCGGCACATATTGCCCGAACAAGCCGGTGATCTGGCGCTTGGTGCGCGATTCGACGAAGTAGCCGTAAGACATATCCACGGCGAACATCAGCGCAATCATCACCAGGCTGTTGGCCACCGGCATCAAAATATTGGCGTATTGCCAACTGGCTATACTCAGTCCCATATTGATGGCGATAATGGATGCTATAACCAGCATCGCCTTGGCCGGGCCGAGCTGCGGCAATATAAAACTTAACGCGATGCCGATCAGCAGCAGCCAGATCACTTCTGCGCCCACCATATAGGCGGGTCGCTCTTTTAAATTCTGGTCGAGAATACCGGAAATCATGTTGGCGTGGACTTCCACTCCCGGGTAGACTTCCGACACTGGTGTGGCGCGCAGATCCAGTAGTCCGGGTGCAGTCGTGCCGACCAGCACAATTTTGTCTTTCAGTTGTGCCAAGTCAACGCGGTCATGCAACACATCGGCGATGGAAATATATTTGAAACTGCCCGCATTGCCTCGGAACGGCACAAGTGTGGTTACATCGTTATCCACCGGTATTTTTAATGGGCCGATTGGCGAATCTAGTTCTAGCCATTCCAGGCCGGCGTATCCGCTGGTGTTGCCTTCGGCAAAGCCGGGTAGCAATTCTGTGGATCCGAACAGGGTGCGCACCATTGCAAGCGATAAGGATTCGTAATATGCGCCGCCGTATTCGGCCAGCATCGGCACGCGCCGCACCATGCCGTCCGGATCCACTGCCGGATTGAAATGCCCCGCCCTGGCTGCGGCCTTTTGCAGTTCGGGCAGATTGGCCCCATAGCCGTTAAAAGCCGTAAAGGTTATCGGGCGATCCTTGAACCAACCGGTCGGGAACGCCGGTTCCGGGAGCATCCCGGAGATGCTGCCTTTTTTATCGGTCAGGTAGTATCCCAGCACCACATTCCGATTCTTGATCTTCCCGGCAAACAGGTTGTCGTATTCGAGTTGCGGGCGAATCTGTTCGAGTGTAGCTTGATATTTTGCATCGTCCTTAAGCTGGTCTTTCCCGAGCTTCTGCAGCACCTTAAGCCCCGAACTCTCATCCTTTTCGGCGAATACCACGTCGAAGCCCACCACCGCGACACCGTACTTGTCGAACAATTTGTCCATCAACAGGCCTAGCCGGTCGCGGCTCCACGGCCAGCGGCCTTCTTCCTTGAGGCTTTTTTCGTCGATATCGAGAATGACGATGCGGTCGTCCACCATTTTCGGCATGGTCAGGCGTAAACGGTAGTCGTAGAGAATGGCGGACAACTGATCGACAAAATGCAGCCGGTAAATATGTGCTGCATTGCCGACAAAAAATAAAACTATCAGTAGGCCAATCCCGATTAAAAGTGAATGTTTCTTCATACAGCTTCCTAAACAGAGGGCAGAAGACAGAGGGCAGAGGACAGATTGTTGTGTGCCGCTGTGCGGCACGTTATATCAAGTTCGCGGTGCAGCCGCGACGACGCTTCTGTCTTCTGTCCCCTGTCTTCTATCATCTGTTACCCCTTGAAGTAGAATTCCATTTTTACTCCGGCCAGTTCGATCACATCGTGATCGTTCATCTGATGCGGTTTGTCAGTCAAAACTTGGCCGTTTACCGATGGAAAGACAGCGCCCTCGACATGGGTGATGAAGTAGCCGTGCGGGCGACGGGTCAATACCGCCACCTGTACGCCCGGTTTACCCAGGGTGGTCAGATTTTTCACCAGTTCAAGTTCTTTGCCGGCATTAGGCCCAGTTAGAATTTGCACTGTTGCCGTTTGCAGTGCAGAAGCCGTTGCCTGCGCAGAGGCTGCCGACGAAGCAGGTGCAGATGGTGTGGTAGGTGCCGTTGCAGCATTCGCCGGAACGGCAACTTGCGCGGTTTCAGCAGTAGAGGGTATACCGAATTTACCGGTTTTTTCAACTGCCTCCGTTGCTGTTGTGGCAACCTGTTTTACCGGCGCGCGCAACACCATGGTTTTTTCAAAATCGGCAGGGTTGGTTTGGTTGGCTTGATCGTTGATGTACTTAATCTGGTACTTGCCGATGCTGATAACGTCATTGGGTTGCATAAAATGCTTCTTGACAACCACACCGTTCACCTCCAGGCCATTGGTGCTATCCAAATCCTCGAGAAATGAATCATTCAGTATGGTAACGATCGCCGCATGCTCGCCGCTCACCGCCAGATTATCCAGGATGATGTCATTGTGCGCTTTGCGTCCGATGGTCATGCGCTCTTTATTGATGGGGTGTTCGTTGATTACTACCCCGTCCACGCTGAGTATCAGTTTTGCCGCCATAGTCTTGCCCCTTCCCACATGCTAACTAGATTTTCAAGCCAATTATTTATTAAACCAGTCGATCACCTTTGCGAACCAGCCGCGTGGCGCGGCAAACTCGCTTTTTATCTTTACCAGAATCACCGAGACATTATCGCGCCCGCCATTGTCGTTCGCCATCTGGATCAATTGCTCTGCGGCAAGCGGCAAATTCCCCTGCATCGCGTACAGCGTGGCGCAGATGTCTTCGTCCTCGATCATATCGTTCAAACCGTCTGAGCAGAGCAGGTAAATGTCGCCCACCTGCACGTCATACACATGAATCTCAGCCATTACTTCTGCATCGATCCCGACCGCGCGCGTCACCAGATTCTTATTCTTGGAATGGCGGGCATCCTCGATGCTGATGATCCCGCTATCAATCTGCTCCTGGAGCAGCGAATGGTCGCGGGTAATGCTTTCCAGCACTTCGTCGCGCAGCCGGTACATGCGCGAATCGCCCACATGCCCGACAGCCACGCGGTTGTCGTAAAACAGCCCGGCAACAATGGTCGTCCCCATCCCCGTATATTGCGGCTGGCTTTGCGCGGCATGGAAGATCGAAGCGTTGGCTTTTTGGATGTTGTCGCGCAACAACAATACGCCCAACTCCTCCCCGGTTGTTTCATCACGCTCAACCGGGCTGGTGTTCTTTAAGCGATGGGCAATTTCCATCGCCGTTACCGAAACGGCGATACCGCTAGCGACTTCGCCCGCATTGTAACCACCCATGCCGTCCGCCAACACCACCAAGCCGCAAGCGGCCTCGCATGCCACGCTATCCTCGTTGTGCGAACGCACCATGCCGGGATTGGTTTGGCTGACTATTTCCAAAGCGTCTTCTACTTTCATGGCTTCCCCCCCAGGCTGGCGGCGCATTTACGCAACGCGTCGGCCATCTCAGCACCATTGGCATAACGGTCTTCACTCTTCTTGGCCAGCGACTTGTTGACGATCACCGCCAAACACGGCGGCAAATCTGCCTTGACGCTCAAAATGTCGGTATGCGCTTCATTCGCGATACGGTACATCAACTGCGCCATCGAGTCACCCGCGAACGGGAGCTTACCACAAGCCAGTTGATACAAACTCACGCCCAGCGAGAACAGGTCTGATTCGCCGCCAATCTTTTTGCCGGCCAACTGTTCCGGCGACATATACGATGGCGTGCCCAATACCATGCCGGTTTTGGTTTTGCTCGAGTCGGTAATGCGCGCGATGCCGAAGTCGGTCACTTTGGGCGTATCCGTCTCAGGGTCATACATGATATTGGCGGGCTTGATGTCGCGGTGTACCACATTTTGTTTATGCGCATAATCCAGCGCGTCGGCGACGCGCGCGACGATGCTCATCACCTTGGGCAACGGCAGCAGGTTTTCGGGTTTGGTGTAAGGAACCAGATCCTTGCCCTTGAGGAATTCCATCGCGATGTAGGCCAGGTCATGCTCTTCGCCCGCATCGTAAATCGACACGATGTTCGGGTGATTCAAACGACCCGCCGTTTCGGCCTCGCGGAAGAAACGTTCTTTTACCTCCTGCAATTCGTCGGCTTCAAACTCCTGCGACAGCGCCATGGTTTTAATTGCCACCACCCGGCCGATCTTGGGATCTTTACCGTAATACACCACGCCCATTGCGCCCTTGCCGAGCTCTTTCTCGATTTGGTAGCGGCCCAACATCGGTTTGGAGATGCCCTCCTTGCCCAGCACCATGGTGCTGGCGTTGCTCTTCCCGGACGAACCGCCGAGTATCACCGTTTCCGACATTGCCTTGGACTGCGCCAAGCGCGCTTCCAGATCGCGGAATTTGGGGTTGTATTCCGCCATGTATTTGAATACCGACTCTGCCTTGTTGAACTGGCGCTTGCGCTCGAAGTCCAGGCCGAGGTTGTAGAGCACCTCCATCAGGCTGTCGTCGCGCCGCACATTGCGAAACTTGTCAAAGGCCATGTCCAGTTGCCCCTGCCCCTGAAACGCAAGCCCCAGCAAACGGTTGCTTTCCGCCGAAGCCGCATCGGACTTGAGCTTGCCTTTTTCGGTCATCAGAAAACGCTTGGTGGTCAGCAATAAATGCCCCACCAGCAACAGCGTGGCGGGCAGCATCAGCTGCAACCACAAGGCTTGCGTTGTCATCAACACGAAATGCGTCACCAGCAACACCGCAAACAATGCAGCTGTTACCGCCGCGCCGATGGCCGCATTCAAGCGCGGCAACAATAAAATCAAATAAAGCGCGACCAGCATGAACACGCCTATTTGCGCCATCGTCGCCCAGCTTGGCGTAATGAGGAAATCGCCCTGGAGGATGCTGGAAATCGAATGAGCCAAGATCACAGCAGGAGCCATACCGGTCGATATTGGTGTCACTTGCAGTGTACCAACACCGGCGGCTGATCCGCCGATCAGCACGATTTTGTCGCGATATTTTTCTGCCGGGATTTTGCCGGTAAACACATCGTAGAAAGAGTCTACCGGGAAAGCCGGATGCCCATCGCTATCCTTGTAAAAATAGGTATGCATTTTCACGGCTTGGTCGGTAGCAATTTTTTGATTGCCCATTTGCACACTTTCGCCCAGGTTGACGTGTATATCCTTGGGTTCGAGATTGAGGCTCCTGGCTGCCAGCAGCAACGACAGCGACGGGTAATATTGGTCGTAGTAGCCAACCACGAGAGGCTCGGTGCGCACCACACCGTCCACATCCGGAAAACTGTTCAGATGCCCGATGGACAGAGCTTTGCTGCCCAACGCCGGAATCGGCGACAACACGCTACGCGAAGACAGCGGTAGCATGCCGGAGCCGCTGGTATCTTTCACGTTGATGAGATTGTTGCGCAGCACATAGTCCGGTAAAGGTTTATCCGGCTTGCCTTGCGGGTCGCCCAGATTAAAAAACATCGCCAGCAACACATCGTTTGCTTTGGTCATGCTTTCGCTGAGTTTTTTGTCGTTATCGAGATTTTTTGCAGCCTCCAGCAGCAATGCATCAAGCTGGGGCAATTCCGCCGGGTTGGCAGTGACAATTATATTTTCCGGAACGGTCTGGCTTACCGCGCTTGCCGGAGCTGCCATGGCAACAAGGTTTTCCGGGATGGCATTTCCCGATCCGTCAGATTCCAGCAGATAAGACTTGCCGAGCAAACCGGCGATCTTGTGAATATAGCCCAGCCCGGCATCAACCTGCGGCTCAAAGAAAAAGGCGGTATGCCCAATCACCTTGGCATGCCCGCCCGCCAGGATATCCACCATCTTGGCGTGAATCTCGCGTGGCCACGGCCAAGACCCCATATTGGCGATACTCTGTTCATCAATCGCGATCACCGCGATCTTGTCGCTCGGCGTGCGTGACGAAGCCAGCACCCCAAGATCATATGCCTTGCGCTCCAAGCTCTGCATCAGGTCGCTGTTTGCACCGAAAAGGAATATCAATGCGACCAGCAAACCGACGAACCAGTCTTTTTTCCAGAACGACCACTTCTTCATTGCCACCCCCTGATACCCATTATCGGGCAAGTTGCGCCACGAATATTAAAGTATTTTGCAACAATGCACCACAACCCTTTTGATTTATTACGAATTATCTAGATTATCCAATACCGCAAAGAGATTTCACTTGTCGGGGGATATGCGGATAAAAAACTGGGCGTAGTTCGAAAGGTTGAACATAGACCGCCAGGCATAGTCGCGATTGTGATCAGGCCTAATAACTGGGCGAAATATCTATATATTTCGGCATATATGTTTTTTCCCCGATTTCATATATATTCTGGTATCCAAAAAGTTAATATGTCGCACCCGTAGGGTGCGCTCTGTGTACCATGGTGTATGGGCACCCTTGTATCGTGCTTACCCTACATGTACTTTTGTTTCAATTCATCCGGTTTTAAATTACCCCCCCGCTGAATTTTAGCGGTTTTATGAGGCCAGTGTGAGAGCAAAACAGTTTCGCCTAAAACCCGTTTGCGCTTCATTGTTACTGGCTTTCGCTGCCCACACCGCCCAAGCCAACCCAATCGGCGCCGCCGTCGTCAGCGGCCAGGCCAGCTTCGCCACCAGCGGCAAAACCCTCACCGTCACCAACACCCCCAACGCCATCATCAACTGGCAAAACTTCTCCATCGGCGCCAACGAAATCACCCGCTTCGCCCAGCAGAGCGCATCTTCCGCCGTACTCAACCGTGTCATCGCCAACAACCCCAGCAACATCCTCGGCAGCCTGCAATCCAACGGGCGCGTGTTCCTCGTCAATCCCAGCGGCATCGTGTTCGGCGCAAACGCCACCGTCAACGTCGCGGGCATGGTCGCCTCCACGCTCAACATCAGCAACGCCGACTTCCTCGCCGGGCGCTACCGCTTCACGAACCCCTCTCCCACCGGGGGAGGGGCTGGGGTGGGGGTAAGCAATGCCGGTAGCATAACCGCCGAAACCGGCGGGCAGATATACCTCATCGCCCCCAACGTAGAAAACACCGGCATCATCAACGCACCGAATGGCGAAATATTATTAACCGCAGGGCACAGCGTCGAACTGGTCAACAGCAACGACCCCAACCTGCGTGTCAACATCACCGCCCCGGCGGGTGACGCCACCAACGTCGGCCAGCTCGTCGCCTCATCCGGCAGCCTCGGCCTGTTCGGCGCGGTGGTCAAAAACAGCGGCACGGTCAATGCCAACAGCGCCACGATGCAAGGCGGCAAGATCGTGTTCAAAGCCAGCCAGCGCGTAGAAATATCCGGCACAGTTAGCGCCAATTCCACCGCACTCCCCTCTGCCTCAACAACACTCCCTCCCCTTCAAGGGGAGGGCGGGGGTGGGGATGGGGTGCAATCTGTCGGCAACGGCGGCACCATCCAAATCCTAGGCAACCAAGTCGGCATCATGGACGGCGCAACCGTCACCGCCAACGGCACCCAAAACGGCGGCACCATTCTCATCGGCGGCGACTACCAAGGCAAAAATCCCAACGTACAAAACGCCCAAATCACCTATGTCGCCCCCACCGCAACTCTCAGCGCCGATGGCGGCAACCTTACCCCCTCTCCCCTCGCGGGAGAGGGTTGGGGAGAGGAGGCAGGCAACGGCGGCAAACTAATCATCTGGGCCGACAACACCACTCGCGCCTACGGCAACCTCTCCGCCAGAGGCGGCGCGAATGGCGGCAACGGCGGCCTCATCGAAACCTCCGGTCACTACCTCGATGTCGCGGGCATCAAGATAGATGCCTCCGCAATGAATGGTCTGACTGGAAGCTGGTTGCTCGACCCGATCAACGTCACCATCGCAGCTACAGCCGATGCGGGTGGCGCATATTCTGGCGGTATCTGGACACCGTCGCTGACTGGTTCGACCATCACCAACACCACCATTCAGGCAGCATTGAACGCAGGCACCAGCGTCACTATCACTACCACGGGTGGGCTTGCCGAAGCAGGCAACATCACCGTCAGCGCGCCCATCACTCAAACGGGTACGTCAGCCACAACGCTGATCTTGCAGGCAGACAACAACATCTATCTCAACAGCGCGATCAGCGCCACGGGCGTGGGTGGATCGCTCAATCTGGACTTGATCACCCGGCTGGGCGCGACCACTCTCGGTACGACGACCGTTGACTTGAATGGCGGCACGATGACATCCGCTTACATTGCGGGTGTTAATACTGGAGTGATAAATCTGGCAGCGGGCACGACGTTTACATTAAATGGCGCGGGGGATTTTGGCACGTTGAGCATGACGGGCGGCACGTTGAGCAACGCGGGCGCATTGAACGTAGGGTCATTGAATATAGTAGGCGCAGGTGTGCGCGGCACATT
>Ga0154345_178_pt1 | contig 13112 bp, 7 predicted proteins | sample RifGroA2_FD_115873 | JGI IMG/M metagenome (GOLD analysis project Ga0154345, IMG submission 115873) | Gallionellales bacterium GWA2_55_18 | reverse complement strand
CCTGCATTGAAGCGCGCGTCGGACGAAGTCTCGACCACGCCCGCAACATCCACGCCGCCGACACAGGGAAAGCGGCGAATGACCTTGCCCGCACCGGTGGCCGCGAGCGCATCCTTATAGTTCACGCTGGAATAATGCGAACGGATGACGACCTCACCGGCGTCGAGATCGGTTAACGACAACTCGACGAATCGACCTTGCGATCTACCGTCCTGCTCAAAGATGCGATAGGCGCGAAAGGCGCTCATTCTAGAGATCAAGCAGCACCCTGCCCGGATACTCCAGCGCTTCCTTGATAGTGCCGAGGAACTGCACCGCCTCGCGGCCATCGATGATGCGGTGGTCGTAGGACAGCGCCAGATAGTTCATCGGGCGTATCACCACCTGGCCGTTCTCGGCGACAGGCCTGTCCTTGGTCGCATGGATGCCTAGGATCGCGGCTTGCGGCGGATTGATGATGGGCGTGGAGAGCATCGAGCCGAACACGCCGCCGTTGGAGATGGAGAACGTGCCACCGGTGAGTTCTTCCATGGTCAGCTTGCCGACTTGGGCGCGCGCGCCGAAGTCGGCGATCTGTTTTTCGATGTCGGCGAAGGAGAGCTTATCCGCATCGCGGATGATCGGCACGACCAGCCCGCGCTCGCTGCCGATGGCCATGCCGATATCGAAATAGCCGTGATAGATGATGTCGGTGCCGTCCACCGAGGCGTTGACGACGGGAAATTTTTGCAGCGCCAGCACTGCCGCCCTGACGAAGAACGACGAGAAGCCGAGCTTGACGCCGTGTTTCTTCTCGAACGCCTCCTTGTACTTGTTGCGCAGGTCGATCACCGGCTGCATGTTGACTTCGTTGAAGGTGGTCAGGATCGCGGCATTCTGTTGCGATTGCAGCAGGCGCTCGGCGATGCGCTGGCGGATGCGCGTCATCGGCACGCGCTGTTCCGGGCGGTTGCCTGCGGGTGCAATGACCGGTACGACTGGAGCGCGGGCATCCTGCCCGCCAGCCTTTCCATGCGACACTTGCTGCATCGCGTTCAGCACGTCATCCTTGGTAACACGACCGCTGCGCCCACTGCCTTGCAAGCTGCCCGCATCGATCTCATGCTCGCGCGCCAGCTTGCGCACCGAGGGTGGCACGGGTGAGGGGACGGCTGCTGGCTGCGCAACGGTTTGCGCCGTTGCTTCGGTGTCGATCTGCGCGATCACTTCCTCGCTGGCCACTTTTTCGCCATTGCCCTTGATGATTCTGGTCAGCACACCGGACTTGCTCGCGGGCAGTTCCAGCACCACTTTATCGGTCTCGACATCGATCAGGTTCTCGCCCTCGACAACCGCCTCGCCCACCTGTTTGTGCCAGGTCAGCAGCGTGGCTTCGGAAACGGATTCGGAAAGCTGCGGAACCCTGACTTCGATAATATGGCCTTCAATGATGCTCATGGTGTATGGCTCCCGGATTAGGTTTATTGTCGAGATCGTCGCGGAAGGCCGCTGCGATCACCGCTTTCTGTTGTTCCTGATGCACCGCCAGATAGCCCGCAGCGGGTGCGGCGGATGACGGGCGCAACGCGTAATCGAGGCGCATGCCCTCGCGCAGGTGGCGCAGCAGGTAATGCTGGATGCGGTGCCATGCGCCCTGGTTGCCCGGTTCCTCCTGGCACCACACCACTTCCGTGGCATCGGGATAGGTGTTTATCTGCGCCACAAAATCCTTGTGCGGGAACGGATAGAGCTGCTCGATGCGGATGATCGCCATATCCTGAATCCCCTTGGCGCGCCGCGCCGCGAGCAGTTCGTAATACACCTTGCCGCTGCACGCGATGATGCGCCGCACTTTTTTGTTATCCAGCGCATCGGCTTCGGCGATCACCGGCTGGAATTTCCCCCCGGTGAATTCGGCGAGCGGCGAAGCCGCATCCTTGCTGCGCAGCAGGCTCTTGGGGGTGAACACGATCAGCGGCTTGCGCATCGGGCGCAGCATCTGGCGGCGCAGCAGGTGGAACATCTGCGCGGCATTGGAGGGGACACATACCTGAATGTTGTAGTCGGCGCACAGTTGCAGATAGCGTTCGATGCGCCCCGATGAATGCTCCGCGCCCTGCCCCTCGTAGCCGTGCGGCAGCAGCATCACCAGCCCGCACAGCCGCCCCCATTTCACTTCGCCGGAGGCGATGAACTGGTCGATCACCACTTGCGCGCCGTTGGCGAAATCGCCGAACTGCGCTTCCCACAACACCAGTGAATCCGGCTCGGCGGTGGCATAGCCGTATTCGAAACCGAGCACCGCTTCCTCGGACAGCAACGAGTCGATCACGATGATGTCCGCCTGGCCGGGCGCGAGATGTTGCAACGGCGTGTAAGCGCCTTCGTGCCGTTCCTTGCGGTTCTGGTCATGCCAGGTGGCGTGGCGATGAAAGAACGTGCCGCGCTGGCTGTCCTGCCCGCTCAGCCTTATCGGATAACCCTCGGTGAGCAGCGTGGCATAAGCGAGGTTTTCCGCCATGCCCCAATCCAGCGGCAAATCCCCGCGTGCCATCGCAGCGCGGTCTTCGACAATTTTCTGCACGCGCGAATGCAGCACAAAATTTGCCGGGACAGTGGTCAGCGGCATCGCCAATTGCCGCAAGCGCTCCAGCGGCACGGCGGTATCCACCGGGATGTCCCATGCGATGTCGTGCTGGTATTTTTTCCAGTCGGCGGCTATTTTGCTGTCGCGATTTTCCAGCGTAGGCCGGGTGGATCTGTGCCCCTCGTCCATCGCCTTGCGATAGGCCGCGATCATACCGTCCGCCTCGCCGGGCTGGATCGCGCCCTGCCCGTCCAGCCGCTGCGCATACACGGCACGCGTGCCGGGGTGCTGGCGGATGAAGCGATACATGAACGGCTGCGTGACCAGCGGCTCGTCCTGCTCGTTGTGCCCCAGCTTGCGGAAACACACCAGGTCGATCACCACGTCCTTGTTGAAGTGCATGCGGTAGTCCAGCGCAATTTCGGTGACCAGCAATACCGCGTCCGGGTCATCCGCATTCACATGAAAGATCGGCGCATCGATCATCTTCGCCACGTCGCTGCAATGGATGCTGGAACGCGTGTCGCGCGAATCCGAGGCAGTGAAGCCGATCTGGTTGTTGATGATGACATGCACCGTTCCGCCGGTGCGGTAGCCGCGCGTTTGCGACATGCCCAGCGTCTCCATCACCACGCCCTGCCCGGCGAATGCCGCATCGCCATGCAGCAGGATTGGCATCACTTTCGAACCGTGAAAATCCTTGCGGTGGTGCTGGCGCGCGCGCACCGAACCTTCCACCATCGGATTGACGATTTCCAGGTGCGAAGGGTTGAACGCCAGCGAGACATGCAGCTCGCCGCCCGGCGTATCGATGTCCGCCGAGAAACCCTGATGGTATTTCACGTCGCCGGAAGTCAGATGCTCGGCATGGATACCTTCGAATTCGGCGAACAGCATCTTCGGTTTTTTGCCGAGAATATTCACCAGCACATTCAGCCGCCCGCGATGCGCCATGCCGATCACGGCCTCCTGCACGCCTTGCTCACCGGCGCGTTGCAGCAGATGATCGAGCAGCGGGATCAGCGTCTCGCCGCCTTCCAGCGAGAAGCGCTTTTGCCCGACGTATTTGGTGTGCAGGTAACGCTCCAGCGTCTCGGCGGCGGTCAGCCGCTCCAGGATGCGGCGGCGCATCGCGGCGCTATATCCGGCCAACCCGTGCACTCCTTCCAGCCGACCCTGTATCCAGCGTTTCTGCGCCACATCGCCGATGTACATATACTCAGAACCGATGCTGCCGCAATAGGTCTGGCGCAGCAGTTGCAGGATCTCGCGCAAAGTCATGCGCGGCGCATCCGGCATGGATGCCGTATCGAAAACACTGTCCATGTCGGCTTCACCCAAGCCGTAATGCGCCGGTTCGAGCTCGGCGATCACCGGCCTGGTATAGCGGCCAAGCGGATCGAGGTTGGCGGCGCGCATGCCGAGGATGCGATACGCGCTGATGAGTTGCGACACATGTGCCTGCTTGCATTCCAGATCGGCATCATGGGTTGCAATGGCGGCATCCGCTTTCGGCAAAGCCGCGAAGGTGCGCTGAACGGTGCTGTGCGCCACCTCGCGAGCCGCGCCGGGTGTGGCTTGCAGCGCGTCGAAATAGCCGCGCCACGCCTCTGGAATTGAGGCCGGATCGGCGAGATAATCCTCGTACAAGCCTTCGACGAACACGTCGTTCATCCCGAACAACAGGGAAGTGTCGCGCATGGCCTGCATGTAGTTTTTTTCTGGCGCGGACATAATCTATTTCAGCAGTTATCCTAAAATGCGCATAAGTGCGTAGGTTGGGCAAAGCGTAGCGTGCCCAGCATTAGTAATTACCTGCGTTTGTTGGGCACGCTGCGCTTTGCCCAACCTACGGAAAGGCAGCGATCCCGGATAAAATGCAATTATGTGGAAAGGCTGGCCGGTTCGTTCAACGCTTCTCCATCGGTACAAAATCCCGCTTGGTCGCGCCGCGATACAACTGGCGCGGACGTCCGATCTTGTGGTCGGTATCCGCGATCATTTCGTTCCATTGCGAAATCCAGCCCACGGTACGCGCCACCGCGAAGATCACCGTAAACATATTGACCGGAATACCCAGCGCGCGCTGCACGATGCCGGAATAGAAATCCACATTCGGATACAGCTTGTGCTCGATGAAATACGGGTCGCTCAAGGCGACGCGCTCCAGCTCCATCGCCAGCTCGAATAGCTTGTGGTTTTCCAACTTGAGTTCCGCCAGCACTTCATAACAGGTCTGGCGCATCACCGCGGCGCGCGGGTCCATGTTCTTGTAAACGCGGTGACCGAATCCCATCAGGCGGTATTTCTTGTCTTTCACGCCTTGCACATATTCGGGGACACGCGACGCATCACCGATTTCTTCCAACATCTCCAGTGCGGCCTCGTTCGCGCCGCCGTGCGACGGCCCCCACAGCGCGGCAATACCGGAAGAAATGCAGGCAAACGGATTCGCCCCGCTGGAGCCGGCCAAGCGCACCGTCGAAGTGGAGGCATTCTGCTCATGGTCGGCATGCAGGATCAAAATACGATCCAGCGCACGCACCAGCACCGGGTTGGGTTCATAATCCTCCGCCGGGTTGCCGAACATCATATACATGAAATTTTCCGCATAGCTGAACTTGTTCTTCGGGTACATGAACGGCGCGCCGGTATGGTACTTGTGCGCCATCGCCGCAATGGTTGGCACTTTTGCCAGCATGCGTATTGCCGATATCTCGCGGTGCCGCGGGTTATTGATATCCAGCGAGTCGTGATAGAACGCCGACAGCGCGCCCACCACGCCAACCATCACCGCCATCGGGTGTGCATCGCGGCGAAAACCGGAATAGAAGCGCACAATCTGCTCGTGCACCATAGTGTGGTGTGTGACGATATCCTTGAATTCTGCGGACTGCACAGCATTCGGCAGTTCGCCATTCATAAGCAGGTAACTCACTTCAAGAAAATCGGAATGCTCGGCCAGTTGCTCGATCGGATAGCCACGGTAGTAGAGCAGCCCGGCATCGCCGTCAATAAAAGTGATCTTCGAGGTACAACTGGCCGTGGCAAAGAACGCCGGATCGTAAGTGAACAACCCCAGCTTGCTGATATTGTGAATGTCGAGCACATCCGACCCAAGCGTGCCGGACAATATTGGCAATTCGACACTGCGTCCATCATCCAGCGTCAGCGTTGCAACACGTTTGCTTTCCATAAGTTCTCTCCCTGTGTTTGCGGGCAGGATGCCCGCGCTCCAACAAATCAAACCGCCCTGATCTTCTCCAGCAACGCCTGTTGCTCGCCCGGCGCCGCTTCCTGCCTGCCCGAAATCATATCCCAGAGCGGGTTGTCGGGCATATCCAGCAATACCTCGAACGCCATCCGCTCGGCCTCGTCAAGCTGCGCATAGTGCGCCTCGATAAAATGTCCCAGCACGATGTCCAGCTCCAGCAACCCGCGCCGCGCACGCCAGCGCACCCGTTCCAGCAACCTATCCCCTCTCCCCTCGTGGGAGAGGGGTTGGGGAGAGGGGGTTAAAACTTGAAGGATTTTTTCCATCACTGATTCCGTCTGCCCCAACACTTCATTATTCCAAAAACGCATCACCTCAAACCCCTGACCGCGTAACCATTCATCCCTTTGCATATCTTGGGTATTGTCGAAATGTTGACCACCATCGACCTCAATCACCAATTTAGCCTCGAAGCACACGAAGTCAACAATGTAATTTCCCAGTGGTTGCTGTCGTTTGAACTTCGCCCTGATAAATCGATGAGCTCGCAGACGATACCAAAGCAGTTTTTCTGCATCTGTCATATTGCGGCGAAGCTGCTTTGCAAATACCTGCAGAGATAAACTCATCCCCCTCTCCCTAACCCTCTCCCTAACCCTCTCCCACCGGGGGAGAGGGAACTCTACACCATGCGCTTGACCATCATATCCTTGATGCTACCGATGGCATTAGTGGGATTGAGTTCTTTCGGGCAGACATCCGCACAATTCATGATGGTGTGGCAACGGAACAGCCGGTATGGGTCTTCCAGGTCGTCGAGACGTTCGCTGGTAGCATGGTCGCGCGTGTCGGCGATGAAGCGGTACGCCTGCAACAATCCCGCCGGGCCGACGAACTTGTCCGGGTTCCACCAGAATGACGGGCAGGCCGTGGTGCAGCAGCCGCACAGGATGCATTCATACAAGCCATTCAAATGTTCGCGCTGTGCGGGAGATTGCAACCGCTCGGTTTCAGGCGGCGGATCATTATTGATCAGATACGGCTTGATGGAATGGTACTGCTTGAAGAACTGTGTCATGTCCACGATCAGATCGCGGATGACCGGCAAGCCCGGCAGCGGGCGCAATGTTACCGGCTCCTTCAGTGAAGACAACGGCGTGATGCACGCCAGCCCGTTACGCCCATTGATATTCATTGCATCCGAGCCGCACACCCCCTCGCGGCAAGACTTGCGCAACGACAAACTGTCGTCCTGTTCCTTCAGCAACAGGATGGCATCCAGCAACATCTTGTCGCCCGCCTCGATATCCAGATCGTAGTCCTGCATGTACGGCGCAGTATCGGTGTCTGGGTTGTAGCGGTAAATTTTGAATTTCATGGCATTGTTACCTTATTTCCAAACTTCTTTGGCGAATGCTAACAGGTTGGCGATCCGCGGGGCGGCTTGGTCGGGTTGAGGTCAATCATCCGCTGCTCCGCGCGCGCTTTCCAGCAAGGCGCGGTCGCGCTCCAGTTCGGCACGCAATTCTTCTTCGCTGGGCAGGAGGGTTTGATATTTGCTGGCGAACAATTGCGGCTTGTCGGCCAAAGCGGAATACTTCGCCACCGCCGCATTCCGCTCCGAGCACAGAATCAAGCCGATGGTCGGATTGTCGCCCTCGCCGCACTGTTGCTCATCAAACACCCGCACATACATATCCAGTTGCCCGACATCCTGATGCGTCAGCTTGCCCACCTTGAGGTCGATCAACACGAAGCATTTGAGCAGGTAATTGTAGAACACCAGATCGACAAAGAAATCGTCGCCTTCCACCTGCAAGCGCTTCTGCCGCGCCACGAAGGCGAAGCCCTTGCCCAACTCCATCAGAAATTGCTGCAAACGGTCGATCAAACCTTGCTCTACATCCTGTTCATATAGCTTTGCGTCCGGCTGTACACCGAGAAACTCCAGCACGTAAGGGTCACGGATGAAATCGCGCGGATCGGGAGGCACTTCGGTGGCGATTTTTTGTTCTGCTTCCTCTCGCACACCATCCTGCTTTGGACTGCCCAGCAAGCGTTCATAGTAAAGCGTGGAAATTTGCCGATCCAGTGCCCGCACGCTCCAGCCTTGATTAGCAGCCTCGTCCGAATACCAAGTGCGTGCTTGCGTATTTTTTACCCGCATGAGCATCTTGAAATGTGACCAGCTCAATTCTCTCCACGCCGTGGAGAGAATTGAAAACTCAAGGTAAAACTGACGATAATTCCAAAGGCTCTGGGCGGAGAATCCCTTGCCAAATTCCGCCGATAGGCGTTTTGCCAGCTCAGGGAGCACACGCTTGCCATATTCCGCGCGCCTCTCCCCGCCCTGCTCATCTTCAACGATAAGGCGACCGACATGCCAGTAGGCTTGCACCATCGCATCGTTGACCGCCCGCCGCGCCTGCGTTTTGGCAGACAGCAGAATATCGCGGATGCCCTGATACAGGGGACTTGGAGTGGGAATAAGTTCGGTCATAGCAGCGGCCACTCGCCGATCGCTTCGTCTATCTGCCGCATCAGGCCGCGCGTAGCGCGCACGCTGCCGACGACGCGCTGGTAATGCACGATGTCGTCGGTCGAAAGCGCGCGCCCCTTGCGGTCTTTCAGCCATTTTTCCAGCACGCGGTAGCCGCCGATGTGGAAATCCCAATCCGCTTGCTCAACGCCCGCGAAGTATTGTTGGGGGTTGATGCAAACACGCCTCTCCTGCTCGACAAAACTCACCTTCTCCACCAGATGTGCGCCATCCACCGGATAGCCGGTGACCGGCTTATCCAGCTCCGGCGCGCGCAACAGGTGCAGCGCGACCAATTTTTCGCCGAGTGCCGCCAGTTGCTCGAAGCGCGCGCGGCTGACGGTCAGCGGCACACGCGGAAAATCTGACTTCAGATATTCGGCGTAGCGGCTGCGGTAAGCTGGGCTGTGCAGCACGGCGTAAATATAGTGGAAGAGGGCTTCCGGCGCAGGCGCATAGCCCAGCTTTTCCTGAACGGCTGCGAGGAAAGCGGGGGCGAGATTGGGCTGACGTTCATTCGCAGCCGGAGCCACATCGAACAAGTCTTTTTTCTCACCATTTGGGTAGACATAAAGCGGAGACAAATAGCTACCGTCATATGGTGTTGCTAGTTTATGTTGGCCTGCGGGAAGACCTGTTGCCAATACTGAAAAATTTTCCTTAGTCTGTTTTGTCGTTATTAACGCTAAATTTTCAAAAAGCATTTGGTCGTTAATTTCCGGCCTGTGATAGTCGAAGGCACAAGCCCCGTACATCATGAATCTGAAATCAAAAGGCCGGTAAATACAAGCCACAAGTTGTGCATTCTTACGATCCAATTTACGTGCTTGAGCAAGGCTCCAATCCCTGTTATCGAGCAAATCATATTTCTGCCGAATTTCGCTATCAGAAATTTGTTCGTTGAAAAAATCAGCAATTCTTTGACTTGCTTCAATCTCAGTAAATGAAATCGCAAAACCGTCGCGGTGCGAATTGGGGCCCAGTAATGTGCAAGGAAAAATGTCGGTGACTTTCCAGCCTTGTTCATACTCTACGCGCGGCCCGTCGCTTTCCGGTTTGAACACCAGCAACGGCAAGCGCGGCGCGATTTCCTGCCAGCCAGCGACTGCGAAAGAAGTTTGCTCCAACCAATCGTATTTGCCTTCGCGGCTGCCATATAGTTCGGCGTGGAAGACTTTTGCCGGAGGCAAACACCCTCTCCCCAGCCCTCTCCCGTCAAGGGAGAGGGAGTTAACCTCCCCTCCCCCCTCGCGGGGGAGGGGCCGGGGGAGAGGGGGTGATTCTTTCCGTACCAGAAACAAAATCGCCACGCCCTGCTGGATGTCGAACACGTTTTTGTCTTCGCCTCCGTCCGGCGCGTGTTCTTTTTTCTTGCTGTTGCCGTGCAGATCGAGCACATAAATTTCATCGAAATCGCGCAGCAGCGAGGCGCGCATCCCGCGAAAGGTGGGGTTGTCCAGCCAGCCATGGTTGGTGATGAAAGCGACGATGCCGTGTCCGGTCTGCATCACTCGCCAGTGGGCGAAGCGGATGAATTTGACGTAGTCGTCGTTCAGCCACTTGGGGTTTCTCTCTTTGAGCGGGCTGCCGTCCGGTTCTTTTTTGTATTCGGCGATCAGGCTTTCGATCCACGCGCCCTTGTTCACGGAATGTCCCGAATACGGCGGGTTGCCCAACACCACTTGCACCGGCGCAATTTTCTTGATCTGTTCGGCGGCCTCAGCTTCATCGGACAGCCAGCGCGCCAGCAGGGTGCCGGTTTTGTGCTGGATTTCTTCCAGCGTGTTGGTGAGAAACACGTTGACGCGCTCGCCGTCGCGGAATTCATAGCCTGTGGCCTCCAGCTCCAGCGCAAGCTTGAGGTGCGCCACGGTGTAGGGAGCCATCATCAGCTCGAAGCCAAACAGGCGCGGCAACAGTTTTTCGCTTACATAGCTGCCCCACAACCCGGCCTGCCCGTTTGCCACTACGCGGCTGCGCACTTGCTGCAATACGTTGCGCAGGAAGGTGGCCGTACCCACGGCGGGGTCGAGGATCAGCGTGTTGCCGTCGGCCAGACCTTGCGCGCGCCCGAAACGCTCGCGCAGCAACTCGTCCACGCCGCGCACGATGAAGTCCACCACCGGCTCGGGCGTGTAGTACACGCCGCGCGATTCGCGCAGATGCGGATCATAGGCGGCAAGGAAGCGTTCGTAGAAATGGAACACCGGGTCTTCAAAGCCGCGCTTGCGCCCGTAGTATTCGAGAATGGCGGTCATATCCACGCGCAACATCAGCTCCGCCATGTTGTCCACCAGCCAGGCGAGGCCGGGATGCAGGTCATGTCCGGCGATGTACTGGAAAAAGCGGCGCAGGAAGGGATTGGTTTTTGGAATCAGATTTGCGGCTTCCTGGCGGCTAAAATCCTTGGGCGTAGTGTCGAAGCGGCGCGCGGTGAACATGCCATAGGCGATGGTCTGGGCAAACATGTCGGCGAATTCATCATCGGTCAGGTTGGGTAGCAGCGTGGCTTCGAACGCGGCCTTTTCGCTGGAGAGTTCGCCCTGCCCTTGCTCCGCCTGCAAAATTTTCAGCACTGCTTCTTTCAGCAAACGGGTTTGCGCGGCGAGCTTTTGCGCCAGTTGCGTGGGAGTGCGCAAAGTTTCGGCCTGGTGATTGAGAAACGCCCCGATGAGCTGCGTCCATTCCTCTGCCGCATTCGCTCGGGAGGTAATTTTTTTACCATCCCATTCCGCCAGCACAATGCGGGCGCGCTCCGCGCCATCCACCAGCCAGATAAATTCGAGGTAATCGGTGAGCAGCAGGTTGGGCAAGGCTTCCCGGTAGCGTTTGAGTTGCTCGGTTTTCAGCACCTTGTTGAGTGTCTCGCCCACATCCTTGGTTTCGACATGCCCTATCGGAACCATGCCCCGGCTGATGACAAAATCCGGCGCGTTACCGCCCTCGCGCGCCGGTTCATTGGTGGCGGTGATGCGCTCGCCGGATGCTTCCAGCAGGCGATGAATCGCAGGGCGGTGAGTGTGCTCGCGCGCATCGCCCCGCTTGAGCGCGGCTTCGAGTTCGGCAAGATAGTTTTTTAGTGCGGAGGTCATCTGTGAATCATACCGGGCATTTCATCCCAAGTTTTTCCGGAAAAAAGACGGGTATTGTTTTTTCAGGCACTATGATCACCATGGCTGTTCAATAAACCCGCGCCTTGAGCGGGAACGATTCCACGGTCAACGGCTTCAACCGCACCGGTTTGTATCCCAGGCGGCGTTCATCGCTGAAATACAGGCTGTGCTTGAGCCAGTTCACATCATCGCGTTGCGGGAAATCGTCGCGCGCATGGGCACCGCGGCTTTCCGTACGCGCTGCCGCCGCAGTCATTGTCGCCTGCGCGACTTCGATCAGGTTATCCAGCTCCAGTGCCTCGATACGCGCGGTGTTGAATACCTTGCTCTTGTCCTGAATCTCCGTATGCGCGACGCGCTCGGCGATCTCTCTGATTTTCTCCACGCCTTCGGCCAGTAATTCCGGGAAGCGGAACACACCGCAATGTTTCTGCATGGCCTTGCGCATCGCGTCGCCGACCTCGGCGACACGCTCGCCGTTCTTCTGGTTTTCCAAGCGTGCCAGCCGCGCCAGGGAACGCTCGGCAGAATCGGCAGGCAACAGTTTTGGGTGCGGATGGCTTTGCAGATCTTCGATGATCTGCCTGCCCGCTTCGCGCCCGAACACCAGCAGATCCAGCAGCGAATTGCAGCCCAGGCGGTTCGCGCCATGCACCGACACGCACGCGCATTCGCCCGCCGCGTACAGGCCGTGCACCACTTCTTCCGGGCCGTGGTGATAGGGCGCGACGACTTGCCCGTGATAGTTGGTGGGGATGCCGCCCATCATGTAATGCGCGGTCGGCACGACAGGGATCGGATTTTTGGCCGGATCGACATGGGCGAATTTCAGCGCGATTTCGCGGATGCCCGGCAGGCGCTGCCGGATCACGTCGTCGCCGAGGTGATCCAGCTTGAGCATGACGTGGTCGCCGTGCTTGCCGCAACCGCGCCCCTCGTTGATCTCGATGGTCATGGCGCGCGACACCACGTCGCGGCTCGCCAGATCCTTGGCGTTCGGTGCGTACTTGGGCATGAAGCGCTCGCCATCCTTGTTCACCAGATAGCCGCCCTCGCCGCGCACCCCTTCGGTAATCAGCACCCCTGCGCCATACACGCCGGTAGGATGGAACTGAAAAAATTCCATGTCTTCCAGCGGAATCCCGGCGCGCGCCGCCATGCCCAAACCGTCGCCGGTGTTGATGTAGGCGTTGGTGCTGGATTGGAAAATGCGCCCCGCGCCGCCAGTCGCAAACAATGTGGCGCGCGCCTGAAAGATCATCACTTCGCCGGTTTCAATCTCCATTGCGGTCACACCGAGCACGTCGCCGTCTTCGTCGCGGATCAGGTCGAGCGCCATCCACTCGATGAAAAAATGCGTGTTGGCTTTCACGTTCTGCTGGTACAGCGTGTGCAGCATGGCATGACCGGTGCGATCTGCCGCCGCGCAGGCGCGCTGCACCGGGTTCTTGCCGTAATCCTGCATATGCCCGCCGAACGGTCTCTGGTAAATTTTGCCGCTTTCCAGACGGTCGAACGGCATGCCGAAATGCTCCAACTCGTACACCACCTCCGGCGCGGCGCGGCACATGAATTCGATGGCGTCCTGGTCGCCGAGATAATCCGAGCCTTTCACCGTATCGTACATATGCCAGTGCCAGCTATCCTTGCTGATATTGCCCAGCGACGCGGCGATCCCGC
>Ga0154345_168_pt1 | contig 13309 bp, 12 predicted proteins | sample RifGroA2_FD_115873 | JGI IMG/M metagenome (GOLD analysis project Ga0154345, IMG submission 115873) | Gallionellales bacterium GWA2_55_18 | reverse complement strand
ACAAGGCGCGCGCCGTGCTGCGCGCGGCGGAGATGGTGCTTGACGGATTGGACGCACAAGCACATCGCTAGACAATTGAATGGAGCAACCGGGAGGCGCAGATATGTTGGTTTACCCCATCAAAGAACGAACATCACGCAATCGCACATTGGCTATTCATGAGGAGGAGGCAATTTCGCTTATGCAGCAGACCATTAGCCTGAGTGCACAAGTCTCGGTAGCGGAAATTGAGAACCAGCTAATCCATCAAAATTTATTCGCGTGCGTTGATTTTTTACCAAGCGCATTTATCGACCTGTTAATAATTGATCCTCCATATAACCTGAGCAAGCAATATGGGGAAAAGAAATTTGCCAAGACCTCGTCTACCGCATATGAAGAGTGGCTTGATAGTTGGGTAAAAAAAATATCTCGATGTCTGAAGCAGAACGCGTCACTTTATGTTTGCTGTGATTGGCAATCATCAAAGTCGGTGCAGAGTGTTTTAGAAAAACATTTTTTCGTCAGAAATAGAATTACCTGGGAACGTGAAAAAGGGCGTGGTGCTAACGCAAACTGGAAAAATTGCTCCGAAGATATTTGGTTTTGCAATATGTCCAACGACTATTACTTCGATGTCGATGCTGTAAAACTCAAAAAGAAAGTAATCGCGCCATATCGCGATACCTCTGGAGAACCTAAAGATTGGGAAGAAGGTGCCAACGGCAACTTTCGACTTACGCATCCCTCCAACCTATGGACGGATATTTCGATTCCATTTTGGTCTATGCCAGAGAACACCGACCATCCCACACAAAAACCGGAAAAACTTATTGCCAAGTTGATGCTGGCAAGCTCAAAACCGGGGGATTTTATTTTTGATCCATTTTTTGGATCGGGTACGACTTGCGTGGTCGCCAAGAAATTGGGGCGAAAATTTTCCGGTGTGGAACAAGAACCCGAGTATTGTCAAATGGCTGTAAAACGACTGAATCGCGCCAATTCAGACAAAACGATACAAGGCTATCTCGACGGCTATTTTTGGGAGCGCAACAGCTTTGCCGCGCAAAAATCACAAAATACCGACAGGCTTGAAGAAGCAAAAACCAAAGGATTGCTTGATGCACGAGCTTGTAAATAAGCGAACAAAGCTCCTTAGAAAAAGGACGGCATCAACGATAAAGCAAAGCTTGCAAGTATCGCTGCCTCTCGTTTTCAACTAATGGGTATGACAGAAATGCCGCACCTGATAATGAAACCTGCATGCCCGTTTCTCTCTCCCCATCCCTCTCCCGCAAGCGGGCGAGAGGTGGGTGGCTTCGTTGCGCGAGTTTCGCGTTAAATTATGGATCGCCCCATGTTCTATTGCGAAAATTTCGCAGTTCACAACCTATGTTGCGGTTGACCGAAATCAAACTGCCGGTCGGCCACCCCGAGGGTGGCATCAGCAGCGCCATCGTCAAGCGGCTGGATATTCATGCGCACGACCTGTTGAACTACCGCATCTTCCGGCGCGGTGTGGATGCGCGCAAGAAAAGCAATATCCTGTTTACCTACACGCTGGATGCCGAAGTGCGTGACGAAGCGGCGATTCTGGAAAGATTCGGGAACGACCCGCAAGTCAGCATTACGCCGGATACCAGCTATCGTTTTGTTGCGCAGGCTCCACAGGGTTTAGCCTTGCGGCCAGTGGTGGTCGGTATGGGGCCGGCGGGCTTGTTTGCGGGATTGATCCTCGCACAAATGGGCTTTCACCCGCTGATTCTGGAGCGTGGCAAGGCGGTGCGCGAAAGAACCAAGGACACCTTCGGGCTGTGGCGGCAAGGGATACTTAACCCGGAATCGAACGTACAGTTCGGCGAAGGCGGCGCGGGCACATTTTCCGACGGCAAATTGCACAGCCAGATCAAGGACCCCAGGCACTTGGGCAGAAAAGTGCTGGAGGAATTCGTCAAGGCGGGTGCACCGGAAGAAATTCTGTATGCCAGCAAGCCGCATATCGGCACGTTCCGCCTGGTGAGCATAGTAGAAAAGATGCGCGAAACCATTCAGTCGCTGGGCGGCGAGATACGCTTCCAGAGCCGTGTGGATGACATCGAAATAACCAATGGAAAAGTATGCGGCGTAGTGCTCGCCGACGGCGAACGCATTGCAACGAATCATCTGGTGCTGGCTGTCGGACACAGTGCGCGCGATACCTTCGAGATGTTGTACCAGCGTGGCGTGTTTATCGAGGCCAAACCGTTCTCCATCGGCTTCCGCATCGAGCATCCGCAGTCGCTGATCGACCACGCGCGTTATGGCAGCAACGCGGGCAATCCGCTGCTCGGTGCGGCGGATTACAAGCTGGTGCACCATGCCAGCAACGGGCGTTCAGTGTACAGCTTCTGCATGTGCCCCGGTGGCACGGTGGTCGCCGCCGCTTCGGAAGCGGGGCGAGTGGTCACTAACGGGATGAGCCAGTATTCGCGCAATGAGCGCAACGCCAACAGCGGCATCGTGGTCGGCATTTCGCCCGAGGATTATCCGGGCAATCCGCTTGCCGGGATAGCATTCCAGCGCCGCTGGGAGTCGCGCGCCTTCGAGTTGGGTGGCGCAAATTATCACGCTCCCGGACAACTGGTCGGCGACTTTTTGGCGGGCAGGCCTTCGCGCAGCTTTGGCGCGGTGCAGCCGTCTTATATGCCGGGCGTGCAATTATGCGATCTGAGCAGCGCTCTGCCGGACTATGCGATTGCCGCGATCCGCGAAGCGCTGCCCGCCTTCGCTAAACAGATCATGGGGTTCGATCTGCACGATGCGGTGCTGACCGGTGTGGAGACGCGCACTTCGTCGCCAATCCGCATCAAGCGCCATGACGAGGGTCTGCAAAGTATCAATACTAAAGGCTTATATCCAAGCGGCGAAGGCGCTGGCTATGCGGGCGGTATTCTGTCCGCAGCGGTGGACGGCATCCGGGTTGCAGAAGCGGTGGCGTTGGGTATGATGCACGAATGATTTCCTTGGACATCGCCCATCAGAATGAGCCGAACTACCCGTCATAATGTGATGGATAAACCCGATATAGCATCTTGGTTCAGGTTTTAACACGATATTCCGGGCTGGAGTCAGACCTGCGCCCAAATGAATTAACCGGGATAAATGAAATGTTTTTAGCGATATTGGCCAGATTAATCCCTATCTTTCATGTCAGGAAAATTGGTGGCATGCCTGTCTTCCATCTACTCCTCCCATCCTCCCTCTATTCTGGGGAGAAATATTTTCTGCCCCCCGTCTTTTGAACAAAAACTGTTTCCATTGCGGATTACCCGTTGCTTCTGAGGCGGACTATCGCGCGCGGCTGGATGGTGAGGAGCGGCGGTTTTGTTGCTTCGGTTGCAAGTCGGTATGCAGCGCCATTTTTGAAGCAGGGCTGCAAGGCTATTACCAGCGCGCACCAGAAGGTACGCTGCTCGGCCCGCCACCCGAACCGCCCAAAGACATTGAAATCTACGACTTCGATGAAGTACAGCAGGAATTCACCACCTGCTCCGGCGAGGTGCGCGATATTCATCTGCTCGTCGAAGGCATCCACTGCGCCGCCTGTGTATGGCTGATCGAGCGCGGATTGCAGCGCGTGCCCGGCGTGCAGTCGGCCAATGTCAATCTGGCTGCCAAGCGCCTGCATTTGCGCTGGGATAACCGGCGCGGCAAGCTGTCCGATGTGATTCGTGCGCTCGCCAGAATCGGTTATGCGGCTGTGCCCTATGATCCGGAGAGCGCCGAAGGGATCATCAAAAAAGCCAATCGCGCCATGCTCTACCGGCTGTTCTTCGCCGGATTCGCGATGATGAACATGCTGTGGATTTCCATCGCGCTGTATAGCGGCGCAAACCGCGATGAGTTCCGCGAATTTTTACACTGGATCGGGCTGGCATTGGCCACACCAACCTTGCTGTATGCGGGCTATCCGTTCTTTCGCGGCGCATTTGGCGGGTTGCGCGGCGGCCGCCTGACCATGGATATGCCGATCACCATCGGCCTGAGCGTCACTTACGCCTATTCGTTTTATGTCACGGTAGCCGCCAGCAAAATCGGCGAGGTGTATTTCGATACCGTCACCAACCTGATTTTCGTGATCCTGATAGGCCGCTATCTGGAAGGCATGTTTCGCCATCAGGCAATTTCCGCCACCAAGCGTCTGATGGAGTTGCAGCCGCGCGTGGCGACCGTGATGCGCGACGGGCAGGAGCAGATGATGCCGATACGCGGCGTGAAACCCGGCGACCGGGTGCTGATCAAGCCGGGTTACAAGGTGCCGGTAGATGGCATCGTGCTGGAAGGGCACAGCGCGGTGGACGAGTCGATGCTGAGCGGCGAATCCGCGCCGGTGAGCAAATCAATCGGGGCGCAAGTTTCCGCCGGGACGGTGAATACCAACGGCGCCTTGCTGGTGGAGGTGAGCTCGACCATGCAGACCACCACGCTGGCGAAAATCATCCGGCTGGTAGAGGAGGCGCAATCTTCCAAAGCGCCAATCCAGCGTCTCGCCGACACCATCGTGCCGTGGTTCGTGATGGTCACGCTGGTATGTGCGACACTGACTTTCTTTATCTGGAATACCAGAGATTTTGAGATCGCGCTGATGGCCGCGACTTCGGTGCTGATCATCACCTGCCCATGCGCACTGGGTATGGCGACACCGATGTCGATTGCAGTAGCCTCTGGACTGGGCGCGAAACATGGCATTCTGGTCAGAAACGGGCTGGTGCTGGAAACCCTGTCCAACGTGAACCACTTTGTGTTCGATAAAACCGGTACGCTGACCGAAGGCAGGATGAGCGTCGCGCAAATACATGTTGCACCAGGGGTGGCGAAGGAGGATATATTGCGCGGCGCGGCGGCGGTGGAACGCTACAGCGAACATAGCGTGGCCAAGGCTATTGTCGCCGAAGCCGCAGTGCAGCAATTGAATTATCGCGACATCGCCGTGGCCGGATTTCAGGCGACAGCCGGCCTGGGTGTGGAAGCGGAAGTGGCAGGGCAAATGGTGTTGCTAGGTAGCGCCGAATGGCTGATGCGTAGCGGCGTAGTACCCAATGCTGAGCTTCAGGTGCGGGCGCACGAACTGGAAACGCAGGCGATGAGTTGTGTGCATGTCGCGTCGGGAGGTATGCATGTGGCCGTATTTGCACTGGCGGACAAACTACGCGGTGATGCGCAACAATTGATAAACGAACTGCGCGCGGCGGGCATCCGTCTGACCCTGCTGACCGGAGACCGCAGGCCGGTTGCCGAGGCCATCGCGCGGCAACTGGGCGGCATGGAAGTCATCGCTGAGGTGTTGCCACAGGACAAGGATCAAGTGATCCGCCAATTGCAGCAGCGCGGCGCGGTGGTCGCGATGGTGGGTGACGGCATCAACGACGCGCCCGCCCTGATCCGTGCCGATGTAGGCATTGCGCTCGGATCGGGCACCGATGTGTCTGTGGAAAGCGCCGACATCGTGCTGATGCACAACGAGCTGGACAAGGTGCGGCTGGTAACCCTGTTGTCGCGCCGCACGTTGCGTACCATCAAGCAGAATATCGGGCTGTCCTTCGTGTATAACGCCATCATGGTGCCGCTGGCGATGATGGCGAGAGTCAGCCCGCTGGTGGCGGCGATCACCATGCCGATCAGTTCGCTGGTGGTGATCGGCAATGCGGCGCGTATACGGACTTTATTCAAAAAACCATAGAGGTTGCCATGGAGGTGATTTACGGTTTGATACCCGGCATGATGTTCTTCGGATTGATATTTCTCGTCGTGCTGATCTGGGCGGTAAAGAAAGGCCAATACGAAGACATGGAAGGCAATGCCAGCCGGATTCTGATGGACGACGATGCTGAAATGATGGGGCACACCAAGGACATTAAAGCCGACAAAAAAAACAGGGGAAACCCGGAAGAAAAAACGGCAGCGGCTGAAAAATCAGGGAAACCCCCAGCGGGTTCTTTATGACACTGAAACATTGATCTGCTTGGGCTTGGCCTTCTCGGACTTGGACAGAGTGACGTTGAGCACGCCGTCCTTGAATTCGGCCTTTACGGAGTTTTCATCGGCATCGTCCGGCACCCGAAAACTGCGCGCAAAGCTGCCGTAGCAACGCTCGATACGGTGAAACTTTTTGCCTTTTTCTTCTTTTTCCTGCTTGCGTTCGCCCTGAAGGGTGAGCATGCCGTCCTGAATGGTGACCTTGACATCCTCTTTCTTCACGCCGGGAATTTCTGCCTTAACCAGATAGGCCGTGTCCGTCTCGCTGATATCGACTGAAGGCGCCCAGTCGGCCACCGCCAGCATTTCCCTATCCGTTTCGGTGCGAGCCGGAACCCGCCAGAAGATGCGGTTCAACCTGCTTGAAACATCTTCCAGCTCCTTGAATGGATCCCATTTAACCAGATTCATGACGGCTCTCCTTTGCAGGCGAATTCAAAACAGTCTGCGCGCCACTTGCAGTCGGCTTGGTCACATTCCCTGTCGTAGGCGGTGGCAAAGCAGTCGAAGTTACCCTCGTTGGCTTGAATATATTTAATCAGTTCGGTTTTTGAAAATTTGCCGGGACTGATGCCGTGCGATTTGGCAATGCTGCGTACCTCTTCCATTTTCATGGTTGCTCTCCTTGGATAGTTAACTTATGGTCATACGGAATCCAGCCACCGCATCGGCATAACATAACAGCCACGATTGGCAGAGTCCTTGCGTAAATAATATTGTTTGTTGCGCGAAGTGTATGTCGGTGTTTGTCTGATAATGGCGTAGGGATATGGGAAGTCTTGCTGTCAGTATTTGCCTGATGCCAGGCGAAAAATAACGGAAGCTTCGTCGCGGCTGTGTGTCAACAATCTTTTGGTTAAGGTTCACTCAGCAGGAAGCAAGCTCCGGCAAGAAGATACATGCCTCTGAACTATTCTCAGCAAATGCACTCGCTCGCTCCCTTGCGCGCGTGGTCGGGTTGGGGAGGGGATTTGCCTGGTTAATCGCCGTCGTTTGCCCCCATCCCAGCCTTCTCCCGCAAGCAGGGGAAAGAGTGATGCCAACAAGTGGCTGAGAATAGTTCAGAGGCATCAAAAGATGTGACGCTAAACAGCCATCTGCTTTAGCTGGTGGTAATTCTCGCGGTCATCAATTGCTGGGCATTACACCGCCCACTCTGAGGTATCGAAAGGTGGGTTTGCACGTAGCCTCGTGCTTCGATAAGCTTTGCGTATCCGGTGCTGAGCGAAGTCGAAGCATCGGCCCCAACGGAGTGGTTGTTGCGAATTATGTAATGCTCAACAGTCTGTCTGTTTTTCCAATACCGCCGCAAAAAAACCATCCGTGCCGTGCAGGTGCGGGCGCAGCTCCAGATAATCACCCATTTCCAGCGCGATCTTCTGCTGTTGCAGTATTTCTCCAGCCGGTTTCAGTGCGAAGCCGGGATGCGCGGCGAGGAAGGCTTGCACGATATACTGGTTCTCTTCCGGCAGAATGCTGCAAGTCGCGTACACCATGCGACCGCCTTTTTTCAGCAGGCGGCTGGCGGAGGCGAGAATGGCCGCCTGTTTCCGCGTAAATTCCTCGATACTGCCGGGTGATTGGCGAAATTTCAGATCCGGGCTGCGGCGCAACGTGCCCAGGCCGCTGCACGGCGCGTCCACCAGCACGCGGTCGATTTTGCCCGCCAGGCGTTTTACCTTGAGATCATTTTCATGCGAAATCAGCATCGGTTGGATATTGCTTGCGCCGGAACGTTTGAGACGCGGTTTGAGGTTGGCGAGACGTTTTTCGGATGTATCCATCGCATATAAACGACCCTGCGAATTCATCAGCGCGGACAGCATCAGCGTCTTGCCGCCCGCACCGGCGCAAAAATCTACCACCATATCATTGCGTTTCGGCGCGAGCAGGAAACCGAGCAATTGGCTGCCTTCGTCCTGTACTTCTATCTTGCCTTCGGTGAACAACGCGTCTTTATTGAGCGGAATTTTTTCCTTGAGGCGGATGCCGACGGGCGACCAGGATGTGGCAGTGGCTTCGATATTTTTATCGTGCAGTTGCTGCAGCACATCGTCGCGTTTGGCGAGCAGGGTGTTGACGCGGATGTCCAGCGGCGCGCCTTGCTGCATCGACAAGCCGATGGCGAGGATGTCGGCATCGGAGTATGAACCGCGCATCTTCTCCACCAGCCACTCGGGCAACTCGGCCTGCACCGCTAGCGGCAGATCTTCTACCTTGATGCCCTTCACCGTGGCGAGCCACTCCTTCTCGTCGCGCTTCAATACCGGTTCTATTTCGCGCAGGTTATAGCCGCCAAACCTGAGCAGCCAGGCGAGCGCTAGGCGGCGCGGCGTGTTTTCGCCACAGGTTATTTCCAGCAGCAAGCGGTGGCGCAACACGCCGAACACGGTCTCTGCAACCAGTTCTCGCTCGTTGGAGCCGATGCGCTCATTCTTGAAAAAGTAGCGCAGCGTGGTGTCGGCAGGATGCGCCAGCGGCAGGATGGCGCGCAATGCCTGGATGATGAGTTCCAGACGATATTCGGTAATCAACATGAGCGGTATCGGGTAGGTAAAGATGGCTTCAAAAATTCAGGCGCGCAGTTTAGCAGGGTTGCCAGCGCAATATCATTGCTCATAATTCTGGCCTATGGGTAAGCGCGGAGACGTTCATCGCGAAAGGCGATAAACAACACAGATGCATAACCATTGAACCGATAATTTGTCTGGCTGTCAAATATTAGGAATATACTTGAACCGGCGGTTGTTTATTTAGCGGATGGCGCGATGGGTACATGGACGGAAGAATTGAGCATCGGTAATGAATCAATCGATACCGAGCATAAGAATTTGATAGTTATGGTCAATGGCATAGAGGCCATGATCAAGGCTAGGGATAGCTTCGCCTTGCCACAAGCATTTGAGCAGCTCGAACATTATTTATGTGCTCATTTCGTGGGCGAGGAAAATATTGCGCGGGCAATCAAATTTCCTTTTGCCAAGAATAAGCAGGAACATAAATATGTGCTGAAGGAGTTCCAGCACATGAAAACCGAGTTGGTTGCCAAGGACGGCATATGGTCGGACGCTGCGGCGGAACACTACTCAAACTTTCTGAGCAATTGGATAACCGATCATGTCATCAATGAAGACATGCTGATGAAACCAGCCTTGAAAGACTACCCCTACGATTTCAAGCCAGGCTGAGAGCGTGTTTCAGCAGCTATTCGTCCGCCACGCGTATCTCTGAAATCACCATCTCACCGGCGATTTGGCCGTTGCGGTCGGTCTGGCGAATCTTGACGGGCAACAGCCGATATTCCACGCCCAGCCAAATATCCAACCCTTCTTCGCCCTGTGTGTGGATTTTGCGCAATGGCAAAGCGCGCAACCTGCCGATGACCGTTTGAATCAACTCCTCTTCCCCAACAGCCAATTCATAGCGCTCCAGCTTTTTGCCGTTGCTGATGTATAGGGGTATCGTGCCTTCGTCCAAGGGTAGTTGTGAAAGCTGGTACATGAAGCTGATAATGTCCTGAGCATGCTCAGGTAGTCGTGCATAGCCGCCATTCGAGAAAATCAGTGATTTTTCTTCCCATGCAAATTTAGCTTCGAGCGTCTCCTTGCCCTTTGAGGTATTTTTTGTTTCGCTGAAATTGCCGGGGCGCAGCCCTTGTACGGTCACCATGCCGCTGCTTTGCTGATTTAATTCGAAGCTCTTAAAGAAACTTGCCAGACCGGTTGTGCTCATGCCGACCTTGAGCATGTAGCTTCCGCCAGCTCCTATTTCCAGACTATGGCGCGCCTCACCGACCGGAAAGTCGGTTCCCTTATATGCTGTGAAAATGAGTTGTGCACGTTTGGGGAGCGGGGGTGCGGATTTGATCTTTTCAGTTGTCTGGATAGCCGCCGGAGTTTGCGGCGCGGGATCAAATTGTGTGGTTTCCGTCGGTTTGTCACCAGCCTGCTTGTCGTCGGGTTGCATCACATCCTGCACAACCGGAGCAGGCGGAGGCTTGGATTTTGGTTTTCTGGCAGGAGCCGGGGGAGGGGCAATTTTGGGCAGAGGTTCCAGCCTTGCCGTAAGTATCGGCAGGGGCGCTTCGCCGGGCGGCAATTTAACCAGTGGCGCAAATAGCGCAATCATATGCGCCATCAGCGACAGGGTAATGGCCAAAGCGATTCTTCCGGTAGAAGTGCGCGGCAGGACGATCACGGTCTGGTATCGAGTTTGCTTAATACCTGGATGAGTTGATCGCCATTGGCCTCGGTAATAATCATCTTGCATGGCAAGTTGTTTATTTTTGTGGCCAGCCAGATTTCGGTGCGATTTTCTCCGGCTTTCGCCTGACTATCGAGATACAAGGTGCTGAATTCCCCGGCTGGCGTTTTAAGTTTTGGGCCGAGAGTGATTGCATAGTGGTAGTTGTCCAACTTATTGCCGTTGGTCATCGGGAAATCCAGTGTGGCGGCAGGTTGCAGGGTCAGGAACATGAACTGATACATCGCGCTCAGGCGATCCTGTGTGCCATCTGGCAACATAACCACCTTGCGTTGCGTTTGATGCAACAGGGTAAGCTGCCTGGCATCCCAATCGAATTCGGCGTGGCTCTCCTTGTTTTGGTCGCGCTCGCGCCGATGGTTGAAGCGCACTGGTTGCAAGCCTTGCTTGCCGATCAAACCACTGCTATCGACGAAGATTTTTTCCGGTTTGAATACCGCCAGCAAGCCGACCGGCGTCGTGGTGCTGGTCAATGTGTAGCCGCTCTTGTCGCGCCTGTAGGTTTCCTCGATTTGCCCGACTTTCAAACCACTTTTATAGACATCGTAACTGGCTTGAATGTTGCTTGGTGAGGCGGCAAAAGCGGGAACAGAAGACAGAAGACAGATAACAGAGGACAGAATACAGAACACAGCGGACAGCAGGTAATTGGGCGTGGTACAGCCGTGACTGCACCTCTGCCCTCTGTCCTCTGTCCTCTGCCTTCTGATGCCTGTCATCTGTTTCTATTCCAGTCCGGGTGAAAACATGGTAAAGCTTGCCTGTTTGCGGTTCTGGAATATGACCCGGCCATCTTCGCTTAGTTCGATCTGGCCTTTACAAAGCCAGCGGACGGCTTGCGGATAGATGCGGTGCTCTTCGTGCAGGACGCGTGCGGCGAGCGACTGTTCGGTGTCGTGATACAGCACCGGCACGGCAGCCTGAATGATGATTGGCCCGTGATCGAGGTCGGGGGTGACAAAGTGCACCGTACAGCCGTGTATCTTTACTCCGTCGTGCAGCGCGCGCGCATGGGTGTTGAGGCCGCTGTATGCCGGCAACAGCGAAGGATGGATGTTGACGAGCTTGCCGTGATAGCGCGCCACAAAATCAGGGGTGAGGATGCGCATGAATCCGGCTAGCGCCACAAAATCAGGCTGGTAAGTGTCGATAGTGTCGGCCAACGCGGCATCGAAACTATTGCGATCCGCATAATCGCGATGTTCGACAACAGCGGTAGCGATACCGCGCGCCCTGGCGATGTTCAAGCCTTTGGCATCGGCGCGATTGCTGATCACCGCCGCGATGCGGCAGGGCAGTCGAGCCTCCAGCAACGCCTGCATGTTGCTGCCGCGACCGGAAATGAGGATGACGATAGATTTCATGTTCTTTGTATCGCGTTATTCGTAGGGGCGGGTCAGACCCGCCGTTTGGTTGCAATTATTGAAAGACGGGTCTGAGGCCCGCCCCTACGCCCCGTTATTACGCGACGACTTGCGCCTGATGCTCGTCGCCGTTGCGTGCGCGGATCGTGCCGATGATTGTCGCGGTTTCTCCGGCGGCGTTGAGCTGCGCCAGTGCCGCATCCGCATCGCCCTTATCCACGATTACCACCATGCCGATGCCGCAGTTGAAGGTGCGGTACATCTCCTGCTGCGCGACGTTGCCCATCTCGCGCAGCCAGTCGAACAATACCGGAGTGCGCCATGCCTTGCCGTCCAGTTGCGCGACGACATTTTCCGGCAGCACGCGCGGCACGTTTTCCAGCAAGCCGCCGCCGGTGATATGCGCCATACCTTTCACGGTAAGGGACTGCATCAGTGCCAGCAACGGCTTCACGTAGATGCGCGTCGGTGCCATGATGCAGTCGGCCAGCGTGCGCTCACCGTCGAATTTCGCATTGAGGTCGGTGTCTGAGAGTTCGATGATCTTGCGCACCAGCGAATAGCCGTTGGAATGTGCGCCGTTCGACGCGAGGCCGATCACCGCGTCGCCCGCCTTGATGTTTGCGCCGCTGATGATGTTGGCCTTTTCCACTACGCCGACGGCAAAACCGGCGAGGTCGTATTCACCGGGCGGATACATGCCGGGCATCTCGGCGGTTTCGCCGCCGATCAGCGCGCACCCCGCCTGTTCGCAGCCGAACGCGATGCCTTTGATGACTTCGGTGGCGGCCTCCACGTCGAGTTTGCCGCAGGCGAAATAATCGAGGAAAAACAGCGGCTCCGCGCCCTGCACCAGAATGTCGTTGACGCTCATACCGACCAGATCGATGCCGACGGTGTCGTGGCGGTTCAATTCGAAGGCGAGTTTGAGTTTGGTGCCAACCCCGTCGGTGCCGGATACCAGCACCGGCTCGCGGTATTTTTTGGAAATCTCCACCAGCGCGCCGAAGCCGCCGATGCCGTTGAGCACTTCGGGGCGCAGGGTGCGCTTGGCGAACGGTTTAATATTCTCGACCAAGCGGTCGCCCGCATCGATATCGACACCGGCATCGCGGTAAGACAGTGAATTGGATTGGCTCAAGTTGAGTTCTCGCTTCCTTAAAGGTAAAGTGCTGCACGTTTTCCCGCGAATTTTACCCGAAATGACCCTACCCCGCTTTGCCGCCGTGCAATGGATATCGTTCGCAGTAGGCATTGCCCTGCTGCTGTATCTGCTCGGCCCGATACTCACGCCATTCGTCGCGGCGGGCATCCTCGCCTACATCTGCAACCCGCTGGTGCAGAGGCTCAGCATTCACAAAATCCCGCGCACACTCGCGGTGGCGCTGGTAATGGGCGGTTTGCTGCTGCTGTTCGGTTTGCTGCTGCTGATCATGCTGCCGCTGCTGGAAAAGGAGATCGGTCTGTTCGTGGCACGTCTGCCGGACTGGATCGAGGCGGCGCGCTCGCACCTGTTACCGCAATTGCAGCAATGGTTCGGCGTCAGCGTTGAATGGGACAGCCAGGCGCTGAAAAACCTGCTGCTTAGCCACTGGCAAAGCGCGGGGGGAATTGCAGGCAAACTACTGCCGTGGCTCGGCAGCAGCGGTGGCGCAATCGTGGCGATGCTGGTCAACCTGCTGCTGATC
>Ga0154345_164_pt2 | contig 13854 bp, 15 predicted proteins | sample RifGroA2_FD_115873 | JGI IMG/M metagenome (GOLD analysis project Ga0154345, IMG submission 115873) | Gallionellales bacterium GWA2_55_18 | reverse complement strand
ACGCGCAGTTTTGTTGGGCTATCGCTTTGCAAACTGAATATTCTGCTTGGCATGGTACGCTGCTTTTCCCTATGAAACTTATATCGAAAAATTTTCTGTTGGTATTTTTTCTTGCCTGCCTTTCACCGGTTGTATCGGCGATGTCATTGGGCGAGGCGCAAATTACCAGCCGCGTCGGCGAGCCTTTTTCGGCCAATATTTACCTTGTAGGTGTTTACGATAAAGACGTTAAATTTTATCAGGTGAGAGGTAGCGAATGCCGTTCATCCCTGATTGGCAGCGCAATGGCCGGATGCGATTCGGTTTATGAAGGGCGCCTGACTTTTTTTATCAAAAAAAGGCCGGATGGGCAATATTTTCTGCGGGTGGACGGCGAGCGAAGCGAAGATTTCTTTTATCGCATTATCATCAAATACAAGTCGCCATCAAGCGGTTCGGTTTACAAGACGTTTGATTTTCTACCTGAATTTAAAAATGCCAACGATGCGCCGCTTGCTGCATCGAATAATGAAGATATCGCTATAAATACCTCCTCGCCGTCAGGCAAGTACGGTGTGCTCATGGGAAACATCGTTGAGGTGCCAAACGATATTGAAGACAAGCCAGCGCCGCATGAACCGGCAAAAGCTTCTCCCGGCAAAAATGAAAGCCTTCCTGCTGAAATGGGCGAAACCGATATAAAGACGGTAGATAATGTAAAGCGGAAACGCGGCAGTTCAGATGCTTCAGCAAAGCCGGCGTCGAAGGTAAAACAGCAAGCAAGGAAAGCGGCCAAACCGGAATTGCTAATCAAGAAAGAAGGCTCGTACGCCGACGAGATATTTGTGCTTCAAAAAGAAAACGAGGCAATCGAGCAACAAATTATCCTGCTTGAAAAACAAATAGCCTTGCTCAAGGAAGTAGACAGGCTAAAGACGCAGGCTGGCGCACCTGCTGCCCCCGCTTTGACCTTGGAGATGACACCGGCAATCCGTATTCCAGAAAGCAGCCCTGTTGCCGTAGCTCCTGCACCGCCCCCCGTAATAATTCCTGCACAAATTGCAAAACAGCCTGTTGATAGCGGAATTACCGTATTGAGCTGGGTTTTAATCGCGGTTATCCTGCTTTTGCTGGGATTGTTGTGGTTCATATACAAGAGACAGAAAAATTTATTTCATAAACACAACCTTGCCGAATTTAAATCAGCCACGGTTTCTCCCGCATCCAGTAATGAAATCCAACATCTGGATTTTATCAATGAGCTCCCCAAGAAATAATTCAAGGGCACACAACCCGCTTAATTCCATACAAAATTTTGCTGCCTGCCCATTGGCACACACTGTTCAACCTTAAACACAGATTGTCCATTAACACTTGAGGCATCGGTAAATCAAGGGGGTGTAGGTCGGGTTTTAACCCGACTTGTCGGGCTGAAACCCGACCTACAATCTAATGGATTATTTTGGCTAAAAGCTCTTTTCATTCACGAAAAACACGAAACAAATCAATCAGTTCCAAGTGTTGACCACGCACCAATCAGGCGGTGCGGCTAACATTTGCATGCATTTGAATCTGTTTGTGTTTTTTCGTGCCTTGCGTGGGCAACTGCTTTTTCTAGGTTCAATGGGTTGCCAAATTAAATTGCATGATGCGATAAAAGCCCGCAAAACAATGCTCTATTCCTGGCTCACCCGCCAACGCCTTATCATTTTTCTTAAGTGCTCCGCTTAATTTCGCCGCAACATCTTCCTGCCAGAAATTCGGCAGAAACGGTTCGAGGCGTCCAAGCAGCCAGCGGAATGGTGCGATGCGATACAGCCAGTGCCGCAGCGGGGCTGCCGCATATTCCGTGATCAGCACCGAACCTCCCGGCCTCACCACGCGCGCGATTTCAGCATAAGCGTTATGGCGTGCCCCGGCGGGCATTTCGTGAAACAGAAAAAATACAATCACTTGATCAAACGCATCATTGCGGTAGCCAAGGGATTCCGCATTCATGCGCGCAAAATGGCAACGTTCGGCGGCATGCCGGGTTTTGCGCCATGCCAACTGCAACTGCCCGCTTGCGGCATCGCACAGGTGCATTTCGCCACCCGTGCAGGACAACAGCGAGGGAGTGAACTTGCCGTATACGCAGGTCAATTGCAGTATTTTTGCGGCAGGATTTCTCTCGGCTTGCGCCAGCGTTTTTTTCAGCAATTTTCCATACTGGCCGAACAGGATGGTGTTGATCACAGGCTGGTGATCGAAAAACCAGATGCTCCCTCGCCACAGATACGCCCACCAGTAATAGCGCGCCAGATACTCAGGTACACCGTCGAGAAATTTCTGGTACAGGCGCATACCTAGGCCCGGTTGCGTGGTTTGCGCGGCGCAAGGGCAAACAGGCGATCATACAGCCAACGCGGCAACAGCCTGAGTACACGCCCGACCAGACCCATTTGCCACGGAATCACAACGAATGCGGTTTGCCGTTCGATGGCGCGCGCCATGCGCTTCGCCGCTTCATCCGCCTCCAGCATGAATGGCATCGGATAAGGGTTAACGGCAGTCATCGGAGTGCTGATGTAGCCCGGGCAAATCGTGACAACCTTTACGCCGCTGCCATGCAATTCAACACGCAGGGATTCCAGATAGGAAATCGCGGCTGCCTTGGATGCGGAGTAGGCGCTCGCCCCCGGCAGGCCGCGAAAGCCAGCCACGCTGGCGATGCCAACCAACGTGAAGTGCTCCTCTCGCCCGCTTGCGGGAGAGGGGCTGGAAGAGAGGGCAGCCGCACGCATTGCCGCGATGAAAGGCTGGAAGGTTTTCACCATACCGAGCACATTGATATCCATGATTTGCTGAAAGGTATCGAGGTCTTCGGCATATTCGGTAAGCGTTCCGACGCTCACACCGGCATTGGCGATCACGATATCCGGGCAACCAACACGCGTGATGAAATCGTTGGCCGCATCCTGCATGGCAGGCGCATCGCGCACATCCAGTGCATAGCAATAAACTTTACCGGGAAATTCTGCGGTGAGGGCTTGCAGCAACTCGCCGCGCCGCGCAAAGGCGGCGACGATTGCGCCGCGTTCAAGATAATGGCGCGCCAGAGCAAGGCCGAGGCCGCTCGACACACCGGTTATGACCAGTGACTCAACATGCGTCTTTTGCATGTTTAGTCGAATGGACATGCAAGGCCCGCTACTTTCAGGGGCATTACTGTTTTGCTTTGCCCTTGGTTGTTGCCGGAGAACGCCCCTTGCGCACCATGTCGATGACTTCATTCAATATGCGAATGTATTCCGCAGGCTGTACGCCGGTGATGAGGTATTTGCCGTCCACGACCAAAGTCGGGGTGCCGGTGATACCGTAGCTGCGGATCATTTGCTTGGCTCGTGTTATCTTGCTTTGCATCGAAAACGAATTGTAGGCTGCCGAGAATTTCGCGCGATCCACGCCGCGCGGCGCGAGAAAATCAAGCACTTTCGCTTCATCGCCCAGCACATCGTTATCCACATTCCATGCTTTATACAGCGCATCGTGCAACTGGTGTTGCTGTCCCAATGACTCGAGTGCGTAGAAGGTGCGCGCCATCGGTTCCCACGAATCGCGGAAAATAACCGGTACATAAACCAGCTCCACATCTTTGGGCATGGTTTTTTCCCATGCGCTTAGCTGTGGATGCAGATGGTAACAATGCGAACAGCCGTAAAAGAAAAATTCCAGCACTTCGATTTTCTTGGTGTTAGTCGGCTGCGGCGGATTCAACAGCTTGTAATCTTTACCAGGTTCCACTGCGGCAACTGCCGCGCCGCCGATAAACAAAATTGCTGCAACAAACAAATTTTTAATCAAGTTTCTCACTTAATCGCTCCTTGAATAATGACAAATAACCTACTACGGATGCGTTGGAGTGGCATCTACCCCGTTTTGTTTCAACAAAATGCGCGCACTGTTCATTTCGCCCGCATTTTTGTAGGGGCCGGAACGCACACGATGCCACACCCCTTTATCCGGAATAGTAACGGTTTGGATGCCGGCCTCGATGCCTAGCATTGCGAGTTTGGCTTTGTGCTTCTCCGCATCGTCCGCATTTGAAAATGATCCGGCCTGCAGAAAATACGACTCACTGGTGGCCTGTTTGCCGCCCTCTATCCGCGGTTTGATTGGCTGTAGTTTATCGGTGGACTTGGCCGGTGCGGCAATGGTTGCATCCTGCTTGTCGGTCAGCACCTTGTAGAATTCGAAACGCGGTTTACCCTCGCTCACGCCGGATGCCGCCGTTGCCGGCTGCCCATCGGGCACAGCAACTCCGGCAGGTGCTGCCGGTTTTGCGGCAACCACTGGCGGCTTGACCACCACCTGCTCTTTTTGCACGAACGGGCTGGGTGATTTCGTAATATACCAGGCCAATCCGGCAGCCATGCCGACACCGATTACCATGCCAACGAGAATGCCGGTCAATAGCGGGCTTCCTCCTTTGCGCGGTGCGGCGGGTTTGTTGCCTGTGTTTTTGCTCATACTTTACCCATTCCAATTTAAGATAATCCTAAGGCCATTGCACGACGCAACAGCTGTGGGAAAAGCCTTTTACATTTTTTCCGGCGCGCTCACACCGAGAAGCGCCAAACCATTGCGTATCACTTGTGCCACGGCGGCAATCAGCGCCAGCCGCGCGCATTTGACTGTTTCGTCATCGACCAGAAAACGCGAGGCATTATAGTAGCTATGGAAATCGGCGGCCAAATCCTTCAGGTAAAACGCAATCAAGTGCGGCGACAGATCCTGCGCGGCATTTTCGATAATTTGCGGATAATCAATCAAGTGTTGCAGCAGCACTTTTTCGTAATCGCTGTGCAGCAGCGCAACATCTGCCTCGCACAAGCGCGCCGTTTCGCCGCCCCATTGCGCCAGCACGCTATGCACACGCGCATGGGCGTACTGCACGTAATACACCGGATTCTCATTGCTCTGCGACTTGGCCAGATCGAGGTCGAAATCAAGATGCTGGTCGCTCTTGCGCATCACATAAAAGAAACGCGTCGCGTCGTTGCCGACCTCTCTGCGCAAGTCGCGCAAGGTGACAAACTCGCCGCTACGCGTGGACATGGCCGCTTTCTGGCCGTTGCGGTACAGCACCGCGAATTGCACCAGTGCGACGGTCAGCCTGCCGCTGTCCAGCCCCAATGCTTTGAGCGCGCCGTTGACGCGCGGAATGTAACCGTGGTGATCCGCCCCCCACACATTGATGATGCGGTCGAAGCCGCGCTCGAACTTGTTCAGGTGATAAGCGATATCCGAAGCGAAATAAGTATATAAACCGTTGTCGCGCTGCACCACCCGGTCTTTTTCGTCGCCGAATGCGGTGGAGCGAAACCACCACGCGCCATCCTGCTGGTACAGGCGATTATCGGTCTTGAGCCTCTCAACCACATGCGCCACCAGGCCGTTGTCGAACAGCGATTGCTCGGAAAACCACTCGTCGAAATGCACACCGAATTCGGCCAGGTCGTTGCGGCAATCGCCCAGTTGTTCGGTCAGCGCGTGGTTATGGATGTAGGCATAATCCTCGCCCAGCAGGCGCTTGGCGTTGGCAATCAACGCATCGAGATGCGCATCCGGCTGCTCGGAAAAATCCGGCGCATGCGCAAACACCTCTTCAACCGGGCGCAGGTATTTTGCGCCATGTGCCGCGCTGACCTGTTGCGCCATGTCGCGCACATAGTCACCCTGATAGGCGTTTCCCGGAAATACCAGCTTTGCGCCGAGCGACTCCAGATAACGCAGCCAGGTGGACAGCGCAAGAATATCCATCTGCCGCCCGGCATCGTTCACATAGTATTCGCGCGACACCTTGTAGCCCGCCGCATCCAACACATTGGCCAGGCTCGCGCCGTAAGCCGCGCCGCGCCCGTGCCCGACATGCAGCGGGCCGGTCGGGTTGGCGGAAACGAATTCGACTTGCGCCCTGCGTCCCGCACCCAACATGCCGCGCCCGTAAGCGTCGCCCGATTGCAATACCGCTTTGACCGTTGCTTGTTTGGCGGCGGTGGTGATGAACACATTGATGAAGCCGGCACCGGCGATTTCCACTTTCTCGACCATATCGGAAACGGGCAGTGCACCGATCAAGGCCTGCGCGATAACTCGCGGTGGTTTGCGCAATGGCTTGGCAAGCTGCATGGCCAAGCTGCACGCATAATCGCCATGTGCCACCTGCTTGGGCCGTTCGATGACAATATCGGTTTGTGCCGCTTCGGGGGCGACAGCGCGCAATGCCTGCGCGAACAAATCAGCCAGATGGGATTTGAAATTTACGGAAGGAATAATACTCATGACACACCTGCAATATCGAGGCGCGGATTATAGCATTCGCATGGCTCATGACTTGCACAGGCATAGCGGAATTGAAGAGACTCGTACTTGACGGTACTACCCTACACCGATAGAATTCCCGACCATTTAATTCAGGTAATAACATTATGACCACTGACGTACAACAACGCATTCACGAGCAAGTGACTACACACCCGGTAGTGCTATATATGAAAGGCACACCGAAATTCCCGCAGTGCGGTTTTTCCGCCAACGCAGTGCGCATTTTGAACGCGCTTGGAGTGACAGAATTCTTTACCGTGGATGTGCTGGCAGACCCGGAAATTCGCCAGAACATCAAGGACTACGCCAATTGGCCGACTATTCCACAGCTTTATATCAAGGGTGAATTCGTTGGCGGATCGGACATCATGACCGAGATGTTCCAAAACGGCGAATTGAAACAATTGCTGGAAAGCTAATCCCATCTCGCGGTCAATAAGTGCGATATCAAGATCGCGCTATACCCCATAAGATCAAGTTGTCGGGCATAGCGCGACCTATGGTTTGTTTGATTTTGAATTTGTTCGTGACTTTCGTGGACAACTGTTTTTTAGCCTTATCAACCAAATAATCTCAAAACATAACAAAGATATTGTGTTTACTTAGCATTAACCATGGGTTGGTAGATCATTGCGTAGGTTGGACAAAGCGTAGCGCGCCCAACATTAACAACGGCATTTTCATTCGTTGGGCACGCTACGCTTTGCCCAACCTACGGGAAGACAGCTTCCCATTTTTGTTTCCTGCTCGTCCAGCTTAGGATGGTTCGGCTTTACCCCAATTAGCTCGCTAGAACAAAACTGCGCCATTACGGTATGAGCGGAAGTACCGTTCGTAGATGGGTATTGCTGCGCTCAACCCATTCTGCAGGTTTGTTTATCCCACTCCAGCAAAGCTTCGGCAAACATCGTGCGCCAGCCGGCGCGCGCCGCATCGCCACCCGCAATATGTCCGTGATAGACGAAATGGCTGGCCGCATTGTCCGGCTGGGCGAGATGGCGGCGCAACACCGTTGGCAACACGGCCAGCAGCGTGTCGATATCGCTTTGGACCGCCGCCTGCGCCTCGGCGTCCTGCGCCCCGGCGACCCATGAAACCACGAGGGTGTTTTCAAACAGGTTCCACAGGCCTCTCTGTTCGCCGAGCAGCGCCTCCACGCTCTTGCTGGCCTGTCCGGTTTTCTCCAGCGCGCTACGTATCCTACCGAGCACCACGGGGCGAATCACGTTGTGCTCAGTATTCAGCCGGATCAGCAACAGCGTGGCCTGCAATTCGCCGCCGCGCGCCGTTGCCGCGCGCACCATGCTCTTTTCCAGCGCACGCCAGGTCGCCGTCGAGTACAGGCGCGCCAGTGTGAAAAACGCTATACCCACGGTGACCGGGCCGGTGAGGTTGATGTAGGTGGTGGAGAGATTGATGCTGGCGTAACTGATGCCGACCAGAGCGAACTGCGACAGGCCAAACGCGCGGTCGATCTTGTCGCGCCCCGTGTCGCGGTAGAAGCTCCAGGCCGTCAGCCAGACGATGGCCAGTGTGAGCAACAGGTACGCAAAGCGCCACTCCGGGAAACGTAGCGCATCGCCGTGCTTGAAGTTGTCGATGGCCGTGGCAAGAATCTCCACACCGGGGTGCATCTTGTCCAGCGGTGTCGCCTTGATATCGAACAGGCTGGGCGCGGTCGAGCCGATGATGACGATCTTGTTTTTGAATTCGCCCTGTGGGCGTTTTTTGTCCTTGCTGCCCATGTCGGCGAATACGTCGCTAAAGCTCACGTAGCTATAGGTGAACGGCTTGCCGCGCCAGTTCAGCAGCACCTCCTGTGCGGGCGGTGCACCCCAGCCCAGTTCCTGCGCGATGCGCGTCGGCAGCGAGGGCAGCTTCCAGCCATAGTCGTCGCGGTAAACGCTGTAGCGCCGCGCCACGTTGTCGGCATCCGGATAGATGTTGTGCAGGCCGAGGCGTCCGCCGTCGAGCGCGGCCCGGAAATGCGGCAACACCACCGCCACGGTCGCATCCACCTGCGGCTGCGCGCCGGGCAGCGGCGTCACGCCGGGAATCATCGCGGGCTTGACCTGGCTCAGGCTGTCGCTGGAGGGATCGAGCCGCAGCATCGGGAAAAAGGTGTTGCGCGTGGCGGCGATGGCGTCGTTGAAATAGGCGTCGCTGTCCGGGTTGTACACGTCCGCGTCGCTGAACAGGATGTCGAACACCACCGCCTTCGGCTGCTGCTTCTCAACCTGTTCGACGAATTCGCCCAGCACCTGGCGCGGCCACGGCCAGCGACCGTAGTCCTTGGCCATGGCCGCGAGGCTGGCCTCGTTGATGTCCACGATGACGATGTCCGGGTCGGGCTTGGGCACAATGATGCGATAGCGCACCATCGCGTCAAACGCCGCCTGGCGCATATCTGAGGTGTAATGCAGCACTGTCGTATCGAGCACCGCGAACACGCTGAACAGCCCGGCGAGATAAAGATAGAAGCTGAACTTCCACAACTGCGCGAGCCGTTCGGAAAAACGCACGCGCGCTTTGAGCAGGCTGCTGATGAGGAGTTTCCAGATCATGGTAATTTCCCGAGTTTCAGTGCGTCATTCTATAGCCAGCGGGCCAATGTGTGCAGCGGAACGAAGCATGACTGAATACACCGTGCATCACTTGCTGATATTTGGATTCATTCCTGGAAAAACATTTGGCCACATAGATCACAGCGGGCGCAGAGACGGTGCGACTCCCCATCCAGCAGGTATCTCATCCGCCGGATGAAGCTTGCTTTCTCAGCAAACCCTTGGCTTTTCTCTGTGAGCTCTGTGTTCTATGTGGCTTGAATTGAGGGGCGATTATTATTGTTTCAAAATAGAATTGGTATTATTTATCAGGGATGTATTATGGCCGATCACGCCCCTGCGAGCTGAGCGCTACATCAATATGACATCGTATTGTTCCTGCGTGTAGAGAGTCTCCACTTGCATAGAGACCGGTTTGCCGATGAAGTCGGAAAGTTGCGCCAATGCCTGTGATTCTTCTTCCAGAAACAAGTCTATGACCTGCTGCGAAGCAAGGATGCGGTATTCGCGCGCATTGAATTGGCGCGCTTCGCGGACGATTTCGCGGAGGATTTCATAGCATACGGTCTGTGCGGTTTTAACTTCGCCGCGCCCCTTGCAGGTCGGGCATGGTTCGCACAATACATGCGCCAGGCTCTCGCGGGTGCGCTTGCGGGTCATTTCCACCAGCCCCAGCGAGGAGAAGCCGTTCACGCTGATGCGCGTGTGGTCGCGCGCCAGTGCTTTTTTGAATTCTTCCAGAACGGCGTCGCGATGTTCCTGGGTGTCCATGTCGATGAAATCGCAGATGATGATTCCGCCCAGGTTGCGCAAGCGCAGTTGTCGCGCGATGACTTGCGTGGCCTCCAGGTTGTTCTTGAAGATGGTGTCGTCGAAATTGCGCAGCCCGACGAAGCCGCCGGTATTTACGTCGATGGTGGTCAACGCTTCGGTCTGGTCGATGATGAGATAGCCGCCGGATTTCAGGTCGACGCGTTTGGACAGGGCGCGCTCGATCTCTTCTTCCACGCCGTACAGATCGAACAGCGGGCGCGCACCCGGATAATGTTCGAGATGCTCGGTAGCGGTTGGATTGTAGTCCTTGGCAAAAACTTCCATGCGCTGATAGGTTTCCCGCGAATCTACCAGGATGCGCGCCGTGCCGTGATTGACGAAATCGCGCAGTACACGCAGGCTGATGTCGAGTTCGCGATACAACAATTGCGGTGCGCTGGCGTTTTGTGCCGCACTTTGCAAATTGCTCCACAGCTTGTCCAGATAGCCGATGTCGGCCAGAAAATCCGGCATCGCGGTTGCCTCGACTATGGTGCGAATAATGTAACCGCCCTGATGTTCGGGCGGTAACGCGGCTTGCAGCATGGCGCGCAAGGCATCTCGCTGTTCCGCGCCCTCGATGCGTTGCGATACGCCGATGTGGTTTTCCTGCGGCAGATAAACCAGCAGGCGCCCGGCAATGCTGATCTGGGTGGAGAGCCGCGCGCCTTTGCTGCCGATGGGCTCCTTGATGACTTGCACCAGCAGCGTCTGGCTTTCAAAAAGGATTTTTTCGATCGGTTTGGCGGTATCGCCGCTGTTGCTGTTCTCCCAAATATCCGCCACATGCAGGAATGCCGAGCGCTCCAGGCCGATGTCGATAAAGGCGGATTGCATGCCGGGCAGCACGCGGTTGACCTTGCCGAGATAGACATTGCCGACGATGCCGCGGCTGCTGTCGCGCTCGATATGCAGGTCTTGCACTACGCCGAGCTGCATCACCGCAACGCGTGTTTCCTGCGGCGTGACGTTGATCAGGATTTCTTCGCTCATATTTTTTGGCTCATGCTCTTGACTCATGGAGTTTGGTGGTCAAAGTGTTGCAGTAATTGGGCGGTTTCGAACAGCGGCAGACCCATTACGCCGGAATAACTGCCTGAAATATGTTCGATGAACGCTCCTGCCTGCCCCTGAATGGCATAACCACCGGCTTTGCCTATATATTCGCGGGTGAGCAGATAGCGGTGGATGCGTTCTTCGCTAAGCGGCGCGAAACGCACCGTGGAGGTGGAAAGCGCGACTTCTATTTGTTCGCCCATCGCGATGGCAACCCCGCTGAGCACCTGATGCCCGCGACCGGAAAGTTGGTGTAGCATTGCGGCGGCGTGTTCGGCATTATCCGGCTTGCCGAAAATCTTTCCATCCAGCGTGACCGTGGTGTCGGCGGCCAGCACCGGAAAGGGCGGCAGGCTGCGCAGGCGCAATGACTCCCACCCTACCCGGGCTTTTTCTTCGCAGATGCGTCGCACATAGATCTCCGGTTGCTCGCCCTCCAGCGGCGTTTCATCGACATCGATGCTACGGCGCGGGTCGGAGCGCAACAGCAGCATCTCGAAATTGATGCCGATCTGCTTGAGCAACTCGCGGCGGCGCGGGCTCTGCGAAGCGAGGTAGATACGTGGCTGGATAATGCGCATAAATGCTTTCACTCACGGTGGTAGGGGTGATTGTGCAACATACTATGCGCACGATACAACTGCTCTGCGAGCAACACGCGCACAAAGGCATGCGGCAAGGTGAGGTGCGACAGCGCAAGCAGTTGCTTTGCCGCCGGTTTGACAGATTCGTGCAAGCCATCCGCACCGCCGACGATGAAGGCCACATCGCGCCCTTCGCGCATCCAATCCTGCATCTGTGCGGCGAGTTGTCTGGTGGTCGGCTGTACGCCGCGCTCGTCCAGCGCGATGCGCAGGCAATTTTGCGGCAACGCGGCGAGAATGCGTTGCGCCTCCGCCTCCATGATCTGCGCCGTGGTCTTGCCGGTGCTGCGCGGCTCCGGCTTGATTTCGAGCAACTCGATTTTCATCTCGCGCGGCATCCGCTTGGCATATTCGTTGAAGCCGGAAGTGATCCAGTCCGGCATCTTGTGGCCGACTGATACGATGATGAGCTTCATTTATTCCAGCGCAGGTCTTGGTAGGGGCGCGATTCATCGCGCCCTTCGTCCGGTGTATGAATAGAACAGGGCGCGATGAATCGCGCCCCTACGACCAGATGTATTTCCAGTTTCATACCTACTCTTTTGCTTTGGCCAGCTTTGGTCTCGCCGCCTGTGCCTTGCTCCATAGTTCTTCGAGGTTGTAATAATCGCGGATGGCGGGCTGCATGATATGCACCAGCACTTCGCCCAGATCCACCAGTATCCACTCGCCGCTGTCTTCGCCTTCGCGTCCGTAGACATGCTCGCCCATCCCTTTGAGCTTGGACACTACATTGTCGGCGATGGCCTTGGTCTGTCTGGTGGAATTGGCGCTGGCGATGATCATGCATTCGAACATCGAGCTGAGTTTGCTGGTGTCGATTACGGTGATGTCATTGGCCTTGATGTCTTCGAGTGCGGCGATAACGGCTTGGGTTTTTTCTTTAGTAGTCAGCATGGTTTATATAAGTGATGTTGATGAATGTAGTTTGCCACCGCATTGGGCAGCAGATAGCGTATGGTACGTTTTTCCGCCACGCGGCGGCGTATGTCGGTGGCGGAAATTTCCAGTTTCGGTATTGCCAGCTCGGCGATGCCGCCGGATGGCTGCCGGGATAAATCATCCGCCGTGCACAGGCGCTGTTGATAGTGCTGTTGCAGTTCCGCTGTCGCGCTGTGGATGCGCTCATCGATAGTAAAGCCGGGGCGATAGCCGACCACGATGTGCGCCAGTTCGAACAATTGCTCCCATTCGTGCCAGGTGTGCAATTGCAGAAAAGCATCGCCGCCCATCAGCAGGCATAGCGGCTGTGCCGTGCCCAGGTCGGCGCGCAGTTCGCGTAGCGTGTCCACCGTATAGCACGGCGTGGTGCGTTTGACTTCGCGGTCATCCAGCATGAAAGCGGGCTGATCGGCGATAGCCAGTTGCACCATCGCGCTGCGGTGCTGCGCGGATACCTGCGGCGCAGCGCGATGCGGCGGCGTTCCGGTGGGAATGAAACGGATCTGCCGGAGATTCGCCAATTCCAGCATTTCCTCGGCAAGCCTTAAATGCCCGTAATGAACCGGGTCGAAGGTGCCGCCAAAAATACCTACCGGTTTGCTGTTCATCGATTACAGGGCCAGGCGGCGGATGTCCGCCAGAATTTGCGAGAGATAAACGGTGAAGCGCGCGGCGGACGCGCCGTCGATCACGCGATGGTCGTAGGACAGCGCCAGCGGCAGCATCAGGCGCGGCACAAATGCGCCGTCCTTGTATATCTGTTTCATGGCGGAACGAGACACACCGAGAATCGCTACTTCCGGCGCGTTGATGATCGGCGTAAAGGCAGTGCCGCCGATGCCGCCGAGGCTGGAAATGGTAAAGCTGCCGCCCTGCATGTCGGTTGCCGCCAGCTTCCTGTCGCGCGCCCGCGCGCTGATCTCGCCGAGCTCCTTGGCAAGTTGCACGATGCCTTTTTTGTCCACATCGCGCAGCACCGGCACCATCAGGCCGTCCGGCGTATCCACCGCCACGCCGATGTGACAATATTTTTTCAGGATCAGATTCTCGCCCCCGGCATCCAGCGAAGCGTTGAAGTCCGGAAAGTGCTGCAAGGCTTCCATCACCGCCCTGAGCAGGAAAGCCAATGGGGTGATCTTGATGCCCTGCGCGGCGTATTCCGCCCCCAGTTGTTTGCGGAAGGCTTCCATCTCGGTGATGTCGGCTTCATCGAACTGCGTGACATGCGGGATGCTCACCCAGTTGCGGTGCAGGTTCGCCCCGGAGATTTTCTGGATGCGCGACAGCGGCCTGGTTTCGATGGCGCCGAATTGGGCGAAATCTATCACCGGCATGGGCAGCACATGCATGCCGTCTCCTGTGCCGCGCGGTTGCGCTAGCGCGGCCTTGACAAAATTCTGCACGTCGTCTTTCGTCACGCGCCCCTTTTCGCCGCTGCCTTTGACCTGTGCCAAATCCACGCCGAGTTCGCGCGCAAAGCGGCGGATTGC
>Ga0154345_110_pt1 | contig 14000 bp, 13 predicted proteins | sample RifGroA2_FD_115873 | JGI IMG/M metagenome (GOLD analysis project Ga0154345, IMG submission 115873) | Gallionellales bacterium GWA2_55_18 | reverse complement strand
GAAAACAGAATGCGGGCAATGTTGCCCTATAAATCCAGATACGTAAGACCAGACTCTGAAAATTGGGACTTGTTCAGCGTATCCCTTACGCCATATATCCTGAAAAACGCAGTGAGGGGTTTGTAGGTGCGAATTCATTCGCGCGAACAGCAGGTTATTACATGTCTCGATCAATAGTGCATTATCGTAGGGCGGGTTCTGCCCACCGGATATTGTTGTCGGGCAAAGCCCGACGGATTATTTTCCGTTTGAAGGAGAAACGGATTTACTCACTTTGATTTCGGGCTAATGGAAAGCCTCGGTTGAAGATCGTGCATCATCATGCTGTCTCTCCCCAAGGCTTCATCAGTGCCTGCTCCACACCCAGATGATCCAATATCCGCGCCACAACAAAATCCACCACATCCCGCACACTCTGCGGGTGGTGGTAGAAACCGGGGTTGGGCGGCAGGATGACTGCGCCGACGCGCGACAGCTTGAGCATGTTCTCCAGATGAATCGCGGAGAACGGGGTTTCGCGCGGCACTAAAATCAGCGTGTGTTTTTCCTTGAGCATCACGTCGGCGGCGCGAGCGATCAGGTCGTCGCTGAGGCCGTTGGCGATCTTGCCGAGCGTGCCCATGGTGCACGGACACACCACCATCGCGTCGCCGGGGTTGGAGCCGGACGCCATCGGAGCATACCAGTCGTCGCGACCGAACACCTTTAACTCGCCGCTGAATTTACCGAAATGCTCGGCAAACATCTGCTCCGCATCCTGCGGGCGGTTCGGCAGCGTGAAATCCAGTTCCTGTTTGGCGACGATCTGCGCGGCCTGCGAATACACCAGATGCACGCGCTGCCCGCTTTGCAGCAGGCATTCCAGCAAGCGTATGCCGTAGGGTAGACCGGAGGCTCCGGTGAATGCAAGTGTGATAGTTTTCATAGGCAAGTCATCCGGCAATCAGAGGGTGCCATTATGCTGGAAAAAACTCTTTTCCACAGATCACAGCCGTCGGACAGCGTAGCCGGAGGGGGTTACCTTGTTCAATTACCTTCCGGAAAATTATCAGAACATTAATAACCGCTATTTTGTGGTCAAGGATGGTGTGCACGGGTTGAGCGATATGGGCATCACTCGATAATATTTATATATACTTTTCCACCATAATCTGCTAGCGTTGCGGCTGCAAGGTTGTAAAAGGGCAAATCCGACCGAAAGGCGGGGACGCAAAACTACCGGTCTAACTGGCTATGCCATATGACAGCGGGGTCGCCAAACCGATGAAGTTTCTCTTCTTTGCGTTTAGCAGCATTCCTCCCTCTTTTGCCCCAACAGCCTTTCAAAAACCGATTAATCCGGCATTTCTGCGCGTAGCCAGTCTTCGCGCCTGTGCCGCACTATGAGAGGAGAGCACCATGTTACAGTCCAATGCGCTGGTCGTTGATACTTCGATATTCATGCGTGGTTACATCCGAGAAATTCTCCAGCAGGAATTAGAATTCAATAAAATTCACGAAGCTGAAGATGCAGATGACGCATTTCAAGTTCTGAAATCCGAACGCGCCATCAACTGGATTTTCAGCTCATTGGAGATGCCCGGTCTGCTGTCCCCCCTTGATCTTATGGAAACCACCCGCAACGGCCCGAACAGCACGCGCACCCGCTTCATTCTGATGTCTTCTAACGAGGAACTTGTCACGCGGGAGATCGCCATCCGGGAAGGCGTATCCGATTACCTGTGCAAGCCTTTTGCTCCCGACCAGTTGGTTAGCACGGTGCACCGACTCGTCGGCTTGGCAAAACGGCGGGATGCCGAAAGATTCAAGGCCGCCCTGTCTTGCGAAATCAACATTGGTTTCGATTCGTTCCATCACTACGGTGCGAAATTGGCGGATATCTCGATGACTGGCTGCCGAATAAAAACTTCGCAGGTCAAACCAGACAGCGGATATGTCGATGACTATGCCACTGTTACCCTGTTGCTGAAAAACGGCTCTCCATTCGATGTTCAGGCAAAAATAAAGCGGGTGGAATTCAGCGAGTCCTGCACCGACCCATTGAGCAATACCGAGGTGGCGGTTGAGTTTGTCAACGTCATCCCGTCGCTAAAGGAAAAGCTCGAAGCATTTATCTGCCATGTATCTGGAGCAGAACGCCACAATAGCTAACTGTCTGCCTGAAAGCGAAATGTCACGGTAATAAAACGACAACTCGCCGACACCCGGATCGGTCGGAATTGGCGAGTCAGTTCGTTTCTATTGGCGAAGTTGGCGGGGGCTGCCAACTTGGTCTGATGGTTATTTCATCAAATAGTTGTGTGCTAGTGAAAGTTCAACATTGGTTTGAACCCCAGCTTGCTCTTCAAGCTATCCGCGCTGCTCCTTGCTTCGCTCTGGCTGGCATATGGCCCGATGTGAACGCGGGTGAGGCCATCCTTGATGAACACACTGATCTGCTTGCCGATCTCGCCCAACTCGGCATGCATTTTCGCCACAAAACTATCTGCCGCTTCCCGTGTTTTGAACGCGCCGAGCTGCAAATAGATATTGCTGTTTACCGCCGCAAGCGCGGCGGGTGGTGCGCTGTCAGGCGCGATTTCGGCTTTTTCCAGCGGTCTGCTTTGCACCGGCTCTGTCTTGGCGAGGATATTGGTATCGGCATTGGCGGTGATGCTTTCGATTTCCACTTCCGAGCTGCCGTTGCCGACGATGCCCAGTTTGTGCGCGGCGGTGTAGGAAAGATCCATCACGCGCTCATGCAGAAACGGGCCGCGGTCATTGACGCGCACCACGACAGATTTTTTACTGGCGGCGTTGGTGACGCGCGCATAGCTCGGAATCGGCAAGGTGGGGTGTGCGGCGGTCATGGCGTACATGTTGTATACCTCGCCGCTTGAGGTGCGCTGGCCATGGAATTTTTTGCCATACCATGAGGCGATACCGCGTTCTTTGAAGCTGCCCGCCACAGTCAGCGGCGTGTAAGTTTTGCCCAACGCGACATAGGGGCGGTTGGCATAGCGGTGCAGCGGTTCATTTTTCGGCACGGCATCAGGAATCTCGTCGAGATTGGCCGGAGCGTCTGCACCGGGGCCGTCTCCGGCAAGATAGCCGCCCGTCGCTGCCGGGGCTGCGGCAGGGCCGACCACGCGGTCTTCAACCGGTGCGGGTGTGCTGCGCGTTTCTACCGTGCGCTGCGGGGCGCTGCCGCAGGCGGCGAGCGCCAGGGTTGCCAACGTGAGAATTACGATTTGCCTGTTCATGTTTCCTCCTTTGAATGAGGGGCTTGAGGCTAGGGGCTGGAGGTTAGTATTGCTCTATAAAAATAAGCTTTATTTCTCTCCCCTAGCCCCCAATCCCTAGCCTCTACCCTTACGTCTTAACCAGCTTCTTGTGCGTCTCGATGCTCATCAGCATACCAAAACCCAGCAGCAAGGTCAGCATTGATGTTCCGCCGTAGCTTATCAGCGGCAATGGTACACCGACCACCGGCAGGATGCCGCTGACCATGCCCATATTGACGAATGCGTAAGTGGCGAAAGTCAGCGTGATGGAGCCTGCCATCAGGCGCGTGAAATAGGTCGATGCGTTTGCGGTGATGATGAAGCCGCGCCCGATCACGAACAGATACAGCCCGAGCAGGATCAGGTTGCCGAGCAAGCCGAATTCTTCGGAATATACCGCGAAAATAAAGTCGGTGGTGCGCTCCGGCAGGAAATCGAGATGGGTCTGCGTGCCGTCCATGTATCCCTTGCCGAGGATGCCGCCGGAACCGACGGCGATCATGCCCTGGATGGTGTGGTAGCCCTTGCCCAGCGCGTCTTGCGACGGGTCGAACAGCATCAGGATGCGGTGGCGCTGGTAGTCATGCAGCATCGACCACAGCACCGGCGCGCTGGCGAGCGCGGCGACGAACATGGCTCCCATCACGCGCCAGCTCAGCCCCGCCAGGAACAACACATAAAATCCGCTGGCGGAAATCAAAATCGCGGTACCCAGATCCGGCTGGCGCACAATCAACACCACCGGCATCAGCAACAACAACGCGGCGACAAAATAATTTTTAAGGGTGAGCGTGGCTTCGTGCTTCTCGAAGTACCAGGCCATCATCAGCGGGATGCCGATTTTCATCAGTTCGGAAGGCTGGACGGTGATGACGCCCAGATTCAGCCAGCGCCGCGCGCCGTGGCTGATCTCGCCGAACAGCGCCACACATACAAGTAAGACCATGCCGATGATATAGATCGGCACGGCGGTGCGCATCAGGTAATGCAGCGGCAGGTTGGCGACCAGCCACATGCAGGTGAGCGCCACCGCGATGTTGAGCATCTGTTTCAACGGCTGCCCCCATCCGCCATTATCCGCGCTATGCAGCACCAGCAGGCTGACCGTCATCAGCAAACCGATGCCGAGCAGCAGCGGCAGGTCGAGGTGCGCGATGAAGCGCTGCCATAACTGGCGTCTAGTCATGTTCCTCGACTCCCTTGTCGGCTGCGTCCGGCAACGGCTGCGGCACTTTGCCGAGCAGGTAATAATCCAGCACCTTGCGCGCGATCGGGGCTGCCGTGCCGCCGCCATGCCCGCCGTTTTCGGCCAGCACCACCAGCGCGATCCTGGGCTGTTCGGCTGGCGCAAAAGCGATGAACCATGCATGATCGCGGTGCCGCTCGTCGATCTTGCTGGCATCATATTTTTCACCCTGCTTCATGGCGATCACCTGCGCCGTGCCGGTCTTGCCTGCAATCTGGTACTTTGCGCCCGCAGCGGCTTTTGCGGCCGTGCCGCCAGGCTGCGTGACCGCCGCCATGGCACGTTTCACCAAATCGAGATGCGCCGGGTCAAGCTTCAAGTCAAATTCCGGCTTGGTTCCGATCAAGCGGTTTTCATTGCTGCGCGAACTGCGCACCTCCCTGACCAGATGCGGTTTATAGCCGATGCCATTATTGGCCAGCGTTGCGGTGGCGAAAGCCAGTTGCATCGGTGTTACCAGGCTGTAGCCTTGGCCGATGCCCACTGACACGGTATCGCCCGCATACCATTTTTCCTTATAGCGCCTCATCTTCCATTCCTGCGAGGGCAACAGGCCGGATGTTTCACCCTCCAGGTCGATGCCGGTCTTTTTGCCGAAGCCAAAACGCGACAGAAAATTAAAGATGTTATCTATACCCATCTCGGTTGCCAGCCCATAGTAATATGTATCGCACGAGATCGCGATGGACTTGAACATATCCACGATGCCGTGTCCGCCCTTCTTCCAATCGCGGTACTGGTGGCTGCTGCCAGGCAGGTTGAAGTAGCCCGGGTCGCTGATGGTGCGGTCGGGCGAGCGTATTTTGTAGTACAAGCCGGCCATTGCCATAAAAGGCTTGATTGTGGAACCGGCCGGGTATTGCCCGCGTAGCGCACGATTATTGAGCGGCACATCCGGTGAATTATTCAGCTCATCCCAGCTCTGCGTGTCGATGCCATCGATGAACAGGCTGGGGTCGTAGCCGGGCCTGCTGACGAAAGCCAGCACTTCGCCATTATTCGGATCGATGGCTACCAGCGCGCCTCGGTAGTTGCCGAATGACTGCTCGGCGATTTCCTGTAATTTTGCATCGATACTCAATACCAGTGTGTTGCCTGAAGCCGGTGGGGTGCGCGACAGCATGCGTACGGCTCTGCCACCCGAATCCACTTCGACCTGCTCCACGCCGGTGATGCCGTGCAGCTCGTTTTCGTAGCTCTGTTCCAGGCCTGTCTTGCCGATGTAATCCGAGCCGCGATAATTGGCCGCCAGGTCGTTTTCTTCGAGCTGATCCACATCGGTCTGGTTGATACGCCCGATATAACCGATCAGGTGCGCGGTTTTTTCGCTATACGGGTAATCGCGGAACAGCCGCGCCTTGATCTCGACGCTCGGAAACCGGTATTGTTGCGCGGCAAAACGCGCGACTTCTTCGTCGGTCAGCCGGTTGCGGATCATCAGGGTCTCGGAATTGCGCCTCTCGGTGAGCAGCTTCTTGAAGCGTTTGCGATCCTTGGGGGTAATGCTGACCAGCGTGGACAGCTCATTGATGGTTGCCTCCAGATCGGATGTTTTGCCCGAGTTTATCTCCAGCGTATAGCCGGAATAATTGTGCGCCAGCACCACGCCGTTGCGGTCGAGTATCAGGCCGCGATTGGGAACGATCGGAACAATGGAGATGCGGTTACTTTCAGCCAGCGTCTGGTAATAATCGTGGCGCACCGCTTGCAGGTAAACCAGGCGCGCCAGCAAAATCCCCATCAATACCAGCACAAAACCAATGCTGACAGCCAACCGCAAGCGGAAGTAAAATATTTCGCGCTGATGGTTTTTTAGTTCGACGCGCTTGCTCATGAATGGCCAGCACCGGAATAAACCCGGCATTCATTGCCACGGTTCCGCCGCAATATTCCAGGCCGAGGCGGATTCAATCGCATCTCTTTAAATCCCCTTATTGTCCACGCGCATCTGCCGCACCGCCTGGAACATGATGCCGAGCGGTGCCCACAGCAAGGTCGAAGTCAGGCAACCGAGGAGATATGGCCATACCACATAACCCGACACCTGCCAATTCACCAACGCATACACCACGTAGGTCAGCGCAAAGATACCGAACACCTGGGTGGTTTGCTGCCGCAGGTCGAACATTTTCAGGCGGTGATGCAACATTGCACCGCCAAAAGCGAGCAGAGTATAGGCCAGCGCATGCTGTCCGAACAAACTGGCATCGGCCACATCGGCAAGTATCCCTACCGCCCAGGATAGTCCGATACCAACGCGTAGCGGTTTATGCGTGCACCAATACAACATGACCACCGCAACAAAATCCGGTCGCAACATCAGCCAGACGCCCTCCCATGGCAGCCCGTTCAGCAATAACGCGACCAACACGCTCGTCACGATGAAAGTGTTGCTGGCCGGGCGCTGCATTTCCGGATTGCGGGGGGCGAGATAAGGCATTTATTTTTTATGCGCCGTTTTTGAACTTTGTGATATGCCTGTTGCGGAAGGCGCTTCAACCGGTCGTTCCGGCAGCTTGGGCAAATCAGACAAGACCAGCAAATGGCGGTGTTTGTCCACCCCGGCCAGCGGCAGGCAGACAACGCGCGCAAACGGGTAGGCTGCATCACGCTCGATTTTTACCACTTTGGCGACCGGGATACCCGGCGGATAGATGCCATCCACCCCTGAAGTCACCAGCACGTCGCCATTCTGGATATCGGAGCTGATCGGCATGTAGCGTAGCGACAACTGGCTGGTATCGCCCGCGCCGAACACGATGGTGCGCAATCCGTTGCGCAATACCTGCACCGGTACGGCATGATCCTTTTCGGTAATCAGCGTGACTTCGGAAAGCCACGGATAGACGCGCGTAATTTGCCCGACGATACCTATGTCGTCCACCACCACTTGCCCGGCCTTTACGTTGGCATCCGCACCTTTACTGATGAGCACCCTGCGCTTGAACACATCGCGCTCGGCATACACGATCTCGGCAAGTTGCGCGTCAAGCCCGCTGCGTTGCGGCAATGCCAGCAAGCTGCGCAATTGCTGATTTTCCTGTTGCAATGCCTGAAATTGCGACAATTGCGCCGCATCGCTCTCATGCTGCCGATGCAATAATTTGTTCTCGTCTATCAGGCTGCGCTGGGTGATAAAAAAATCGCCAGCCTGCTTCCACAATACGCTGGGCAAGGTCGCCAGCCGCTGTATCGGCGAAACCAGCACGGATAATGCGCTACGCGTGGATTCCAGATAGCGGTAGCGCGCGTCGACAAACAGCAATAACAGCGAGAGCACCGAGAAGAACACCAGCCGCACCGCAGGGCTGGGGCCGCGATTGAAAAACTGAAAGGATTGTGTGTTGTCAGTCAATGACGTTCCATTGCGGTTTTTGCAGGAGTAATGAGTTTGAGGTTTATTCGGTAGTGAAGATACTGGGAGATTTATTATCCATATTTTCCAAGGCGCGACCCGAGCCACGCACCACACAGGTCAACGGGTCTTCTGCGATCAATACCGGCAAGCCAGTTTCCTCCATCAGCAAGCGGTCCAGGTCGCGCAGCAACGCGCCGCCGCCGGTCAACACCATGCCCTTGTTGGCGATGTCCGCGCCAAGCTCCGGCGGGGTTTGTTCCAAAGCAGTCTTGACCGCACTGACAATGCTGTTGAGCGGGTCGGTTAACGCTTCCAGGATTTCGTTGCTGGAAATAGTGAAACTGCGCGGTACGCCTTCCGCCAGGTTGCGCCCTTTCACTTCCATCTCGCGCACTTCGCTGCCAGGGAAGGCTGAGCCGATGGTTTTCTTGATTTGCTCGGCGGTGGTTTCGCCGATCAGCATGCCGTAATTGCGGCGTATGTAATTGATAATGGCATCGTCGAACTTGTCTCCGCCAACGCGCACCGAGCCGGAATACACCGCGCCACCCAGCGATATCACGCCCACTTCCGTGGTGCCGCCGCCGATGTCCACCACCATCGAACCGGTCGCCTCCTCCACCGGCAAGCCCGCGCCGATCGCCGCCGCCATCGGCTCCTCGATCAGTTCGACACGACGCGCTCCCGCACCCACGGCGGATTCGCGGATCGCACGGCGCTCCACTTGAGTGGAACCGCATGGCACACAAATCACAATGCGCGGGCTGGGGCTGAAAATACCCGCCTTGTAAACCTTGCGGATAAACTGTTTGAGCATTTGCTCGGTGACGGTAAAGTCGGCGATTACGCCATCTTTCATCGGGCGGATCGCGGTAATGTTGCCCGGCGTACGCCCCAGCATTTGTTTGGCAGCCAACCCAACCTGCTGAATCACCTTTTTGCCGTTCGGCCCGCCCTCCTGGCGGATCGCCACCACCGAAGGCTCATCCAGCACGATACCCTGCCCGCGCACCCAGATAAGCGTATTGGCAGTGCCGAGGTCAATCGCCAGATCGTTGGCAAAATAGCCGTTCAAAAATCCAAACATATTCAGTCCCTGATAGTCAAAGAGATGCGTCAACAAACCCCTTTATGATACCCTATTAGCCTTATTTCAATAAAGTTTTTACTATGCCTCCTACTATGCTTTTGGCCAATGCAGATGTCCGAAAAGTCGCCCGGCTGGCGCGGCTGGCAATGGACGAAATGGAAATCGAGACAGCCCGCTCGCAACTATCCGGTATTTTTGCCCTGATTGCTGAAATGCAGGCTGTCGATACCCAGGGCATCGCACCGATGTCGCACGCCCAGGATGTATCGCAGCGGCTGCGCGAAGATACCGTGACGGAAACCGACCAGCGCGAGCTGTTCCAGTCGATTGCTCCGCAAGTCGAAGCGGGGCTGTATCTCGTTCCGCAAGTCATCGAATAGCCTCAACCATGCTCAATTCCAGTTTGCAACAATTCGGCAGCGCGCTGCGCGCCGGGAAAATCTCCAGCGTAGAGTTGACGCAGCTTTACCTCGACCGTATCGCCACGCTTAATCCGGCGCTCAACGCTTACATCACCATCAGCGCCGAAACCAGTCTGGCGCAAGCGCGTTTGGCGGATGCAATGCTATCCGACGGAAAAGCGCAACCGCTCACCGGCATACCGATAGCCCAGAAAGATATTTTTTGCGCCAAGGGCTGGCGCACTACCTGCGGCTCGAAAATGCTGGCGAATTTCGTCGCGCCCTACGACGCGCATGTCATTGGGCAATTCAATCACGCGGGAGCGGTGAACCTCGGCAAGACCAACATGGACGAATTCGCCATGGGTTCATCCAACGAAACCTCATATTTCGGCGCGGTAAAAAACCCGTGGGATCGAAGCGCCGTACCCGGCGGCAGTTCCGGTGGCTCGGCCTGTGCGGTAGCCGCGCGGCTGTGCGCCGCCGCGACCGGCACCGACACCGGCGGTTCGATCCGCCAGCCCGCCGCATTGTGCGGCATCTCCGGCCTCAAACCGACTTACGGCGTGTGCTCGCGCTATGGGATGATCGCTTTCGCCTCCAGCCTCGACCAAGCCGGGCCAATGGCGCGCAGTGCGGAAGATTTGGCGTTGTTGCTCAACGTCATGGCCGGCTTCGACGAGCGCGATTCCACCAGCCTGCAACGCGACAAGGAAGATTACGCACGCGACTTGAGCAAGCCGCTGGCAGGCTTGCGCATCGGCTTGCCGAAAGAGTTTTTTGCCGAAGGCTTGGCGCAGGATGTCGCAAACTGCGTGAACGAGGCGATTGCGGAATACCAAAAACTCGGTGCATCCATCGTCGGAATCAACCTGCCTAATTCAAAACTGGCTGTCCCGGTGTATTACGTGCTGGCTCCGGCGGAAGCATCAAGCAATCTGTCGCGCTTCGACGGCGTGCGCTACGGCTACCGTGCGCCGGAATACAGCGACCTCGCCGACATGTACGAAAAGAGCCGCGCACAGGGTTTCGGCGCGGAAGTGAAGCGGCGTATCATGATCGGCACCTACGTGCTGAGTCACGGCTATTACGACGCATATTATTTGCAGGCGCAGAAAATCCGCCGCCTGATTGCGCAGGACTTCACAGAGGCATTCAAACAGTGCGACGTCATCATGGGGCCGACCGCACCGTCCACAGCGTTCAAACTGGGCGAAAAGGGCGATGACCCGGTGCAGATGTACCTGTCCGATATCTACACCATCGCGGTGAACCTCGCCGGACTGCCCGGCATGTCGATCCCGTGCGGCTTTGGCGCAAACAATATGCCGGTCGGCCTGCAGATCATCGGTAACTATTTCGACGAGGCGCGCATGCTGAATGCCGCGCATCAATATCAACTGGCGACCGACTGGCACAGCCGCGCGCCGCAGGGAATCGCATGAAACTGTACGCAGAAGTTCTGCAAGGCGATTGCCTAGAGGTGCTGAAAAAGGCAAAGGATGGTTCCTTCGACCTGATTATTACTTCTCCGCCATATGCTGATCGTCGTGCGCATACCTACGGCGGGGTCAAACCGGAACAATATGTCGAATGGTTCTTGCCCCGCTCGGAACAATTTTTGAGGGTACTCAAACCTACCGGCTCGTTCGTGCTTAACATCAAGGAGAAAGCCGAAAATGGCGAACGCCATACTTATGTACTAGAACTAATTTTGGCTTTACGCAAACAAGGCTGGTTCTGGACGGAAGAATATATCTGGCATAAGAGAAACTGCTACCCCGGCAAATGGCCTAACCGTTTTAGAGATGCATGGGAGCGCTGCTTGCACTTCACCAAGTCGCGTAAATTCAAGATGAATCAGGAATCGGTGATGGTTCCCATGGGCGATTGGGCAGACACGCGGCTCAAGTCACTGGGTAAAAATGATGTAGTACGCTATGACTCCCAAGTCGGCAGCGGCTTTGGAAAAAATATTGCCAATTGGGCACAACGCACGATGGCTTATCCGACCAACGTTCTGCACATGGCCACGGAGTGCGGCAACAAAAACCATAGCGCAGCTTTTCCTACCGCTTTGCCGGAGTGGTTCATAAAATTATTTACCGATGAAGGCGATATGGTGCTTGATCCGTTCGCCGGTTCCGGCACCACTCTTGAGGTGGCAAAAGAATTGCGCCGCAACGCAATCGGTATCGAGATACTGCCGGAATATTGCGAAATGGCAAGGGAAAAAATCGAAGATAGGCAGTTAGTGTTGTTGCAAAAACGGGCAAAATACAAGGTGACGTAATGAAAACAAAAATTGCTGCATACATCGAGCAAAAGATTCCCGATTTTCACAAGCGTCGCCTAGAGAGCTTGACTGGTCTCGATCTGGATAAAGTGTTGATGCGCAAAAATCCTTACCTGTTTAAAGCCAAGAACATTAATACGGCAAGCGGACTGGTCAAGGCCATTCTCGACGCTCATCTTTCCTCACAAGAAGAAACGATTTTCGGTGCTTTCCTCGAAAATGTTGCAATTCATGCTTGCTCAATTGCATTGGGAGGCATCAAATCTGGCATAGAAGGAATTGATCTGGAATTTTCGCAAGATGGAGTGCGCTTCATCATCTCGATCAAATCTGGCCCGAACTGGGGGAATTCCAGTCAGATCAAGAAAATGAAAGACAACTTTCGTAAAGCTAAAATCGTGCTGCGTCAAAATGGAACCATTAAAAATGTCGTTGCCGTCAATGGCTGCTGTTACGGGCGTGACAACTCGCCGGATAAAGGCGACTACTTCAAATATTGCGGCGAAAAATTTTGGACTATCATCAGTGGTGACGCTACCCTCTACCTCGATTTGATTGAGCCCCTCGGTCATAGGGCTAAACAGCGTAACGATGAATTTGATGCTGAATATGGCAAAGCTAATACGCGCTTCACCAAGGTATTCATCGAAGAATACTGTCTAACGGATGGCAGCATTGACTGGGGCAAAATCGTCAAGCTCAACTCTGCAGCAACAAAGCCAAACAAACCTCGTGCCCAAAGAAAAGCAAGGAAGGCTAAATAATGACTTGGGAAATCGTCATCGGACTGGAAGTGCATACCCAGCTTTCGACCAACAGCAAAATCTTTTCCGGCGCGGCTACCGCATATGGAGCGGAACCGAACACCCAAGCCGATGCGGTGAGCATCGCGCTGCCCGGTGTGCTGCCGGTGCTGAACAAAGGTGCAGTGGAGCGCGCCATCAAGTTCGGCCTCGCCACCGGCGCGCACATTGCGCCGCGTTCGGTGTTCGCGCGCAAGAATTATTTTTATCCAGACTTGCCCAAGGGCTACCAGATCAGCCAGTTCGATCTGCCGGTGGTCGGACAGGGCGCATTGACTATTCAGGTCGAGCCTTTATCCGGGAATGCGAAACCCTACGAAAAAGTGGTGCGCATCACCCGCGCCCATCTCGAAGAGGATGCTGGCAAGTCGCTGCACGAGGATTTTCACGGCATGACCGGCATCGACCTGAACCGCGCCGGCACGCCGCTGCTGGAGATCGTCTCCGAACCCGACATGCGTTCCGCCGCCGAAGCGGTGGCGTATGCGAAAGCACTGCATTCGCTGGTGTGCTGGATCGGTATCTGCGACGGCAACATGCAGGAAGGCTCGTTCCGCTGCGATGTGAACGTGTCGGTGCGCAAGCCCGGCGAACCGCTCGGCACGCGCCGCGAGATCAAGAACCTCAACTCGTTCAAATTCATGCAGCAGGCCATCGACTACGAAGTGCAATGGCAGATCGACACGATCGAGAACGGTGGCAAGATTCAGCAAGCCACCATATTGTTCAGCCCGGATACGGGCGAGACGCGCATGATGCGCAGCAAGGAAGACGCGCACGACTATCGCTACTTTCCCGATCCCGACCTGTTGCCGCTAGAAATCAGCGAAGAGTGGAAGGAACAGATACGCGCTGCGCTGCCAGAATTGCCGCAGGCCAAACAGGCTCGCTACAAGAATGAACTTGGCCTTTCAATATATGATGCCAATATCCTGACATCTTCGCGCGAGATGGCAGATTTTTTTGAGGCCGCACTAAGCTATGTTCCCAGCCAGACAAAAATGTGCGCCAATTGGTTGACCGGCGAGGTCAGCGCCCAGTTAAATCGCGACGGGCTGGATATGGCGCAATGCCCGATCAGCGCGCAACAACTCGGCGGCATGCTGAAGCGCATCGCCGACGGCACGATCTCCAATTCCGGTGCAAAAGAAGTGTTTCGCGCGATGTGGGCGGAAGGCGGCGATGCCGATGCGATCATCGAAACCAAGGGTTTGAAGCAGGTCTCCGACAGCGGTGCAATCGAGACATTGGTGGACGAGATTATCGCCGCTAACGCCGACAAGGTCGCGGAATACCGCAGCGGCAAGGATAAGCTATTCGGTTTCTTCGTAGGTCTCGCGATGAAGGCCAGCAAGGGCAAGGCGAACCCGGCGCAGTTGAATGATATCTTGAAGCGAAAACTTTCCGGCTGAATCAATTCAGCCGATGAAATACGCTACAATTCGCCAGTTAGAACACAAAACGCGCAGTTTTGTTGGGCTATCGCTTTGCAAACTGAATATTCTGCTTGGCATGGTACGCTGCTTTTCCCTATGAAACTTAT
>Ga0154345_145_pt2 | contig 15288 bp, 8 predicted proteins | sample RifGroA2_FD_115873 | JGI IMG/M metagenome (GOLD analysis project Ga0154345, IMG submission 115873) | Gallionellales bacterium GWA2_55_18 | reverse complement strand
GCAAGAGCCGCCTGCGTCTGGTAAAAAATCTGTATCGCCGAGAGGAATACCGCCTGTATCGTGCTGTCCTGTGTTGCAGTCGTCGCATTCAGCAATTGTCGTGCATTCTCCAGATTGGCCGCGCGCGCACCGAAGTCGTATAGCAGATAGGAAAGGCTCAAGCCGATGCTGCGCTGGTCCACGCTGGGCGAACCGGCCACCCTGCTGCGGGTTCCCGAGGCGGTCAGGCTGGGACTGGGCAAATAGCTCGCCTTGCTCACGCCGACCTGCGCCGCCTGTATCCGCGCATTTATCCATGCCTCGCGGGTTTGCGGGTTATTGCATAACGCGAGATTGACCACGTCCAGTAAATTGAGCGCACCATTCTGCATGGGTACGCAAGGGTCTCCCACTACACTTCCTGATCGAAGCGCGGGCTTGGGCGGCAACAGAGCTTCCGTACCAAAAGGATCTGAGGTTTCTCCGGCAACAACCGCGCCGCTACAGAAACAGAGCAGGGCGCAGGCAACCGGCAGTTTCGCCAGTGATTTAATCGGAGCCGGATATTTCATGCGAGCCAAAATTATGCATAGAATAAAAGCCCCAAGGGCGCAGGAGTGTCTGGAACAGCCGTGCCGGTGTATCGTGATACTTCACGGAAAATTTCTGGTTTAACGGCAATTGACATATCTTGTTGATTTATACCGTATCAGTATAGCTGCCTCAATGTTATCGGAAACTGGTTTATTGTAATAAATTGTATTTGTAGTGATTGACGGTGTGTTCTGGAGCGGTATGGCCGACCGTAGCGCCCACCATTCGTACATGTTGCCACCATTTTAAAAATGTCAGGTTTTGTAATCGGTTTTGTTATGGAAGCCTGCGTTATAATCGGCCTTCTCGTGCATCGCAGCGTCCATGGTAACGTAGCAGTTGGAATGTGAATTGTTTTGAGTACATTTTAACGGTATTTATATTCCGCCTTGGAGCTGCTCACAATTAGGGACTTCTGAGGTACTTTTTAGAGCTAGAGCTATGGAAAAAAGCACATCATACATATTGCAAGTTCGCCCGAAAATTCCCGCGCGTCTGGCGCGCCTTGAGGAACTCGCGAACAATCTCTGGTATAGCTGGGATCGTCCCACCCGCGCGCTGTTTGCGCGCCTTCATCCGGGTTTGTGGAAAGCCACCGGACAGAGCCCGAAGGCATTTTTGAAGCGCGTGGATGAGCAACGCCTGCTGGATGCTGCGGAGGACCAGGTATTCATCGGTAATTTCAACCGCGTTCTTGCGGCCTACGATACATATCACGACCACTGTTTACCGCCGCGCGGCTCGGATTTGCTGCACAAGGAAGATTTGGTTGCCTACTTTTGCGCCGAATTCGGTTTTCATGAAAGCCTGCCGATTTATTCCGGCGGCCTTGGCATTCTGGCGGGAGACCACTGCAAGGCGGCGAGCGACCTGCGCTTGCCGTTTGTCGGCGTCGGTTTGCTGTATCGCCAGGGTTATTTCCATCAAACTATAGACGGCGACGGCAACCAGATCGCCACCAACCACGATTCTTATTTTGAAGACTTGCCGATTACCCCATCCAGGCGCGCCGACGGTACCGAAGCCTACACTTCGGTGGATTTGCCCAACCGCAAGCTCGATATCAAAATTTGGCAAGTCCGGATCGGCCACATCACGCTGTATCTGCTGGACACTAACCTGGAAAGCAATAATGCGCACGACCGCGACATCACGCACCGCCTGTATGGCGGCGACAAGGTTACGCGCATAGAGCAGGAAATCGTGCTCGGCATCGGCGGGGTGCTCGCACTGCAAGAGCTCGGCTTGAGGCCGACGGTATGGCACATCAACGAAGGGCATGCGGCATTTCTGGTGCTTGAACGGGTTCGCCAGAAGATGGCCGAGGAGGATATGGATTTCGCATCCGCGCTCGAATGCGTGGCGGCCAACACCATCTTTACCACGCATACGCCGGTGCCGGCCGGGCATGACCATTTCAGCGAAGGCATGGTGCAGGCCTACTTCGAGCACTATTACCCAGAATTTAAATTGAGCCGCGATGAATTCCTCGCGCTTGGCCGCACCCGGAACAGCCCGGATTTCAACATGACGGCGCTGGCCATCCGCGGCACACGTTTCAACAACGGCGTGTCGCGCATCCACGGCGATGTGTCGGCGAAAATTTGCGGCGACATGTGGGCGGAGATCGAGCACAAGGAAAACCCGATGACTTATGTCACCAACGGTGTCCATGCGCCGACTTTCCTTGCGACCGAATGGATCGAACTGCTGGAACGCCAGCTAGGGATGGAGTGGAGCGCACGCATGAACGACGTGGATTTCTGGGAAGGCGTCGGTCGTATTCCGGACCACTTGTTCTGGAGTGTGCGCCAGACGCTGAAGGCCAAGATGCTGAACATGGTGCGCGAGCGCATCAGCGCGCAGCACTTTCGCAATCACGGTTCCGAGGCGCACTTGGATCGCCTGCTCAAGTATGTCAACCCGGAAAACCCGAACATCCTCACCATTGGTTTCGCGCGCCGTTTTGCGACCTACAAGCGCGCGACCATACTGTTTGGCGATCTCAATTGGCTGCGGGAGATTTTGAATAACCCGGAACGCCCCGCCGTGTTTATTTTTGCCGGCAAGGCGCATCCTGCAGATGTTCCGGGGCAAGACCTGATCCGCCATATCACGCATATTTCCAAGATGCCCGAGTTTATCGGCAAGATATTGATGGTGGAAGGTTATGACCTGGCCTTGGCGCGTAAGCTGGTTTCAGGTGTGGATGTCTGGCTGAACACCCCGCTGTATCCGCTTGAAGCAAGCGGTACTTCCGGCATGAAGGCTGGCATGAATGGCAGTATCAACCTGTCGGTGCTGGACGGCTGGTGGGGCGAGAGTTATGACGGCAAGAATGGCTGGGCGATCAAGCCGGTATCGGAATCGTTGAATGAAGAGGCGCGTACGCGCGAAGAAACACGAACCTTATACGAATTGTTGCAGGATCATGTCGTGCCGCTCTACTACGAACATGGCAAGATGGGTTTTTCGCCGAACTGGGTGAAGATGTCCAAACGCTCGATGTCCAGCATCATGCCGCGCTTCAATTCCAAGCGCATGGTGGGCGAATATCTGGCGAAGTGCTACCTGCCGGCCAGCAACCAGCATCGCTTATATAGGGAAGACCAGTGCAAGAACTCGCATGTCGTTGCCCGGTGGAAAGCGCGTGTCCGCGATGCATGGACGGGTGTCGTGCTGCACCGCTTGGATACGGAGCAGCGGGAGATCACCTACGGCGATAGCCTGCGCTTTGAAGTGGCGGTCAAGCTGAACGGGCTACAGTCGGGTGATGTTGCCGTGGAGATGTTGCTGAACTTATCCACCAGGCGCGAGAGGCTGGACAATTCGCGTCGCTATTGTTTTGAAGATACCGGCACGAAAACTGAAGCAGGTGCAAATATATTTGCACTGGAAATATGTCCGGAACAATGCGGCAAGCTGGAATACCGCATTCGCGTGTATCCCTACCATGAGATGCTGACACAACGGTTTGAAATGGGCATGATGCGCTGGTTGTAATAAGGCGTTATACCGCCCACCTGAACCTCCGGCAGACAATCCGCTACTTCGACGAGATTTGCTTTGGCTAAGCCGCTGGTTATTGCGTCCTGCGGGCGTCAGGCAATCTGGAACCGGCATCGCAGGAGCTGTTTAATGACAGGATTTTTGATGGATTTTGTTTTGGAATAAAGATGACCGACCACAAGAGCACCCTGAACTTACCCGACACCCCATTTCCCATGCGCGGCGACCTCGCCAAACGCGAGCCGCAAATGGTGGCGCGCTGGCAGACACAGCAACGCTACCAGAAAATTCGTGAAGCAAAAAAGAACGCGCCTAAAGGCAAATTCATCCTGCACGATGGCCCGCCGTATGCCAACGGCGATATCCACATCGGCCATGCGGTGAACAAGATCCTCAAGGACATCATCGTCAAGAGCAAGACGCTGGATGGCTACAACGCGCCTTATGTGCCGGGATGGGACTGCCACGGCCTGCCGATCGAGTTGCAGGTGGAGAAGAAACACGGCAAGGCGATTCCTCCGTCGCAGTTCCGCGAATTGTGCCGCGCCTATGCAAAGGAACAGATCGAGCGGCAGAAAAAAGACTTCATCCGCCTCGGCGTGCTGGGTGACTGGGAGCACCCCTACCTGACGATGGACTTCAAGACCGAGGCCGACATTATGCGCGCGCTCGGAACCATCTACGAGCGCGGCTATTTGTATCAGGGGCGCAAGCCGGTGAATTGGTGCCTGGATTGCCAGTCGGCATTGGCCGAGGCCGAAGTGGAATATGAGGATAAGACCTCGCCCGCGATCGACGTGGGTTTCGAGGTCAAGGACAGACCCGCGCTGGAAAAAGCGTTCGGCGTGTCGCTGCCGGGCGATGCCAAAATATATGCGGTGATATGGACCACCACGCCGTGGACGCTGCCCGCCAACCAGGCGGTGAGCGTACATCCCGAGCATGAATATCGTTTGGTCAAAACCGGAAAAGGTTATCTGCTGCTGATTGCGGAGTTGATGGAAAGCTGCCTGCAACGCTATCAACTGAGCGGTGATGTGGTTGGGCATTGCAAAGGTGCGGCGCTGGAAATGTTGCCGCTGCAACATCCGTTCAATGAGCGCACCGTGCCGATTATCTGCGGCGAACATGTCACGCTGGAGGCGGGTACCGGGCTGGTGCATACCGCACCGGCGCACGGTCTGGACGATTATTTCATCGGCCAGAAATACGACCTGCCGACCGATAATCCAGTCGGCGACGACGGCAAGTTCATCTCCAGTACGCCTCCTGCGGGGGGAACCGCTTTGGCGGGGCTGTTCGTGTGGAAGGTCAACGACGTGGTGGTCGATACATTGCAGGCCAGCGGGCATTTATTGCACCTGGAAAAGATGCAGCACAGCTATCCGCATTGCTGGCGGCACAAGACACCGATCATTTTCCGTTCCACGCCGCAGTGGTTCATCGGCATGGATAACAGAGGGCAGGACTCGGCGCTATCGGCAGCGGAAGAGTTGGTGCAGGAAAAACGCGAACATGGCGCGACGCATGCGCAGCCTAATGGCGCAAGCCTGCGCGACCTCGCTAACCGCGCCGTCGAACATACCGAATTCTTTCCCGCTTGGGGACGCGCCCGCCTCGAGGCGATGATCAAGAACCGTCCAGACTGGTGCGTGTCGCGTCAGCGCAACTGGGGTGTACCGATGCCGTTTTTTGTGCATAAGGAGACGATGCAGCTCCACCCACGCACGCCGGAATTGCTGGAACAGGTCGCCAAACTGGTCGAGCGCGACGGCATCGAGGCGTGGTTCAGCCTGAACTCGGTGGACTTGCTGGGCGGGGAGGCGGTGCACTACCGTAAACTTTCCGACACGCTGGACGTGTGGTTCGATTCGGGCGTCACGCATGCGTCCGTGTTGCAGCGCCGCGCAGACTTGCATTCAGCCAAAGATCATCTGGCTGACCTGTATCTGGAAGGTTCCGACCAGCATCGCGGCTGGTTCCAGTCCAGCTTGCTGACCGGCTGTGCGATCAATGGCGGCGCGCCTTTCAAGGCTTTGCTGACGCACGGCTTCGTGGTGGATGGCAGCGGCCACAAGATGAGTAAATCGAAGGGCAACGTGATCGCCCCGCAGAAAATTTTCGACACGCTCGGCGCTGACATTCTGCGCCTGTGGGCGGCTTTGACCGATTACTCCGGCGAGCTGACCATCTCCGACGAAATCCTCAAGCGCGTGGTGGAGAGCTACCGGCGTATCCGCAACACGTTGCGCTTCCTGCTCGCCAATATTTCGGATTTCGATCCGCAGCAGCATACCTTGCCGGTGGAGCAGTGGCTGGAGATCGACCGTTATGCGTTGGCGAAAATGCAAAAATTACAGGATGTCATTTGTAAGGATTACGCCAAGTACGAGTTTCATTGGATCGCGCAAAAATTGCAGACTTTTTGTTCCGAGGATCTGGGCGGTTTCTACCTCGATATCCTGAAAGACCGTCTGTATACCGCCGGAGAAAATTCCGCTGCACGCCGTTCCGCGCAGAATGCGCTGTACCACATCACCCATAGCCTGGTGCGCCTGATGGCGCCGATTCTCAGCTTTACGGCAGAGGAGGCGTGGGAGGTGTTGAGCGGCAAGCAGGATACAAGCATTTTTGAAGGGGCGTGGTACGAGCTGCCTGAAATAACCGTGGATGAAAGTTTTGATGAAGATTGGTCAAATATCCGTAATGCCAGGGAGATTGCCAATAAACAGATCGAGGAAAAACGCGCGCAAGGTTTGCTGGGATCGTCGCTACAGGCAGAGTTGGATATTTACGCTTCTGGGACAATTTACGGATCGCTGGCACGAATCCGAGAAGATTTGAAGTTTGTGTTTATCACCTCACGCGCCACGTTACATAAGCAGGAAAACAACGATTTTCGTATCGAAGTAACACCGAGCGCACATAACAAGTGCGAGCGGTGCTGGCATTACCGCGAAGATGTGGGCAGTAATCTGGAGCACCCAGCATGGTGTGGGCGTTGCGTTTCATGTTGCACGGGAGACGATGTCGAGAACGGAAAGCGGCGGTATGCTTAATCGCTGGTTGTGGTTGAGCGCGCTGGTCATTGTGCTCGACCAGTTGAGCAAGGCATGGATCACCAGTCATTTTGCCTATGGCGAAAGCCTCACCATCCTCAGCGTGTTCGACTTGGTGCTGGCGCATAACACCGGCGCGGCGTTCAGCTTTCTCAGCGATGCGGGCGGGATGCAACGCTGGCTGTTCAGCATCATCGCGGTCATCGCCTCGGTGTGGATCGTCTCGCTGTTACGCAAGCACGCTACCCAACCCCTGTTTTCCCTGGCGCTGAGCCTGATCCTCGGCGGCGCATTGGGCAACCTGATCGACCGTATCGCCTATGGCTATGTGGTGGATTTTTTGCATTTCCACTGGAATGAGCATTATTTTCCGGCATTCAACCTCGCCGATTCCGCGATTACCTGCGGCGCATTCCTGATGATATGGGACAGCTTTACGGAGAAAAAACGTGGATCTGCTGCTGGCTAATCCGCGCGGTTTCTGCGCTGGCGTGGATCGTGCCATTACTATCGTCGAGCGCGCGCTGGCTTTGCATGGCGCGCCGATTTACGTGCGCCACGAGGTGGTGCATAACAAATTCGTGGTGGATGATTTGCGCCGGAAAGGCGCGGTATTCATTGAGGATCTGGCCGATGTGCCGCCCGGCAGCATCCTGATTTTCAGCGCGCACGGCGTGCCGCAGTCGGTGCGCCGCGAGGCCGAAGCGCGCGGCCTGACGGTATTCGACGCGACTTGCCCGCTGGTGACCAAGGTGCATGTCGAAGTGTTGCGGATGCGCGGGCAGGGCAAGGAAATCATCATGATCGGCCATGCGGGACACCCGGAAGTGGAAGGCACGATGGGGCAGTGCGATGGAGGCATTTATCTGGTCGAATCGCCCGCGCAGGTTGCCGGTCTCAAGGTGAACGATGAAAACAATCTCGCTTTTGTCACGCAAACCACGCTGTCGGTGGACGATGCCAGCAGCATTGTTGCCGCGCTCAAAAAACGTTTCCCGCTCATTACCGGCCCCAGAAAGGACGACATCTGCTATGCCACGCAAAACCGCCAGGACGCGGTCAAGCTGCTGGTCAGACAATGCGATGTAGTGATCGTGGTAGGCTCGCCGAGCAGCTCCAATTCCAACCGTTTGCGCGAAGTCGCGGCGAAAGTCGGCGTGCCGTCCTATCTGGTGGATGATGCGGACGAGTTGCGGTCGGAATGGTTTGATGGGAGATCGTGTATCGGCATCAGCGCGGGTGCATCTGCTCCCGAGTTGCTGGTGCAGGGTGTGGTCGCGCGCCTGCGCGAGATGGGCGCGGACAGCGTCACGGAGCTGAAAGGCATCCGGGAAAATGTTGTGTTTCCGCTGCCCAAAACATTGCAGCTTTGAATGTTATTAAATATTCCCTTGTGGCAGCGCGTCCTCTATAATTGCCCCCGTTTGTGCTGGAGTAGCTCAGTTGGTAGAGCAACGCACTCGTAACGCGTAGGTCGGAGGTTCGATTCCTCTCTCCAGCACCATAAAGATGTTTTTAGTGTTCCTTGATTGCTTTATTAACCCGCATGTATAAAGGGTTAAAACCTCTTTTCATCCACAAAAGCCAAGAAGTAACTGAACTACCACCTGCTAAAGCAGGTGGGTTAGCGCAGTCAGGTGCGACGACTAAAGTCGTCAAGCGCACCTGCCTAAGCGCGCATGAGTCAATACATTAAAGTCAACGTCACCGGCTAAAGCCAGTGGTTTTTACCAAGCGTGTTGATAATCAATTGGTACTCTGGCTTTGTAATCCACCCATCGGGTGCTGCCGCTAATCGTTGCGTGCATCTGAATTTATTCGTGGTTTTCGTGGGTAAACGGGTTTTCTAGGTTGATCGAATGAGCCTGTATTTCTTCGGTTGACAGCCACCGGCACTGCCCCTACATTGCTTATCCATTTCACACTATCCGAAATCAGTATGAAGCCCAGTATTTTGCTATTTATTTTTGTGCCTGTTCTGGTTGGGTGCGGCAAGGAATCTGCCCCGGTGGCAAAAATCGAACGACCGGCTTTAACCATGGCAGTGGGTTCTGCCGCAACGGCTGGCGGCAATACCTATAGCGGCGAAATTCGCGCGCGCCACGAGATGCAACTGGGGTTTCGCATCGGCGGAAAAATAATTGAACGGCTGGTGGATACGGGCACGCAGGTCAGAGCAGGGCAAGTGCTGATGAGCCTCGATTCCGGCGATACCGGTTTGCAGCTCGGCTCGGCTGAAGCTCAATATCAGCTGGCCGAAGCCGATGCGAAACGCTACCGCGAACTGCGCGGCAAAGGTTTTGTCAGCCAGTCGGCGCTGGATACCAGGGAGGCAGCGCTTAAGGCTGCCGCCGCGCAGTCCGGGCTGGCGCGCAACCAGTCCGATTACACTGCGCTACGCGCTGACCGCGCGGGGGTAGTTGCTGCAATCCTGGCGGAGGCAGGGCAGGTGGTCACTGCCGGGCAGCCGGTGCTGCGCCTGGCGCAGGATGGCGAGCGCGAAGTGGCGATTGCGATACCGGAATCGCAGTTGGCCAATCTCAAAGTTGGTGCTGTCGCCGAAATCACGCTGTTGGCCGATAACAATGCGGGCTCACTGTTTGTCGGTCGCCTGCGCGAACTGGCTCCGGCGGCCGACCCGCTCAGCCGCACTTATGCGGCGCGCGTGGCGCTGCCCCAACCCAACCCGGCTGCTGCGTTGGGTATGACGGCGCGGGTGCGTTTCACTGCGAACAAAAAGAGCGATGGCCTGCTGATACCGCTGAGCGCAATTTTCCAGCAGGGCAAACAGACGGCGGTGTGGATCGTCGCAGCTGACCGTACCATCAGCCTGCGTCCGGTGCAGGTTGCCGCATACCGCGATAACGGCGCAGTCATCGCCGGCGGACTCGCGGCGGGCGAGCGCATCGTCAGCAACGGGGTGCACCGGCTGGCGGCAGGGGAAAAAATCCGCGCTATCGAGAGCGGCAGCGCTCAATGAAGGGGCCGAATCTTTCCGCCTGGGCGCTGGCGCACCAGCAGATGGTGTTGTTTCTAATTATCGTGTTGATGGGCGCGGGGGTGATTTCCTACCTCAACCTGGGGCGCGCAGAAGACCCGGATTTCACCTTCAAGGTCATGGTGGTGCGCACCCTGTGGCCGGGGGCGACGGCGCAACAGGTCGAGCAGGAAGTGACCGAGCGCATCGAAAAGAAATTGCAGGAAACAGTATGGGTGGATGTGCTGCGCTCCGCTTCCAAACCGGGCGACTCGATGGTCTTCGTGGTACTCAAGGATTACACGCCGAAGAAAGAAGTCCCCGAGGCGTGGCGGCAAGTGCGCAAAAAACTGGACGACATCCGCCACGCCTTGCCGGACGGCGTGCAAGGCCCGTTCCCTAACGACGAATTCGGCGATGTGCAGATCAACATCTTTGCGCTGACCGGGGACGGTTTCGATCTGGCGGCATTGCGCCGTCATGCGGACCGTATCGCACTCGATTTGAAGCGCGTGCCGGATGTAAAGCGCGTCGAGTTGATCGGTGTGCAGGACGAGAAAATCTATCTGGAGGTTGCGCCGCACCGTCTGGCGAATCTGGGTATCACGCCCGGCCAGATCGGCGAAGCCTTGCAGAAGCAGAATATAGTGAGTCCGTCCGGTTTTGTCGATACCGCGACTGATCGGGTGCAACTGCGCGTATCGGGTGGTTTCGATAGCGTCGAACGGGTGCGCGATGCCGACCTGCTGGTGAACGGGCAGCACTTCCGTCTGGGTGATATTGCCAAGGTGTCGCGCGGTTTTGCCGACCCGCCCAATCCGCAGATGCGCGTGTCCGGGCAGCCCGCCATCGGCATCGGCGTCATCATGGACAAGGGCGGGGATGTCATCCACCTCGGCGAAAACCTGAGTCTGGCGATGAAAAAAATTACGGCGGATTTGCCGGCGGGAGTGGATGTGCATGTGGTCGCCAACCAGCCGGAAGTGGTGAGAGGTTCCATCCGTCTGTTCGAGAATTCGCTGACCGAGGCGATTCTGATCGTGCTAGCGGTGTCATTCCTCAGCCTTGGCTGGCGCACCGGTACGGTGGTGGCGCTGTCCATCCCGCTGGTGCTGGCGATCACTTTCTTTTTGATGAAGGTATTCGGCATCGATTTGCAGCGTATCTCACTGGGCGCGCTGGTGATCGCGCTGGGCCTGCTGGTGGACGATGCGATCATCGCCGTAGAAATGATGGTGGTGAAAATGGAGCAGGGCTGGGATCGTTTCAAGGCCGCGACCTTCGCCTATACCTCGACCGCTTTTCCGATGCTCACCGGCACGCTGATCACCGCCGCCGCTTTCACGCCGGTGGGTTTTTCCAAATCGGCGGCCAGCGAATACACCTTCTCGATTTTCGCGGTGGTAACCATCGCGCTGCTGGTATCGTGGGTCGTCGCGGTGGTGTTTACGCCTTACCTCGGCTATAGATTGCTCGACCCGAAAAAGCTGCTGGAAAAAGCCCAAAGGCATGGCACGGACATTTACGACACGCCGTTCTATCGCCGTTTTCGCGCGCTGGTGACCTGGTGTTTGCGCAACCGCTGGAAGGTGATCGGCGCAACGGTAGGGATATTTGTATTATCCATCGTCGCGTTCAATATCGGGGTGCAGAAGCAGTTTTTTCCCTCTGCCAGCCGCGTCGAGTTGATCGTCGATGTGTGGTTGCCGCAGGGCGCATCGCTCAAGGCGACCGAGGTCGAGACCAAACACATCGAGCGGATATTGGCCGACGATCCGGCAGTGGTTTCCTATTCCTCCTATATCGGTAACGGCGCACCGCGCTTCTTCCTGTCGCTCGATGTGCGCCTGTTCAGCGACAACTATGCGCAAGTCGTGATCGTCACCAAGGGCCTGCCAGAGCGCGAGGAACTCAAGCGCAAACTGGAGAAAACTTTCACCTCGGCGGAAGGTGGCTTCTCGCATATCCACGCGCGCGTATCGCGCCTGGAGAACGGCCCGCCGGTCGGCTACCCGGTGCAGTTCCGTGTGCTGGGAGCGGATGTCGAGCAGGTGCGCGCAATTGCCGCCAAGGTGGCCGACCTGATGCGCGCCAACGTGCATTTGCAGGATGTCAGTTTCGACTGGAACGAAAAAGTGAAAGCGCTGCACGTCGAAGTGGATCAGGATCGGGCGCGCCAGCTTGGCACCTCCAGCCGGGAGATTTCGCAGGCGCTGCAAGGCTGGCTGAACGGCGTGGCGTTGGCGCAGTATCGCGAAGGCGACCAGTTGATCGACGTGGTGTTCAGAGGACAGAAGACAGAGGACAGAGGACAGATATCGCTGGAACGTCTGCCTGAACTCGATATTCCATTGCCGAATGGTCGGCATGTGCCGCTGGCACAAGTGGCGAAGCTGGTGCCGGTGCTGGAAGAAGGATTGATCTGGCGGCGCAACCGCCTGCCGACCATGACCGTGCTTGGCGACATGGCCGACAAGACCCAGCCCGCTACCGTGTCGGTGGAGATGAATGCGCAGCTCGATGCATTGCGCGCCACGCTGCCGATCGGCTATCGCATCGAAATGGGCGGCAGCATCGAGGAATCCGCAAAGAGTGAAACCGCGATCAAGGCGGTGGTTCCGCTGATGCTGGTCGGTGTGATTACGCTGCTGATGATGCAACTGCAAAGCATCAGCCGCACCGTTATCGTGCTGCTCACCGCACCGCTCGGACTGATCGGCGTCACGTTGGCGCTGCTGGTGTTTCAGGTACCGTTCGGCTTTGTTGCCAACCTCGGTTTCATCGCGCTGGCCGGGATGATCATGCGCAATTCGGTGATTCTGGTGGATCAGATCCGGCAGGACGAGGCCGACGGAAAAACACAATGGGACGCGATCATCGGTTCCACCGTGCGCCGCTTCCGCCCGATCATGCTGACCGCTTCGGCGGCGATCCTGGCGATGATTCCGCTGACCCGCCAAGTGTTTTGGGGGCCAATGGCGGTGTCCATCATGGGCGGGCTGGTCGTCGCCACGCTGCTCACCTGTTTGTTTCTGCCCGCGCTGTATGCGGCGTGGTTCAAGGTGCGGGAGGATTAGCACGAATATCTCATGCAGCAGCCAGCGTAACCGTATCAGACAAGCAAAATTTACGCTCAACGCCTCTTTTCACACCCCTCTCACACCAGATAAAACGTTATATAGCCCGCGCAAAATGGTTCAGGTTTAACGGTGTCAAGCGCTCCGAGTAGGATACTTTTCTGCTAAAGTGCGCGCCATGAATATGACCAGCAGCCAGCTCTATTTGCGCCTTCTCACCTACGTTAAACCGTACTGGCGCGTGTTTGCGGTTTCCTTGCTCGGCATGCTGGTGGTCGCGGCCACCGAGCCGCTGGTGCCCGCGCTGATGAAGCCGATGCTGGACGGGACGTTTGTGCACAAGGATCAGGAAATGATGCGCATGGTTCCAGTGGTCATCATTTTGATCTTTCTGGTGCGCGGGCTGGCGACTTTCATCGGCACTTACGCGATCAACTGGGTGGGCAACAAGCTGGTGATGGATCTGCGCGACGCGATGTTCCGCAAGCTGCTGACTTTGCCGACGCGCTATTACGACGATCATGCCACCGGCTCGCTGATCTCCAAACTGACTTTCGATGTCACGCAGGTGACTAATGCTGCCACCACGGTGGTGACGATTGCGGTGCGCGACAGCATCGTTATCGTCGGGCTGCTCGGCTGGTTGTTCTACCTCAACTGGAAGCTCACTCTGCTGACTCTGCTGATGGCGCCGGTCATCGCTTTCATCATCAGCACCATCAGTAAACGGATGCGCACCAGCAGCCGCGATTCGCAGCGCGCGATGGGCTACATCACCCAGGTGATCGAGGAAAGCGTCTCAGCGCACAAGGTAGTCAAGCTGTTCGGCGGGCAGCAATATGAAAGCAAGCGTTTCAACGATCAGGCCAACTGGGTGCGCCGCCATGCGATGAAGCAGGCTGCTGCTGCTGCTGCGAACGTGCCCATCGTGCAGATGGTCGCGGCGTTGGCATTGGCGGTGGTGGTGTATCTGGCGACGCTGCAATCCAGCACCGACGAGGTCACGGTGGGCGGTTTCGTCTCGTTCATCATGGCGATGCTGATGTTGACCGCGCCGCTGAAACGCCTGACCGGCGTGAGCGAATATCTGCAACGCGGCCTGGCTGCGGCGGAGAGTGTGTTCGCCCTGCTCGATACCGAAGGCGAGACGGATAGTGGCACTGAGACGATAGGCCGGGTGCGCGGGGAGTTGCAATTCGATCATGTGCAGTTCGCCTACGGATCGGATGGGCGGCATGCATTGCGGGATATCACACTGCACATTAGCGCCGGAGAAAATGTCGCGCTGGTCGGTGCTTCAGGCAGCGGCAAGACCACGCTGGCCAATCTGGTGCCACGCTTCTACACGCCGACCGGCGGCACTATTCTGCTCGACGGACATAATCTCGCCGATCTAACGCTGGCCAGCCTGCGTGCCAATATTGCGCTGGTGAGCCAGGAAGTGGTGTTGTTCAACGACACCGTTGCGGCGAATATCGCCTACGGGCAGATGCGCGCGGTCAGCAAGGAGGAGATCATTGCCGCCGCACAGGCTGCGCATGCAATGGAATTCATCGGCGAGTGGCCGGAAGGCCTGAACACCCTGGTCGGCGAGCGCGGCGTAAAATTGTCCGGCGGGCAGCGCCAGCGCATCGCCATCGCGCGCGCCATTCTCAAGGATGCGCCGATCCTGATACTCGACGAGGCAACTTCCGCGCTGGACAGCGAATCGGAACGCCATGTGCAGGCCGCGCTGGAAGCTCTGATGCAGGGCCGCACTACGCTGGTCATCGCGCACCGCCTGTCCACCATCGAAAAGGCGGACCGCATCGTGGTGCTGCAAAAGGGCGAGATCGCCGAGATCGGCATGCATCGCGAACTGCTGGAAAAAGACGGGGTGTATGCGCAACTGCACCGCATCCAGTTTTCATCGGACAGTATTGATTAGCGACAGGTTGCGAGTATGATTATTAAACTCTGAATCAGACAGTGCCTCTGAATCAGACAGCGCGTAGGTTGGGCAAAGCGTAGCGTGCCCAACATTAATATTGATATCTTTATTCGTTGGGCACGCTACGCTTTGCCCAACCTACGAGAAGACGACTTCCCATTTTTAGTTCTGGCTTGCCCGGTTTGGGTAGTGAAGCCTTAAAGGAATTTCATCGATGCGGTTGAATTTGCCGGTTTCCAACATTGAATTCACATTGCCGGACGGGGTGGTGGTTGTCACCAAGACCGATCTCAAAGGGGTCATTACCTATTGCAACAATGCGTTTGTTGAAATAAGCGGGCGCAGCCGCGATGAAATCATCGGTTCGCCGCACAACATAGTGCGCCACCCCGACATGCCGCCCGAGGTGTTCGCCGACCTGTGGAAAACCATCAAGTCCAATAAGCCATGGCAGGGTGTGGTCAAGAACCGGCGCAGAGACGGCAGTTTCTACTGGGCGATATCCAATGTCACCCCGCTACAGGAAAACGGCAAAACCATCGGCTATGTGGCATTCCGTTACAAGGCTACGCGGGAACAAATTGATAGCGTATCCGGCGTTTACAAGGAGCTCCGCAGCGGTTCATCCAACCTGCGTATTGAGGAAGGTAATATCGTCCGGGT
>Ga0154345_114_pt1 | contig 15740 bp, 12 predicted proteins | sample RifGroA2_FD_115873 | JGI IMG/M metagenome (GOLD analysis project Ga0154345, IMG submission 115873) | Gallionellales bacterium GWA2_55_18 | reverse complement strand
CCATCCCAACCTTCTCGCTGAAGGGGAAGGAGAACCCCCAGCCGCCTTGGGCGGCTCGTGGTTTTATCAGCCCCCTTTGTGGGGCTCGCTCAATAAGCCCCCGGCTTTGCCGGGGGTAATTTAACTCCAACGGCAGCGCAAGCTGCCGATTTTATTTCTTCATTCCGTTGCAGTTGCTGAACCGCCCCGGTTTTTCAATTTACGGCTGCGAACAAGAATTCCCTTTGGGCGTGAACTTTGTTACAATGCGCCGCGTTTTGAGATGGGCTTCGAGCCCGTTTTTTATTTGTGGGTAGTAATTTATGGGCGCCTCTAAAAATTCTGAGTTCGCCCAAATGCAAGGCGCGGAAAAAAATTCGCCGCGCCGCATATGTATTATATGCAAGCAAGAAATTTTTTCCGCAACGCAGCAGTTGGGGTGAAATCTGGATTTTTAGAGGTGTCCATTTATGGATGTGGTGAAGCTGGTCGAAACGACGGTAAACGGCTTGGGTTATGAGCTGGTGGATTTCGAACGCTCGGGGCGCGGTGTGCTGCGCGTGTTTATCGACAAGCCGGGCGGTATTTCGCTGGATGATTGCCAGACGGTGAGCAATCAATTGACGCGGCTGTTTCCGGTCGAAAACATTGCTTATGAACGCCTCGAGGTGTCGTCGCCGGGCTTGGACAGGCCGCTGAAGAAGGAGGCTGACTTTGTGCGTTTCGCGGGTGAGAAGGCGCAGCTCAAGCTGCGCATGCCGTTGGCCGGGCGCAAAAATTTTGCCGGTGTGATAGGCGGAGTGGGTGACGGGATATTACAGTTGAATGTGGACGGCAGTCAGGTAGCAATCGAACTGTCGAATGTGGACAAGGCACGTTTGGTGCCGAATTTGTAGGCGCGGGTTTAAAACCCGCCTTGCGTTAGCCGGAGAGTAAAGTATGAGCCGTGAAATTTTGTTGCTGGTGGATGCGCTGTCGCGTGAAAAATGCGTGGACAAGGAGGTCGTATTCGAGGCGTTGGAGTCGGCTCTCGCCTCTGCGACCAGAAAACGTTTCGCAGACGAAGCTGATGTGCGCGTCGCGATAGACCGCAACACTGGCGAATACGAATCATTCCGTCGCTGGGAAGTGATGGACGATGAGACTTTCGAGACACCGGACATGCACATCAAGCTGGAAGAAGCGCAAAAGCGCAATCCCGGCATTCAGCTTGGCGAATTTATCGAAGAGCCGCTGGAGTCCATTGACTTCGGACGTATCGGGGCGCAAGCGGCGAAGCAGGTGATTTTTCAGAAGATCCGCGATGCGGAGCGCGAGCAGGTGCTGAGCGACTTCATGGACCGCAAGGAGCATCTGGTTTCCGGCACGGTGAAACGGCTCGAACGCGGCAGTGCAATTATCGAATTCGGCAAGATCGAAGCACTGCTGCCGCGCGAACAAATGATCCCGAAGGAAAATTTGCGCGTCGGCGACCGCGTCAAGTCGCATTTGTTGCGCGTGGATCGTAGCGCACGCGGCCCGCAAGTGATTTTGTCGCGCACCTCAAGCGAATTGTTGGTCAAATTATTTGAACTGGAAGTGCCGGAGATTGAAGAAAATCTTCTGGAAATCGTCAGTGCCGCACGCGACCCCGGTTCGCGCGCGAAGATTGCGGTGCAATCGCACGACCAGCGCATCGACCCGATTGGCACTTGCGTCGGAATGCGCGGCTCCCGCGTGCAGAGTGTGACCAACGAACTCGCAGGCGAGCGCGTGGATATCATCCTTTGGGCGGAAGACCCTGCCACTTATGTTATCAACGCGCTGGCTCCCGCCGAAGTAAGCAGCATCGTGGTGGATGAAGAGAAGCACAGTATGGACGTGGTGGTCGAAGAGGAAAATCTGGCGCAAGCGATCGGTCGCGGCGGCCAAAACGTGCGTCTGGCCAGCGAATTGACCGGATGGGAACTCAATATCATGACTGTCGAACAGTCCAATGAGAAGCATTCCGAAGAGTTCTCCAAGACGCGCGCGGTGTTTATGGAAAAGCTGGATGTGGATGAAGAAGTCGCCGACATTCTGGTTCAGGAAGGATTCAATACGCTGGAAGAGGTGGCGTATGTGCCGCTGGAAGAAATGCTGGAAATAGAATCTTTTGACGAGGCGACGGTGAATGAGTTGCGCAGCCGCGCGCGCAATGCCTTGCTGACTGCGGCAATTGCCAGCGAAGAGCGGGTGGAGCACGGCATCGAAGATTTGCTCAAGCTGGAAGGCATGGACGAGCAAACCGCGCGTACCTTGGCAGCCAAGGGGGTGGCGACGCAGGATCAGTTAGCGGATTTGGATGTGGATGAGCTGGTGGAACTTTCCGGCATGGATAGCGGGCGTGCCAATACTTTGATTATGACGGCACGCGCACCTTGGTTTGCTTGAGCCAGCAAGAATTATTCAAACCGGATGAGCCGGAACCAAATGCAGGCCGGGCTATGCCCGGTCGCTTAGATACGCTCAGGACAGGCATGGTGGGCATAGCCCACCCTACGGTTAAGGCTCTGTCGCATGGCAAATGCTACTCAAAAAATGTGAAGAGTTGGGCCATAAAGAGACTAAAGGACGGTAATGGGAAAAATGAACATAGCGCAGTTTGCGGCTGAACTGGGATTGCCGGTTACCTTGCTGCTTGAGCAATTGAAGGCGGCCGGGGTCAGCAAAGAGCAGGAATCCGATACTGTTTCTGAAAAGGATAAGGCGCAATTGCTGGATCATTTGCGTCATGCGCATGGTGCCGAGAAGCCCACCAAAAAAATTACGCTGAACCGGCGCGAGACTACGGAAATAAAAAAGGCCGACAGTTCCGGGCGGGCGCGCACCATCCAGGTGGAAGTGCGCAAACGCCGCGTAGTGGCGCCGACGGCTAACATCGAAACTGCTGCGCCGTCCACCGTTGTTCCGGCCAAGGGTGAGGCCATCGCGGTTTTGAACGAGCAGGAGTTGGCTGCGCGCGAGCAGGAAGCCCGTTTGCAGGCGGAATTGGCCGCGCGCCAGGCAGCCGAAGCGCAAGCCAAGCAAGAGCGCAGCAAGCGTAAGACAACCAAGAAAGTAGCCGAGCCGGAACCGCAGCCTGTTGTCCCGGCGGCGAAAGAAGAGGTGGCAGCACCTGTTGTTGCCGTAGCCCCGGTAGTTAATCTGGCCGAAGGCACGTTGCACAAGCCGACGCCCAAGCCTGGCGACAAGATAGCCAAGCCAAGCAAGAAACCAAAACCCGAAGCCAAAGCCAGCCCGTGGGACGAAAAAGGTCACAAGAAACGCACCCCTGTTAAAGTTGGCGAGAAAACCGCTGTCTGGGCGACTCCGATCCGCGCGCCGCGCCATGACAAACACAGCAAACATGCGGTTGCGGAATCCGCCCATGCATTCTCCTTGCCGACCGAACCTATCGTGCACGAAGTATCCGTTCCGGAAACCATCACGGTTGCCGAGTTGGCGCAGAAGATGACCGTCAAGGCTGCCGAAATCATCAAGGTATTGATGAAAATGGGTTCGATGGTGACTATCAATCAGGTGCTCGACCAGGAGACGGCAATGATCGTGGTGGAAGAAATGGGACACATCGCCAAGGCCGCCAAACTGGACGACCCTGATGCTTATCTGATCGATACCGAAGCGCATCACGATGCGGTGCTGGAGCCGCGCGCACCGGTCGTCACCGTGATGGGCCACGTCGATCACGGCAAAACTTCGCTGCTGGATTATATCCGCCGCAGCCGTGTCGCCTCCGGCGAAGCGGGTGGTATTACCCAGCATATCGGCGCATATCACGTCGATACGCCGCGCGGCATGATTACTTTTCTTGATACGCCGGGACATGAGGCGTTTACCGCGATGCGCGCGCGCGGCGCCAAGGCGACCGACATCGTGATTCTGGTGGTAGCCGCCGATGACGGCGTGATGCCGCAGACCAAGGAGGCCATCGCCCATGCCAAGGCCGGCAACGTGCCGCTGGTGGTGGCCGTGACCAAAATTGACAAGCCTGAAGCCAATGTCGAGCGCGTCAAGCAGGAGTTGGTGGCGGAAGGCGTGGTGCCGGAAGATTGGGGCGGCGACACGATGTTTGTCGAAGTTTCATCCAAATCCGGGCAAGGCATCGACCAATTGCTCGAAGGGGTGTTGTTGCAGGCGGAAGTGTTGGAGTTGAAGGCACCGCGTACCACACATGCCAAGGGGCTGGTGATCGAAGCGCGCCTGGACAAGGGCAAGGGGCCGGTCGCTACCGTGTTGATCCAGTCCGGTACCTTGCGGCGCGGTGATGCGGTGTTGGTCGGCTCGGTGTTCGGGCGGGTGCGCGCCATGCTGGACGAAACCGGCAAAGCTGTCGGCGAAGCATATCCATCTATTCCGGTTGAGATTCAGGGATTGTCCGAAGTGCCTGCCGCCGGTGAGGGATTGATGGTGATGGCGGACGAAAAACGCGCGCGTGAAATCGCGCTATTCCGCCAAGGCAAATACCGCGGCGTGAAGCTGGCCAAGCAGCAGGCCGCAAAGCTGGAAAATATGTTCGAGCAAATGGCTGAGGGCGAAGTGCGCATCCTGTCGCTGATCGTAAAATCCGATGTGCAGGGCTCTGCCGAGGCGATTGCGCAATCCCTGCAAAAGCTTTCCACCGCCGAAGTCAAGGTCAACCTGATCCACGGTGGGGTGGGTGCGATTTCCGAGTCGGACATCAACCTTGCCTTGGCATCCAAGGCGATCGTGATCGGCTTCAATACCCGTGCCGACGCCGCCGCGCGCAAGCTCGCCGAATCTTCCGGTGTGGATATACGCTACTACAACATCATCTACGCGATGGTGGACGAGATCAAGGCGGCGCTGTCCGGCATGTTGGCTCCAGAGAAGAGGGAGAGTATTCTCGGTATGGTCGAAGTGCGCCAGGTATTCACCGTTTCCAAGGTGGGCACAATTGCCGGTTGCTATGTGCTGGAAGGTCTCGTCAAGCGTGGAGCGAAAGTGCGCGTGCTGCGTGATAACGTGGTGATCCATGACGGCGAACTGGATTCGCTGAAACGCTTCAAGGACGACGTGAAAGAAGTGAAAGCCAACTTCGAGTGCGGCCTGTCGCTGAAAAATTACAACGATCTGGTAGTGGGCGACAAACTCGAAGCCTACGAAATCGTCGAGGTTGCGCGCGCACTGTAATGGGCAACTTTGCCAGGACTGATCGTATTGCCCAGCAGATCCAGCGCGAAATAGCCGAGCTGGTGCGCCTCGAAATCAACGATCCGCGTGTGCGCCTGGTGACCATCACCGGTGTTGAAGTCGCGGGCGACTATTCTCATGCCAAGATTTTTTTCACCAGGCTGGATGGCAAACACGCCGAGGCGCAGCAAGGCTTGGAAAGCGCCAGTGGTTTTCTGCGCAAGCAGCTGGCGCATAGCATCAAGCTGCGCATCATGCCGCAACTGCATTTCGTTTACGATGCCTCCGTCGAACGCGGTAGCCATTTATCTCAACTGATCGATCAGGCAGTGGCCAGCGATCAACATCGCGACGACAAGAAATAATTCTGGAAAAAGCAACTGTCCACGAAAGCCACGAAAGCTACGAAAAACACAAAAAATAAAAAGACTCCATGCTACGAATTGATACTCAATGGGTGGGTCGCCGAGCTAATATAATTTCTTGTTTTATTTCGTGCCTTTCGTGTTTTTCGTGGATGAATTACCGTTTTCAGGATAATTGCTAATGGCACGAACTTATCGCCCGCTGGATGGTGTGCTGCTGTTCGATAAACCGCTGGATTTAAGCTCCAACATCGCGTTGCAAAAAGTCCGCCGGCTGTTTCAAGCCGAAAAAGCCGGGCACACCGGCACTCTCGACCCCCTTGCCACCGGCCTGCTGCCGATCTGTTTCGGCGAAGCCACCAAATTTTCCAATGCCTTGCTGGATGCCGATAAAACCTATCGCGCCTTGTTGCGCCTCGGGCAAACTACCACTACCGGCGATGCGGAAGGCGAAATCATCGCCGAACTTCCGGTCGAGATTGAGCGGGCTGATGTCGACACCGTGCTGGCAAGATTTCGCGGCGAAATTCAACAACTTCCACCGATGCACAGCGCGCTCAAACACAAGGGCAAGCCGCTCTACGAATACATCCGCAAGGGCGAAACCATAGAGCGTGAGTTGCGCAACGTGGTGATACACGAGCTGGTGTTGAACTCTTTCAGTGGCAACGAACTCCCCCCTTCCAACTTCCCCCCGGAGGGAGGAAGGGCGATTGCTCCCTCTCCATCATTGGATGAGTTGGGGAGGGGGTTTTGTGAACTCGACATCACCGTGCGTTGCAGCAAGGGAACTTATATACGCACACTGGCCGAAGACATTGGCGTGGCGCTTGGCTGTGGCGCGCATCTGGTCGGCCTGCGCCGCACCGCGATAGCCCATTTCAATTTACAAAATGCCCTTAGCTGGCAGCAACTGGAGGCGATGAGCGATGCCGAGCGCGATGCCTGCGTGTTGCCGCCGGAAGCGCTGATGCCGGACATGCCCAGACTGCAACTGGATGCCGTGCAAATCAAACGCCTCGCGCAAGGGCAGCGACTGGGGTTGGATACCGGCTTGCCCGATGGCAAGGTCAGTTTGTATGGCGCGCAGGGATTCATCGGAGTAGGAATGCTGCAAGGCCGCCGCCTTGCACCTGACAGGCTGCTGTCCGGCGTGGCAAGACAGGCGGCGCAAACCGGCACTATGCAAAATACTGGAGAGCATATTCCATAACCTAGCGCGTGTATTTCGTTTGAAGCCCAATCAGCTTTCGGATACAATGCGCACCGTTTTAGGCGCGTAGCTCAGCTGGTTAGAGCACTTGGTCGACATCCAAGGGGTCGTTGGTTCGAGTCCAATCGTGCCTACCAAAATAATCAATGGGTTAGAGCAGAAATGTTCTGACCCATTTTTATTTCGATGGTGACTTTTGGGTGACTTTTCTCACCAAGCTGTTCCCGTCGAATCATTGCGAGGCTGCGATTGACCCGATTGCCTTCATTTGTAATGCGGTTTAACGCCTCCACAAGCTCATCAATCTGAACTACCGAGTAATGAGCCGTCATGCCTTGGCGGGCGTGCCACAAAATGTCTGAAATCGTTTCTTCGCGTATTCCTGCCTCTCGCAATCGCATTCCCACCGTATGCCTCAGATCGTGAATGTGAAGGTCGGGGATTCCGGCCCGTTTTCGCGCTCTTTGCCATGCGCTGTTGTTCATGGTTTCAATCCGATGACCCCGATAGGGAAACACATACTCAGCATGTTTTCCGCGCTGTGCTTCGATGATGCTTTGAGCCACCGTATTGCAGACCAGAACGCGACCACGTTTCCTGCCTTTGACGTTCTCCCTCGGAATATCAAACACCGATATGCCAAGTTCGGGAATTGGAATTTCCCATTCCCATTTCAGACCACAAACCACCTCATCCCGTGCGCCTGTGTTCAAGTCGAACAGAGCCATCTTTGCAAGATGATCCGGCAGCAGCGGCATGATGCGCCGTTGTTCTGCCCAAGTGATGGGTCGCGGTTCGCGCTGGTGTCCTATAAGCGGCAGCACGGTAATGAGGGGAGGGGTTTCTAACCACGTTTTCCCATCCTCATCGCGCCAACTGCGCGCCGCAAGGTTCAGAATTCTTCGAGTCAGCTCAAGCCCCAAGTTAATGGTTTTATGAGCCAGTCCGTTAGCTTTCCGATCCCTGATATAGGTTGCCAGCGTTCCGTCGTGAATCTGATCGAGCGTCAGCTTGCCTATAAAAGGCATCAACCTTTCGAGTAGATAAATATCGAGGTTACTCTTGCCAGAATCCACGTACATCTTCATCGCAGCCCTGACCCGCGCATTGCACCATGCCGAATTGTTGATGCTGCCAACTGGCGGATTGATGCGGTATTGTTACTGCGCAAGCCCCTTGACATAGCATACGCAACTTGCGTATGATTAACTCATGAAAGCCACCTTCATTGAATTACCTCCATTCGAGCGGCATCGGCAGAGTTATCTGAACGACGAGAGTTTTCGTGAGTTTCAGCAGATGTTGATGAAAAACCCGGAAGCTGGCGACGTGATCGAAGGCACGGGTGGATTGCGCAAGGTTCGCTTTGCCGATGAAAAACGGGGTAAAGGCAAGCGTGGCGGGCTGCGCGTGATTTATTACTGGTGGCTGTCCGGCAAGCAATTCTGGTTGTACACCGTGTATAACAAAGACGAGATGGATGATCTAACCGCCGCACAACGCAACACTTTGAAGGAACTGCTCAAGCAGGAATTGGACGCAAGGAGAATCAAATGAAACGTAACTTGTTTAATGAACTGAAAGAGGGATTCACCGCACTCGAATCTGCCCGCGAGGGCAAGATTACCTTGCGCCAGCATTTAGTAGAAAAGAAACCTGCGCCCACCATAACCCCGGAAGAGTTGCTCAGCCTGCGGGAGAAGCTGCACCTGTCGCGAACCGTGTTTGCCAGATACCTGCGCACTAACGAACGCACACTGGAAAACTGGGAACAAGGCCGAGCCAGCCCGAATGCTCAAGCTGCGATTTTGATTCGTATGGTTGAGCGTTACCCGGATACGGTTGAGCGTTTGTCTGTCATCTGACCGCTGGTTGATAAGCACAAAAGCGATGCTCTTGTGCAAGGTCTTGTCACAGACTTGCGATGCAAGACTGTGGTGACTTTTTGGTGACTTGAGGGGTGAATACATGACAAAACTGTGCAAAAGGCGGAACGAGCGGCACTGTTACTGATTAATAAAATCAATGTGTTGCAACGAATAAATCAGTCGACATCCAAGGGGTCGATGGTTCGAGTCCATTCGTGCCTACCAATAACACAAGGGTTTAGGCAAGTTTGCTTAAACCCTTTTTGTTACGTTGATTTTGCGATGTTGCGCGACATGTCCGGTATTCAATCTCCGATAGTTATCACATCCCCTCGGGTATAATTCGCGCCCATGGAAATTCTACGCGGACTCTATTCACCCGACACTAGGCCTGTCGCCCTCACCATCGGTAATTTCGACGGGGTGCATCTGGGGCATCAGGCGTTGCTGAACGAATTGCACGCAATTGCGCAAGCGCGCGGGCTATCGACGGCAGTGATAATTTTCGAGCCGCATCCGCGCGAGTTTTTTACACCCCAACAGGCCCCGGTACGCCTGACCAGTTTGCGCGAGAAGCTGGAGTTGTTTGAATTCATGAACATTGATCGCGTGCATGTGTGCCACTTTAATACGCACTTTGCGCAGATGAGCGCGGCAGATTTTATACATGTGTTGCATGAAGAATTGTCGGCCAAATTTGTATTGATCGGTGACGATTTCCGCTTCGGTAGCGGGCGCACCGGAGATTTTGCACTGATGGAAAAAATTGGCTTGCAGCATGGCTTTGCTGTGCAGGCGATGCATAGTGTATTGCACGGTGGTGTGCGGATTTCCAGCACGGCGGTGCGTGCCGCGCTGGCCGATGGCGATATGCGTCTGGCGCAACGCTACCTCGGGCGGCCATACAGCATCAGCGGGCGCGTGGAGCACGGCGATGGCCTAGGCAAGAAACTCGGCTTCCCGACCGCCAACATCCAGTTGAAACATAACCGCCCACCCCTATCCGGCATTTTCGTGGTGCGGGTACATGGCGATGGCTTGCCGCCCATGGAGGGTGTCGCCAGCCTAGGCGTGCGCCCGACAGTGAGGCAGGATGGCAAACCGGTGCTGGAAGTTCATGTATTCGATTTCTCGAATGAAATTTACAACAAGCACATGCGCCTGGATTTCCTGCACAAGCTGCGCGATGAGGAAAAATATCCCGATGTGGAAACGCTGACACGGCAAATTGCGCTGGATGTGGAAAATGCAAAGCACTGGTTCAGGCAATATGGCTGATGGCTCTGTGGATGCTCTTTGCCCCGCACTTCAAATGTAGGTCAGGGGTTACGCCCGACCGCTTCGACAGGCTCAGGACAGGCATGGTGGGCATAGCCCACCCTACGGTTACTGGATGTGAAAAATGTAAAGCAATGGTTCAGGCAATATGGCCAAGTTAAAAGTACTGTTTGCTACTTCTGAAGCTGCTCCGTTAATCAAGACCGGCGGTTTGGGCGATGTCAGCGGCGCGTTGCCCGCAGCCTTGCGCGCTATTGGCGTGGATGTGCGCGTGCTGTTGCCGGGATACCGGCAAGTCATCGCACAACTGGCGCAGTACAAAACGCTCGCGTTCTTCGATAATTTGCCGGGTTTTCCTTCTGCGCGGTTGTTATCCGGGGTAATGGCGAATGGCGTGCCGCTTTTCGTATTGGACTGCCCGGGTTTGTACGCGCGCGCGGGTGGGCCTTATCAGGATGCCAAAGGGCATGACTGGGCAGATAACCCGTTACGCTTCGGCTTGTTGTCCAAAATTGCCGCCGTACTCGGCAGCAGCGCATCACCGCTTGGTTGGCATCCCGACCTGGTGCATTGCAACGACTGGCAAACCGGCTTGGCTCCTGCTTATCTGCGCTTTGCGCAGGGTGCGGCACCGAGTGTCTTCACTATCCACAACATGGCGTTTCAGGGCAATTTTGCCCCGGAAACGGTGCAGGAGCTGCGCTTGCCGCCATCCTGTTTTGGCATCGACGGTGTGGAATTTTACGGCCATCTGTCGTTCCTCAAGGCGGGTTTATTTTATGCCGACCACATCACCACCGTTAGCCCAAACTATGCCAAAGAAATTCGGCAACCCGAACTCGGTTTTGGCATGCAAGGACTGCTGGTTAAACGCAGCGGCGACCTTACTGGTATTCTTAACGGTATCGATACCGACGAATGGAATCCCGCAACCGATATACATCTGGTAAAAAAATTCAGCGCGGCACGCATGGCCGGCAAGTCGGCCAACAAGGAATTGCTGCAAGTCAGGTTGGGTTTGAGCCTTGCGCCGGATGTGCCGTTGCTCGGCGTGGTCAGCCGCTTTACCCATCAGAAAGGGCTGGACTTGCTGCTGGAAATTGCGCCGCGCCTGATCGGGTTACCGGTGCAGTTGGCCATACTCGGCGGTGGCGAAGCGCAGATGCAGCAATCCGCGCTTGGTTTGTCGCAACGCCACCCAGGCAAGGTCGGCGTGAATATCGGTTTTAGTGAAGAGCTTGCACACCAGATAGAAGCGGGAGCGGATATGTTTATCATGCCGTCGCGTTTCGAACCGTGCGGCTTGAATCAGCTTTACAGCCAATGCTATGGCACACTGCCCGTCGTCCATGCCACCGGCGGCCTGGTCGATTCGGTGGTGGATTGCACGGCGGAAACTCTCAAGGACGGCACCGCCAGCGGCTTTGTGTTCAAAGGTATGACTGCCGAGAACCTGTTTGCCGCGATCCGGCGTGCGGTCGGTTTCTATCATGATCAGCGCAAATGGAAGGCGTTGCGCAGGAACTGCATGGCTAAAGATTTCAGTTGGAAATCCAGCGCGGAGGCTTATCGCGCCGTGTACCTCAAGGTGCTGGGGCGGTAGGGGTACTCTACGCGCTTGGCATCTTTTATCCTTAAAACCGCCTCCCTTTTTTCATCCACAAAAAGCACGAATGACACCGCCTGACAATGTTTCGCAATTTGTAAAGCCTGACATACCTGCGCAGATTTGATTCATGTCGTAATACCTATCTCCATCGTGGGTATCGCATGTTGGATAACTTTTCATATGACCTGTCAGGCGGAAAATAAAGTTCTGTAATCCACGCTAGATGTTGTAGAGCGCGTTGGAGGATTTATCCTTGCGGCGATGGCCGTCGAGATGATGACCGCCGGATTATCTGGGCTGTTTCCCTTGCTTACCACTGGCTGGCGAAATATCGGGTGCGTTCCACGCGCACCATCATCGTTGGTGCGTGGAACGCACCCTGCATGATTATTGTCGCTATCCAGATAGAATTAATTATAGTGCCAGCCGATTATTCAGGCAGGTCTTTGCCTGTGCCAACCGCGTCAGTGTGGGCAATAAATTCAGGCCGGTTTGTTCTTTTAATGCCAGCGCAGCTTCCTTCAGCTCGTTGAACGGGATTTCGATGGGATGCCCTGCCACAGCCAGCGCCACCGCGTTGCCGCTTTCACTTGAGGGAAACACCAGCGCGCGATCCTCGAACGCTTCCGCGATGCGCGCGGTACTTGCCTTGAAGCCGCGGCTACGGGTCAGCAGGTTAGCAGCCATGATTCCGCTATCGCTCAAACGGTTGCGGCAAGCCTGATAGAACGGCAATGTCTCCAGCGCCCCGGTGCGTGCTTTTTCGTCGAAGCCGTCCACCAGCACCAGGTCAAATTTTTTGCTGCTGTTGAGCATGTATTCCGCGCCGTCGCCAATCACCAGATGGAGCCGCTTCGGGTCTTCCGGTAGCTTGAAAAATTGCCGCGCGGCGGCGACCACGGTGGGTTCGATCTCCACCACGGTGAGATGTGCGAGCGGATAGTGGCGATACAGAAATTTGGTTAGAGAAGCCGCGCCCAGCCCGATTAGCAGCACCTTACGGGGTGTGTCGTTCAGCAGCAGCGAGGACATCATCTCGCGCGTGTATTCCAGTTCCAAATTCCATGGCCGCGCGATGCGCATCGCGCCCTGTATCCATTCGGAACCGAAATGCAAAGTGCGTACGCCTGCTTCTTCGCGGATGTCTATTGGAGTAGTCATAATTTTGTAATTTCTTGTAGGCTGGCGGTGAGGTATAAACCCCAGCATTTAGCTGGCATTCATGCCGGGGTGCGCTACGCTTACCGCCAGCCTATGTCCATTGGTTCAGCAGCCATCTTGCCCATTCGGTCACTTCTGTCGCGGTCATGCCGACGCTGGCTTGCTGTTGCGCCAGCGCATCGCCTGCCGCACCGTGCAGATGCACCGCCAGCAGCAGCGCATCGTCCGCTGACATTCCCTGCGCGATGAAGGCGGCGATCATGCCGCTTAGCACGTCGCCCATGCCTGCCGCGCTCATGCCGGGGTTGCCGGTGCGGTTCACGAACAGCTTGCTATCGCGCGTGGCGCACAGGCTGTCTGCGCCTTTCAGTACCACGCTACAGGCAAATTTCTGCGCCAGTTTCTGCACTGCCGCGATGCGATCCGCCTGCACTTCTTTGACCTCGCAGGCCAGCAGCCGCGCTGCTTCGCCGGGGTGCGGCGTGAGCACGGAAGAGTGCTTGCGCGCACGCAGGTCGCCCTGCAAATCGGTATGGCTGGCGAGCAGGTTCAGCGCATCGGCATCCAGCACGATGGGGGCTTTGAATTTCAGTGCTTCATATAGCAGCTTGTAGGCGGCTTTTGAAGTGCCCATGCCGCAACCGATGGTGAAGACATCAGGATTGAACATGGGCATCACGTTTGTTTTTTTCTTCTCAGGAGAAAGTGAATCAACCCATCCCCCTCCCAACCTCCCCCTTGAAAGGGGAGGGGCAGTCGTCCCTTCACCTTCAGGGGGAAGGTTAGGGTGGGTTGGATTGCGGTGGTGACGAAGCAGTTCAGCAGCGCTATGCAACATCAGTTCCGGCTGCAACAGGTCGATGACCGGCGCATTGTCCGCCAGTAGCCCGACATGCACACAACCCGCGCCCAGCTTGAGCGCGGCGCGTGCCGCCAGCAGCGGCGCGCCGACCATGCCGGTTGCGCCGCCGATCACCGCGACGCTGCCGAACATGCCCTTGTGGCTGTCGCGCGGGCGCTTTGGGAAATTCGCGATGACTTGGCCTTGGTCAATTGGTTTGGGGGTGAGGGCTGGGATGCGTTTGCTCATAATCCGGTCAAGTGCTGAGTGCGGGGCGCATAGTATAATCCCGCCCCGAATTTAATTTCACGGTCTATGCCATGTTTCAAGTCTCTATCGGCACCGCCGCCTTATCCGCCTTCCGCCTGGAAAAACTGTGCGCCGCGCTGAACGATGCCGCGCCCGGTGTCGCCATCGCGGATACGCGCCACTGGTATTTCAGCGCACTGTGCGAAGCGGCATTGAACAAGGCCGAAGCCAAACTGCTGGACAAGATACTCGGCCTCGGCAAATCGGCGGGTGAGCCTGCGGGGGTGGAAAAATACCAGCGCCTGCTGGTGGTGCCGCGCCTCGGCACGATCTCGCCGTGGTCCACCAAGGCCACCGACATCGCGCAGCATTGCGGGCTGTCCGAAGTTACGCGCATCGAGCGCGGCGTGGTGTATTACCTCTCTGCCACAGGCGGCAAGCCGTTGAGTGAGGCCGAACAGGCGGTGGTGTTGCCGCTGCTGCATGACCGCATGACCGAGACCGTGCTGACCGATACCACCAGTGCGGCGGAAAAAATATTCCGGCACGGTAAGTCGCAACCGCTCGCTACGGTGAATATTTTAGAGGGCGGCCACAACGCACTGGAAGCTGCCAACCGCGAGATGGGGCTGGCGTTGTCGGATGACGAGATCGGCTACCTGGTCGAGAATTTTCAGAAGCTCAAACGCAATCCGACCGATGTCGAACTGATGATGTTTGCGCAGGCGAACTCCGAACACTGCCGCCACAAGATTTTCAACGCCGACTGGGTGATCGACGGTGAGGCACAGGACATGTCGCTGTTCGACATGATCCGTAACACCCACAAGGTCAGTCCGCAGGGCACGGTGGTGGCTTATTCAGACAACTCTTCCGTCATCGAGGGCGCGCGCATCAAGCGCTTCTATCCGCGCGCCGACGGCGGCTATGCGTTCAGCGATGAGCTGACCCATATCCTGATGAAGGTCGAGACGCACAACCATCCCACCGCCATCGCACCATTTGCGGGAGCGGCGACCGGCAGCGGCGGCGAGATCCGCGACGAAGGCGCAACCGGCAGCGGCTCCAAGCCCAAAGCCGGGCTGACCGGTTTTTCGGTTTCCAATCTGAATATTCCGGGGTTTGTGCAGCCTTGGGAGAAATATGACCCCACCCCTCTCTCCCGCAAGGGGAGAGAGGAGTCGGCTCCCTCTCCCCTTGCGGGAGAGGGTTGGGGAGAGGGGGTTGTGCAATATGGCAAACCCTCCCGCATCGTGTCTGCCCTGCAAATCATGCTGGACGGCCCGATCGGTGCGGCGGCATTCAACAACGAATTCGGTCGCCCGAACCTGGCCGGTTATTTCCGCACTTTCGAAGAGCAGGTCAGCGGCGAGATGCGCGGCTACCACAAGCCGATCATGCTGGCGGGCGGAGTAGGCAACATCGCGGCGATCCACACCCACAAACACGACTTGCCGGTTGGCGCGCTGGTGGTGCATCTCGGCGGCCCCGGCATGTTGATTGGCTTGGGCGGTGGCGCGGCATCGAGCATGGATACCGGTGCGAACGCCGAGAACCTCGATTTCGATTCGGTGCAACGCGGCAACCCGGAGATGCAGCGCCGCGCGCAGGAAGTGATCGACCGCTGCTGGCAGATGGGCGAGAAAAATCCGATCCTGTCGATCCACGACGTCGGCGCGGGCGGCATGTCCAACGCGCTGCCGGAACTGGTGCACGGCGGCGGCAAGGGCGCGCGTTTCGAGCTGCGCAAGATTCCGCTGGACGAGACCGGTATGTCGCCGAAACAGATCTGGTGCAACGAATCGCAGGAGCGCTACGTGCTGGCCATCGCGCCGGAGCGCCTCGAAGAATTCCGTGTGCTGTGCGAGCGCGAACGCTGCCCGTTCGCCGTGGTCGGCACCGCCATTGCCGACGACAGCATCACCGTACACGACGCAGAATTCAACAACGATCCGGTAAATATGCCGCTGTCGGTGCTGCTCGGCAAACCGCCGAAGATGACGCG
>Ga0154345_160_pt1 | contig 15896 bp, 8 predicted proteins | sample RifGroA2_FD_115873 | JGI IMG/M metagenome (GOLD analysis project Ga0154345, IMG submission 115873) | Gallionellales bacterium GWA2_55_18 | reverse complement strand
CGCAGGTGCCGACGCCGGGGTCGAGCGCCATGTCGTTGCCGATCATCGAGATGCGCGTCAGCACGTCGGGGCCGTTGCCGATCAGCGTTGCGCCTTTGACCGGATGGGTGACCTTCCCGTCTTCGATCATGTAGGCTTCGGCGGTGGAAAACACGAATTTGCCGCTGGTGATGTCCACTTGGCCGCCGCCAAAATTCACCGCGTACAAGCCATGTTTCACCGAGGCGATGATTTCTTTTGGATCTTTGTCGCCGTTGAGCATGTAGGTGTTGGTCATGCGTGGCATCGGCAGATGCGCGTAAGATTCGCGCCGCGCGTTGCCGGTAAGCGCCACGCCCATCAGACGCGCGTTAAGCGAGTCTTGCAGATAACCTTTGAGGATGCCGTTCTCGATCAGCGTGGTGCATTGCGTGGGGTTGCCCTCATCGTCCATCTGCAACGAGCCGCGCCGCCTTGCCAGCGTGCCGTCATCCACCACGGTCACGCCTTGCGCCGCGACGCGTTCGCCGATGCGGCCGGAGAACGCCGAGCTGCCCTTGCGGTTGAAGTCTCCTTCCAGGCCATGGCCGATGGCTTCATGCAGCAGAATGCCCGGCCAGCCGTTACCCAGCACCACGGTCATATTGCCCGCTGGAGCGGGCGCAGCATCCAGATTGATCACCGCCTGATGCACAGCCAGCGCGGCATATTTGCGCAGCATCGCATCGTCAAAATAATCGTAACCGAAACGCCCGCCGCCGCCCGCCGAGCCTTGCTCGCGCTTGCCGCCACCCTCGACGATGACCTGCAACGACAGGCGCACCAGCGGGCGGATATCGGCATTCATCAGGCCGTCGCTGCGCGCCACCATCACCACTTCGTATTCGCCCGCCAGCCCCGCCATCACCTGCACTACGCGCGGGTCGAGCGCGCGCGCGTAGCCTTCAAGCCGCTCCAGCAATGCAACCTTGTCCGCATCCTTGAGACTGGCAATCGGATCGTGCGGCAGATAGATTTCGCGCCGAGAACCGTGATGAATAATAGGCGCTGTCTGTTCGCCACCTTGCTTGGCAATCGCGCGCGTGGCCTGCGCCGCGCTTTCCAGAGCGTTCATACTGATGTCGTCGGAGTAGGCGAAGGCGGTTTTTTCGCCGCTCACCGCGCGCACCCCGACACCCTGATCGATATTGAAACTGCCGGACTTGACGATGCCTTCTTCCAGCGACCAGCTCTCGGCGCGGCTGTACTGGAAATACAAATCGGCGTAATCGAGACGATGCGCCATCATGCTGGCGAACACCTGTTCGATATGGCGCATCTCGATGGAATGCGGAGTCAGCAGCGATTGCTGCGCGGTGGCGAATAACGGGTCGAGGGTTTGGTTTTTTAGTGAGATATTCATCATGGGTTACTAAAATAAAACGCGGTGTCCCAGCGCTGGCAAACTGGCGCGCAGGCTGGCTTGGTAGGACGGGTTCACTTCGGCAATCACCACACCTGAGCCGCGCGGCAACCTGTCCAGCACGCCTCCCCACGGATTGACAACCATGCTGTTGCCATGTGTCTCGCGACCGTTGACGTGGTAGCCGCCTTGCGCGGCGGCAACTACATACGCCAGGTTTTCTACGGCGCGGGCGCGCACCAGCACCTCCCAGTGCATCTTGCCGGTAGTCTCGGTGAACGCGGCGGGCAGTAAGATGATGTCTACGTTTTTCATCGCGCGAAACAGCTCGGGAAAGCGCAGGTCATAACAGACCGCAAGGCCGATGCGCCCGAACGGGCTATCCACCACCACGACTTGGGTGCCCGGCTCAATGGTCTTGGCTTCGTCATAGCGTTCGTTGCCCAACTCCAGATTGAACAGGTGAATCTTGTCGTAACGCGCCACTTGCTTGCCTTGCTCGTCGAATACCAGGCAACTGTTCAGCACCTTGTCCGGCACACCGGCTGCCAGCGGGATTGAGCCGCCCGCCAGCCATACCTTGTATTGGCGGGCGGTTTCACTGAGGAACGACTGGATCGGCCCATGCCCAGGCTGTTCGCGCACTTTGATTTTGTCCTGGTCGTTCATGCCCATGATGGCGAAAAATTCCGGTAGCACCACCAGGCGCGCGCCCTGTTCGGCGGCTTTTGCGATGAGGCGGCGCGCCTCACTCAAATTGCCCGCAACATTCGGGCCGGAAGCCATTTGGATGGCGGCGACTTTGAATGTGCTGGCTGGCGCGGCATGTTGTTGTGTGGAGTTTCTCTGGGGCATGAATTGCTTTCTATTTGACATGGTTAATTTTCTTTTGCTCTGGCTGGCACTTCTTTCTTGACCGGCACTTCGCCGACCTTGGCCACCTTGGGGTCGCTCCAGCTGCCGCTGATATTGTATTCAAACGATACCAGCTTATCGAGCGGATTACCCAACACCTTGTTGATGATGAGCGAACTGATGCCCGCCACCGGGCCTGCGGCAAACGCGCCAAGCAGCGATACGCTGTCGCCTATGGTCGGCAAAACCACCACACGCAGATTCTGGGTTTCGTGGTTAAGGTCGATGCTGCCTTTCATGGTTACCTTGGCGGAAGACCCGTCAATATGAAAATCCTGCGTATCCATCACGCCATGCCGGATGGTCGCATTGCCGTTGATATTGTCGAACTGGAAGCCATCGCTGAATACATCAGCAAAATCCAGCGTGATGCGTTTTGGCAACGCTTGCAAACTGAGAATGCTAAGCAATTTACCGATCCCCGGTTCCATCTTGATAAATTGCCCTTTGCCGGTATCGAGCTTGAGCATACCGTCCAGAGTGGCATAGTTGAATTCATCCGGGCGTCCATCCCACAGCAAGTTGGCCACCAGCTTTCCGTTGCCGTTTTTGACGGTGTTCGGGTAGCCTGAACGCGCCAGGATTTTTCCGGCATCGGTAATCTCAAGTTGCAGATTGACTTGAGTCTGCGCATTTTCGCCCCGCCAAAATCCATCCCCGGACAAACTGCCATCCGGATTGACAATATGCAAGCGGCGCAACCGCCAATCCTGCCCATCCGGATGCCCGACCAATTCGATGCGGCCGATTTGCTTGCCTTTTATTTGTAAATTTTCAATCGTAATTTCCATGGCAGGCAGATTGCCAGGACGCGGAGCCTCGGCTTGCCCAGGCTTTGCCGGTACGGGGAGATTATCCAAATCGGCCAATGAATTTTGCTGGGCAGGCTGCCCGTCATCCAGCAGCTGCAGATTATGCAGGCGCACATTGAGTTTGCCGCCCGTTTCAAAACCGCGCGGTTGCCATATCACTTCGCCGCTTAATGCATTGCTGGACAACTGCGCAGCAAGTCCTTCGCCACGTTTGGCCGCCTCGATACGTATTCCATTGATGGTCTGTCCATAGCCGGTGAGTTTTTCGATAAGCAGGTTTATCACGGTGACCGGTAGCACCGGACTTTGGCCTCCAGAATCGTTTATCAAACTCTCCCATCCTTGCATTGACAATGTCGGCAAACTGCCGATTAGCCGCACACCGTCTCTACCCCGCGAAGGTTCCTGCCACCCTTGCATATCCGCCCATTTCTCCCTGTCGCCAAACCTCAAAATACCGCGCTTTACAACCATCGCACCATTTTCTTCGCGCCGCACCAGCCGGGCACTGAGCAGTTTGCCTAATTGGGCGACAATGACATCCTGCCCATCCGTGACATTCCTCTTTTCCAGGCGCAACGGCATCACTTCATCGGCTGGCTTGGAAAATGGCTGTGGCAAATTGGAGCTGATGCCCTGCAAATTTGAGTTGATAACCACTTGGGCGGATTTTTTTGTTACGCTGATATTGGCATCCCATGCCGCTCCACCGTGCAAGTAATTCAGCCACGGGTATGATTCGCTGTTGTGCAACACATCGAGATTGCTTTGCCCTTTCACGGTGGCATGCACCATCCCGCCCTCGGCAGTCTGCACGTTCATGCTGGCTGCTCCACCCAATATTTCTGCTGACACATTGCTGGCATTCATGTTTGATTCGGTAAATACCAGCTCGCCGCGCGTCTTGCGCAACAGCGGGACTCCTTCACCCAGATTTATATCGTTATCCTGCACGCGAAAAGCGCCGGACACTTTCACTGGTTTGCTGCCAAGCAACGGGATATGCATAAACAAATCGAGGTGCCCGCTACCGCTGGCGCTCATGCCGTCGGTGAAACCGTCTATGTAGCCGCGCACCGGGCTCAGTTGGATGAATTGTAAAAAAGTATTGCTCGCGCCCGTAGCGCTCCCTTTTATTTCCAGTGGCAGCTCGTCGCTTTGCAAATCTGCTATGGTGACGGCGATGTTGTGCAAATGCGCATCCAGGATGGTCGCGGATGGCGACTTTACCTCCATCTTATTGCCGCGTATCCAGAATTCGCCTGAAATATTTTCAATGCTCGGCCAATCTTTGTCGAATTTCACCACGACGTCCCGCGCATGCCCGCCGACTTCAAACAGCGCATCTTCCGTCCCGTCCAGCGGAAAATCGCTCAAATTGCCCCTAACTCGCACGCGAAAATCCTCCGTGTGCCCAGCCAGCATCGCGCTGTTCAACCAGTCGTTGTCTTCCTTGTCCAGCGCGGCCAGCGGGATGTAGTGGGCGGCGCGCCTGATATTGCCGCGCGTCAGGCTGGCCGTCAGATCCAGCACCCCCAAGGAGCCTGCCTTGGTCTGGTAACTACCATACAGATTACCCGCCAGATCGTCGTTGGAGACGGCAATATTGTCGACGTTTATCAACAATTCCCCGCGCTTGCGTTGCCAGCCAGCCTGCCCGGTAAAAGTGGCAAAAAATAGCGGCTCGTTCATCACACCCGGCGCATCCACAACCAGTTGGCGGGAATTAATATTCAGCTTGCCGCTCGCCTCGCTGCCATCTACATCCACCGATAAGCCGGAAAAACCTGGCATCTCGCCGACTTTGCGCACGGCAATATCTTCAAATTTACCCTTGATTTTGTAGCTGCCCGGCTTTTCGAGAGAGCCTTGCCATTGCGCATTCAGGTTGTACACCCTCCCTCTTGGTGTATATGCATCCAACTGGGCGCGCAGGCCCGTTTCCAGCGGCAGGAAATTGGCCAGGCCGGCGAGACTCTCCAATTGCAGCAAGTTGGCGCGAAGCTCAGTGCTGGTGGATCGCGCATCACTGGCCATCACAGTGCGAAAATAAAAATCCGTGGGTTGCAGCTCGATGCCGTTCTGCAACCGCATCGCCAAATTTTTGGTGGAAATCTCCATGCCACCCGCCATATCTTTCCACACGGCACGCCCGCGCATATCGAGCAACACCATTTCCGGCACATCATCGGCCAGCTTTGTCACCACGTCGCGCAGAACCAGATCGGCGGTGACCTCAGCGACCCTGCCTCTATTCAAACCCAACCAGCCGCGCAATGCGCCACGGCCACGGCTGAATTCCTTGGGCATATCCAACCAGGGCCGCCATGCGGTGATATCGGTATGATCGAGCTGCGTAAACATTTGCCCATGCCACTCGTTCAATGCATCAAAGCTTTTGCCGTAAAAATCGCCGCGCACATCCAGGGGAGTTGCCAGCTCGCTCGGCGGCACTGCGCGCAACGCGAAGCGATGTCGGCTAAACAGGCTCTCGATGCGCAAGTTCACATCCTCCAATATCAAGGGCGGGGCAGCGCGCTGCTCGTCGAGCCAAACGATAAGAGCATTGCGCACCACCATGCGTGATTGGCGCAACAACCAATCGGCCAGATCCCTATCGCCGCTTTGCTTGGAGATAGCCACGCCACCGATATAGATATTTCCCTGAGCATCCCGGCGTACCAGCAACTCCGGTCTGTCGATTTCCAGGCTGGCCAGCCGCAGTTCAGCGGTAAGCAGCGACATCCACGATACGCTGGCATTTATGCTGGGTAACACCAGAGCGGCCTGCTGCTGCTCATCCAGAATATGCACATCGCTAAAACCCAGGCGCGGGCGAAACCCCTGCCAATCACCTTCGATTTTGCCGATGGTGACCGGGTTACCAATCGCGCTTGCCAGTGAAGCGGTGATTTTACCGTGGTACTGCTCTATATCCGGCAGCAACCAATAACGCAACACGATGATCGCCACCGCCATCAGCACAGCCATAACTGCCGACGCGACGATGGCAAGTCGCGTCAACCAGTTAAAGCTGTGCCAAAGCAGGCGGATAGGGAGGGAATTCAACATTGAGTTCAGTTCTTAGCCGTTAGTTATTACTCGTTGGCGATTACGGTTTGATTTAACGAACGACTAGCGACTAGCGGCTAATCATAAGACAATACGCATTCTAACTTGAATGCGCTCCCCGATGAATACTGCAACAGATTCGCTACCCGCAACCTTTGATGATTTGCTGCAAAAAACGCTGTGCTGCAGCCGTTATGCCAGGCACTTGCTGCAAGCAGACCGGCAACTGCTGTGTTGGTTGCAGGAGAATCACACAACACCATGCAACCGCGCGGAAATGTTGGCATTGTTGCAGCAGTCCGGGCTTGATCTGAACAATGAGTCCGACTTGGCGCGTGCCGTGCGCCGCTTGCGCAAGCAGGTGATGGTCAAACTGATTCTGCGTGATCTCAATGGTTTGGCCGATTTGAACGAGGTGATGCATGCGATGACCGCGCTGGCGGAAATATGCGTACAGCAGGCACAGTCCTGCCTGATGCAAACCTTGCAGGCGCAATTCGGCACCCCGCTGGGTGAATCGGGCGCAACGCCGCAAGAGCTGCTCGTGATCGGCATGGGCAAGCTGGGCGGCGGAGAATTGAATGTCTCATCCGATATCGATTTGATTTTTATCTATCCCGAAGACGGCGAAACCGATGGCCCACGCAAACTGAGCAACCATGAATTTTTTACCCGGCTGGGCCGCCGCCTGATCAGCCTCATCAACGAACTCACTGCCGATGGCTATGTATTTCGTGTGGATATGCGCTTGCGCCCATACGGCGACAGCGGCCCGCTGGTGGCAAGTTTCGCCGCGCTGGAAGAATATCTGGTCAGCCAGGGGCGCGAATGGGAACGCTACGCATGGATCAAGGCGCGCGTGATAGCTCCGGCGCATAGCCACGCCCGCCTCCCTCTCCCCAACCCTCTCCCGCAAGCGGGCGAGGGGGCAAACGAATCGCTACGCGAGTCTTACGTTAACGAACTATCTCTCCTGACGCAGCCGTTCGTGTTCCGCAAATACCTCGACTTCGGCGCAATCGATTCGATGCGCAAGCTGCACGCGCAAATTCGCCAGGAAGTACAGCGCCGCGACCGGCTCAACAACATCAAGCTCGGCCCCGGCGGCATACGCGAGATCGAGTTCACCGCGCAGGTATTCCAGTTGATACGCGGCGGACGCGATGCCCAGTTGCGCATCCGCCCGACCCAAGCGACACTGCAGCAACTCGCCCGGAACAACCAGTTGCCCGCGCAGGCAGTTGCCGAACTGGATGCAGCCTATGTTTTCTTGCGCAATCTGGAACACCGGCTGCAATATCTGGATGACCAGCAGACCCAGGAACTGCCGGAAAAACCGGAAGATCAAGCGGTGATCGCGCAAGCCATGGGTTTTGCCGATTACGCCGCGCTGCTGGAGCAGCTCGACCGCCATCGCGCGCTGGTCAGCCAGCAATTCGGGCAAATCTTTGGTGAACAACAGGAGGCACAAACTGACGCGCAGTTCTGGCACGAAGGCGTTAGCGATGAAGAATTGGGCGTGCATCTGGCAAGCCAGGGATATCGCACGGCGGCTGACAGCGCACAACGCTTGCAGCAACTGCGCAACGGCATTCGCTATCGGCAATTACCCGACCTTAGTCGGCAACGCTTGGACAAGCTGATTCCGCAATTCGTCGGGTTAAGCGCGCAACACAGCGATCCCGATGCAACGCTTTCCAGGTTGCTGGCCTTGCTGGAGGCTGTCAGCCGCCGCGCGGCTTATCTCGCGTTCCTCGCCGAATACCCGCAAGCCATGCAACGCCTGGTCAATTTGGTTGCAGCCAGCAGCTGGGCGGGCGAATATCTGACGCAACACCCTGCTTTGCTTGATGAATTGCTGGGTGCGCGCGAGATTTACCAGCCGCCGGAATGGCCGAAAATAGACCTTGATTTGCAAAGCCGCTGTGCCGATTGCGCTGGTGACGAAGAGCGCCAGATGGATGCGCTGCACCATGTGCAACAGGAGCAGATTTTTCATCTGCTGGCGATGGATCTGCAAGGCCTGTTGCCGCTGGAAAAACTTAGCGACCACCTGAGCGATCTCGCCGATATGATCCTGCGCCATATGCTGAAGCTTTGCTGGGACAGCGCGCGTAAAAAACACCGCGAAGACGCGAAATTCGCCATCATCGCGTATGGCAAGCTGGGCGGAAAAGAACTCGGCTACGCCTCCGATCTCGACCTTATCTTTCTTTACGACGACGACCACCCCGATGCGCAGGAAGTTTATGCGCGCCTGGGGCAACGCATCAATTCCATGCTGGGCAGCTATACCCCGTCCGGGCGATTGTACGAGACGGATCTGCGCCTGCGCCCAAATGGCGCAAGCGGTTTACTGGTGAGTTCAATCGCGGCATTCGCCGAATACCAGAGCAGTCAAGCTTGGGTATGGGAGCATCAGGCGCTGACGCGCGCCCGCTTCTGTGCCGGTGATGCGCAAGTCGGCGCAGCGTTTGAAAGCATCCGCCAGCAAGTGCTTTGCCAGCCGCGCGACCCGGCGGCATTGCGCAAGGAAATCGTCGAGATGCGTCAGAAGATGCGCGACGGGCATCTCAACGACAGCAATTTGTATGACATCAAGCACGACAGCGGCGGCATGGTGGACATCGAGTTCATGGTGCAGTACCTCGTGCTTGCCCATGCACACCGGCACCCGCAACTGACGGCTAATGTCGGCAACCTGGCGTTGCTGAAAATGGCAGCCGAATTCGGTTTGATCCATCCCGACCTTGCAGAAAATACCCGCATCCTGTATCGCCACTTGCGCCAGATCCAGCACCGCATGCGGCTTAACAACCAGTCAAAATGTCGCATCCCGCATGGGGAAGTCGATACGTGCGCGAGCCGGGGGTTGTGGGCGGAATTGCTGGGCGAGAAATAGCAGCCTTCTTCATCCCAGGAAAAGCAGTTGTCCTGATTAGCTAACTAGCCATCTGACTAAGCGCGGTGAAACATACGCTAAGTCATTGGTTAACGACAAGTCACGAAAAATACGAGAAAATTCAAAAAGCTTCATGCTCCGAATGGACGCCAAATGGGTGGGTTGCCGAGATATTGCAATCTATTGTTTTATTTTGTGCCTTGCGTGTTTTTGGTGGACGAATTGCCGTTTTTTCATTTGATTAAGCGCCATCAATTTTCAAAACAGGCAAGTATCAAGGGATTTTAAAACTCGAAAACAAGAGTGGGCTGAACCCTCTGTTATCATTGCGCCATGCTAAATATCCAGAATCTGATTTACCTCCAAGGCGGCATAGCGCTGTTCCAGCAGGCTAATTTACAGGCGTTTGCCAACCAGCGCATCGGCCTGGTGGGCAAAAACGGCTGCGGTAAGACCACACTGTTCCGCCTGATACGCGGCGAACTCAAACCCGACGGCGGCGAAGTCTCGCTGCAAAGCGGCAAGACCATCGCCTATGTCGAACAGGAGATCGCCAACTCCGCGCAATCCGCGCTGGAGTTCGTGCTGGACGGCGATGTGCAGTTGCGCCAACTGGAAAAAATCCTGGCACGGGAGCAGCATGACAGCGCGTGGTTCGAAGCCCAGCAGCACTTCGAGGCCATCGATGGTTACGGTGCTCCGGCACGCGCCGCGCAACTGCTGAACGGGCTGGGCTTTGCCAGCGACTCGCTGGAACGCCCGGTGACCAGCTTCTCCGGTGGCTGGCGCATGCGCCTGAATCTCGCACGCGCGCTGATGCACCGCGCCGACCTGCTGCTGCTCGACGAACCGACCAACCATCTCGACCTGGAAGCGATTCTCTGGCTTGAGCAATATCTGTCGCGCTATCCCGGCAGCATCCTGCTGGTGTCGCATGACCGCGAATTTCTCAACGCCACCGTCAACCGCATCGCTCATGTGCACGACCTCGTCATCGACAGCTATGCCGGAGATTACGACGACTTCGAGCGCGCCCGCGCCGAAAAAATCGCGCAGCAGAATCAGGCGTTCCAGACGCAGCAGGCGAAGATCGCGCATCTGGAAGATTTCGTGCGCCGCTTCCGCGCCAAAGCGACCAAGGCCAAGCAGGCGCAAAGCCGCGTCAAGGCGCTGGAAAGAATTACCCGCATCGCCCCGGCACATGTCACCGACGGCCATTTCGAGCTGGAGATCGAAGCGCCGGAACGCAGCCCCGACCTGCTGTTGCGCGCGGAGAAGATGGGCTTCGGCTATGGCGACAAGCAACTCTTCCAGAACGTCGAACTGGTGCTGCGCTCTGGCGCACGTATCGCGCTGCTAGGGCCGAACGGTGCGGGCAAATCTACGCTGATCAAACTGCTGGTCGGTGAACTGGCGCCCACCTCAGGCAAACTGGACATCACCCCGGACATCCGCATCGGCTACTTCGCCCAGCACCAACTGGAAAACCTCGACAGCGCGGCCACGCCGCTGCAGCACATGGAACGGCTCGCGCCGAAGGAAACCGCACTGACGTTGCGCACCTTCCTCGGTCGTTTCGGCTTGGCCGGCAACGACGAAGACCGCCCGGTGGCGAGCTTCTCCGGCGGCGAGAAAAGCCGCCTCGCACTCGCGCTGCTGGCATGGCAGAAGCCGCATCTGTTGCTGCTCGACGAGCCGACCAACCACCTCGACCTGGACATGCGCGACGCACTCACCATTGCACTGGAGGAATACACCGGCGCGGTCGTGCTGGTGTCCCATGATCGGAGCTTAATTCGCGCCGTGGCCGACGAACTGTGGCTGGTTGCCGACGGCGCAGCCAAGCTGTTCGACGGCGATCTGGAAGACTACAAGAACTGGATCGAGACTCGCCGCCCGCGCGAGACGGTGCAAGCCAAGCCGGAAAAAACACTCCAGAAAGCCGCCCCCAAGCCGAACCGGAAGGCGTTGCAGTCAAAGCAGAACAAACTAGAAACCGAGCTGAACAAGGCGCAGACCGAACTGAGCGAAATCAACCGCCAACTCGGCGACCCGTCCACCTATACCGAATGCAGCAGCGATTTCATCGCCGACCTGAATGTCCGGCGCGAACGACTGGAAAGCAAAGTCGCGGAACTGGAAGAAAGTTGGCTGGAACTGGAAATGAATTTAGAGGAGGCGGTGTAAATGCTCGGTGGAATTGTTCATGCCAGACACTTTTGACTTTAAGTTACATCACGCTGCACTTTTTGCACTTGGTGCTTGAAACCGCCGCTCAATCCAGTGCAACAAACTTATACAAAGCCCAAGCTAAACATAGCGGCATAAATAACACCGCATTAATTTTTACGCACCCGAGTATTCATGCAGTTTTCAAGCTATATGAATGCTGCAACATTTAGCACGTTATGTTTAGAAGCCTTCCGAATCGTCTGACCTGCGCTTTTTCAAGAAAGTCCACAAATCCCGGACAAGGTCAAAAACAAAATAAACAGCAATGCCGACAAACGCTCCCAGCATAAGAGTCCAATACCATATCTCAAGAAAATTATTGATCATTTATCCTGCTTCCCTTGTGCGCAACCTGTTTAATTCTAGAAAAAGCAACTGTCCACGAAAGTCACGAAAAACACGAAAAAATTAAAAGGACTCAATGCTGCTAATGAATACCCAATGGGTGAGTCACCAAGTCAATGCAACTTATTGTTTTATTTCGAGCCTTTCGTTTTTTTCGTTAACCAATGACTTGGCGCATGTTTCACCGTGCTTAGTTAGATGGCTAGTTAGTTCATCAGGATGAATTGCCATTTCTGGGTTAATTGTAACGCACAAATTAGAGCCGATGTGAGATGCAGAGACTGAGGTGCGTGATGAGTCCGCTTACAGCGACAGCACGCGCAGCGTGCGGCGGTGGAAGCGGGCGCAGCCCGCTATACTTGTATAAGGGACACATTCCCTAATTCAAACTGATGGCTAGTTTCCAGAGGGTTTGTTTTCGAATTGGGTTCTTGCTTGGTTACTAAATGGCGCGCCCGAAGAGATAAATCTGGGCACTGGGAAATTGAAATGGCGATAAGCTAATCCGCTGCATTCAACCATGCGTGGCAGGTTTATGAGACTTGAGCCAATCCTTCAATGCTTCATCAACACGAGTTTGCCAGCCACGTCCTGTTGCCCGAAATGCATCAAGCACATCAGGAGAGAGGCGAATATTGACAGGAGCCTTCGTCACTTCTTTGCGCGGCCTTCCTCGCGGCTTAAGCATAGTAGCAGCAACTGTCTTGGGAAATAACCCAGACAATACCTCCACGGCAGGACGTGCTTTAGCAAAATCTTCTGCGGTCCATTCCGGATTTTCATCGTCCACCGTTTCTGGGGAAATTCGGCGCTTCGCTAATTTAGCCATATCTCTTCACCTCTCGACTGTTAGCCTTCCTAAAACTGATTACGTGAACAGCATCTCCGCGTGGCGTAAATACGACCGCATAGAGGCGGTCTTCAATGTAGCCAAGAACACGAAAACGACGTTCGCCATAATCTTTGCGAACATCTTCAATAATCACCGCACTCGACCATTCCAACTTTTCGACATCATCGAACGGCAATTGCCTGTCGCGAATATTGTCAGCATTTTTCTTTGGATCGAAGGTAATTTTCATGATTTATTGTATCCACAATATATACTGCGGTCAATCATGAATAGTGCCCAGTTTTATCTTGTCAGATAACAAAGAAAAAAACTTATTTCCTTTTATAAATAAGCCTTTCTGAATGATGGTGCGCCAGAAGAGATAAATCTGGGCACAGGGAGATGTCCATAACACTACCCTGAATATCCGGTTTCTGGCAGTCAATTCGCAACGCTGATATGCGGCTTCCGACACTTTTCAGACAGTCAGCTTTGTAACTGGTACGCCCGAAGATATCCCTCATCCCCTGATTTCAGCTTGGATTGCTCATGCTGTTCTGGTCTCTGGATGAAACCGCAAAGCAATTGGGCGGAGTATCAATTCGCTCCGTTCGGCGCATGGTCGAGCGCAGAGAAATCCGGTCAGTTCATATTGGCAGGCTGGTTCGTGTCGTGCCGGAGTACAGTTACATGCAGTGAGGGACTTGCTCGGTCATTCAACCATCAAGATGACAGAGCGATATTCGCACCTCTCGCCGGAGAATGTTAGGGCTGCTGTGAGTGTGCTGGATGGTGTGGCACAAAACTGTCACACCAATTTCAATGTAATTGAATTGGGTAACACTAAGGCACTGATTTAAAATGGTGGGCGATACTGGGTTCGAACCAGTGACCCCTGCCGTGTGAAGGCAGTGCTCTACCGCTGAGCTAACCGCCCTGAAGAGGGCGCTGATTTAATCATAACGCGCCAATTCCAGTCAATTTCTTTGTGCGTACGATGGGCAAAGCCCGTAAAATGCGCGCCTTATTATTTGCCATTCCTGTTTTATTTATGACTATTCGCACTCGTTTTGCTCCCAGCCCCACCGGCTATCTGCATATCGGCGGCGCACGCACTGCCTTGTTCTCCTGGGCATACGCGCGCAAGCTGGGCGGCACATTTATCTTGCGCATCGAAGATACCGATCTGGAGCGTTCCACGCAGGAGTCGGTGCAGGCGATTCTGGACGGGATGTCGTGGTTGAATCTGGATTACGACGAGGGGCCGTTCTACCAGATGCAGCGCATGGATCGCTACAAAGCGGTGATCCGGCAGATGCTCGATGAGGGTACGGCCTATTATTGCTATACCGCGCAAGAAGAGCTGGAAGCCATACGTGAGGCGCAGCGCGTGCGTGGCGAAAAACCGCGTTATGACGGGCGCTGGCGGCCAGAGCAGGGCAAAATTCTCCCGGCCCCTCCGGAGGGCATCAAGCCGGTGGTGCGTTTTAAGAATCCACTTCATGGCGTGGCAGCGTGGGACGACTTGGTCAAGGGCAAGATCGTGTTCGAGAATAGCGAGCTGGATGATCTGATCATCGCCCGCGCCGACGGCACGCCGACCTATAATTTCTGCGTGGTGGTGGACGATCTGGATATGGGCATTACGCAAGTCATACGCGGCGACGATCACGTCAACAACACACCGCGCCAGATCAACATCCTCAAGGCGTTAGGCGCGACGCTGCCGCAATATGCGCATGTGCCGATGATCCTCGGCAGCGATGGTGAGCGGCTGTCAAAGCGGCATGGCGCGGTCAGCGTGATGCAGTATGCCGAGGATGGTTTCCTGCCGGAAGCGCTGATCAATTATCTGGCGCGTTTGGGTTGGTCGCACGGCGACGAGGAGATATTCTCCGTGCAGCAGTTCATCGAATGGTTTGACTTGCCCCACATCAGCAAATCGGCGGCACAATTTGATCCGGATAAGTTGCGCTGGCTAAACCAGCACTACATCAAGCTGGCCGACAACACGCGCTTGGCCAAACTGGTACACAAGCATTTGTCAGAGCGCGGCGTGCAGGTAAATGACACGCCGCAACTGGAAGCCGTGATCGCATTGTATAAAGAGCGCGCCGCGACACTGCTCGAGTTGGCGGATGAAGCGGAAGTTTTTTATGTTGAAGTACACCCGGCGCAGGAATTACTGGATGCGCATCTGGTGCCGGAAGTGCTGCCCGCGTTGCGCGAACTCGCCGGGCGTTTTGCCGATGTCGCCTGGGAAGCACCCGCGCTGAATGCGCTGATCAAGGAATTGCTGGTCAAACACAATCTGAAGATGCCGAGGCTGGCAATGCCGTTGCGCGTGATGCTGGTCGGGCAGACACACACGCCGTCGGTGGATGCAGTGCTGGCGTTGTTCCCTCGCGAGGCCGTGCTGGCGCGCATAAAAAAGCACCTGTAATCTCTTTGGCTAATCTTTTTGGGAAGTCAGCTTTACAAGCATAGGTCGCATCACTATAATGCGCGCTCTTTTCGGGGTACCGGGGGTATAGCTCAGCTGGGAGAGCGCTTGCATGGCATGCAAGAGGTCAGCGGTTCGATCCCGCTTACCTCCACCAAAAGAGCTTTAATAATCAAAGTCCCCATCGTCTAGAGGCCTAGGACATCGCCCTTTCACGGCGGTAACACGAGTTCGAATCTCGTTGGGGACGCCACCAAATTCCGACTTATAGCCGGGATTTTGTAATGAATACAGCAGTCCATATTAGAGTAGTCGAAAATTATGCGGTCGATCAGGCCGCGTAGAATCTCTTTTAGGTCGTCGCGGTCTAGGTCGTCTATATCTTCGGCGATGTCGTTTAGTATCGCCTTCACATCTTTTTCCTCAATCTGCCGTAGCGCACGTGCTTGCCGTGTGGCGGTTTCTGCTGTTTCCATCCGCCTTTGAATATCTACACGCTCTTGCCCAAAAGATTCAATCTTGCGTAACAGAATGTCCGTGGCCGTGGTTTTTGCCAGCAGGTTTGAAAGGCGCTCAATCTTGGCATCGATAATGCAAATTTCTTTTTGTGCTTTTTCCAGTTCGGATCCATCATCGGTACGGGATGCCGCTTTGTGGGCTGATTTAACCAGCGCACCAACGAATGCGTCTGACCGCAGATCATCGGCTACCTGGCGCAGCACGGCGCCATCCACACGCGCCGCTTTGACGCTCTTCTTTCCCAGTCGGTAGTATTCCCCGTCACCATGCAAGGCACTACCGTCTGTCGTTGACAGTATGCCAGTCAGCAGGTGCGTGGCACGCGTCCTGTAGGTCTTTATCCTGCCAGATTCCAGCTTTTGCAGGATAGCCTCGGCCTCGGTATCGGAGATGAGCGCCTGGTGTGTGTCGCGCTGCATAAGCCATTCGGATCGCGGCCTGCG
>Ga0154345_152_pt2 | contig 16781 bp, 17 predicted proteins | sample RifGroA2_FD_115873 | JGI IMG/M metagenome (GOLD analysis project Ga0154345, IMG submission 115873) | Gallionellales bacterium GWA2_55_18 | reverse complement strand
CCTTGCCTTGCGCGACCACGCCCTTACCTTCCTTGAACAAATCCGGCAGGATGCCCTTGTAAATGACCGGTATGCTTTTGTGCCTGTCGGTGATCACGAAATGCACCGACAAGCCATCCTTCTGCCGCTTCACGCTGCCTTCTTCAACCACCCCGCCGATGCGGAAGCTGCGCCCTTGCGGAGCCTCGTTGTTGAACACCTGGGTCGGGGTGAAATACAGGCTGACGTTCTTATCCAGCGCGTTTAACACTAGGCCGACGACCAAGGCCAACGCGGCGACCGCAACAAGGATAAACATCAATCTTTTCTGGCGTGGCTTCATGCTAACTCTCGTCTCCTGCTTCGTCTTCTGCCTCGCGCATCAGGCGCACCTGTTGCAACGTGATTTTTCTCCTGTGCCTGACCATTGCGATCTCAACCGCAAAGATGAGGAATGCAACGCCATACGAACCCAACCAGATATAGGCAAGCGGGTTTTCCCTCATCCAGATATCCAGCCCGCTCATGACCGCACCTCCGACACGTTACTGGCGAAGACAGCCGATTGCGGGAGGAGGTGCGATGCGGTCATTCCCGCACCAGACGCATTCGCGCACCGTCTCATGACCGCACCTCCGACACGTTACTGGATGGGAGCGCCGACGTCCCCGTCGGCACTGAAACGCGGACGTCCCGTCCGCATGCGGGCGAGGACGCCCGCGCTCCCACATTCGCGTACCGTGTCATGACCGCACCTCCGGCAACTCAGAAATCCAGACGGTGTCACGCTCGCGCTCCAGGATGATGCTGCGCACGCGCGCCAGCACCACCGCAATCGCATACAGCCAGCAGGCCAGCAGCACGGTAAACATCGCCTGCTGCATCGCGACGTGCATCGAGGTGCCGCTGAACTTGATGGTCGAACCCTGATGCAGGGTATTCCACCATTTCACCGAAAAATAAATGATCGGCACATTCACCGATCCCACGATCGCGAGCAATGCGCTGGCGCGGTCGGCGCGGCGCGGGTCATCGATAGAGGCGTGCAGCGCGATGAAACCAAGATACAGGAACAGCAGGATCAATTCGGAAGTCAGGCGCGCATCCCATACCCACCATGCGCCCCACATCGGCTTACCCCACAATGCGCCGGTCCACAATGAAATAAACGCGAACAGCGCGCCGGTGGGCGCGATGGCGGTAGCCATCATGGCCGACAGACGGGTATTGAAAACCAGACCCAGTGCCGCGTAACCCGCCATGACCAGATACAGGAACATCGACAGGATGGAAGTCGGCACATGGATGAAAATGATGCGGTAGAACTCGCCCTGCTGCGCGTCCACCGGCGCGACCGCGAAGCCGATATACAACCCGATCACAAACAGGATCGCGGCGGAAAGTGCGAACCACGGAATCAGTTTCCCGGCCAGGCCGTAGAAGGTAGTGGGTGCCGAATATTTGAACCAGTTTATTGCCAACTTTGTTACTCCATCGAAATACGCAACGCCTGTGCCGTCACCCACGGGGTGGACACCAGCGCCAACACCAGCAACGCACCCAACAGGGATAAATGCGACGCCGCGCTTAATCCGGTCGAAACCGCCTCGACCGCCCCGGTACCGAAGATCAGCACCGGAATGCACAGCGGCAACACCAGCAGCGACAACAGCACACCGCCACCGCGCAGGCCCAGCGTCAAAGCCGCGCCGATCGCGCCGATCATGCTCAGTACCGGCGTCCCCAACAGCAGGCCGATAATCAATACACCGAGTGCCTGCACCGGCATGTCAAACTGCAAACCCAGCACCGGCGCCATCAGCACCAGCGGCAAACCGGACACCATCCAGTGCGCCACCATCTTGCCCAGCACCAGCATCGACAAAGACTGCGGCGCCAGCATCATCTGTTCCAGCGTGCCATCCAGATAGTCTGCCGAGAACAAACGCCCCAGCGACAGCATCGAGGACAGCAACGCCGCCACCCACAACACGCCCGCAGCCATCTTGCGCAGCATATCCATTTCCGGCCCGACCCCCAGCGGGAACAGGCTGACCACCATCACGAAAAAGATCAGCGTGGTGAGCACGTCGGCGCGGCGGCGCATCGCCAGCACCAGGTCGCGGCGTATCACCAGCACCAGCAAGCCAAGCATCGATGACTTTTTCATCCTAAAAAAATGGTTGGCGGTTTTGTAGGTGCGAATTTATTCGCACTAACAACGAACCAAGTGCGAATAAATTCGCACCTACGAATGCAACCCAATAGCGTAAGACTATGAAAAATTTCCCGCCAACTATTATCTTCAGATTCATGATAGCGACAAGCTGCGCATTTCCACCCCTGCCACTTCCAGCGGCTGATGCGTGGTAAAGATCACCATCCCCTGCCGCGTCAGATGCTCCGCAACCAGCTCCTGAATCAGCGTCACGGCTCCGACATCCAGCGCGGTCAATGGTTCATCCAGCACCCACAGTTGGGCATCGCTGACCAGCAGTCGCGCCAGCGCCACGCGCCGCCGCTGCCCTTGCGAGAGTACCTTGGTGGGCAGCCTCTCGCGACCGCGCAGGCCCATACGGCGCAACGCGGCCAGCGCCTCCTTTTCATCCAGTTCCATCCCGGAAAGTCCCGCGGAAATGCGCAGATTCTCCAGCGCGCTCAATTCATCCTTGATCGCGTTCAAATGCCCGAGGTACAGCATCTCGGCGTAATATTCCTCATCCAGATCGCGGATGCTTTCGCCGCGCCAGGTAATCGCCCCCTCATCCGGCATCAGAAAGCCGCACAAGGTGCGTAGCAGGCTGGTCTTGCCGCTGCCGTTCGCGCCTTGCACCTGCATGATCTGCCCGGCATGCAACGCGAAGCTCAATCCGGAAAACAAGCGATGATCGCCTCGGCTGCAAGCAAGATTGCTGACTTCCAGCATGTGAAAAAAACCTGAAATTGGACAACGCGGGATTATATACGATTGAACCCGTGGAATGCGCGCCATCAACCATTAAATAATGGCTCGCATATTGCGTACGGGGGAACTACCTCCTGCCATCGCCTTGCTCCTGTCAGGAGAGATTAAGAGCGCAGCGATGGCCGAGGCGATGGTGCCCATTTACAGCGAATGATTCTTGCAGCGCCTGTTTCGGCTGGCTTCAACCGGTGCCCGGTTGTTATTTCTGGTTATTTCTTTTCCGCTTCTATCCGATCCACAAAAATCAACGTGTCAAAGGTGCGGTTCAGCGATTTGCTGTGAAAGTTGCTCATCGCCACACCGTCGGAATAATTGATGACAGTGCCCTTGGCTATATCGGTCTTGTAGGCGGCAAGCCATACCGGGGCTTTGTCTCCGGTTACCTGCAGGTAGGTGTACGCTGGCGAGTCAACCACGTCCAATACTTTACCCTTGCGGGTAAGCTGTATTGCCGCAGGTGCAGCGGTGATCGGTACATGTCCGGCAGGCAGAACAACAGCCGGTTTGGCGGTATCGGCGGCGTTTGTCTGCGGCGCGGCGACGGCGGTGCTGGCAATTGCGGTCAGCACCAGCAGGGTAATAATGGTTTTCATTGTAGTTATCCTTCATTAAGGGTGCGGCAGGGGTAGATCAGCGCAGCGAATCTACCCGTGAGACAAGCTTAGCCTCCCGCATCCTTGGGCAATTTGTGCGCGATACCCTTGTGGCAGTCGATGCAGGTCTTTCCGGAACCGGGCTTCGCAGCCATCTCGTGTTTTTTCACCGCGGCCGGATCCTGCATCTCGGCACTCATGCCCTCGTAGGTGTGGCAACCGCGGCAGGTGCTGGAATTCGAGGCCTTCATCCTGGCCCACTCGCGCTCCGCCATTTCCCCCCGGTGAGCCTCGAATTTCTCGGGCGTATCGACTTTTCCGGTGAGGCGCGCCCACACATCATGCCGCGCCTCGAATTTGCGCAACATCTTGGGTATGAATTCCTTGGGCACATGGCAATCCGGGCAAGTCGCCCGCACTCCGGTACGGTTGGAATAATGGATGGTCTTCTTGTATTCCTCGTAATTGCCTTTCATTTCGTGGCAACCGATACAGAATGCTTCCGTGTTGGCTGCTTCCACGCCGGTATGAAACACACTCAAGAAAATAATACCCGCCACAAAACCGCCCACCAGCAGGGTCAATAGCGAAAAACGGGCGCTCGGGCGGCAAAAAACCTGGCAAAGTTTCTTTAACACGCCTGCTGGGACTGGTTCTGACATATCTTCATTCCTCGTGGACAATATAGCGTTGCAAAGGGACGATCCATCGCGTTCCCGCCGGTGCATTTCTACCCATGAAACAAATTATTTAAAACTGGCGTAATACTGGAGCACCGCTTCGATTTCATCCTTGCTGAGGGCTTCGATCTTCGGCTTCATCTTCTTGTGCATCGGCCGCTTGCCGCCAAGGAAAAACTCGGTTTGCTCTTTCAGATAGGCCGTTTTCTGACCCGCAAGGATGCCCGCATCGTCATCCGCCAGGCTGGCAGCCTCTGAATGGCATTTTTCGCAGCTCTTGTCGTGGATATCCTTGCCTTTGGCGGCCAAGGCTGCATCAAACTTCTGCGCGGTGCGCACAAACTTTTTTCCGGCGAAATGCTGCGCCACCTGTTTGATGTCGTCGTCGCTCAAATCCTTCACCACCTGGCACATATCGGACTTGGTGCCTTTCTTGTCACCGGAGCGTATCTTGGTCTCGACGCAAGGGCGTTCCTTCTTCTTGTAATGCTCCATGGTGATGGCGAAATACTTGGCGGAAAAGCCGCCGATGTTCGGCACATCGCTCTCGGCATTGGCGCCATCCTTGCCGTGGCAATTCGCGCAGGTTTCGGCAAGCTTGTTCACGTCCCCCGCATTAGCGCCGGTTGCAACGGTAAGCCCGAACAGCATGCTGCCCGCCAGCAGCGCGTAACCCATTTTGTGTTTCATTTAAATCTCCTTATTTCCGAACTATAAAAATTTTCAACATATAAAAAACCCGGCACTAACCGCCCTCACTCGCACCCATTCCACTTCTAAATCAGAAGTTAAATATCGTAGGGGGCATTCCATGCACCACTGGCAATGGTGCATGGAATGCACCCTACATAGTTATTGCTGCTTTGGAAGGGAAAGGGAGAAACACCTTCCTTGGCAACCATAACGCACCAGCAGGCAACCGGGTGTACACAATACCCCGGGGTCTTGCGACCCCGGCGGCAATGCAGAGCCAATGTGTAACAATTACTTAAAATTTATAAGTGAGCGATGCCCCGAGCACATGCACCCGGTAGTCCGGGCTGGTCATTCCGGTGCCGATAAAAGTCGTGGACGAGGTATACGTCTGCCCATCCCACGCCCAGTCGGTGGAATTGTATTGCTCGTAGGCGTATTTCACGTTGAGCGTGACGCCCTTCTGCACCTTGTATTTGCCGAACAGCTCCAGGCGGTTGAGCCGGGAAACCGCATCGGGCACAGGCAATACAGTAGCGGCGATACGCGAGCCGATATCCTTGAAGCGGGTCGACCCCGCCGTGTTGGTGTGCGTGAAATTGCCGCCCCAGTCAAAGCTGTCGTCCTGCTTGACCTTGAAACCCAGCCCCAGAGTCAACGAACGGTCGGTGCGGACAGTCGTGCCGGTCAACGGGTCGAACGCCACGGTATTATTCTGCCTGTCAAGGGTAGTGATTGCCGGGGCGGTTGCGCTGGATGCGCCGTTATGGCCATTCTGGTCGGTCGAGTAATCCTCGAAGGATGCGAAGAACATCCCGTTCACCGCCTCGGTAGCCGCCCAGTTGGCATCGACGTTGGCGGTCCAGCCGGTTGCCTTGGCCAAGCCAAAACCGATTTCAGCATCGGGATATCTTTCCTTGTAATAACTGGCACCGAATTGCAGGTCGAGCTTTTCGCCGGCCGCGACATTGCCATAAGCGCGCAACTTGTCGCGCTTGCGGTCGGTCAGGAAGAATTTCATCAGCGCCGGCGTGTCAAGGAACGGGATAGTGGCAGCCGAGGTTGCCGACGCCACGCCGGTACAGGCCGTCACCACACCGTTGTACAGGAACGTGTTCGGCGCAACGCACAGGCCCGCGAGATAACCGGATTGATAGGTGGCAAACAGCGGAGCCGCGCCGTTATAGGTATCGGCATTCCGGTCGGAGTGGGCAAAGGCCAATCCGCCGGAAGCCGTATCGCTGAAACTGTGCTTGACTTCGGCCTTGACCGTATGCTCCGTGTCGCCGGAGGTCGGCTCGTTGGTGTGCGTGATCTTGTCGAAGTCATAGCCCAACTTGAGCTGGGTGGCCTTCGAAAGCTCGTAGTCCAGATCCGCATAGAGCACCTGCTGGGTCTTGCTGAGCGGCGTGTTCCTCCTGTTATTGCTTGATGTTGCATTATTAGGGTATGTAGCGGCACTGTTGTTGTCGGCCGGCATGTAGAAATATGTATTGACCGCGGTGCGGTTCTGGCGGTCATCATACTTGTAGCCAGCGGTGAGAGCGGCATCGTGCATCAGCTTCGTATGCAGCTTGATGTCCGCATGCGTGGTATCGACTTTCCCGTTGAGCGAGGCCACCGGCGGCGCAGCCAGAATGCCGGCCGTGGTGATGTAAGGCAGAAACGCGTCGTTCTGCGTCATGCGGCCGATGCTCAGGCTGCCGGTCAGGCGCGTCTCCTTGCTAAGGGAGTAGCCGCCCGAAGCATTGACCTGATGGAACTGGTTGTCCGGCATCTGCCCAAGCGCGCCGGTGAGCGTACTGGCGCCGACGACGGAATTCGCGTGGTAATACAGGTTGTCAAAGGTCAGCGACTGGTTGGCGTTGTTGAACAGCGAGGCATGGTAACTGACTTGCGCCTGCAGCTTTTCATCGGCATAACGCGCCAAGACATCGAACAGGTCGGTGGTGTAGTTGATCGGCTCGGGCGCGAGCAGGGTGCCACGGCTGCCCTTGTCGGCGATCTGGAATGGCGCCCCGGTGAGCTTGGTGCCGTCTTTTTCCTCGCGCTTGTAGTTCACCGCGACATCCCAGCCGCCGGCGAGTTGCTTGGTCACGCCCAGCGCGGTTCCCTTGCGCTTGGTCGAGACGTTGAATGCCTTCATATTGGCCGCCAGGGCGGTCATCATGACAGAGGTGACATTGGTTGCAGCAACAGGCGCATTGATGGCTCCGCCGGGGGTCGTGTCGATCGTCGCGGCCCATGCGGCCAACCCTCCCGGTGCGGTCAGGACTGTGGAACCCATCCCGTTGTATGGCGACATAAAGGTGTCGCTGTGCAGCTTCATCAACTCGTCGTATTCGAAGCTCAGCCCGTAGTTGCCTTGCTCGCCGCCCTTGATGCTGACGCTCCGGGAATCCAGGCCCAGGTTGCGCGCGACGAGATCCAGATAGGTGGCGTTGTCGCTACTGCGCATGCTCGTCCGGGCATTGCCGATCAGGTGGGCGCCGGATCTCTGCATCCCCCTGCCGTAATCGCCGAACTTGTAGCTGCCGCTCGATACGTTGCCGACACCCACTTCGACCTGGCTGTCCGGAGTAGTCAGGTTCTGGGCATCATCTTCCGCCTGTGCGACCAGCGGAACGGAAAGCCCGATGGCCGCGATGGAAGCCGCCAAAACGGTGCGGCTGAAACGCTTTTCTATTGCATGTTTCATTATATGTTCTCCCTTAATCTTATCGAGCAAAGCGTGCGCCGGACGGGTGGTTGCTCCCGTGGATTTGCGTATGGCAATTCAGGCAGGCCTTGCCGACCATCTGCGGCGCTGCCGTTGCCGCTCCACCAACCACTACTCCCGCACCCAGATCGGTACCGTTGCGAATACCCGTGGTCGAGTGGCCTCCCGCGATGTGGCACGATGCGCACAGGTAGGGCGGACGGTTCTTCAGCAACGCGACGTTGTTGGAACCATGCGGCGTGTGGCAGTTGGTGCAGTTATCGCTGACCGGCGGGTGCTCCCACAGGAACGGGCCGCGTTTTTCGGCATGGCAGGTGAAGCAGGTCTCAGGCACGGTGTTCTTGTGCAGCAGCTTCGGGCCGCTGGAACCATGCGGGTTGTGGCAATTCGAGCAGACCACCTTGCCTTCCTGTATCGGATGGTGCGACTGGCGAAGCGACTGGGCGCGCTGTTCCTTGTGGCAGGAGAAGCAGGTTTCGGTCTGGGTTTCCTTTGCGCGCACCGAGTCATGCTGGTTATGCACTTTATGGCAGGTGGTGCAGGCAAGGCCTTGGCCTTCATGCTGGCTGCCCGCCCATTGGTAGCGGGCGCCGCCTTTATGGCAGCTCAGGCAGGCCTCGTTGCGCACTTCGGCAGGAGTGGTCGTGCCCTTGGTAAAGGTGCGATCCGGCAAAGGCCGGTTGCCGCCCTTGTGTTCGATATGCTTGACGCTGTCGCCGTGGCAATTGGTGCAAGTCGGCGTACGGCTGTCGCCCGTCGCGCCGTGGCGCGTCTTGCCGATGGCCATCACGCTCTTTTCGTCCTGGTCGTGGCAGCTGGTACATTTCGCATCGCCCTTGAGGACGAGATCCTTGCCGCTTGCCGTTGCGGCCTGGGCCGTTACTGCAACGCCCAGCGCCAAAGCCACACCAAGCAGCATGGCGGCAAAGGGATGTCCTGGATATTTCTGTTTCATCACGTGTTCCTCTCCTGAATTTGTTGTATTGGTGCTGCGATGCCGACTGTTAAATTTCCACTCCAAAATTCTTTTCAAGCTCGTTGTTTCTTAAAGCCCATCATTACATTTGCCCATTTTTTCAATGGGTATTAACAACTTCGCGAATTGTCCGCATTAAACGGCTTTCACGACATTGCAATACCTTGCATTTTCTTGCAGCTCGTTAAAATGCCTTACGCCAGCCAATAGCCGGCAAGGTAATTGCGTTGCGGAAAGTGCTCAGGGAGACAAACGTAATTCAGGCTGGCAATTCGAAAGGGATACCGGCTCAGAGCCATATGCGCTAACTTATCCTATTCCTCCCCCTTCAAGGGGGAGGCTAGGTGGGGGATGGGGTTGTTATCCATGCAATTTAACCCCATCCCAACCTTCCCCCTGAAGGGGAAGGAGCGGGCGCATCCCCGCAGCAAGACTGCGGGGAATCACAAGTTCAACTGGGGATATGCTTCACATGATTTATGGCCGTCTTTCCCGCATTAGTGCCCTGTTTTTTTCAAAAGGGCGGAGAAAGCAGGAAAGAGAACACCCGCAGGGAGCAATTTAGAGATCGTCGTAATATTCCATCTCGACGCGCGCTTGCACGCAGGCATCGTGGATTTCCCGAGTCACGACAAAGGAAAAAGATTTCTTCGAGAAATAGATTTTTTGTCGGCCATCGGCGTATTGCACAAACACCGGTTTACGCAACCTGAAGCCGTATTCGATGGCCTTCTTGGCAAAAGAATGCTCGATTCCGCCATGTGAGACCTCGCTGATCATTAAGGCCGGGACTCCAATCGCCTCCATCGTATGGTAGTCGAGCACGATGCGCACCTTGTCCGGGCGTTCATTGTCGCCGCCATACCCCATGAGCCACTGGCATCTGAACTCGGCGCAACCGGAAGGGCGATCCGCGTAAATATTACATCCCTTGCCTATCAGGCAATCGGGGCACCATGTGTTCTGCGCTTTCCGGATCGACTTGAGCGGATGGGTCTTGCAACAGGCGGTGCAACCGCCACACTCGCGCATCTCGCCCTCTTTTATTCGAGCACCGCCGGAGCGGTAAAGGCATAACCGGCCTGATGTACGGTCTTGATCGGCAGTGATTGCCCCAGGCTGGTCATGCATTTTTTTCGCAGGCGGGCAAGCATGACATCCAGCCTTTCATCACTATTAAAAATACGGGGGCCGATAATCTGGTCGGCAATCGTTCTTTTTGAGACGATTTCACCATTGGCCTCGAACAGGCACTTCAACAAGAGAAACTCCCGTGCAGTCAGATCAAATGCTTTTCCATCCGGCCCGGTCAGGCGCCAATCATGCTTTGCAAGACGCCAGAGGCCGGCTGTTGGTCTCTCTTCCTGAATCTGCCCCGTTGCAGAACTGTGAGCAGGGCGCGCTGGCCGTCTGCCGACGGCTTCGATATTGGCGGCCAGTTCGGCCAAATCGACCGGCTTGACCAGATAACGGTCGGCCCCAGCTTCAAAACCGGCAAGGCGGTCATCCAGGGCATCGCGGGCGCTGACGATGTGACCGTCAGGTCAGGCAGTTCGCGTAAATGGCGGGCGACACCGATCCCGTTTTCGCCCGGCAAACCGATGTCGAGCACAACCACATCGGCAACATCAGCCGCAAAACGCCGGTAAAAATCTTCTGCACTGCTGACACCCCATGCAGGATAACCTTGTGCTTTGAGGTATTCCAGCATGGTGTCCCGCAGATCGGCGTCATCTTCGACGACGGCGATGCGGGCCAACTTTTCATGTGTCTGCGAAGCCATGGGTTGGAAGCTATTTTTCCCGGTCAGTTGCAAAATTCAGCGGAATGGTCACTGTAACATGCGTCCCCTCCCCTTCACGGCTTTTTATTTCCACATGACCGCCATGCAGGGTGACAATCTTGGCAACCAGAGACAGGCCCAGCCCTGCACCGGGAATGGATGTGACAGAACGGCCACGCATGTATTTTTTAAAAATAAAAGGAAGTTCGTCGGCGGAGATACCACACCCCTGATCGATGACTTCGAAGCTGCAAGCCTGGCCGGTGTGCCTGATGCGCAACCTGACCTCACTCCCTGGCGGGGAATATTTAATGGCGTTGCCGAGCAGGTTGAGCAGCATGATACCCATCAGTTGCCGGTCTCCCTCAAACAGAGGAAGAGCCGGATCGAGTTCGACGATGAACCGGTGACTCTCGGAAATATGCCGGGCATTTTCTATTGCAGATTCCGCAAGTGCATAAAGGTCGATGGCGGAAGAATGCAAGGCGAGAACATCGCTATCCATCCGGCCTTCTACCAGGCAGTTGTCGAGAAAACTGGTAAGGCGGAATACCCCGCGCCGGATTCGTGCAATGACGGGAGCCATATCGCTCTCCGCCGACAGCTTGATGCTGAGCAACTGGGTTGCGGAATCGATGACCGCAAGCGGCGAGCGATACTCATGCGAAATCATGGCTACGAGCTGGCGCTGCTCGGCCAAGGCCAGCTCGGCAGTTTCCTTGGCCAGATGCAGCGCATTCTCCATCCGTTTGCGCTCGGTGATATCCCGCGCCACGGACATAATGGCGGGTTTGCCGTCATATTCAATAACCCGTGCGTTCAATTCAACCGGAACAGGAACGCCGTCCTTGCGCACCTGCGTTGTCTCGAAAACGAGTTTACCCTGTTCCAGTATAGTCTTGATTCGTTCAGGTACTTTCGCCGCATATTCAGGTGTATCGATATCCGCCGGACTCATTTGCAGCATTTCTTCATAACTGTAACCCAGGTGCGTACAGGCGGCACTGTTGACATGGATAAAACGGCCATTCATGCCGACGATGAGAATGGCATCGGCTATCGAGTCGAAAAGCGTATTAAATTTTGCTTTCGCCTTGATGACTGCATCCTCGGCCCGCTCGTGCTCGGTGCTCAGACGGTCGAACTGTTTTTCCACCTCGCGCTTGCGGTTATAGATCGAGCGGAACAGGTGAAACAGCGCAAAAAACAGCAGGCTGCCGCCAATAATCAAAGCCAGCCACAGCAACAGCAGGCCGCGCCGCAGGGTATCGGTCAGCCCCTTGGCCGAGCGGTAGACCGCCACCACGGCCTTGATTTCCCCGCCGGCGACATCCTTGGCTGTGATCGGCACGTAGAACTCGACCAGCGGAATATTCGGCAACGGATCTTGCGAATGGGAAAGGCGCTTGGCGGGGTCGAAAACACCGCTGGGAATTCCCGCCCAGACGCGGGCGAGATGCTCGTCGGTCTTCGGCAGGAATTTGCCGGCCAAACCCTTCGCGTCGGACCAGACGATGACGTTATCTGAATTGTAGAGCTTGAGGCGCACCACGCCCGGAACCTTTTTCAGCGCCGAAAAACCCTGCTCGAAGTGCAATTGCGACGATGTATCCGCGTAATTATAGAAGTCCTCGGCCCGCAATTCATGCTGCGCAAGGGCGATAACCGTTTGTTTGACGATCTCCGCCTCGCGGTCGATCAGCGCATCCTCGAAAAATCTCGATTGCGTATAGCCGCTGGTGATGACCATGATGGCAATCAATACCAGGCTGAGCAGCGTAAAGGCGCACAGCGGTGTACATGCCAGCCTGCTGGTGATCCATACTTTCATCGGCGCCTCGATTTACAGTCCGCAATTCTCGCGCAATTTGCCAGATAACTCATTCACTCGACCGTGTTATTCCACAACAGTGACAACATGCATTTTACACACCAATACCCACAGGTGCGCAGGGCGCGGCCCACAAAATTATTGTTGTTTACCATCATTCCCATGCGAAGCATGGAAATGGACATGCGCAACGTCATCCACGCAACGGGCGCGACAAAAGCGGGACGGCTGTGAAATAATACCGGCACTGTTGAATTTACCTACCACCATGCCTGCAACCACCCTTGCCACCCTGCACCCCGGCGACAGCGCCACCATCGTTGCGATACATGCCGAAGAAGCCTTGCACCAACGCCTGCTGGCATTGGGTTTCCGCAGCGGCAAGCAGATCGAGCTGATCCGCAAGGCCAGCTTTTCCGGCCCGTTGCAAGTGCGCATCGGCACGACCGACATCCTGCTGCGGCGCAGCGAAGCCGCCAAAATCACGGTGTGCAGGGTATGAGGGCACATCAAGAAATCGTTGCGAGCAAGCCCGGGTGCAAGGAGCCGCGCAGTGAATGACGAGACATACCAAATGGGTAGGCGAGAAATGAACGAGCACGCGACGCTGCGAGCGGGCTGCGCAGTAGATTTATTGGTGTGCCCATGAAGCGCGTCGCCTTATTGGGGATGCCGAACACCGGCAAATCCACGCTGTTCAACCGCATGACCGGCGGCGCGGCGCGGGTCGGCAACTGGCCGGGCATCACCGTCGAGCTGCTCAGCGGCAAGATCCTGCTCGGCCCGGACATGGTGGAGATCATCGACCTGCCCGGCATCTACGACCTGCACGGTTTTTCCGACGACGAACAGGTGGTGCGCCATTTCTTGCGCGACAACGTGCCGGATCTCGCCATAGTCATCCTCAACGCCACGCAGATCGAGCGCCAGATGAGCCTGCTGCTGCAACTCAAGCAACTCAACATGAACCTGGTCGTGCTGCTCAACATGGCCGACGAGGCGAAGAAATTCGGCATCAGCATCGACAGCAAGAAAATGTCCGAGCTGCTGGGCATACCGGTTTTCCTGCTCAGCGCAAAATATGGCACGGGCTATCCGGACGCCTTGCAATCCATCAGCAAGGCGCTGCGCTACCCCACCCCCGGCATGGCCGAACAAGTGCGCAGCCAATTGGAACAGGACGAACATATCGAATCGGAGATGGCGCGCGTACTGAAACATTCCGTGCAAATCCCCGCGCGCCTGTCGGATAGCCTGACCGAAAAACTGGATCGCGTGATGCTGCACCCGTGGCTGGGGTTGCCGCTCTTCTTTGGCATCATGTACCTGCTGTTTCAGGGCATCTTCCTGCTCGGGCAACCATTGCAGGGCTGGGTGGGCAATGCGCTCAACTGGCTGCGTGGCGCGGCGCTGGAACCTGCCGTCGCCGGGCTACCCGGCTGGCTCTCCGGCCTGCTGCTGGACGGCATCTACAACGGGGTGGCCACCGTGGCCGCCTTCGTGCCCATCATCATCCTGTTTTTCCTGTTCATGGCGCTGGTGGAAGACAGCGGCTACCTGTCGCGCGCCGCATTCCTGATGGATGCGCTGATGGCGCGCCTCGGGCTGGACGGGCGCGGTTTCGTCATGCTGCTGATGGGTTTCGGCTGCAACGTGCCCGCGCTGATGGGCACGCGCGTGATGCGTTCACGCGCGATGCGTTTGCTCACCATGCTGGTGATCCCGTTCTCGCTGTGCTCGGCGCGCCTGCAAGTTTTCGTATTCATCAGCGCCGCGCTGTTCTCCCCGAAAGCCGCGCCGGTTGTGCTGTTCAGCCTGTACCTGTTCAGCTTTGCCGCCGCGATACTTACCGCGCTGTTATTCAAGGCGCGGTTTGAAAGCAACGAACCGTTCGTGTTGGAATTGCCGCCGTACCGTTTCCCCACCGCCCGCCAGATGGCGTTGCGCGGCTGGCTGGAAGTGCGCCACTTCCTGCGTCGCGCCACCAAATTCATCGTCGCCGGCGTGGTGCTGGTCTGGCTGCTCACCCACCTTCCGCAGTCCGCCGCCCCTGCCAGCGCAGACACGCTGGCAGGCATGATCGGCAGCGCGCTGCACTTTTTCTTTGCCCCCCTCGGTATCAACGAACAACTCACCATCGCGCTGATCTTCGGCTTCGTCGCCAAAGAGATCGTTATCGGCTCGCTCGCGGTGATTTACGGTCTGGGCGGCGATGCGCTCAGCGGCGCAATAGGACAGCAACTGGACTGGGTGCAAGCCTACAGCTTCATGCTGTTCACCCTGGTTTATACACCGTGCCTGGCCACTATCGCCACGCTACGCAGCGAATCCAAGAATATGCGCTACACTCTGTTTGTCATCGCCTGGTCGCTGGCGCTCGCGTGGTTGATGAGCTTCGTGTTTTATCAGGGTGCGAGGGCATTGGGATATTAAAAACCGTGGATAAGCCTGACAAACAAACAGAATTGCGTATCCTGCTGCTGGAGGATGAAGCCACTGACGCCGAGTTGGTGGAGCATGCGCTGCGCAAGGCGGATTTATCCTTCACCGCCAAGCGTGTCGATACCCGCGAGACATTTATTCAGGCGCTGGAGGAATTCAAACCGGACATCGTCCTTGCCGATTACAAGCTACCCTCCTTCGATGGCGGCTCGGCGGTGAAGATCGCCCGGCAGCAATACCCGGATATACCTGTAGTGATAGTGACTGGCGCCGTGGGAGAAGAGACGGCTGTCGAGCTGCTCAGGCTCGGTGCAAGGGACTATATCCTCAAGGACCGGCTGGCGCGCCTTGGGACCGCAGTGCGACGGGTCCTTTCCGAAGAGGAGGATGCGCGCGCGCGCAAGGCGGCGGAAAAAGCCCTGTTCGAAAGCGAGAACCAATTGCGCTTGCTGCTGGATTCCGCCGCCGAAGCGATATACGGCGTTGACATGCAGGGGGCATGCACCTTCTGCAACCCCTCCTGTGTCCACATGCTGGGCTACCAGCACGCGGATGAGCTGGTCGGCAAAAATATTCATGAGTTGATCCACTGCCGCCATGCGGACGGAACTTCTTTCCCTGCAAGAGATTGCCGCATTTATCGCGCCATCCTGAGAGGGGAAAAAGTGCATGTGGACGATGAAATGCTGTGGCGTGCCGACGGCACCAGTTTCCCCGCCGAATACTGGTCGCACCCGCAAATCCGTGACGGCATGGCGACGGGCGCTGTGGTGACCTTCCTGGATATCACCTCGCGCAAGAAATCCGAGGAGACGATCTGGAAGCAGGCAAACTTCGACTTACTGACCGGCCTGCCCAATCGCCACATGTTTCGCGATCACCTGGTACAGGAAATCAGGAAGGCGCATCGCGACAGCATGAGAATGCCGCTGCTATCGATTGATCTCGATAAATTCAAGGAGGTCAACGACACCCTCGGGTACAGCATGGGCGACCTGCTGCTGGTGGAAGCGGCGCGCCGCATCAAAAGCTGCTTGTGCGACATAGACACGGTGGCGCGCCTGGATGGTGATGAGTTCGCCGTGATCCTGTCAGAATCTGACAACGTCGGCAGTATCGAGCAGGTAGCCGGTAACCTTTTGCAGAAGCTGGCCGAACCTTTCCAGTTGGAAAACGAGGTGGTCTATGTATCGGCCAGCATCGGGATCGCGTTGTATCCCGACGATGCCACCGGGGTGGAAGACCTGCTCAAAAACGCCGACCAGGCGATGCATGCGGCCAAAGATAAAGGCCGCAACCGCTTCAGCTATTTCACGCAAGCCATGCAGGAAGAGGCACAGACCCGGCTGCGGCTGGGCAACAGTTTGCGCGGTGCGCTGGTCGGCAACCAGATCATGGTCTATTTCCAGCCTATCGTCGAACTGGCTACGGGCAGCATCAACAAGGCGGAAGCGCTGGTGCGCTGGCAGCACCCGGAGCGCGGTCTGATCAACCCGGCTGAATTCATTCCGCTGGCCGAAGAAACCGGACTCGTCTTCGAGATCGACGACTGGGTGTTCCGGGAGTCCATGCGCTGGGCCAAGCACTGGCGAGCGTTGTACAACCCGCTGCTTCAGATCAGCGTGAACAAATCGCCGGTACAGTTTCACAAGGGTGGCGATGAAGCAGCGGCATGGCTATCCCATTTGCAGGAACTTGAACTGCCGGGACAAAGCCTTGCCATCGAGATTACCGAGAGGTTATTGATGGATTCAACTGCGGCAGTTACCGGGGCGCTTTCCGTTCTTCGCGGTGCCGGAGTACAGATATCCATGGATGATTTCGGCACCGGCTATTCGTCGCTATCCTATCTCAAAAAATTTGATATTGACTACCTGAAAATCGACCGGTCATTCTTGAGCGACATGGTAACGGAACCAAATGATCTGGCCTTATCCGAGGCCATCATCGTGATGGCGCACAAGCTCGGCATAAAAGTGGTCGCCGAAGGGGTGGAATCGGTAAAACAGCTTAGCCTGCTGACCCTTGCAGGGTGCGACTACGCGCAAGGGTACTTGTATTCCAAGCCGGTACCGCCTGAGGAGTTCGAAGAACTGCTAAAAAAAGGTTATCTGTAGAAC
>Ga0154345_162_pt1 | contig 17194 bp, 12 predicted proteins | sample RifGroA2_FD_115873 | JGI IMG/M metagenome (GOLD analysis project Ga0154345, IMG submission 115873) | Gallionellales bacterium GWA2_55_18 | reverse complement strand
GGAGCTACAGCAATCATCGCCAAATTCGCATGACCGCTGTATAAGTCAAACTTTTGGAGTCCCCCGGCAGAGCCGGGGGTTTACCTCACTTAATTATCCATGTCCATGCGACGATGGATCGAACGCGAGCGAGGTCATTTTCCATTTCGCGCAATGCAGATTCGAGGTGCCCCTCAAACGCATCAATGCTATCGAAGACAAGGTTGTGGAAAGATTTTTCGCGCAGCTCATCCCATAGATGTTCGACCGGATTGAACTCTGGTGAATAGGGCGGCAGCTTGAGCAGGCGCAGGTTTTCGGGCGGTGCCAATTCCTGCCTCTGATGCCGTCCCGCACCGTCCAGCACCATGACAATGCGGTCATCGGGGTGTCGTGCCGCCACCTCATCGAGGAACAACTGCATACAATCGCCATTGACGTGCGGCAAGATAAGGGTGTCCAGCTATACACCACCAAGACTCCCATTACCACAGCCGATCTGCTCAATGACCTAGTGCTGCCGTTCTTTGCCGAGCAAGGGATGGGTATAGTCCGAATTCTGACTGATCGGAGCACGGAGTATTGCGGCAAGCCGGAATCACATGACTACCAGCTGTATCTGGCATTGAATGACATCGAACATACGAAGACCAAAGTGCGCCACCCGCAGACCAACGGCATCTGCGAGCGCTTCCACAAGACCATCCTGCAAGAGTTCTACCAGGTTGCGTTCCGGCGCAAGATTTACCGCTCAATCGAAGAGCTGCAAGCCGATCTGGATAGCTGGGTGGCGGAGTGCAGCAATGACCGCCCCCATCAAGGCAAGATGGGTTGTGGGCGCACCCCGATGCAAACTTTGATTGACGGAAGGGAGGTGTGGCACGATAAAATCACCACATTGAATAGCTGAATATGAACTGACAGTCACTTCGATCAAATCGGGTAACTGTCAGATCAAGTCGCGACTGTTTCAGAGCAAAACAACAAAGCTCGATGCGACTTTTACCCGAGAAGTTGCGCAGCTTAGCTGCGTGCGGTCATGTGGACGCGTGTATTATTGCTTTCCATCCACTTCTTGATGCGGTTGGCATCGCCGATACGGGTGCTTTTGCCCCAGGAATCGAGCAATACAATAATCACAGAACGCTGGTTGATTACCGCCTCCATTACCAGACAGCGCCCCGCCTCACTGATGTAGCCGGTTTTGCTCACGCCGATATCCCATGATGCATTCTTGACCAAAGGGTTGGTATTGACAAACCGCATTCCGCGCCCTCTCCACCCGTCCACGGAGTGCGATGCGGCAGTCGTATATTGATGTATCAAAGGGTAGTTGCTTGCTGCCGAAACCATCTTGACCAGATCGTGTGCGGTCGAAACATTATTGCTGTTTAATCCGGCGGAATCGAGGAACCGGGTATTTTGCATCCCAAGTTCGTGTGCCTTATCGTTCATTGCCGCAATTGCGGCGTTGTACCCTCCCGGATAAGTGCGCGCCAAAGCGGCGGCGGCACGGTTTTCCGAAGCCATCAACGCCAGCCTGAGCAGTTCGCTGCGTTTGAAAGGCATCCCGATGCGAAGACGCGAACGCGTACCCTTGAGCGTATCGATGTCTGCCACATCAATCTTGATTTCTTCATCCAGCGGCTGTTGCGCATCCAGCACTACCATCGCCGTCATCAACTTGGTAATGGACGCTATGGGGGCAAGCGCATCGGGGTTTTTGGTGTACAGCGGAAGCTGTGTCTGCTGATCGTAAATCAGGGCAATGGCGGAATGCAGCCTGGGTGTGGAACCATTATTGGATATTGCGTCGGCCTGAGCCTGAATACGTCCCGGTTTAAATGCGGCGCGTTTTGCGTCATGCTCTCCAGCATGAGCTAGCAACATTTGCCCGAACAGCAGACAAATCAGCAGTGTTTTTTTCACGAACAATCTCCCCCTTGAACCTTCTACTTATTTTGCAGCATACACGAATATCGATATAAATCAATATCCAGAATGAATATTCTCTACCTGCTTCTGAAGATTCCACATCTGCGCATAGTATTTGTTCTGCGCCAGTAATTCCCGGTGCGAACCGCGTTCGACGATGCGTCCCTTGTCCATTACCAGTATCTGGTCGGCATCCACCACAGTAGACAGGCGATGCGCGATGATCAGCGTGGTGCGATTTTGCGCAATCGCATGCAACTCGGCCTGGATCGCCTTTTCCGATTTTGAGTCGAGCGCGGAAGTCGCTTCGTCGAAAATTAATATCGCCGGGTTTTTCAGGATGGCGCGCGCGATCGCCACGCGCTGCTTCTCGCCGCCGGACAGCTTCAGGCCGCGCTCTCCTACCATGCTCTGATAACCCTGCGGCAGCGATTCGACAAAGTCATGGATGTGCGCGGCCTGCGCGGCGGCGATGATCTCTTCGCGCGTCGCCTCGGGGCGGCCATAGGCGATGTTGTAGTAGATCGTATCGTTGAACAGCACGGTGTCTTGCGGCACGATGCCGATTGCCGCACGCAGACTGCTTTGCGTCACCGAACGGATATCCTGGCCGTTGATGAGGATGCGCCCCTGCTGTGCGTCGTAAAAGCGAAACAGCAGGCGCGACAACGTGGACTTGCCCGCCCCGCTCGCCCCGACCACCGCGACGGTGTGCCCTTCCGGGATAGAAAAACTCACATCGAACAGAATCTGCCGGTCCGGCGCATAACCGAAACTGACCTGATCAAACCGCACCTCCGACACGTTACTGGCACAGCCAGCCGTTTGCGGGAGGAGGTGCGATGCGGCCACTCCCGCACCAGACGGCTCCGCCGCACCGTGTCGTGGCCGCACCTCCGCCTTGCCCACCGACAAGGCCTGCGCGCCCGGTGCATCGGCGACTTCGCGGTGCTCGCGCAACAGGCTGAACATTTTCTCCATGTCCGCCAACGCGTGACGGATTTCGCGATACACGTAGCCGAGAAAATGCAGCGGCATGTACAACTGGATCATGAAAACATTGACCAGCACCACATCGCCCAGCGTCATCGTCCCCTTCACCATCCCGTCTGCGGCCAGCAGCATCAGGGCGGTGATGCCGACGGCGACAATGGAACTTTGTCCCGCATTCAGGTAGGCCAGCGAAGTGGTATTGCGCACCGCCGCGACTTCCCAATGCTGCATATTCTCGTCGTAACGCCGCGCTTCATATTGTTCGTTGCCGAAATACTTCACCGTTTCATAATTCAACAGACTGTCGATGGCGCGGCTATTCGCCTTGGAATCCAGATCGTTCATCGAGCGGCGCACCACCATGCGCCACTCGGTGACAAACAGGGTGAACGCGACATACATCAGCAAGGTGACAAACGTGATCACCGCGAACCAGATGTTGTATTTGCTGATCAGGATTGCAGCCACCAGGAAGATTTCCAGCAGGGTAGGCAGGATATTGAACAGCATGAAATTCAGCAGAAAACCGATGCCGCGCGTGCCGCGTTCGATGTCGCGCGATACCCCGCCGGTTTGCCGGTCAAGGTGAAAACGCAAACTCAGGCTGTGCAGATGCTCGAACACCTGTAAGGCCACGCGCCGGATCGCGCGTTGCGTAGCCTTGGCGAATACCGCATCGCGCATTTCGCCGAACAGTGTGCTGAGCAGGCGCAACACGCCATAGCCAATAATCAGGAATACCGGCACCACCAGTGCCGCCTGCGGCTTGTCCAATGCGTCGATAATCTCCTTGAGCACCAGCGGGACGGATACATTGGCGAGCTTGGCCAGCACCAGCAGGATCAACGCGACCGCCACGCGCCATTTGAATTCCCAGAGATAAGGCAGCAGGGAGCGCAGGGTCTGCCAATCGCTGCGGTGGTCTTTGTGGGTATCGGGGTGCGTGGAAGCTTGCATGTTAAAGCGGTGACAATTATCAAAAAGTATTATAGCCGCTCATTGCGCAAAAGAACTGCGCCTGCTTACGAGCCATGCCTGCGATATCCCAGCATTCCGATCAACAGGCGCATAGCACCGTAACTGAGGCGCGCAACAAGGCGGCTAAAGAAATTGCGCGTCCCGAGGTATTCATTCCCGATACGTACCGAATCGTTGTCGATCGCGACCAGTAAGCTTGCGCGCAGCTCGTCGGCAAATCCGGTATCCCGTATGGCGAGATTCGCCTCGCGCGCCAACAGCAAGCTGAACGGGTCAATATTGGACGAGCCCACAGTTGCCCACTGCCCATCCACTACGGCAACCTTGGCGTGCATATAACTGGCTTGATACTCATAAATCTCCGCGCCTGCTGCCAGCAGTTGGTCATAGAGCGCATGCGTCGCATAGTGTTGCAAACGGTATTCCACATGGCCTTGCAGCAGCAATACCACGCGAATACCGCGCCGCGCCGCACGTTTCAAGGCGCGGCGAAAAACGCGCCCGGGCAAAAAGTAGGCATTGGCGATGATGATTTCACGTTGCGCGCCAGCAATAGCCTTCAGATAGGCGCGCTCGATATCGCGCCGATGGCGCAAATTATCACGCAGCAAAAAAATAAAATCCGGCGTGACGGCATGCTCCGCCTTTTCCAAAGCAAACCGCCTGATCTCCTTGCCGCGCCTGCGGAAATTGGCCCACAACACCAGCCCCCACAAACGTCGCATCGCCGCATGCATCTCGCTGGTTGCCGCACCCTGTACGCGTACCGCATAGTCCAGCCGCGGCATGATGAAATCGCCGTATTCGGGGATATCGTCGATGATGTTGATGCCCCCGACGAAAGCCACCTCGCCGTCCATCACCGCCAGCTTGCGGTGCATGCGGAGCAGGCGACGCTTCCGGCTGCGGCGCAACGTAAAAGGGGAAACCTCGCGCCGGAACCATTGCGCCTCGACCCCTGCAGCGCGCAATTCATCCACCCAGTGCTGCGGCAGATCCGCCGAGCCGAAACCGTCCAGCAATACGCGCACCTTCACCCCGCGCGCGGCGGCGCGCTGCAAGGCATCCGCGATCAGGCGCCCGGTTTCGTCGGCAGCGAAAATATAGGTTTCCAGATAGACCGAATGCTGCGCGGCATCAATATCGGCGCACAATTGCGGAAAAAATGCCGCACCGTTTTGCAACAGCATCAACCGGTTCCCGGCCACCTGATGAACACTGGTCATAGGCTTTTCAGTTGCGCGGAAAGCGCAGCGTGATCGGAGAGGCGCTGCCAATTCCCGCCAGCATGCACATGGCTATGCAGCACGGTGAAGCCGCGCACATAAATGCGGTCTAGGCGCAGCAGCGGCAGTGCGGCCGGATAGCTGCGCGCGAGCCTCCCGCCATGCAGATGAAACACATCATGCATGCCCAGTTCGCCGGACATTTCCCGGCTCATCCGGTTGCGCCAATCGTTGAAATCGCCCGCGATGATCAGGGGCACATCGGGCGGGATTTCGTTGCGCACATACTCGATCAAGGCACTGGTTTGCGCCTGTTTACCTTTGGCGAACAGGCCGAAATGCGCGCACACGCAATGCACGCGCCGCTCTTCAAGGCCAATCTCGCAGTGCAACAGCCCGCGGCTTTCAAAGCGATGCGCGGAAACATCCATATTGAGCGATTTTACAATCGGGAAGCGGCTGAGTATCGCGTTGCCATGATGCCCCGCCTCATACACCGAGTTCTTGCCATAGACGCAATACGGCCAGATTTCTCCCGCGATGAATTCATGCTGCGCGCCGTCGGGATAGTTATGATAACGCTCGGCATGGCTCGTATGTTCGCCCTGCACTTCCTGCAAAAATACGATATCGGCATCCAGCTCGCGCAAGCGGTCGCGCAGCTCGTGCAGCACCACGCGGCGGTTAAAATGTGAAAAACCCTTGTGAATGTTGTAGGTAGCGATTTTCAGCATGTTTTCGCTAACGGGTATGGCGAAGTTGCTGTCCCTGATGATAAACCAATGTAGGGGCGCAATTTATTGCGCCCAAGGACGCGATGAATCGCGCCCCTACGGTGTTGCGAATCGTTCGTTGTTTCACGTTTCACGTTAAGCGTTGCCGATGCCACGCATCGGCAGATCGGCCTGCCTGGCGAAATCCAGCATACGCCGGATCGGCAGCGCGGCGCGCCGGATGATCGCCGGATCGACAAGAATCTCGTTCTTTCCCGTCTCCAGCACTTCGGCGAGGTTGAGCAGGCCGTTCATCGCCATCCACGGGCAATGCGCGCAACTCTTGCAGGTCGCCCCCTGCCCGGCGGTAGGTGCCTCGATGAATACTTTTTGCGGCGACAAGGCGCGCATCTTGTGCAGGATGCCGTTGTCGGTCGCGACGATGAATTCGCTGGCGTCGAGTTGCTGCGACGCCTTGATGATCTGCGTGGTGGAGCCAACCACGTCCGCCAGCGCGATCACCGCCGCAGGCGATTCGGGATGCACCAGCACCTTGGCGTTGGGGTGTTGCGCCTTGAGCGCCGCTAATTCGCTTGCCTTGAACTCGTCGTGCACCATGCACGAACCTTGCCACAGCAGCATGTCCGCACCGGTCTGCCGCCGGATGTAATCGCCCAGATGGCGATCTGGCGCCCAGAGTATCTTTTGACCCTGCTCCTTGAGGTGTTTGACGATGGGCAATGCGATCGAGCTGGTCACCATCCAGTCGGCGCGCGCCTTCACCGCCGCGCTGGTGTTGGCATACACCACCACGGTGCGGTCGGAATGCGCGTCGCAGAATGCGCTGAACTCGTCCGCCGGACAACCCAGGTCGAGCGAGCACTCCGCCTCCAGATCCGGCATCAGCACGCGTTTTTCCGGGTTCAGTATCTTCGCGGTCTCGCCCATGAAGCGCACCCCGGCGACCACGATGGTTTTCGCCGGATGCTGATGGCCGAAATTGGCCATGTCCAGCGAATCGGAGACGATGCCGCCGGTAGCCTCTGCCAAGTCCTGCAAGTCCGAATGCACGTAATAGTGCGCCACCAGCACCGCATCCTGCTCACGCAACATGTGCTTGATGCGGGCGACCAGCTCGGGCTTGCTCTGCACATCCGGTTCATGCGGGGCTTTCGCCCATGCCGCGCCAATCGGGCAACCGGGATGGTCGTAAGCAATCGGGATGATGTTTTCGCTCATGGTGTTTTGCCCATCAATCGTAAGGTGCATTTCATGCACCATTGCTATCGGTGCATGGAATGCACCCTACTGGTCATTATCGCTCTGAAAGGCAAGTGGAATTATATTCCGTTCCGCAAATAACAAAGCCCCACCTTGCGGTAGGGCCCATTTGCGCCAGTTGGCGCGACAGCTATTCTGTTCATAACCGTCACCCTCTCCTCGCGGGAGAGTTCGGGTGTCAGGCAGCGACGATGGAAACCGTCCTGCGCTGCTGCGCGCCCTTGATGGCGAACACTACCTTACCGGTGATCTTGGCAAACAACGTATGATCCTTGCCCATGCCGACGTTATCGCCGGGGTGGAATTCGGTGCCGCGCTGGCGCACGATGATGCTGCCCGCATTGATCAATTCGCCGCCATAGCTTTTCACGCCAAGGCGTTTTGAGTGTGAGTCGCGTCCGTTACTGGTACTGCCGCCGCCCTTTTTTGATGCCATGTTATGTGCTCCTTACAGAATTACGCTTTAAGCCCGGAATTTAAGCAGAAATGCCGTCGATGCGGATTTCGGTATAGTTTTGGCGATGGCCCTGATTCTTCTGGTAGTGCTTGCGGCGGCGCATCTTGAAAATGCGTATCTTGTCGCCACGGCCATGCGACACGATGGTCGCCTGCACGGAAGCGCCAGCCAGCAACGGCTTGCCCACGTTCAGCTTGTCGCCATCGGCCACCATCAGCACCTTGTCCAGCACAATTGCGCTGCCCACGTCGCCGGGAATGATTTCAACTTTTAAAGTTTCACCGTTTGTAACGCGATATTGCTTACCACCGGTTTTAATGACTGCGTACATAACAACCTCGATTGACTGCGGTTTTTGCGAAGGCGCGGATTATACATAAATATCCGGTTTCGTCAAAACCATTTTTAGCGTTTAACCCTTTGGCAACTTTTTTATTGGGGTAATTTATTGGGGTAATAGTAATACATCTCTTCAAAGATGCCGTGCTGAACAATATACTGCGGGGCAAATTCAAGAATCAACCGCAACAATTAATGCTTACTACTCTTGTGGCAGACCGGCAATTCCGCACACAGATCATCGCCCCATACTCCATCTTCCAATCCAGCGTATTCACCAGCGATATATTCGCGATCTGCGCCAGCAGCGCGCGAATACTGCCGCCGTGTGCGATCAGCGCAATATTCTGCTGCGGCAGTTGCGCCACATCGCGCAACAAGGTCTGCACGCGCCACATCATCTGCTGCGCAGACTCGCCTCCCGGCGGGGCGTAGCCCATAATGTCGTCGGCCCAAGCATCGATCTCATTGCGCGCGATGTCGCTCCACGCCTTGCCTTCCCATGAGCCAAAGTGCTTCTCCATCAGGCGCATATCAACCAGCAGCTCGCAGCGCTGTTCTTGTGCCAGATACTCAGCCAGCCGACTGGCGCGCAGCAGCGGTGAAGTAATGATGAGTTCCAGTGGCGGCAAATAGTGCAAAACATTGCTTGCTTCCTCCTTGAAACTACCTGCTAGGCCGATGTCCATTTGCCCGTAGCAGATACCGGGTGCAATGTCTGGCTTTGTGTGGCGGATCAGACACAGGGTTTGCATTTACATTCAGAGGGCAGCCAGCAAGCCCATGTAGAAAGCCAACTCGCTGAGCTGCTGTACTGCGCCGAGACAATCGCCGGTGTAGCCGCCCAGCCGCGTTTGTAGCCGCCATGCAAGGTATGCGCGCATCAGGATTGCAGCGCCAACAGCGGCGAACATCACAGTGATATGCGCGCCTGCGGCGGATAGGATGCCGAGTGTTGCGATACTGGTGAGCAGCGCGATCGAAAAACTGGCGGTGCTGAGTTGTGCGGCGGATTTGGCACGCGCACTGTCGTCATCGCGGATGTAGCGCTGAGTCAGGATAATGCTGGCGGCCATCAAACGGCTGATGGTGTGCGCAGCGATCAGCGCGGCGACGGCAAACGACAGCGATTGTGCACCACACAGCGCCAGCAACGCCTGGTACTTCAGCAGCAGCACCAGTACGAGGGCGATCACACCGTAAGCGCCGACACGCGAGTCCTTCATGATCGCCAACACTTTTTCCTTGCTGTGGCCGCCGCCCATGCCGTCGGCGAAATCGCTCAGGCCGTCTTCGTGGAATGCGCCAGTGATGAGGATGCCCGCCGCAATGCTCAGCACCACCGCCAGCGACAGCGGGAGCACTAGCACCCCCAGCCACAGCACGGCAGCGACCAGAGCGCCGACACAGATACCGACCAGAGGAAAATAGCGCACTGCCTGGTCGAGCTGCTGCGCGGAATGTCCGACCCACGCAGGCACCGGGATGCGCGTGAAAAATTGTACGGCAGTGAGGAATAAGTGCAGTTCTCGCAACATGATACACAGGGAGAATGAAAGCCCGAACAGACTAGCAGTGCACGCACTGCCTGTCCAGCTTCAGCTTCAGCCTCTTCCAATAACGCAATTGCAAAGGGCTGGAATCAGCAAGATAATTGCGCCCACTGGCATTCTGCCAATTTCGCCTACCCCTTGGTGGTGATGTAGTTCGCCAACCCTCCGCTCGATTCCAAACTCGGTACAAACAGGCTTATTTGGTCATTTTTAGACCAGCGTCAACACCCTTGGTAAAAATCTCGACGGAATCGAGTATAATTCTCCGCTTTTCTCCAGCCTCTTATTAGATTAAAACCTTACAGGCATTAAGCAACCGCAATTGGGAATTTTGAATATGTCAAAATCTAACATCAAGAAAAAGCAGGATAAAAAACAAGCTGAAACTGTCCTGCAGCCGATTATCGATCCACAACAGGATAACGAGGCACGGCGCACACGGTTGAAAGCATTGATCGTACTAGGCAAGGAGCGCGGCTACCTGACCTACGCGGAAATCAACGATCATTTGCCGGATATGCTCGAAGTCGAGCAAATTGAGGGCGTGGTGAGCATGATCAACGACATGGGTATTTCGGTGTGCGATGTCGCTCCCGATGCCGAGACGCTGATCATGACGGATACCACACCGGTGGTAGCCGACGAAGATGCCGCCGAAGAGGCCGAAGCCGCGCTGTCCACTGTTGACTCTGAATTCGGACGCACCACCGACCCGGTGCGCATGTACATGCGCGAAATGGGTACGGTCGAGTTGCTCACCCGCGAAAAAGAAATCGAGATTGCCAAGCGCATTGAAGAAGGCCTGAAGCATATGATTCAGGCGATTTCCGCGTGCCCCGCCACGATTGCCGAGATCCTGTCGCTGGCTGCGAAAATTGAGAACGACCAGTTGCGCATCGACGAACTGATTGACGGTTTTGTAGATTCGGAAGATGAAGCAGTCATCGGCGCGGATGGCGACGAGGAAGAGGAAGAAGAGGAAACCGCCAGCAATTCCTCCAACGATGAAGAGGACGAAGAAGCGGTCGCTGCTGCTGCTGCTGCCAATCTGGCGCAACTGAAAGCCGATGCGCTGGCGCGTTTTGCCATAATCGCCGACTTGTTCGCAAAAATGGGCAAGGCTTATGAAAAACATGGCTATCGCAGCAAACAGTACGATAAATACCAGTCTGGCATTTCCGAAGAATTGATGAATTTCCGCTTCTCCGCGAAGCAAGTGGATGCACTGTGCGATACGATGCGCGGCCTGGTTGAAGAAGTGCGCCGTAGCGAACGCGGCATCCAGGAATTATGCGTGGCGAAGAGCAAAATGCCGCGCCCGCATTTCATCAAAACCTTCCCTGGCAACGAAGACGATCTGCAATGGGTGGAACAGGAACTTAAAACGAAAAAGCCTTATTGCGAAACACTGGCGCGCCATCAGCACGCTATTATCGAACAACAGAAACGCCTGCTTGATTTGCAACAGCGCGTCGGCATCCCGATTCGCGACCTGAAGGAGATCAACAAGCAGATGACCAACGGCGAAGCCAAGGCGCGCCGTGCCAAACGCGACATGATCGAAGCCAACCTGCGCCTGGTGATCTCCATCGCCAAGAAATATACCAACCGCGGCCTGCAATTCCTCGACCTGATCCAGGAAGGCAACATCGGCCTGATGAAGGCGGTGGACAAGTTCGAATACCGCCGAGGCTATAAATTCTCCACCTATGCTACCTGGTGGATCCGCCAGGCGATCACCCGCTCCATCGCCGATCAGGCGCGCACCATCCGTATCCCGGTGCACATGATCGAAACCATCAACAAGATGAACCGCATCTCCCGCCAGTACATGCAGGAGACCGGGCTGGAGCCGGATGTCGCGACGCTGGCGATCAAGATGGAAATGCCGGAAGACAAAATCCACAAAATTTTGAAGATCGCCAAAGAGCCGATCTCGATGGAAACACCGGTGGGTGATGACGACGATTCGCACCTCGGCGACTTCATCGAAGACTCGAACACCGCCGTGCCGATTGACGCTGCCATTTACGAGAGCCTGCGCGGCGCGACCGAGGACATTCTCGACAGCCTGACCCAGCGCGAAGCCAAGGTGCTACGCATGCGTTTCGGCATCGAAATGAATACCGACCACACGCTGGAAGAAGTCGGCAAACAGTTCGACGTTACCCGCGAACGCATTCGCCAGATCGAAGCAAAAGCTCTGCGCAAACTGCGCCACCCGTCGCGTTCCGAGAAGCTCAAGAGCTTCCTCGACAGCGAAGGTTGATCGTTCACGGGCCCTTAGCTCAGTTGGTTAGAGCAGAGGACTCATAATCCTTTGGTCCGCGGTTCAAGTCCGCGAGGGCCCACCAAATAAACAAAGGCTTACAGAAATGTAGGTCTTTTGTTTTTTGGTTAGTAGACTATTAGTAGACCGTTTATTAGAAGCAAATAGGAATTTATTTCAAGATTATTCTAGGTTAATAAAAAATAGCTATAAAATGATCCAGCTCTATAAAACACCCAATTGTCTGACTATGTTTATTCCTTCGTAAAAAAGTGGCGAGTGGTCGGCCTGCTTAAACGAGCTAATAATATTGATGGAATGCTGCAAGTGATATAGATGATGCGGAGGGCGCATGGTTCAAAGAGCAAATATTCTTGGTGACGTTAGGGCGGAAGCGGACACCAAGATGCTTGAAACGGTGTTTTACGAGACACCAGACTATAAAACACTTTTGGAATCATCTGATCGAACAATCGTGGTTGGTCGTCGAGGCACAGGAAAAAGTGCGTTGGCCTATAAGTTGGAACAGCATTATCAGAAAGTTGATAAAACAATCGTAATTCACTTGGCTGCTGATGAAGACCAGATTATTGGCATCCGCCCTCTTGTTAAACTATTTGGCGATGAGTTTAGGATTATTCGTGCAGGCTCACGCATTGCATGGCGATATGCATTCATGATGGAGATAACATACGCTCTGTCTTCTCATTTTAAATATAAAGGCTCTGAGACTGCCGACTTCCTAGAAAGTCACCTGAAGAAGTGGCGTCAAAATCGCTATGGCTTTTGCGCGCGTCTAAAGGAAAAATTGAGGGGAGTTCTCAATCCATCAGTAGATGTTGAATCAAGTGTTAGCGATCTAGCTCAATCTCTCGAGATTAACGAGGTAGAAGATGCTGTCAAGAAAGCGCTTGATATAACAAAAAAATCAATAGTGATTTTGGTAGACCGGCTTGATGAAGGTTACGAGCCTGATGCAACAGGAATTGGACTGATTAATGGTCTCGTTCAAGCTGTAATTGATCTCAATTCCAAGCTAACTGGAGTAAGAATTGTGATTTTTTTGAGGGACAATGTCTTTCGGGCAGTCGCAAAATATGATCCAGATTTTTCAAGAAACATCGAGGGGCAGGTAATTAGGTTGCACTGGGACGAGTATGGCCTATTTAACTTGGTCACAAACCGATTAAAGAAAGTATTTTCGTTAGATCAAGAAAATACTAATCGAATTTGGAATGCCTGCGTAGCTAGAGACTTGCAGAATAAAGAGGGATTCCGAAAATGTCTTCGGCTAACTCTATATCGTCCTCGTGATCTTTTGATTTTATTAAATGATGCTTTCTTAAATGCAGGGCAGCAAGAAAGAACGCAAATCATTGATGCTGACATTGATGCAACAGCAAAGACTATTTCCAAGAACCGCTTGGATGATTTAGAGAAAGAGTACTCCACAATATTTCCAGGGTTAAGTCTATTTACAAAAATATTTACTCATAAAAATCCAGAGATGCTAGTGAGAGAGGCTATTAGCATCATTGATAAAGTGCTGAGAGAAGATACATATGATCAAAAAATTCAACAGCAACTGGCTATTCTGCAAAGCCCTATCGATGTATTGCGTGATCTTTATCGAATAGGGTTTATTGGGATATTTGACGAGACGTCAGGAAGCTTTGTTTTTTGTCATGATGGCAAAGATCCAAATAAGGAATTCGAGGATGCCGGAAAGATTCTGATTCATCCGTGCTATTGGATGGCACTTAATTTAACAAGAGATGCGCTTAACCCAGAAGAAGCGGAAGAAATTTATGATGAATACGATATAGATGTGGCTTCTTCAACTCCAGAACAGCGCATCAAGGAGATTGGTAGAGTGATCTCGCAACTCGAATCGATACCAGTAGGAGTTGACGGATTCAATGAGTTTGAAGAGTGGTGTCTCAGAGCAATAAAAATTGTTTTTGCCGGGGCTTTGCGTAATGCCGAGCTACATCCTAACAAAGATGCGGTACAGAGAAGAGATATAGTAGCAACAAATTTAGGAGAAACACCGGTATGGCGCCGTATCTATGAAGACTACACTTCAAGACAAGTTATATTTGAAGTAAAAAACTATATCGGATTGAGTTCTGGTGAATATCGCCAAATGCTTTCCTATCTTACCAAGGAGTATGGAAAGGTTGGTTTCATCATTAATCGCGATGAAGAGACAAACCTTGCAAAAGAAAAAGAACTGGACTGGATGCGAGAGATGTATAAATCGCATGATGTTTTGATCATTAAATTAACAGCAAAATTTTTGTGCAACCTACTTTCTAAACTTCGTAGCCCACAGAAGCATGATGCCCCCGATAAAGCGCTTAATGCATTGCTTGATTTGTATCTTCGTACATATGTTAACGGTAGCGTGTCGCGTAAAGGAAGGCATTAAAGGCATTCTTTGCTTGGTTATTAAGTGTCCATTAAACAAGTCTAGGGCGGGCTTCGCCCGCCTGCGGTGCGCGCAATAGCGCGCATCCCCAGTCGGTCGTACCCTGCCCTTTCTTTTTCTATGACAATCAAAAATTCCCATGTTTTAAGGCGTTTGACGGGGTTTGATGCCTGATTCTGACGCGGAATTGATGGGCGTGAAAATTCATACCTCACTGCTAAGGATGCCTATACTGTGCGAGTTTGTGCGGCTAGAAAGGCGGCGGAGAGCCTTGGCCTGGATGCACGGCGAACCAGAAGCCGGAATGATCCGGGAAGATGAAGAAGCCGACACCGTCGCGCCCGAATTCAATTGCACCGCTTGATCGCTGCCCTTATGTTGTTCCAGCACGGCGACAAACATGAACGGCTGATCCGGGTAATATTTTTTGTAGACGCGACAAAACTTCGCCCAATATTGTTGCCAGTCATCGGGCGTTGAAAATCCGGTTTCCTGCGTTTCGCGCTTGGTCAGGGTAAGCAGCCGATTGGCGGCGATGTTCTTGGCGTGATGCCTTACTTTTTGCCGTGCGCGCAATCTGGAGCGTTCCCAATACTATTCACTTAACCGTTCGTGGTGAGCTTGTCGAACCACCAGCTACGCAACCAGAGCCATTCGACAAGCTCTCAAGAAACAGCTTTTTATTCACATAATTTCAATATGTTACAAAGCATAAAAAATTACCAAACAGCAACCATCAAGAGCAAACCCCTCCCGGCCTCCCCTTGTCAGGGGAGGAGCTGCACTGGCTCTCCCCCTGGCAAAAGGGGCTGGAGGGGGTTTGGGTTTATTTTGTTTCCTGTTCACGCCTTGCCACGCGAAAGCGGGGCTTACTTGGCTCAGGGCGAACGAAAATCTTCTTAAGTGAACATCATTTGGGAAGGTCACCATTTCTTAAAGCCGGAATAGCGATGCTATTGCGAGCGACCAGAGTAGTTACTGATTTTTTTATACAGCGTGGCGTAATACAACACCGGAATGACTACCAATGTCAGCAAGGTGGAAACGAGGATGCCGAAAATCAGGGAGATGGCCAGCCCGTTGAAGATCGGGTCATCCAGGATGAACAGCGCACCGAGCATCGCCGCCAGCCCGGTCAGGACAATAGGCTTGGCGCGCGCCCCGGCTGCGTTAATTACCGCTTCCTGCAATGCTACGCCTTCACGCAATTGCAAATTAACGAAATCCACCAGCAGAATCGAGTTGCGCACGATAATTCCTGCCAGCGCGATCATGCCGATCATCGAGGTCGCGGTGTACTGCGCGCCGAGCAGCGCGTGGCCAGGCATGACGCCGATGATGGTGAGCGGAATCGGCGCCATGATGACCAGCGGCACGAGGTAGGATTTGAACTGCGCCACCACCAGCAGATAGATCAGGATCAATCCCACGCCATAGGCGATGCCCATGTCGCGGAAAGTCTCGAAGGTCACCTGCCATTCGCCGTCCCACTTCAGCGCATAGCCTGCATAAGGATTACTCGGCTGTTTGAAGAAGTAGCTTTCCAGCGTGCCACCTTGTTCCAGCGCCATGCCGCCGACCTTGCCGTTCACACCGAACATGCCATAGAGCGGGCTGTCCAGCTTGCCCGCCATGTCACCGAACACATACACCACCGGTAGCAGATCCTTGTGATAGATCGGGTAATCGCGCGGCTCCTGGATCACCTGCACCACCTCCGAAAGCGGCACCAACACCCCATCATTTGCACGCACCTTAAGCCTGAGCACATCGTCGATGCGGCTGCGCCGCTCTGCGGGCAAACCGATGCGCAGCGGCGGTGCGTATTTCGCATTGGCATCGTGCAGCGAGGCGACATCCTGGCCGGACAACGCGACACCGATCACATCCACGATGTCACGCGGTGCAACCCCGAGCAGCGCGGCCTTGCTCTGCAAGACATGCAGCAGCAGCTTGGGCGCGGGTTCCGTGACGGTATCGTCGATGCCGACGATGCCTTCGGTCTTGCCGAACTGTTCGCGCACCTTGCTGGCAACCTTGCGCGCGCCCTCATAATCCGGCCCGTAGATTTCCGCGACAATCGGCGACATCACCGGCGGACCGGGCGGCACCTCGACAATTTTGACTTTCGCCCCCCACACCTTGGCGATTTTCTGCACCGGTTCCAGCACGGCGGTGGCAATCTCGTGGCTGCTGCGGCTGCGCTGATGCTTGCCGCGTAAATTGACCTGGATGTCGCCCTGCGCGGCGGCGCTGCGCAAATAATATTGGCGCACCAGGCCGTTGAAGTTGATCGGCGAGGCCGTGCCCGCATAGACCTGGTAATCGGTCACTTCCGGCACGGTCGCCAGATAGCCGCCGATCTCGTGCAGCACGGCGCTGGTCTGCTCCAGCGCCGTGCCACTAGGCATATCCACCACGATCTGGAATTCCGACTTGTTGTCGAACGGCAGCATTTTCAAGATCACCAGCTTCACCGCGCCCAGCGATACCGCCAGCAGCAGCCCGCCGAGGATGACCAGCCACAGCTTGCGCCGCGCCGACTTACCATGCGCGCCGTTCAGGAACGGGCTCAGGCGCTCATGAAAGAAGCGGTTGATTTTGGTGTTCTGCTCGTCCCGCACGGTTTCGTGGTGCGCATCGGCGAAGCGATACACCAGCCACGGCGTGATGACGAATGCCACCGCCAGCGAAATCAGCATGCCCATGCTGGCGTTGATCGGGATCGGGCTCATGTACGGCCCCATCAGGCCGCTGACGAACGCCATCGGCAGCAACGCGGCAATCACCGTGAAAGTCGCCAAGATGGTCGGGCTGCCCACTTCGTCCACCGCTTCCGGGATGATTTCGGCCAGGGATTGATGCGGTGCCAAAGCGCGCCGGCGATGGATGTTTTCCACCACGACAATCGCGTCGTCGACCAATATCCCGATCGAGAAAATCAGTGCGAACAGCGAGACGCGATTCAGCGTGAAACCCCAAGCCCACGAGGCGAACAACGTCGCCGCCAGCGTCAGCAGCACCGCAACGCCGACCACCA